>Ga0111539_10007923_pt1 | contig 13545 bp, 7 predicted proteins | sample RhiMethybrSRZTD1_FD_79667 | JGI IMG/M metagenome (GOLD analysis project Ga0111539, IMG submission 79667) | Populus rhizosphere microbial communities from Tennessee, USA - Rhizosphere MetaG P. TD hybrid SRZTD1 (version 2) (version 2) | ecosystem: Host-associated > Plants > Roots > Rhizosphere >...
AAATCGAAGCGCGGTTTTTTGAAAAGTATGAATTCACTTGTCAGAAAATACGATTGGCGGAATGTGGAATGTCGGAAGCTTCCGCGAAGAAGAAATATTAATGTATAAACGGGAGTATACTCCGCTCCTGAGCGAGTTCCTGCGCAGGCGTGACATTTATAGTTTCCTACGTTAATGCCATGAAATGTTTGCAATGTGATATCTGTGGCTGTCATCGCTAACAATTTAAAAAGAAATACCTCGGGATGTCTTTGTTACAATTCCTTCACCTTTGTTGGGTGTTCCTCACCAAGAAATTTATAACAACCACTTAGATATAAAACCTTTTTTTCTTGTGGAACCAACCCACATTCCTGTTCATTAATTAGATGATAAAACTTTTTTCTTCAGATATTAGATTTCATTGTTGTCCCCATCAGAGTCACCCCGATGCATCGGTGGACTCTGATGCTTCGGAATGCGAACACCTCCGGACAACGTAATTCTCTGAAAGGCGATGACTCTCCATTCAAAGGATCAGAGTCCTCCGAAACGGAGTGACTCTGATCGGGTGTAATTGCTGCCAATTTCCCGAGCTAAATCGAGAACATTAAATTGATTGATGCAATCATTGACTAATCCTCACCGATCTTCCTTCCCCGGTTTGCTCATTCTTTTCATTATAAGTAACATAGGTTAACGTGTCGCCGGACCAAGATTTGACGCTCCAGGAAAATGAAGTCCCTACATCTTTTACTACTGTCGAATAAGTAAAAGTGCTTTTGACTTTGTCGCCTTCAATCACGTAGGTTCCAGCCTTGCCGGCCAGAGGTTGTGATCCGTTAGCCGGACCCACAACAAATGCGAATTGTCCATTGTGCACCGATGCGTGACCTTTTAACGGCAATACATACTCATATTCACCTTCGATTCCAGTTGCATTCCGCAAGATCATGTCAAGATCAGATGCGCCCCATTCCTGGGCAATCTTCCCGTCATCAGTAAATTGTGTGACGATATACTCATGCCACGTTATCGGTTTCCCCGTAGCTTTATAACCCATGATGTCGCCTGAATGAGTCGCCTTGCTTGTACGTCGCCACGATATCATGTTACCGTCACTGATAAACTGATCGAGTTCATACTGCAAGTCTGGAAAAGCCTTTTTCGTGTTTCCGACAAATTCTTTAATAAGCGCAGGTCCTTTTGTGCCTGCTCCCGGGAAAGTGTAATCAGCGTGAAAAATTTCGTCAGCAAATGATAGATTTCCTTTGTTGAGCAACTCATCGTGTGCTCTAACAACGAATTCCTTGTGGCGTTCTTTAGAGTCTCCTGAGGGATTACATGACATGATTGTCAGCAGTACCAGCCCTGGGATGGTAAACTGTAAATTCATACGTGAGTGGTACATATCGATAGGTTTGTAAAGGGTTCGGCGGGGACTCGATTAAGTTACAAGAAATTCGAACGAAGAAAACAAAGCTGAAGAATGAATTTGAAACATTTTCAATGCATGGTTAACCATCGTTTTTGAATGCTCTCAGAATCCTCCAATCAGGAATCAAAATTACTATGAGGAGGCAGTACAAGTGATAACACAGGATTTGTGCTGAACTCTAAAATGACATGCATAAACTGTATGAAAGGATGTGGCTAAACATGCAAACTTATTATGCAATCCAACCAATTGATGACTTTGTGGGTCTAATTACAACAAATCGAGAAGAGTGTATGAGAAGCTTGTTGATGATAATCGCTGCCGGTTTGTTTCTAACCGCATGTGAGTGCAACGAAGACCCGCAACCCGAATTGACGGATAGCTATCTACCGTTAACTATTGGTAATTATTGGGAATTCACTGGTGTTGGACAGCACGACTTAATCGAGCATCGGGAGGTAGAAGATTACGTGTCTCTTAACGGCAGACAGTATTATCTAGTGGTATCGACACATCTTCAAGATGTCTGGTCCGGGCATCGCAGAGACACTGCTTATTATCGAATTGATCAAGACGGGTTTGTCTACGTTTATAAAAAGAGCACTGGTATAGAAGAGAACCGTTACCGACTTAATGGCAAAGATGGCGACACATGGTCGTATGACTTCGTTGATGACTACGTGGCGAACATGAGATTGTCAGAATTATCTAAAGAAGTGCACAACATTGAAGTTGAACATTGCAAGGATTTCATGTTCGACGTGGTTCCGTGGGCCGACGAAGAATACACCTATACGCTGGCCCCAGGCGTTGGTTTTCTTAAAGAGTTCAGCGATGCATGGGGTGGAGGACAGGAGTTGAAAAAGGCAAGGATCAATGGAGAGTTGATCGAGTTTTAATCTTTTGGACTTTTTGGTGCATTGTGATGGTTCAGCCATAATGTTTTCCTTACAACCAGCACTGATTTTTTATTGTTGATTGTTGATTTTTGAAGTGGTCGGTCCAGCCAATTAGCAATCACAAATCAGCAATAAACAATCAGAAATCAATCGGATGATGTGAAGCGTTCGTTACTATTCCAATTTTTGTTGGTGAAGAACACCGACAAGATCTTCAGTTCATGATAAGTATTTCTCACTAACACGTCTTTAGTAGGCCCCCGATCCCTTACAAGCACCACAACGCCATGCCCAGAGGCCACTTCGATTGCGCTTCAATTGCTAACGCAATAATGATCCTCAAATACCTTGATACAAAGGTTTAAAAATGCTACTTTTCATCATTGTTGCGGTATCCATTATCAGTTCGTATAAGAGCCATTCCTCGTTAAATCGCATAATACTGGCTTAATAAAGGTATCTCTATGAAAATAAAAATCCACGGTGCCGCAGGAGGTGAAGTAACCGGCTCGGCTTATCTCGTTCAGACCGACAAGGCGGACGTATTGATCGACTGCGGAATGTTCCAGGGCGGAAAGGCATCCGAAGCAAAAAACAAATTGCCACAAGGCGCAAGGGTGCAGGATATCGACGCCGTCCTTTTAACACACGGTCATCTAGATCACACCGGCCGCGTTCCACTTCTTGTTAAGTTCGGATTTGACGGTCCTATCTATGGCACGGACGAAACCCTCGAGTTGTCACAAATTATTTTACTGGACTCTGCGCGGTTACAGGTTGCCGATGCAGTGCGCAGGAACAAAAAGTTCTGGAAAAAAGGCGAACCTCTGGCAGAGGCATTGTATACAACAGAACACGTGGAGATCATGCAGGAATTAACTCGCCCTGTTATAACGAATACACCGGTACAAGTGGCCGATGGAATTACTGCCACCTGGATTGAGGCTGGACATATGCTTGGCTCTGGAAGTATTAAACTCGAAGTAACGGAAAGTGGAAAAAAGAAAACGGTTGTATTCTCGGGAGATTTGGGACCACTCACATTGCCGTTTTTGAAACCATTTGAACATTTTGATAAGGCCGATGTTGTTTTTTTAGAGTCGACATATGGCGACCGCGATCACAAACCGTACGATGAAACTATTGCAGAGTTTGAAGCGATCGTGCTAGAAGCGTGTAGGGCAGGCGGAAAGATGTTGGTACCGAGTTTCGCCATTGGCAGGGCGCAACAAATTATTTATCACCTGGCGGACTTGTTTCATTCTAACAGAATCCCAGCATTCCCTGTTTATCTCGACAGCCCAATGGCAATTAGCGCTTTTTTGACATATCGAAAACATGAGAACTCGATGGACGAGGAATTTCAGGCATTGAAGAAGAAAGGCGTGTTTCCGTTGAACACTCAATATTTTATTCCCAGTCAAACTGCTACCTCTTCTAAAGCGCTGAACAACGTCAAAGGTCCATGTATGATTATAGCAGGCGCAGGTATGTGTAACGGGGGAAGAATACTTCATCATTTAGCACACAATGTTGGCAATCCAAACACCCATATCTTGATCGTTGGTTTTCAATCACAAGGCTCATTAGGACGAAGACTAGTGGAAAAGGTGCAAAAAATTTCACTCTTCGGCGAGGAAAGAGTGGTACGAGCACAGGTACATACGCTTAATGGTTTTAGTGCACATGCGGGACAAACGGATCTTTTAAAATGGTTTTCATACCTGTCGTCATCAAAGCCGAAAGTAGTACTTACGCATGGTGAAGATATTCCCAGAAACGCATTGGCTGCAAGTATTAAAAAACAACACAAGATCAATTGTATCCTCGCCAAAATAGGTGAGACCGTCGAATTGTAGATGTTTTCACGACGCAATAATTCTTATATTTAAATTGAGTGATTAAACACCGTTTATTATGAGCTATTCAAAAAAACTCTCGGTAATTGCTGGCTTACTTCTGTTAACAACTTCGGTTGTTATTGGCCAAAAGACCTACACCCTTAAGTCGCACAAAATGTCTGTTGACGGCACGTCGTCCCTGCACGACTGGACCTCGGATGTGACGAAAGTTGACTGGTCGGGAAACCTCACGGTGGAAGGAAGCAGCGTGAAAGCAATCAGTGGCGTCACCGTAAAGATCCAGGTGACGGATATAAAAAGTGAAAAAGGAGGTATGATGGATGACAAAACGTATGAGGCATTTAAGTCAGAACAGTTTCCAACCATCACTTTTGCGTTAACCAGCGCTACCGTTACGGGTTCCAGCGTCAAAGCGAATGGCACGCTTACAATGGCTGGCGTATCGAAGCCTATAGTTATGACTGTGGCTACGAAAGTTTTAGCCGATGGATCCGTGCACCTGAGCGGCTCTCAGGCGATTAACATGAAAGATTATAAAATGACCCCTCCTAAGGCCGTAATGGGCACCATCAAAGTGGGTGAAAAAGTGACATTTCTCTTTGAGCTAACGGTAACGCCCGGATAAAAACATAATACATGCACTATGAAAAAAAGATCTACTCTCTTTCTTGTTAATGTTTTAATGTTCATGGCGACGGTCACGTTCGCCCAGCAACCGGCGCTCCAGTTCTTCAGGGCCAACGACAAGACTGGATTAAATGTGTTTGAGACTGGAAAAGAGGACAGCGTCGAGTGGGATAAGCTTAAGGTTCGCATAGGAGGCGCATTTGGTCTGCAATACCAGGCTGTAGATCACGAGAACGCGGCTAACAATCTCGTGAACCTTATCAACAACTTTAACCTACCAAATGCCAACCTTGATATCGATGTTCAATTGTACGATGGGGTGCGCATGCATTTAAGGACGTATCTGTCATCCCGACATCATACCGAAACCTATGTAAAAGGAGGTTACATTCAGATCGACAAACTGGACTTTATCAAAAAGGATTTTTTGGCTAGCCTGATGAGTAAAACGACAGTCAAGATCGGACAGATGGAAAACAATTATGGTGATGCACATTTTCGAAGAACGGATAACGCGCAAGGTCTTTATAATCCGTTCGTAGGAAACTACATCATGGATTCGTTTACTACGGAAATCGGAGCGGAGGTTTATTATCAGACCAACGGGTGGCTTGCTATGGTTGGAATTACCAACGGCCGTCTGAATCAAAGTGTTGCCGACACCGCTACCAGGGGTGCATTCATTGCGAAAGTAGGATATGACAAACAGCTCAATGAAGATCTAAGGGTCAGAGTTACAGGATCTATTTACACCGTAAACAATACCAGTAGTACTTACTTATATGGAGGCGACCGCGCGGGATCCAGGTATTATAAAGTAATGGATGTTCAGGGTGGATCAACGAACGACTTCAGCGGAAGGATAAATCCGGGATTCAAAACTGACATGACATCAATCATGATCAACCCTTTCGTGAAATTTAAGGGTCTCGAATTCTTTGGGGTCTTTGAAACTACGTCTGGATTTGACAAAGTGAAGGATGCAGCATTCGACGGCGATCGAACATGGACGCAGATAGCAGGCGAACTGATTTATAGGTTTGGGGGCAAGGAACAGTTTTATGGTGGCGGCCGTTACAATAGTGTAAAGGGTCAGTTGCCTGGAGAAGAAACCGACAAAGTTACCGTTACCCGTTTCAATATCGGCGGTGGATGGTTTATGACAAAAAACATCGTCGCCAAAGTGGAATATGTGAGTCAGGAGTGGAAGGATTATCCTCCAGGACAATTTCAAGACGGTAAGTTTAATGGAATAATGATCGAGGCTATAATAGCATTCTAGTTAGTATTCCTCGTTTTACTTAAGAAGTCGCTCATTTCCGGCGACTTCTTTTTTTTCAGGCATAATTGTTCAGTAACTTGTTTTGGATGAGAGTTATTTTCTTTCTGTTATTGCTAGCGCTGTTGTCGTCGTCCACTTCTGATAACGACGACGTTATTTATCGTTTGGCGATCCATCCCTCCAGTTCTGTGACGATTCGAGGAAGTACAAACGTGAATAAATTCCAATGCATGATTAAAAAGTATTCAGGAAAGGACACGTTGTTGCTCACGGCCGAGCGAGGCAAGGGTGCATATTTTAAAAGGGGAAATGTTAAGCTGGAGGCATCGCTGTTTGATTGCGAAAAACATGTAATTACAAAGGATTTTGCGGAGACAATTCAAGCGAAGAAGTATCCTAGCATCACGATCAACTTCATTTCTCTGGAGCGTTTGCCGGAATTTGCAGAGACGGAGGAACCATTCAGGGGCAAATTAATAATCACGCTGGCGAACGTTTCAGCCCCAGCCGAAGTGAGATGCAGAATTGTAAAAGATAAAAACAACCTTATTCACTTGAAAGGATGGCATCTTTTTAAATTTTCAGACTTTAAACTTGAAGCCCCGACCAAAATGATGGGTCTTATAAAAGTCGATGAACTGATCACCGTTGATTTTCATATGGTGTTGGTAATGCAATAAATGCAGTTCACGCAAAGGCCACAAAGATAAGCCCAAAGGCCGGTTAAGCGTTTGCTATTTCGGAGGGTCCGCGTCCTTTGCGCGAATTCCCTTGGCGAGCTTTGCGTGAAACTGCATTTCGTTCTTTCCGCAATGACCAAACGTCAATTTGGGGAACAACTTCAGGTCTATTAGCCACTAAATGATGGCTATTAAAATCATACGAATACGAAACACTGGATTCACCTATCAGAAGCGGATTTTTCATATTTTTAGTAGAGACTCAAATATTCGAACCATTGTGCCTTAGTAAGACGAGAACCCATGAATCCATCCAGGAAACATAAGATTTCAGGCGCCCAAACTTTGAAGGGCGGGAACCGCGAATTGCGGGAGGCGGTCAGGAGGCAACGTCAGGAGCTGGAAAAAAAGAATCGCGAGCTAGAAATCGAAGCAAGCCTTGAGAGGGTCAGAGCCAGGGCGATGGCGATGCAGTCGTCTTCAGAACTCGCCGATCTGATCGCAATGATCCACGGCGAGATGTCGCACCTGGATAAAAACCTCGATCGTTGTTTTATCATGTTGTTCGATAAGGCGGGAAACTCGACCTGGTGGATGGCGGGGAACGAGGCGATGCCCGCTAAGCGGGGATATTATTTACCAAAACACGAACATGCTCCATATCTCGCCCTTCTTCAAGGCTGGAAAAAGAAGAAGAAGAAATGGACTCATGTGCTAAAAGGAGAGGTCAAAAAGAAGTGGGACAACTTCATTTTTAATAAGACGGAGATGGCCCAGTTACCGAAAAAGGTGAAGGCCCACATGATTGGATTCAAAGTTGCCTACTTTGACGCTTCGTTCAATAAATATGGTTGCATTTTTACCGGAAGTTATGATCCGTTAGGTAGTCAGTCCGTTGACCTTTTGGTCCGATTCTCGGTAATGTTCGAACAAACGTACACGCGGTTTCTTGATCTTCAGAAGGCAGAGGCGCAAGCGAGAGAGGCACTGATTGAAGCAGCATTAGAAAAGGTTCGCGCGCGAACCATGGGTATGCAACGAAGTAATGAGTTGGCTGACACGGCTGTCTTAATGTTTCAGCTGGTAAAATCTTTTGGGTTCCGGTTGTGGAGTTGTGGTTTTAATATCTGGGAAAAGAACGAAAAGGAGTGCATCGCATGGATGACCAGTCCTGATGGCAGTCTCCACCCTCCAAGCACCATACCGTTGACCGAACATGAATGCTTCCTGCGATTGAATAGATCCCGTCGAGAGGGGGTTGATTTTTATGTTTGGAAGCGGTCAGGAAAGGAGTTGAAAGACTTTTATAAGTATTTGCTCCGACTTCCTGTCCTGGGACGAGGATTGCAAGCCACTTTGGACGCCGGCGGCCGGCATCCTACCTCTCAGGTAGATCACGTGGTGAACATTTCTCATGGCAGCCTGATCTTCATTGCTCTTGAGCCTTGTCCCGAAGCACATGATATATTCAAACGCTTTGGCAAAGTTTTCGAGCAAACCTATACGCGTTTCCTCGATCTTAAAAGAGCTGAAGCACAGGCGCGCGAAGCACAAATAGAGGTAGCGTTGGAAAAGATCCGCAGCAGGTCGCTTGCGATGCATAATTCCAATGAACTTAGCGACGTGATCGGCGTGGTGTTTAGCCAGTTGACTGAGTTGAAAGTTTTGCATACTTCGGTGGGTATTCAGTTGTTCGATTTTAACACCAAGGATTCAATCATCTGGCCTAGAAATACACTTCAGGGCGCTGCTCCGAAAGTCATGCTTCCTTTTGACGAGGCTATTATGAATGCAGACACCTGTCACAGAGATCTATGGCAGGCTATGTCCACCGGAAAAACAATTTTCAATAAAGTCTACACAAAGAAACAAAAGGACCGATGGTTCAAATACATTTTTGCCAACAACAGTCTGGATGTAATTTGGGAGAGTTCCAGGAAAACTATTCTGCAATGCGAAAAGTATACGGTTTGCTTTATTCCTGAAAAAAATTCAGCCTTGATAGCGGACAGCTTTGACGGGAGTGTTTATACCGATGAAGAGTTTATGGTATTGAAAAGGGCCGCGAAGGTTTTTGAGCAGGCCTACATTCGCTTCCTTGACCTTCAGAAAGCCGAAGGACAGGCGCGTGAAGCACAAATAGAGGCAGCATTAGAAAGAGTTCGCGCACGAACGATGGCGATGCAGAAAAGCGAAGAATTGAACGATGTAGCAGTTCTACTATTTCAGCAAGTAGCGCAACTTGGCATCAAGACCTGGACGACAGGTTTTAATGTATGGAGTGACGACAATAACGCTTATACGGATTACGTAACAACGCCGACGGGCAATATAGTTGAGGCCTATACCATTGACGTAACCAAATTTCAAGTCTTTACTGACGTCGCCAATGCCAGAAAAAGTGGTGTGGAGTTTTGGATGAGCTATTTAGATGGCGAAGTGATTAAAGAGACCTACAGGCAGCTTAGCAAATTTGGAGATAAACAATACGACAAGATCCTGGGAGAAGCTTCTCAATTTCCTTCACGCCAATACAACCATTTTGTGTTCGGGTCCAAAGTGAGCCTCATGTTTATTACTTACGATCCTGTTCCTGAGGCACACGATATATTCAAGAGGTTCGGAAAAGTATTCGAACAAACTTATACGCGCTTTCTTGACCTGCAGAAATCAGAAGCACAAGCGAGGGAAGCGCAAATTCAATTGGCACTGGAAAGAGTCCGCGCACGAACGATGGCCATGCAGAAAAGTGACGAATTAAGAGAAGTTGCAAGCTTAATGTTCGCTCAGATAAAAGACTTAGGGATTGTGTGCTGGACAACTGGCTTTAACGTTTGGAGCGACGACGGTGAATCGTATACAGACTATGTAACGAATCCAACCGGTGGATTCATGGAACCTTATACTGTTGATACATCACGTTTCATATTCTTCAGGGATATAAGCGAAGTGAGAAAAAGAGGTGACACTTTTTTTGTCCGATTTGACAGTGGGGAGACGCTTGCCGAAATGTATAAGCTCCTTATTGAATTCGCGACCAAGAACCAATTCGAAGATATTTTGGCAAGCGGTTTCCAATTGCCTTCTCAACAGTATACGCACTTTGTTTTCGGTTCTACCGTCAGCCTGTTGTTCATCACCTATGATCCCGTTCCTGAGGCGCACGACATTTTCATAAGGTTTGGTAAAGTTTTCGAGCAAACGTATAGACGCTTTCTTGATCTCCAGAAAGCCGAAGCACAGGCACGCGAAGCCCTGATTGAATCGGCATTGGAAAAAGTCCGGTCCACATCCTTGGCCATGCATCACTCTGATGAGCTTGAGAAAGTTGTAAACGCATTGTTGGGCAAACTCGTAGACCTGGGTCTTCATTTCGATGGAGCCGGCATCAACATTTTCGACAGAGAAAAAAGAAGTTTCCAGGTGTGGGTGGCCAGTAAATTCTTGTCTGCTCCGATCAAGGTCAATGTGCCGTTCGATAAAGAGATCGAAAAGAACACGATCGTTCAGGATTTATGGCGGGCATTAGACACCGGCGAACACGTGTTTAACAGATCTTATTCAGGCAAGGCAAAGAATGATTATTTCCAGTTCGTTGAAAAGCACAATGAATCCAGGATCTCTGCTGAGACAGGGAAGCATAATCTTGAAGCTGATAGTTGGACCGTAACTTTTACCGCTGAAAAAAATTCCGTCATTGTATTTGACAGCTGGTCTGGACAAACAACGTCTGAAGAGGATTTTCAGGTTTTAAAAAGATTCGCCAGGGTGTTCGAGCAAGCCTATGTCCGCTTCCTCGATCTTCAGCGTGCAGAGTCACAAGGGAGGGAAGGTAAGATCCAGCTGGCACTGGAACGACTTCGTGCACGAACGATGGCGATGCATTACACGCTTGAGCTATCGGAGGTTGCGGAAGTTCTGTTTGCACAGTTACGAGATCTCGGCGCCTCGTTGTGGGGTTGCGGGTTTAACATCTGCAAGGCGGATGATGAATATGTTGAGAGATGGATGTGCCGCCCGGATGGTAAAATGATGGACCCATTGATGATCCCAATATCGATTGGCCCTTTTGAGCAACTGATGTACAATGCCTGGAGGGATGGAACGGAGTTGATAACCTATGAACAGGGTGGAGCTGAATTACAGGAGGGATTCGAAAGCCTGAAGTTACATCCATCTAGTGAGATCATTTATAAGCGAATTATAGAACTGACGGAGGCCCACATCGTTACGGCGCCTACGCTGTTGAAACATTATGTGGCAACCTATAAGTACGGTTACTTGTGGGTTATGACTACCGAGGAATTTGAAGAGACTCAAATCTTTATCCGCTTCGCGAAAGTCTTCGAGCAGACGTATACGCGATTCCTCGATTTGAAACGCGCAGAGTTGCAAACGCGTGAGGCGCAGATAGAGGCTGCGTTGGAGCGCGTACGAAGCCGGACCATGGCAATGCACAAAAGTGAAGAGCTATTGGACGTGATCACCGTTGTTTGCGAACAATTGCAACACGTGGGTATAAAGTTCGGTACGGTGAGCTTTGGCAAGAACAGTACTTCCTACGATATGGATTTCTGGGTCGCTGCACCGGACTTAAAAACACCTATCAAAATTTATGCACCCTACACGGATATTTCCATATACGTCCGATTAAAAGCTGCACACCGGGAAAGAAAGAGTTTTTTCACAGACACGTTTACAGCTGATGAGATTAGGGAATGGTATCAGCACGTTATCGATCACAATCCATCGATGTTCTCACAAAAAAGCAGGGAATACTTGTTAAGCAGACAAGATATGACGAGAACGGCGGTCCTATTAAAGAACGTCATCCTTTTTATCATCAATCACGAGATCATCACGTATTCGGATGAAGAGAACGAAATATTTATCAGGTTCGCGACGGTATTCGAGCAAGCCTACACACGTTTTCTAGATTTGCAAAAGGCGGAAGAGCAAGCGAGAGAGGCGCAGATAGAAACTGCGTTAGAACGACTTAGGTCACGTACCATGGCCATGCAGCGAAGCACAGAACTCGCGGAAGTTTCTCAGCTTCTTCATCAACAATTCCTCGCGCTGAGCGTAGAGTCAATAACTTGTGCTTTCATGTTTCCCGACGAGGAAAGGAAAGTGCAGTCGGGTTGGTCAGTACTGCCGGATGGAACATTATTGCCGAAGTTGCTTGATTTTCCCTTGCTAGGGGATGATGTATTGGACAGGCGTTATGATAGTTGGAAGGGAAAAGAAAATTTACATCGAAGAACGCTTGATGTGGAAGCAAACCGGCGTCATCATCAATTCTTAAGCGAGCGCGTTGCAAGTCATATTTCGAAGGATATTTTTACTCAGCTTCCCGATCAACTGACTTTTACCAGTGCAAACTTTGCACAAGGGTATTTGATGCTCTTCACTACTCAACCACTTACCACAAACGAGGAAAGCATCTTGGTTCGCTTGACTAAAGTATTTGAACAAACCTATACACGTTTTCTCGATTTGCAGAAAGCGGAAGCGCAGGCCCGCGAAGCGAAAATTGAAGCGGCGTTGGAAAAAGTTCGAGCAAGAACGATGGGAATGCAGCAAAGTGAAGAGTTAGCGGAAGTTGCAATCCTGATGTTTCAGCAAATCAAATTGTTTGGATTGGAGTCATGGGGATGTGGATTCAATATATGGGACAAGGATGAAAAAGAATGTACCGGATGGATGAGTGGTCCACAGGGTACAGGCCTGATTCCTTCTGTGCGAATACCACTGACAGAGCATCCCCTGTTTATTCGTTTTTTTGAATCGCGAAAAAGGGGAGAGGACTTTTGGGTTCAGGAGATGGGTGGGGATGAGCTAAGCGGCTTGTATCACTATATGGATACACTACCGGTGCTGAGTGATCAATTGAGGCAAGCGCAAAAGATTGGAATATCACCGCCAACCTATCAGATAAATCATGTTGTTAATTTCTTGCATGGTAATCTGATCTTTATCACTTACGAAGCTTGCCCTGAAGCACACGATATCTTTAAACGCTTTGGTAAAGTATTCGAACAGACCTACACACGTTTCCTGGATCTACAAAAAGCCGAAGCACAGACAAGAGAATCCAGGATTCAACTTGCACTGGAACGCGTCAGAGCACGGACGATGGCCATGCACGTCAGCAAAGAAGTACGTGATGTTGCAAAGACGATTTCCAATCAGTTACGCGAGTTGGGTTTTAAAGGCAATTGTACAATCGCGCTCATAGATGGTAGTACAGGAGACATGGAATGGTGGATGGGAGCATTCGATGAAGAGCGATTTCTGAATAGCTATCAAATTCGAAATTTCGATCATCCTGTTCACCGTGGAATGGTGGATGGTTTTAATCAAGGCGAAAAGTTCAAAACGATTCACGCAACTGCCGAGTTGAAAAAATCATACGATGCGAATTTGTTTTATGAAAATGGATTTAAAGAAGTTCCCGATAACGTTAAAAGCTGGATGCTCTCGCTAGAGACGGGAGATTTCTCGTATGCGTACAACAAGCATGGTGCATTACATTACGCTCCTTTTCCTATAACTGACGAGCAAGCCAGCATTCTACAACGATTCGCCACGGTCTTCGAACAGACTTATACTCGCTTTCTTGATCTTCAAAAGGCAGAAGCTCAAGCCCGCGAAGCCCAGATAGAAGCTGCATTGGAAAAAATCAGGAGCCGTTCATTGGCCATGCATCACTCGGGAGAACTTAAGGATGTGGTCGCTATCATGTTTGAAAAGCTGAAAGAACTGAATGTCGTTTTGG
>Ga0111539_10007924_pt1 | contig 13545 bp, 12 predicted proteins | sample RhiMethybrSRZTD1_FD_79667 | JGI IMG/M metagenome (GOLD analysis project Ga0111539, IMG submission 79667) | Populus rhizosphere microbial communities from Tennessee, USA - Rhizosphere MetaG P. TD hybrid SRZTD1 (version 2) (version 2) | ecosystem: Host-associated > Plants > Roots > Rhizosphere >...
CGCAGGCGCGAGGACCACCACGACACCGGCGGTCGCGCTGCGCAGCCCCGCGCGGACGGCCGCGTCGATCGCGGTCGTGTAAGCCGCGATGTTCGCGACTCCACCCGCCTCAGAACTGTCGTCGCCGAGCAGGCCGTCAGTTCCATCGAGCAGGCGGCCCGCCAGCCCTAGCAGCGCGGAGTGCGAGAACGTGCTTTTTTCCTGCAGCACGAGCGGCAGGATCGGCGAATAGCCGAACGTCCTGAACACGATCGACCGTCGATCGGGCAGGAACGCTGGGCCGCCGGGCACGTGGCTGATTGGATCGGGCACCAGGCAGATGACGTCCGGCCGCAGATAGGCGTAGTGGTCGATCCACGAGGCGTAGCTCTTCGGTGCCAGGCCCCGCGCGGCCGTCGTCACACCCGTGACCAGGCGCGCATCACGACCCGGCAGGTCTAGTCGCACCCGCACGAGATCGCGCACCGACGGCGCCAGCGTCTCCGACGCCGCGACGCCCCAGCCGAACGCCAGGTCGCCACCGGTGACGGCGATTCGTACTTCGTTCGGTCGCTTCTGATGGAGGACGGACCCGCGATATCCCCAGATGTTGACGCCGCCGAGCTTCTCGACGTGCGTGTGGGCGATCTGATCGGCCGCGACGGTAAGCAGCGCCCCCAGAATCACCGTCTCGATCGCCAGTGCGAGCATCAGGGCCTTGCTCATGACGCCGGGCTGCGCAAGGCGGCGACGACGGTCGCGACGCCCAGCACCACGGACGCGGCAAGCGCCAGCCGCCCGGCCGACGCAATCGGCAGCTGCGCCCCGACCCGGAGGTTGCCGACCACGAACGCTGCGAGCGTGAGCGATCCGAGGGCGGGCGCGCGCTCGAGGACCAACGCGGCCATCGGCAACACCAGGAAGTGCAGGTTCCAGAGCGCCCGGTCCGGCTGCTGCACGTACCCGAAGAACGCGGCGATGGGCAGCGACGCCAGCGCCAGCAGCTTGAGGCGGCGCGGCGCGAGAAACAGCCCCACCGGGGCGAGCACGTACAACACGCCGAATTCGTTGAACATCGCGGCCGCCACGCCGCGCGCGCTCTGGCGACTCAGCCAGCCGACGAGGTTCGCACCGCCGCCCAGGTCCGCCGACGCGCTGCCCGCATAGGTGTAGTTGAAACGCAGCATCAGCGTGAGCGTCATGACGAACCAGACGATGAACACGATGTTGCCGGCGGCGAACGCGCGGACGGCTTCTTTCCACCGGCGCTCGATCGCGGATTCCAGCGTGACGAGGTAGAACGGCGCGGCGGCGAACTCTTTCGCCATCACACCGGCGGCCCCGACCGCGATCGCGAGGGCGACGCGCCCCGTCATCAGCTCATTGGTGAGAAACGGTCCGAGGAAGTACATCAAGGGATCGGACGAGTAGACGTCGTGCAGCGTGTAGAGCGATCCGAAGCCGAACGCCGAGCCGGTCGACGCGAACCATGCGGCGCGGCGGCTGAGGCCAAGGGTGAGGGCGAACGCAAACACCGCCAGGCCGGCCGCCGCGTTCGACAGGACCGCGTACGCCTTCCACTTCAGGATCGACGGGCCGGGAAGCGGCGACAGCAGCCAGGGCACCATCACCCGAAAGCAGTGGATGTCGGAGCAATCCAGCACGACGCCGTGTGCCGCGGTCGCCTCGTAGACGTCGCGATCGGTCACGCGCGCCGGCAGCGGCGATGCCCAGGCAATCGCAGCAAGACACAACGTCAACGCCGCGAAATGCGCCAGACGCTGCGCCCCGGTGCTCACGGCCGCGTGCCCCGTGCATAAATGCTCTCGTTGGCCACGCCGGCGTAGCGGACGGCGACGTCGTTCCAGCCGTCATACCAGGCGCGGATCTCTTCCTTCCGATGGAAGCTCGTGAACCCGGCGCTGAAGTGATCGAAGTTGTTGTGCTGATCGGGTGAAAAGAACAGGACCTGGCGTCCCATCAGATAGAGCATCGGTCCGAGGAACGGGATCTTCTCCAGCACTTTTCCGGCCGCCGTCAGCACCTGGCAGAAGCGCCAGGTCGTCTGGTACGACGCGTGCGCGGTCCAGGCGCGCAGCCAGCGGTTGGTCGCGTACAACGCGCGATTCCCCTGGCCGTGGACGAAGATCGAGAACATGCCGCCGGGTTTGACGAGCGGTTGAATCGCCTTGAACGCGCCCCGCGCGTCGGGCGTGTGGTGCAGCACGCCGACCGAATACGCGAGGTCGAACGTCTCCGGCCGGAACGGCAGCTTGAACAGGTCGGCCTGAATCACGTCGACGTCGCGCCGGTCGGCCAGATTCCGCGACGCGATCTCCACCGCGCTCGAGATGTCCACCGCCACGACTCGCGCGCCCCAGTCGTTGGCCATCTTCGCGTAGCGACCGTTCCCGCAGCCGCCGTCGAGCACGAGCTTGCCCTTGAAATCCGACGGCACCGTGCGGGTGTATTCCAGGAAAATGTCGCGCTCGGCCTGCCATTCCGGCGTCGTATGACCGTGCGCCGGATAGAGGCGCGTCCATTCATAGCCGAAGGAATCGCGCGTCCGCGCCTGGTCGGCGTCGAGATGATGCTGGACGAAACGCGGGACGCCGTTCTCGATCGGATAACGGTGGCCATTCGCGCATCGCAACCAGCCGGTTCGCACGGGGTCCGGCGAGGCCTGGTCTTCGAGCTGGACTGGCGACTTGCACTCAGGACAGACGAGCCACGAAATCAGTTCCAGGTTCATCGTGAAGCGAGTTGTGCGCGGAGCGGTTCGACGAGCGCGCCGGCAACGCGCTCGTTGCCGGGGGCGGTGAGGTGCATCTGATCGTACGACAGCGCCGCGTCGGCGAGATCCACGGTGGTGCCGGCATTGAAATAGCCGACTCGCCGATCGGCGCCGAACCGGCGTCGCAGCGCGCCGACCATCGCCTGCTGCTGATCCTGGTGACGCAGACCGGACTCGCCGAGGAGGTACGGCTGCGTCACCACGAGCATCCGCTTGTCGTGCTGCAGCCCGAACTCGACCGCCGTCAGGATCGACTGACAATACTCGGCCCAGGGCGGCGGACACCCGCTCGCGTTCGGTGATGGGATCGAGGGCGCCGCCTCCGGCGACATCCTTCCGAGCTGCCGCTGAATGGCGTCACCAACGGCTGCAGTCGCGTTCAGCGCACCCGCCTTGGCACGGTCGGCCACGGATGCGTCGAACCTGACTTTCTTGCCCGTTCGCAGCTCGTCGTACATCTGGCCGATGTTGCCGCCGTACAGCATCGAGGCGGCTTTTTCCCTGAAGATGAGCGGGAAGATCGGCAGGTAGCCGGTGACGCGAAACACCGGCGATTCATGCCTGAATACGGAAAAGTTCGGCGCCCGCGCATCGCCCATCAGGTCGTTGTAGCCTTCGTAGAGGATCGCCAGGTCGTAGTCGAGATACAGGTAGTCGGCCATCGTGAAGCGGAACGAATACGCGCCTTCGTTGTTGTAGGCGAGATTCACGACCGACGCTTGCTCGCCGGCGCTCCTGATCTTCGATTCGAGCCGCGCCGGGATGGCTTCCGCCCAGCCGACGCCATACCCGAACGCCGAACTGCCGCCGAGCATGACGACGCGGCGCTCTCCAGGCTTCTTGCCGTGGACGATCGGGCCGCGGTACCCCCAGATGTTGACGCCACCGGTGCGCTGGAAACGGGTATGCAGGAACGCGTCGGTGGCCAGCAGCGCGGCGAGAGGAATGACGATCGCCGCGAGCAGCGCAACGGCGATGAACGTCCAGCGGCGGCGCCGGGACATCGACGCAGGAGAGGCTGCGTGCGGGTCGGGGCGTGATTCCGCGCCGGATGTTACAGTGACTCGCTGTTCAGGCGATGACACGCGTCCTCCGCATCATTACGCGCCTCAATATCGGCGGGCCCTCGATTCAGGCGATCGCGCTTTCCGAGCGGATGAGATCTCGCGGCTTCGACACGCGGCTGCTGCACGGCAGCCTCGGCGCCGGCGAAGGCGACATGCAGTATCTGCTGACCGCGCCCGGCATCGCTCGACAGCTGCGGTCGCTGCGCCGTGACATCGCGCCGCTCCACGATGCGGTGGCGCTCGCCCAGGTCCTCGACACGCTTCGCGATTTCCGCCCGAACATCGTCCACACCCACATGGCGAAGGCCGGCGCCATCGGGCGCGTGGCGACGGCGATCTACAACCGCACTGCGGGTCGTGACGCCAGGGCCCGCGTCGTGCACACCTACCACGGCCACGTTCTGGAGGGGTACTTCAGCCCGGCGAAGACCCGGGCGTTTCTCAGTGTCGAGCGTACGCTGGCCCGGGTCACCGATCGCCTGATCGCGATTTCGCCGCGAATCCGGAAGGAGCTGCTCGACGACTACCGCATCGGCCGGCCGGAGCAATACCACGTCGTCCCGCTCGGATTCGATCTGGATCGGCTCACGTCGATTGGCGACGCCGATCGACGTGCGGCCCGCGCGGCGTTGGGCATTCCAGCCGAGGCGGCGGTGGTCTCGACCGCCGGCCGCCTGACCGCGATCAAGCGCTACGACCTTTTTCTCGACACCGCGCGACTGGTGGCCGATCGTCATTCCGAGGCGCTGTTCCTGGTCGCCGGCGACGGCGAGCTGCGTGCCGCGCTCGAGGCGCAGGCGCGCGCCAACGGCATCGCGGATCGCGTGAGCTTTCTCGGCTGGCGCCGCGATCTCGACACCCTGTACGCCGCCAGTGACGTCTTCCTGCTGACTTCGCGCAACGAAGGGACGCCGGTCGCACTCATCGAAAGTCTGGCCGCCGCGGTGCCTGGCGTCAGTACGGATGTCGGCGGTGTCCGCGATGTCATCGACAGCGATCGCGTCGGGCTGCTGGCACCGTTCGGCGACGCACGCGCGCTCGCCGATCACGTGCAGGCGCTGCTGGCCGATCGCGAACACCGCCGCCGGATGGGCGAGGCCGGACGGCAAGCGGTCGCGAGCCGTTACGGTCTCGATCGGTTGATCGGCGACGTCGAGCGGCTGTACCGCGAACTGCTGCACTAGTAGAATCTCGCGATGCCCGTGCGCCGCGCGCTGTGGATCGTGTGCCTCGTTGCCACCTTCCACGCTCTGTTCTTCATCTGGTACCAAAGCAGCGACTGGTCCGTGTCCTGGAGCGACCAGGATGGTTATCGCCGCCTCGGCGAGGTACTGGCGACAACGGGGAAGTTCACGCGCTTTCCGGACGCCACGCCATTCGTCCCGGAGGTCATTCGCACACCCGCGTACCCGGCTTTCGTGGCGGTCATCTACACGTTGTTCGGCGTGGGGCAGCTGCCGGTGGCATTCGCGCAGCTGGCGCTGTTCGCAGTCACGTGTCTGCTGGTCTTCGCGATCGGACGACGGCTCATGTCCGCACGGACCGCGTGGCTCGGCGCGCTGCTGACCGCGCTCTTTCCGGCGATTCCATATTTCGTGCCGCTCGTGCTGACCGAAGTGTGGACCACGCTGTGGTTCACCATCACGATGTGGCTGGCGGTGTCGGCGGTTGACGATCCGCGCATGCGCAGCTTCATCCTGCTCGGCGTGGCCGGCGGCGTGACCGCGCTCAGCCGTCCCGTCTTCGTCCTCTTTCCGTTCGCCCTCGCAACCGCCGGTCTCGTCGTGCTGCCGTTCGTCCGCGTCGATCCGCGGCCCACGCCCTGGAACTGGTCCGCGATGATGGCGGCGTTCGCGATCACCATGCTGCCGTGGTTCACCTACAACTACCTGACGCTTGGCTCGTTCACGCTCTCACCCGCCGGCGGCGTCGGCCGGGGCATCTGGGAGGGATCGTGGCAGGCTGAATGGACGGGCAGACTCCAGGACGAGCTCACTGACCTTGCGACGGCGATCGACGACCGCGACGCGCTGGACCGGCGCGTCGTCGAAGTCGCCGCGAGAGAGCATCTGCCCGCGACCGCGATGCTCGAGTACGTGCACCAGTGGAAAGACATCCGGCGCATCTGGGTCGAGCCGACCGACCCCAACCAACGCGCCCGTGCCCGCGTCGAAGCCGACCGCGAATACCTGCGCGTCGGCCTCGAGAACATCCGGCGATCCAGCCTCCTGCATCTCGCGAAACGGCTCGCGCGCGGCGTCTTCATCCTGTGGGCCGGCGAGATTCCGATTCGCTACAGCGACATCAACGCGACGCCGCCGCTCGTGATTCGAACCGGCTGGGCCATCCAGGCGGCGATCATGGTCGCCGGCCTCTACGGACTTCTCATCCTGGCCCGCACCGGCCGGGTAGCCGCCGCCGTGCTGCTCGCGACACCGATCGTCTACGTGACGGCTGTTCACTTTCCGCTGCTCACGGAAGCGCGGCAGTCGCTGCCGGCGATGCCGACCGTCCTGCTGCTCGCGGCGATCGCCCTCGACGAGCTCATTTCCCCTCGAACCGCAGGTTCATGAACGCGAGCATCTCGGTCAGCCAGGCCCGGCTGTCGAAACCGCCGTTGGCCACCCGATCGGCGACCTTCATCCCCAGCAACACGTTGTCGTCCATGCTGTTGTTGAGGAACAGACCGTGCCGGCCGAGCGTCAGGATGTTGCTGACCGCGTGGACGCCTTCGAGCGCGGGAATCAGATGGTCCTCGAAGTTGAGCTCGTACACGGGATACGCCGTCGCGATGTCCGCGACGTAGTAGTCCTCGACTTCGTCCTCGCGGACGCCGTATCCCATCTTCAGCAGATCTTTCAGCGCAATCCGATAGATCTCTTCGTCGCTCGCCCGCCACACCGGCTCGTCGCGCCAGCACGACAGCTCGATGCAGAGAATCGTGCGATCGCCGGGCACCATCTCGGCGCTGACGTTCTTCTGCTCCGACATCCGGTTGACACGGAAGTGCTCGTCCAGCAGGTAGACCCAGTGGTAGTCGGTGAGCTGCTGGCGTTTGAGCGCGATGTAGATCAACTTCAGGCTGCGATAGCGCAACTTCGACGCGTGCGCGGCGACCGCCGGCGGCAACGGTGGATCGATCATCCCGATCAGCTGCGGCAGCGGAAGTGTCGATAACACCCCGGCGCACTCGAGTGTTTCCTCGCGCCCGTTCTGCTGATAGACGACCCGCGCGATCCGATCGCCTTCGCGTTCGAGCCGAACGACCGGCGATTCGAGCAGCACGTGGTTCCCGTGCTTCTTCACCTCGCTGGCCATCCGCTCGTACAGCACGCTGATGCCTTTGCGCGGATACATGTACTTCGTAAAGTAGGTGGCCGGGTCGGCCTTGATGCCGAGCGTGCGCAGGATGATGTTCTTCAGATTGAGCTTGGCGACACGCTGTGCCTGCTTCGACGAAATCTGAGACGTCGGTAAACCCCACACCCGCGCCGAATACAGCCCGAAGCACAAGTCGTAGAGCGTGCGCCCGAGATTCCTGACGCCCCACTCCTCGAACGAATGTTCCTTGCGCGGCGGCGCCAGCGCCGACTTCACGGTGGCCATCAGGTAGTCGAAGATGATCCGTGCCGACAGCAGCGGGCTGACGCCGGTCAGGACCTGCAGCATCTCGAGCGGGTAGATGTATTCCTTGCCGCGCAGCAGCACCCGTGTACCGCGCGTCAGGATCAACGGGTCCTCGCCGAAGAAGGGGCGAATCGCCTCGTGGATGGCGCGGCTCTCTTCCGTCTCGCGGATGTGGAACGTGTGCGGCCCGTAGTCGACCGCATACTTGCCGACGGTGATCGTCTTGCCCATGCCGCCGACGGCGCCATCCTTCTCGAGCACCGTGACCGGCCGACCCAACTCCGACAGCCGCCAGGCCGCCGACATGCCCGCCGGTCCGGCGCCGAGAACGACGATGCGATCGCTGGACAACTAGAGGCGCTCGGCGACGACGAAGTAGTAGAGGTTCACGGCAAACGGCAGGCGCCGGAACGGCAGCGTGAACGCTTCGCGGATCCGGAAGCCTTCGCTCAGCCAGCGGCGCATCTTCCCCGGCGTCGTGAACGTCAGGTGATCTGGATATCGAATCGGAAACTTGCGGAGCAGCAGCCGTCCCGCGCTCATGGTGGCGTCATTCGGAACCACCATGATCGCCCGTCCGCCCGACTTCAGCACGCGCCGCGCTTCCGCCAGCATCCGCCACGGTTCGCGCGTGTGCTCCAGGACCGCGATCAGCAGCACCACGTCGAATCGCTGGCTGGCGAACGGCAGCTGATAGCCGTCGGCGCACAGCAGCAGCCGGCACCTGCCCACCGCCCGGCCGACGCGGGTCAGCGACACGTCCATCTGCACCGGCGCGGTGTTCGTGCCGTCGAACATCATCCCCTCGCCGCACCCGACTTCGAGGATGTCCCGGCCGCGAATCCCCTGCACGCGGGCCAGCACTTCGGCGCGGTACATCGCGTAGAAGTAGCCGACGATGCCGGTGACCTGCGACTCGTGGCCCTCGACTTCGGCGACGTGCTCGTGGAGCGCACGCTCGCTGAGGCTATGCCGACTGGCCAACGCCCGACCCTTCCCGCACGAAGTGCGCGTGCAAACGGCGCACGCCATCCTCGAACGACGCCTTCGGCGCGAACCCGAACCGCTCGCGCATCGTGCGGTCGACGGAGATGAACTGGATGAACTCCTCGGTGTGTCCCTGATGCGCCACCGATATCTCGACGCCGAGAACACGCGCCATCGTCTGCACGACGTCGTTGACGCTGACCGGCGCGTGGGACGCGAGATCGACGGTGCCGGAGTAGCCAGCGGCGGTCGCCAGCGTCAGCAACGCGTCAACCGCATCGTCGACGTACATGAAGTCGATCAAGTTCTGGCCGTTGCCGCGCACCGTGAAGGCTCGTTGGCCGGCCATGACCGCGCGCATCCAACGCGTGGTGATCTTCCGCTCCGGCTCGTACGGGCCGTAGGCGCCGAAGAAACGCACGTTGGCGTAACTGTCGACCGCGTGGCGCCGTTCCGCGAAAAAGCGCACGTACTGCTCCGATGCGAGCTTCGAGATCGCGTACGGCAATCGCGGATCCACCGGGGTTGATGGCGTGACGTCGCCGACCAGGCCGTCGTAGACGGCGCCCGACGAGACGAACACGACGTGGGCCACCGGACAATGCTGCAGGAAATTGATCAGCGCGACCGCGTTCGACTCGAGGTCCCAGCGCGGACGCGACGCCGACGCCGTGGGGTCGCTGTTGGCGGCGAGATAGAGCGCGGCGTCCGCGCGGCCGCCGGCGGTGGCGGCCACCGCGCGGACTTCGGCCTCGTCGGTCAGGTTGCACTTGACGAGCCTGACGTGGGCGAGCCGGTGCCGCGACACGAAGGCCTCGAGATCGGTCGCCTGGTGATAGAGCGCCAGGATCTCCCACTCCCGCGGCGCGCGCAGCAGTAGGTTGCGGCCGACAAAGCCCGACGCGCCGGTGAGAATCAGCTTCATCTCGGCATCGCCGCCATGTGCTCGACGTACCACGGAATCGTGCGCGAGATGCCGGCCTCGAGAGAGACCTTCGGGCTGAAGCCGAGCAGCTGCATGGCCTTCTCGATCGACGGCACGCGCAGGTCCACCTCTGGTCCGGGGTGCGGCTTGAACACGATGGCCGACTTCGAATTGGTCAGGCGCAGGATCATGTTCGCGAGCTCGAAGTTGGTGATGGTGCCCTGCGGGTTGCCGAGGTTGAACGCGTGGCCGACCGCTTCCGGCCGGGCGGCGCAGCGCAGCACGCCGTCGACGAAGTCCTCGACGAAGCACCACGCGCGGATCTGCGTCCCGTCGTTGTAAAGCGTGATCGGCGCATGCTGCAGCGCCTGGAGAATCATTCCGCGGATGGCGCCGTCGCCCACCTGCCGGGGGCCGTAGACATTGAACGGACGGACGATCGCGAGCGGCAGCCCGTCTTCCTTGTAGTGGGCGTACGACAGATGCTCGGACGCCAGCTTGCTGGCCGCGTACACCCATCGGCTCTCGCCAATCGGACCGATGGTCGTGAGGTCGTCTTCCTTGCCCTTGTGGATGAACGGACCGTAGACCTCGCTCGTCGAGAACTCGACGAACCGCTCGACGCCGACGTCGAGTGACGCCTTGACCACCTGGTGGGTGCCGAGCATGTTCACTTCCATCGTCGTCACGGCGTTGCGATCCACCGAATAGACGCCGGCAATCGCCGCGCAATGGATGACGACCTGGCAGCCGTCGAGCGCCCGGCGCGTCGCGGCGTAGTCCATCACGTCGCCCTTGATGAAGTGCAGGTGCGGGTGGTCTTCGAGGTGGGCGAACTGCAGCGCGTTGCGATGCAGGTTGTCGTAAACGACGATCTCGTTGTCCTCAATCAGGCGCTGCACCAGGTGCGAGCCGATGAAGCCGGCGCCGCCGGTGATGCAGATGCGTTTGTTCGTCAGAGACATGCGCGCGTCTACCCGTCCTGACCGGTCCCTGTGCGAGCCAGCTCGGGCGCCGGTCTGCGCCGAGGCAGCTGTTCCTGTCGAAGCGGAACGAGTTTTTCACGCGGCACCCCGTCTCCGACCAGCGACGCCAGCTGCTGTCCGGACCTCTCGAGGGTCGCGACGATCATCAGGTCGTAGTTCACCTCGCCGTGGCCGCGGACCGCCAGCACCGGCATGCCGAGAAACTCGGTGCCGCTGTCGACGTCGAAGATCGCCACGGGTTCGAGCCCGCATTCCTTGAGCGAGAGGTACGCCAGCTCCGCCGCCTCACCGCGCCCATAGATGGCGACGCGGCGGCCGGCGGCCGCGCAGTCCTGAAGCACGCTTCGCAGATGCTGGCGGACTTCGCCATAGAGGTGAAGCGAGTAGTCCAGGAATTCGTAGGTCAGCCGCGCCTTCTCGGCGATGCCGCGCGGCGTAATCAGGTAGCTGATTCGATTGGACTGCACGTTCACGCACTTGATGTACCCCTTGCGCACGAGGCGCTTCAGGTAGATGTTCGTGAGTCCAAGCGCGATCCCCAGCTGTTGCGCGAGGCTGCGCTGGGTGACGCGGGAATCCTGCTCGACCGCCTCGAGCAGCTTCAAATCACGATGCGCTTCGATGTCCAGGTCTGCTCTACCCACGGGCGTGCTCTCTCATGGCTTGTGCGAGGTGACGTTCAACTTCAGTCCAGTCGTCGGGGTCGTCGATGCTCAGACCGCTCGGATGCGGCATCGGATACGCCACCGAGCGTTCGCCGAACAGGCTCGGCTCGGGATCGAACAGCGTTCCGGTGCGAAACACGTAGATGGCGCCGTTCATCGCCCACACCGGCGGCAGGTCCTGGCGGCGCTTGTCGCGATGTCGGACGGACTTGCCGCTGACGAACAGAACCGCGGTGCCGTCGGGGTCGACCCGCAGCGTCCGAAGCGGGTGGTAGTGGACGGGCACGGCGCCCACGCACCGACTGAATCAGCACCCGACGTCTGCGCGAGCGACACCGCCTCGCGCACGTGTTCGGCGCGCCGCAGCGGAGACGTCGGCTGGAGAATCAACACCAGGTCGGGCCGGTAGCCGTCGTTGGCGGCGAGCCACTCGACCGCGTGCTGCATGACGGGGAGATGCGGCGTCTGATCGAGTGCCAGGTCGGCGGGCCGGATGAAGGGCACCTCGCATCCCATCGATCGCCCGACCTCGGCGATTGCGGGATCGTCCGTTGACAGAATCAGGCGATCGAGCGCTCCCGACTGCCGAGCCGCGTCGATTGTGTAGGCGATCAGCGGGCGTCCTCCCAGCAGCTTCAGGTTCTTGCCTGGAATTCCCTTCGAGCCGCCTCGTGCGGTGATGACGCCGAGAACGCTCACGCGAGGTGGTCCCACTGAATCAATTGATCCTTCGCGATCGCCTTCTTCGCCACGCGGCCGATGACCTCGCCGAGCTGCCGCGCCGGAATGCCGGTGCCCGGGCGCTTCGCCCAGACGTCGTCCGGGCCGATCGTCGCGCCCGCGGCGATGTCGCGGATCGACACCACGCTGTGGAGCGCCATGTTCCGAACGTCCTGCTCACCCGGCTGAATCTTCTTGGCCGCGCCGAGCGATTGCTCGATGGCTCGGATGCCGCGGACCAGTTCCTCGAGCTCCTTCGGCTCCATCGATCCCTGCTGATCGGGTCCGGGCAGCGAACGCGAGACGGTGAAGTGTTTCTCGAACAACTGGGCGCCGCCGGCGACCGCCGCGAATGCCGCGAAGCTGCCGAGCGTGTGATCCGAGAAGCCAACCGGGACGCCGTAGCGCTCCTTCAGCCCCGCGATGCATCCCAGTTGAACGTGCTCGTACGGTGTCGGGTAGGTCGACGTGCAGTGCATGAGCGCGAACGGTGTACCCACCGCACGAATGGTCTGCACCGTGCGCTCGATCTCTTCTGGCGTCGACATGCCGGTCGAGACGATCATCGGCCGCCCCTTGCGGGCGATGTGTTGTTGAAGCGGCAGGTGCGTGAGCTCGCCGGATCCGGTCTTGTACGCCGGCACCCCCACCGTTTCGAGAAAGTCGGCCGCCTCGCGCGAAAACGGCGTCGACAGAAAGATGATGCCCTTGTCCCTCGCGCGGTTCCGCAGCTCGAAGTGCGCATCGCGCGACAGCGCCGTACGGGTCAGCAGATCGAAGAGCGACTCGCCGACGTATGCGGCGGTGGCCCCGCCCCGCAGCATCTCGTGTTCTGGAAAATGCGTCTGGAACTTGATCGCGTCGGCGCCCGCCGCCGCTGCAGCATCCACCAGCTCCGCGGCCAGCGCGGTATCGCCGTTGTGGTTGATGCCGGCCTCGGCAATGACGAAGCAAGGCCGGCCTTCGCCGATCTGTCGGCCGGCGATGGTGATGTTCGTCGAGTCCGTCATCAGGTCCTCACGGCCGTCCCTCGACCGAGGGTTGCGGCGGCATTGTCGAAGAACCGTTTCTGGGTATAGAGGTCGAGCGTCGCGAGCAGGTCGACAATCGTCTGGCTCGCGGCGGGCTTGTGATAGATCGCCGACGATGGGTAGCGGCCGTGCGCCATCTGTTTCCTCACGGCGTCGAGAATCGAGGCGCTCTCGTCTGCCGCATGAGTGACGTTGTCGGCGTGCAGACGCCCCTGCTGGCGCACGCCGATATTGACGACCGGCGTGCCCAGGTACGAGCACTCCTTGATTCCCGCCGACGAATTGCCAATCAGGCAGGCGGTCCCCTTCAAGAGCGCGATGAACTCGTTCACCGGCAAATCGGTGATGAAGCGCATCGTGTCGGCCTGGTGGCCGGCGTTCTCGCGGAAATTGCGCAGCAGATCCGCCACTTCGCCGGTGCCGGCGTCCGGATTCGGCCAGATCCAGATCGTCGGCATCGCCAGCGCCGTCACCGCCTTGAGCGTTTCCTCGACGTGGCGCCGGTTCTGCCGCTCGGTGGTCACCGGATGTTGAATCACCATCAGGAACGGCCGCGTGACGTCGACTTCGTGGCCGACACCGTAGCGATTGATCGTCTCATTGGTGATCGCCGCCTCGAGCTCGGACGCGACCTCGACGTCGAGCGATCCGGTGTTGAAGACGTACTTCGGGTCCTCGCCCATCGCCAGCACGCGCCGCTCGGCGTCCTCGTTCGTCACGAAGTGGATGTGCGCCAGCTTCGTGATCGCGTGCCGGACGCTCTC
>Ga0111539_10007925_pt1 | contig 13542 bp, 13 predicted proteins | sample RhiMethybrSRZTD1_FD_79667 | JGI IMG/M metagenome (GOLD analysis project Ga0111539, IMG submission 79667) | Populus rhizosphere microbial communities from Tennessee, USA - Rhizosphere MetaG P. TD hybrid SRZTD1 (version 2) (version 2) | ecosystem: Host-associated > Plants > Roots > Rhizosphere >...
CAATGCCCAATGCTCAATGGCCAACGCCCTGCGCTAGACTGTGGCGCGGAGGAGAGCATGAGGACGACTCGGGCATGGGTGCTTGTCATCGCAGGAGTGGCGCTGGCCACAACGGCGCTGGAATCGCAGCAGCCGCAGCAGCCGGCCCCCGGAACGCCAACCGCGCTGCCGTCGGTTCCCGCCAGGGAGCCGTCATGGGCCTTTCCGGTTCAGGCCGGGCAACTTCCGCCCGAGTCTCCTGAGCCGAAATCGGTGCCCGGCAGCACCAAGAAATACACGCCAAAGGAGATTGACGATCTCCTCAACCCGCCTGACTGGTTCCCCGACGAGCACAAGCCAGCGCCGCCGATCGTGCAGAAGGGACACGGCATGGCGCTCGCCTGCGGCTCGTGTCATCTGATGTCGGGACTCGGCCATCCCGAGTCGAGCGACGTCACCGGCTCGACCGCGGATTACATCTATCAGCAGCTGCAGGACTTCAAGTCAGGGAAGCGCAAGGACTACGCGCGCATGAACGGCATCTCGGCCGAGCTGTCTGATACGGAGATGCGTCAGGCGGCCGAATACTTCGCCGCGCTGCCGCGTGCGAAGTGGTCGCGCGTCGTCGAGGCCGCGATGGTGCCGAAGACATTCGTCGGCCAGGGCCGTATGCGTTTCAAAGATCCGAAAGACACCGGTATGGAGCCGATCGGCAAGCGCATCATCACGCTGCCTGAGGATCAGGAACGGGCGCGGCTGCGCGATCCGAAGATCGGATTCATGTCGTACGTGCCCCCGGGGAGCCTCGCAAAGGGGAAGGCACTCGTCGAGAACGGAGGCGGAGGCAAGACGGTCCAGTGCAGCATCTGCCACGGTGAAGGCATGAAGGGCCTGGGCAACGTGCCGCGCATTGCCGGCGTGCATCCGATCTATCTGGCTCGCCAGCTGTATCTGTTCAAGGAAGGCGATCGCAGCGGCCCGGACGCGCCGCTCATGAAGCGACCGGTGGCGAAGCTGACCGACGATGACATTCTGAACATCGCGGCGTATCTGGGATCGCTGCCGCCGCAGTAGGGAACCGAGCGCGGGGGCGTCACGCCCCCGCGCTATCGCGTGCGAATCGACTACGGCTTGTAGTCCGCCGATGCCTCCGACGTCTTGACGACGTCCTTGCCGCCCGTCGCCTCGAGGATCTCCTCGGCCTTCTTCGCCCACTTGTTGTCGTCGCAATGGACTGAGATGAGATACGCGCCTTCGCGGACGCGACCTGCGTAACGCTTCGCCTCGACCTCCGGAATGCCCGCACCGATCAGGCCGCCCACCAGGCCGCCTGTCGCTCCCGCCGCGCCGGCACCGGCCAGCGCTGCGACGATCGGACCGGCAGCAGCGATCGCGCCAATCCCTGGAATCGCGAGCGCGCCGATACCGACGAGCCAACCAAGAACTCCTCCAATCGTCGCGCCGGTTGCCGCGCCGGTCGCGGCGCCTTCCGGTGCTTTCGAATTGATCTCGTGCGCGAGATCCCTGGTGGTTCGATCGCGCTCGGGAAGAATCGCTGAGATATCGCTGTTGCGGAACCCGGCAGCACGAAGTGATTCCAGCGCGCGCTCGAACGCCATGCGGTCCGGGTAGATGCCATACGCAACCATATCTGTGGCCATGTGTTTCTCTCCTTGATGGGAAATCCGATGCTTCGCGTCCGTGTCAAAGATGAAGGAGCACCAAGCGTGCCGACATGGCTGTTCAGTTCCGGGTGTGCGGACGTTATGACTGCAGAGGTATTTTCGGCATGACGACACCGCTCATCCGCCGGACCCATCTATGGAAGAACTTCGCGTTCTTCGTCGTGCTGACGGTCGGGATGTATCTGATTCTCGCGGCCATCATTGCGGTGCCCGAGCTGCAGGAATCCAACGCGTCGGCCGAGTCCGATATCGCCACGCTGACCGCGACGCTGCAGTCGCCCGAGTACCAGCTGACATCACCGCCTGCAGAGTTTCTCCAGGCCGATCCCTTTGTCTCGCTGCATGCGGCGCTCGACTCGCCGGAGGCCAAGGGCCTCCGCGGCGGGTCGGACATCGAAGACCACATGGACGACACGAAAGCCGAGCGCGAGCGTGTGAATCTCGAATACGAGAACGCGGTCGAGTACTGGAGAGGAAAGCTGATGCAGGCGCGCAGTCAAGCGCTGACGACCTTCGAGCGACACGCCCGCCGCAAAGGCAATTTCGAGCGTAACGATCACTACGAAAAGTTGCTGCACTGGTACGAGCGGCAGCTGCATGAAGCGCATCGCGAATTGAGCGAGTGCGTGCATGCGGCGGGCCTCGCCGACGGCGATACCGCGCGATGGGCGGATGGACTGGTTCGCCGTGTCCGGCGTCACGACGGTGAACTTCTTCGTGCGTCGGAGTCGCCGGCGCGGTGGAAGTTCGCACTCGAGCAGTGCGATGACCGCTGGGAGTTCTCGTCAGTTCCGCTGCGAGAGCGTCTTGGCGGGCGTCTTGGACCCTTCGAGCCGGTTGCTGGATGGCTGCTCAAAACGGAGTCGTTGTCGCTCGCGCTGGTCGTCAGCCTGTTGGGGTTTGGTCTGCTCGGCGCCAGCGCCTCGACGATCATTCGCAGCCATGGCGCGGCGGGACCCGCGCCAGGGCATCCGCTCGTGCCGAACCTGCTCTCGGTGATCGTTCGCGGCCTGAGCGCGGCGATGGTCGTCTTTCTCGTCGTCGAAGGTGGACTCAGCGTGTTCGCATCCAATTCCTCTGAGCCGAACCCGTATGTCTTGATGTTGACGTGTCTGGTGGCGTCGGTATTCAGCGAGCCGGTATGGGCAGGTGCAAAGGGATATCTGGAGGGACTGATCAGTCGGTGGTCAACCGGTGCCGAGGCCGGCAACCCTAGCCGCGGCGACGCAGCGGTTTCTTAGAGCCCCAGGACGACGGCGAAGAGCAGCGGCGCGACGATCGTCGCGTCGGACTCGATCATGAACTTCGGCGTGTCCACACCGAGCTTGCCCCAGCTGATCTTCTCGCTCGGCGGTGCGCCCGAGTACGACCCGTAGCTCGTGGTCGAGTCGCTGATCTGGCAGAAGTAGCTCCACAGCGGCGTGTCCGTGCGGCTGAGATCCTGACGCAGCATCGGCACCACGCAGATGGCAAAGTCGCCGGCGATACCACCGCCGATCTGCAGGAAGCCGAGCGGATGCCGCGGCGCGGTGGCTTCGTAGTAGTCGGCGAGCTTCATCATGTACTCGACGCCGCTGCGGACGGTGTGCACGTTGCGGATCTCGCCGGCCAGGCAGCGTGCCGCGTAGATGTTGCCGAGCGTGCTGTCCTCCCAACCCGGCACGAAGATCGGAACGTCGAGCTCCATCGCCGCATGGACCCAGCTGACGACGGGATCGAGCTGGTAGCGATCGCGCAGCACGCCCGAACGCAGCACATTGAAGACGAACTCGTGCGGGAAGAGCCGCTCGCCCTTCGCGTCGGCGCGCTTCCATTCGGCGACCATCGCGGTTTCCGCGGGGCCGATCGCCACCTGCTCCGGAATGCAGGTATCGGTCACCCGGTTGAGGCCGCGTTCGAGCAGGGCCTGATCGTCGCTGGGCGTGAGGTCGCGATAGTTCGGGACCAGCTGGTAGTCCTTGCGCGCGATCAGACTGAAGATGTCCTCTTCGAGGTTGGCGCCGGTGCAGCACACGGCATGAATGCGCCGTTTGCGGATCATCTCGGCGAGGGAGATGCCCAGCTCGCCGGTGCTCATCGCGCCGGCCATCGCCAGCAGCACATGGCCGCCCTCGTCCACGTGCGCCTTCAGCGCCTTGGCTGCCCGGAGGAGCTCGCCGGCGTTGAAGTGACGGAACGTTCGGGTCAGGAATTCAGTGACGTGAGGGTTCATTGCGCACGTCTGGCGGTCCGGGCGCGCTGCACGAATGAAGCCAGGTACGGCCGATAGCGCTCGTACATCTTGGGCGGCAGGGAGTGGACGGCCTGGATGACGCCCCGGCAGCGTGGCGTGCCGCACTTGCAGGCCATCTTCCAGTTCGGGTCCGCTTCCGTCGTCGAGTAGTCGATCCAGATCTCCTGTCCCTTGGCGATGGCGGTGACGGCGACAAGCGCGCGATCCGCGGTGATCACCGCGTTCGCGTCGCAGGAATGGTTGACGAAGGAGGCGGGGCTTCTGGTCGTGGGCTCGATCCAGAGATTGTCGCCGATGCCGATCCAACGCGGGCCGACGCGATAGTGGCCGTCGTAAGTGGAGCTTCGGCGCTTACCTTTGATGACCAGGATGGTCTGGCCGGCGGCGAAGGGGACGTTGGCGAACAGACCTTTGCCGGTCCGTCCCGTCGGCGCCACAAACACACGCTGCATGGATCGCCATGAAAGGTATCACCAAATCGATGGGATGACGTCCCGCTTTTAGCGGGACGTCACACGATTTGTTTACCGAGCCGAGGCAGCCGCCGTCTGGGGCGTCTCGAAAGGATTCTCGTCGGCACTGGGCCCGTAGATCGACGGCACGGGCACATTCAACTGTCTCAGATACACCGACAGCTGACCGCGATGGTGATACCAGTGGTTCAACATGATCGACCGTACGAAGGCGACCCTCGGCATGACCATCAGTTCGCGATCGCCGTCGAGAACTTTCCACGTCGCGTTCATCGCCGCGTCGTCCATGCCGCCGAGCGCCTTCCGCGCCCGTTTGACGCTGTCTTCGAGCATCGGCACCAGCTCGCTGGCGCTCGAGGGCGACGGCTGCGGAAACATCGGCCGCTGAATCGCCGGCTGGGCGGCGGCCTCGGCGACGCCGCCCGGCACGATCGCCACGTGCATGGCGAGCTGGCCGAGCGTCATCGATTTCGGATGCGGTTTCCAATTGAGATGCGCGTCCGGCACGCGCTCGAGGACGCGCCTGGTCGTCTGCGCCTCCTGTTCCAGTTCCTGAAGAAGTCCATCAATCATGGCCATCGTCGTACTCCCTTCACTCACTCAGCGATTCTCTCGATCTGCCTCGCGCTGGATGCGCGCGAGGATGGCTTTCCATCCGGTGCTGACGCCTTTCCGGTGGTCATCGGAGACAAAGCCGAACGCCGTGTGTCTAAACGCGATTAGCGTTCCGCCCTCGATTTCCGTGAGTCGATACTGCACGTTCGACATCGTCGGGTAGGACATGAACAGCGGTCCGTAGATCTCGAGCAGCGTGGGTCGCTTGATCGCTTGCACGTGTCCCCACAGATGACCGTTATTGCTCCCGCGATCGCGATACCAGCGACCGCCCGGCCACGGCTCGAGCACCATCGGAAACGGCGTGCCGTCCGGGGTCTCGTTCAGCCGTCCGATGTGACTGACGATCGATTCGAAGGTGGCGTCGAGCGACGCGCGGACGTGCACCTGGTCCGTCACGTCGAGCGTGAGATTGTCGAGTGTTGGCGCGGCGAGAGTCATCGTGATTCCTCCATGTCTTACCGTTCGGCTTTGCCCTTCGCCTCAGCGTGATCCTTGATGCGCCGCAGCTGACGGCCCCAGTACTTGGCGAACGTGCCAGTCCACTCGTGCACGGGTCTCAAAGCGTCGGCATTCGTCCGGTAGAGCGTGCGGCGCCCATCGCGCCGCACGTCTACGAGCCCGACGTTGAGGAGCACTTGCAAATGTTTGGACACGGACGGTTGCGCCAGCCCGAGCGCGATTGCGATATCGCCGACCGCGCGCTCTTCAGGACCGAGAAACTCGAGAATCTCGCGCCGCCGTGGTTCGGCGACGGCATTGAACGGATCAGAGGTGGTTGAGGCCCGAGGCACACTCCAATCATATTCCCATACGGGAATATGTCAAGTTGCTCTTCGCCTTCGGCTGGGGCCTTCCTGCGGCCATATACTGGTGGTTGAGCGCGAGGGGGCGCTTCCAGTCCGCGGAGAGGGCCGTGCCCACCCCACGACAATTGAACGCGACGAACCTTCTTTCAGCCTGATGTGGGCGGACTCCAGGCGTTCGTGAAAGGAGATTCGTATGCCCTCCCGACAGCTGCCTGCCCGTCCCAATCTCGATCAGTACAAGAAACAAGCGAAGGAGCTGCTGAAAGGCATTCGCGGCGGCGAGGGCGGTGCGCTCGATCGTCTGCATCGTGCTCACCCGCGATGGAACACGGTCGCATCCGACCGCATTGATTCAACGACTGTCACACTCGCCGATGCGCAACTTGTGATCGCGCGAGAGCATGGCATCGACAGCTGGACGAAGTTCGCCGAGCGGATCGATGCGATGCTCGGTCAGCACTCGCCCAAGGCCGTGTGGCGCCGCGTCGAGCAGGCCGTGCTCACTGGCGACGCTGAGACGCTCGCGGAACTGATCCGCGAGCAGGATGCGGTGCTGCGCCAGACTCCTGGGCAGTCCTGGGTCGGCGATCTGCGGCAGGACGGTCTCGGCAATCGCGGTGAGACAGCGGCGTTCCCGAACGCACGCTCGATCATTGCCGCCAAGCTTCACTTTGACTCCTGGGACAGCTACACAACGTTTGCCCAGGCGATGCGCGATCGGCAGTCACTCGTGGCGCAGTTCGAGGCGGCCGTCGATGCGATCGTCGCCGGCGATGCGGACACTCTCGCACAGCTCCTGCGTCATCATCCTGAGTTGATTCACACGCGTTCGATGCGCACGCACCACTCGACGCTGCTCCTCTACGTTGGCGCGAATGGCATCGAGTACTACCGGCAGAAGACTCCGAAGAATGCGCGCCGGATTGCCGAGATGCTGCTCGACGCCGGTGCGGACGTCGATGCCGTCGGCGACATGTATCGCGGGACGACGACGCTGGGGCTCGTGGCGACGAGCGTTCACCCGGTTCAAGCCGGAGTACAGGAGGAACTGATCGACCTGCTGGTCGCGCACGGCGCTTCCCTCGATCGAGCGGTCGCCCCCGACTACACACGCGGTCGCGTCGTCAACGCCTGCCTCGCCAACGGCCGCGGCGAGGGCGCGGTGGTGGTTGCCAGACGCGGCGCCTTTCTGGATCTTGAAGGCGCTGCGGGGGTGGGGCGCCTCGACGTCGTCAAGACCTTCTTCACCGACGATGGCAGCCTGACAGCCGGCGCAACGCCGGACACGATGAAGTCAGGGTTCAAGTGGGCGTGCGCGTACGGACATCTGGACGTCGTCAGATTTCTGCTCGACCGCGTGGATGTCACTGAACGGCATCGTGGCGAGACACCGCTTCATCAGGCCGCCTATGGCGGGCATCCGGCGATCGTCACAGTGTTGCTGCAGCGCGGAGCACCCGTGAACGTCGAGGACGACACGTGGGCCGGCACACCGCTGGGATGGGCGCTCCATGCCTGGAGCAACGCCGCTGTCGGCACGACGTCGGATGGACACTATGAAGTTGTCGATCGACTGATTGCCGCTGGAGCCGCCGTGCGTCCCGAATGGTTGGACGACGAGCGCATCAGCGCCGACGCACGCATGCGCGCCGCACTCGCTCGCGAGCGGCCGCGATAAGGCGGAGACACGAACGGTGAACACATTCGATAGACTTACTGCGCGGAGGCTCAGTGAAGTCAGCGATTGCTGCGGTCATCGTGTTTGCATGGGTTGCGGTCGTGTCGCCCACGCTCGTCGCCCAGTGGCCCTCGTACCAGACGAAGAACGTGCCGCGCACCGCAGATGGTAAACCCAACCTGACTGGCGCGCCTCCTCGTACGGCCGATGGCGTGCCGGATCTGTCCGGCATCTGGAACTACGCCGGCGTGCTCGGCTTCCGCGGCGGGCCGCCACCTCCGCCCCCGGGAACTCCCGTGCAGGCGACCTTCTGGAACATCGAAGCGGGATTCAAGGAAGGCCTGCCGTTCACGCCGTGGGGCGCGGAACTTCGGCGCACGCGGATGGCCGACAACAGCAAGGACAATCCCGACGCTTCGTGTCTGCCGCTCGGGCACATGCAGCTGCACACGCACTCGCAGCCGCGCAAGATGATTCAGACCAAGGATGTGATCGTCATCATCTACGAGGCCAACGCCAACGTGCGTCAGATCTTCCTCGACGGCCGGCCCGCGCCGACCAACGATCCGCAACCGTGGTGGTACGGCTATTCGCGCGGCCGGTGGGACGGCGACACGCTCGTCGTCGAGACGACGAACTTCCGCGACGAAGGCTGGCTCGACGTGAATGGCGCGCCGCTCTCGGCGCAAGGCAAGCTCACCGAACGCTTCCGTCGTCCGACGTTCGGCACGCTCGAAATCGATGTGACGATTGACGACCCGAAGTCCTACACGAAGCCGTGGACCGTCCGCGTGAATCAGCGTCTGCTGGTGGACACCGAGCTGATCGAGTTCATCTGCGACGAGAACCAGCAGTTCAATCCCGCGACGGGCGGACCAGTGCCTCGACGATGACGTCGTCTCTGGTCTCTGGTCTACGGTCTCTAGTCACCAAAGACCAAAGACCAAAGACCTGAGACCAACGACCTACCCAGCGTTCGCAAACGCGTAGCCGCGTTCCTGCGCGCGATTCACCGCCACGATGCCGGCCGGAACCATGTGCGAGTTGCGAACCAGGTTCGACGTCAGCTCCTTGTAGACCGCCTCGACGTCCAGCTTCTGTGCCGTCGCGATCGCGCCGGCGAACCGGCGAGTGGCCATCTGACACACCGCGAAATGCACGCCGCGCCCGATCAGCGCGTCGAGTGTCACGCCGTTGTTCGGGAGCGCCGGTCCGTATCCGCCAGCGTTATAGACGTTGACGGCCGCCTTCGCCTTCGTCTTCGGATCGTCGAATCCGCTGGCCTCGCCAATCGGCAGGCTGTACTTGGCCCACATCGCATCGGTGTAGGCAAACGGCGTGGAATTGTGACGCAGCACGATGACGACCGCAGCGTCGCTGTTACCAAGTCCGTAGCCGTTCTGATTCGCGACGAAGAAGTTGTTGGCGAAGAGCAGCGCGCTGCCCAGGCCCTGCGGGCTCGTGCTGTCGATGATGAACCGATGCGAGCCAGCGATCTGATCCAGCCAGTCGTCTTGCGCGTGGCGGGCTGGCCGCCAGGACGAGCCGGCAGAAGCCGCCGCACCCGGGGACTGCGCCGCCGCGGGTTGGCTCCTGAATACTGTCCCACCGACGATGGCCACACCAGCGGCGAATCTCGACAGAAACGATCGACGCTCACGTAGACCGGATGTATTCGTGGACATAAACCTCCCCTGGGCGCGCCGAACCTTGGCGAAGGCGGCTCGCAGATGCAGGAGTCATGATACGTTGGCGCGCGAGGAGAGTGCTATGGCCGACGCGACGCGTGCGAACCAACGACAGATCCTGGCCAATCAGAAAACGATGCTGGCCAATCAGCGGAAGATCCTCGCCAATCAGGGTCGGATCGAAGGCAACCAGAAGAAGATCCTGGCCAATCAGAAGCGAATTCTCGCCAAAGTCTCGTAGAGCGCACGCTTCAGCGTGCGCGGACCGTCAGGGCGTCCAGATCCGCGAGCTCCCGCCGGCCAGCGTCAGCATCACCTCGTTCAACCGCTTCACGAACGACGCCGGATCCTCGAGTTGTCCGCCTTCAGCCAGCATCGCCTGGTCGAAGAGGATGTGGCTCCAGTCGCTGAACCGCCGCTCGTCGGATTCGTCCTTCAGCCGCTGAACGATCGGGTGCTGCGGGTTGATCTCGAGAATCGGCTTGGAGACCGGGACGTTCTGGCCGGCGGCTTTGAGCATGCGCTCGAGATGGGCGCTCATGCCGTGCTCGTCGCTGACGAGGCACGACGGCGAGTCGGTAAGACGGCTGGTCACTCGCACCGCGCTCGCGCGATCGTTCAGCACCGTGTGCATGCGCTCGACGAGGCCCTTGTGCTCGTCGGCCTTCTTCTCCTGTTCCTGCTGCTGCGTCTCGCCGCCAAGCTTGCTCAGATCGAGTCCCCCTTTGGCGACCGAATGGAGCGGCTTGCCGTCGAACTCGGTGATAAGCGACACCACCCATTCGTCCACGCGGTCGAACATCAACAGCACCTCGACGCCAAGCTTCCGGAAGATTTCGAGGTGCGGGCTGTTTCTGGCGGCGGAGTAGCTGTCCGCGGTGATGTAGTAGATCGCGTCCTGGCCGTCCTTCATGCGGCCGACGTAGTCAGCCAGCGACACGTTCTGATCGTCGGTCTCGTTCTTCGTTGACGCGAAGCGCAGCAGCTTGGCGATCCGATCGCGGTTCCCGGCATCATCGGCCGCGCCTTCCTTGAGCACGCGGCCGAATTCCTTCCAGAAGGTCGTGAACTTGTCCGTGTGGTCTTTGGCCAGGTCTTCGATCAGGCTCAGGACGCGCTTCACAGAGGCGTTGCGGATCGTCTGCACGTCGCGCGACTGCTGAAGGATCTCGCGCGAGACGTTCAACGGCAGATCGTTGCTATCCACGATCCCGCGCACGAACCGCAGATACGGCGGCAGCAGCTGTTCCGCATCGTCCATGATGAAGACGCGGCGGACGTAGAGCTTGATGCCGCGCCGGTGCTCGCGGTCCCACAGGTCGAACGGCGCGCGCTGCGGGATGAAGAACAGCTGCGTGAACTCCTGACGGCCCTCGACCTTGGCATGCGTGTAGGCCAGCGGCGGGTCGAAGTCGTGGGCCACGTGCTTGTAGAACTCGTGGTACTGCTCTTCGGTGATCTCCGACTTTGGCCGCGCCCACAGCGCCGACGCCTGGTTGATCTGCTCGTCCTCCGACGTCTGGACCTGCTTCTTCGCGTCGGTGTCCCACCGCTCCTTCTTCATCAGGATCGGCAGCGTGATGTGATCGGAGTACTTGCGCAGGATGTCGCGCAGACGTATGCCCGTGAGCAGCTCGTCTTCCTCCGGCCGCAGATGCAGGATGACGTCGGTGCCGCGCGTTTCCTTGCGGACCGTTTCCACCGTGTAGTCGCCTTCGCCGGAACTCTCCCAGCGGACGCCATGATCTGCGGTCAGACCCGCCCGCCGCGTGATCAGCGTGACGCGGTCGGCGACGATGAACGACGAGTAGAAGCCGACGCCGAACTGACCGATGAGATGCGCGTCCTTGGCGCGATCCGATGTGAGCTGCGCGAAGAACTCGCGCGTGCCCGACTTGGCGATCGTGCCGATGTGCTCGATGACCTCCTGACGCGACATGCCGATGCCGTTGTCCGACACGGTGATCGTTCGCGCCGGCGCGTCAACGCTGACGCGAATCTTCGGGTCCGGATCGTTCTCGAACAGCGCCGGATCCGTCATCGCTTCGAAGCGCAGCTTGTCGCCGGCGTCCGACGCGTTCGACACCAGCTCGCGCAGGAAGATCTCCTTGTTGCCGTACAAGGAGTGCACCATGAGGTGCAGCAGCTGTTTCACTTCGGCCTGGAAGCCGAGGGTTTCTTTGGTCGCCGTTTCAGTCATAGATGTAGTGTCCGGCTTGAGCCGGACATAAGTGTCCGGCTTCAGCCGGACATCGGATTTATCTTAGCGAACGTTCGACTGCCATGAGGAATGTCGGTGAGAGCCGACCTCTCCTACTACCTCGCGACCATGCCGCCGGACATGGATCTTCAAACGGTCCAGCGGCTTTCCGGCGACGCACACACGCGGGATGCTCGTCCCATCCCCTGTTTGTGTAATCCGGCCCACCTGTGGATACTGGGCGTCGCGTGTTCCGGAGAAGCGTCCGGCTCAAGCCGGACACTACGAGGTTTATCGATGCGCGCTCGAATTCTTCTCGTCGCCAGTGTCTCCGCCCTGCTCGCAGCGGCGCCGCTCGCTCAGGGGCCAGCCCCCGCGCCGACCGGAGTGGCCACCGTTGGCTTCATGCACGCCATCCATGCGACCAACACCGTGGAGAAGACACTCGCGTTCTACACCGAGGTCTTCGGGGTCAGCGGACAGGTGCAGCCGTTCGCCAATCAGCAGGTTCCGATCCTGACGGACTCGCCGGGTGTGACGCTGAAGGTGTCGATGCTGCGGCTGCCAGGAGACGGATTCAATTTCGAGCTAACCGAATTCTCGAACGTGACGCGCACACCGGCGCAGCCGCAGATCTGGGATCCGGGCGCGCCGCATATGAAGATTCTGGTGCGTGACCTCGAGCCGGTCATGGCCGCGATTCGCAAGTTGGGCGCGCCGATCCTGACCACGTCTCGTGCGCCGGTCGCGTTGACGACGCCGATCGGCAACGTCAAGGCGATCATGTTCCGCGACCCCGACGGCTACATCGTCGAGGCGGTCCAGGCTCAGGCGCCGGCTGAGGCTGCCGCGACGGGCAACGTCGTCGGCGCCATCATGGGCCTGACTGTCGAGGACATGGACACGGCGATGAAGTTCTGGCGCGACATGCTCGGCTTCGAGCTGACCGGTGACCGGGCTTTCTCGACCGATCCCGCCCTGCTCGATCTCGTCGGCGCGCCGAAGGGCGCATCGTTCCGATCCGTGAACGGCGTCGTGCCCGGCAGCAAGGCCCGCATTGCGATGATCGAATTCAAAGGGATGCCCCGCAAGCCGTTCTCGCTGCGCGTGCCCGATCCCGGCGCCTCAGGGATGGCGATTCGCGTCGCCGCGATCGGCGATCTGCTGGCGCGGATGAAAGCCAATGGCGTCCGCGTGATCTCGCGTAACGGCGAGCTCGTGAACTGGAGTCCGACGCTTCGCAATGTGTTCGTGAAGGACCCCGGTGGACTGAACATCGAACTGGTCGGCAACGCGCCCTAGCAGGGCGACCGTCGCGTCTCCACGCACGAATCAGCGGCTGTGAACGAGCGCGTCCCGCACGCTCGAGGCGAACGTGTGCACGGAAAACGGCTTCTGCAGGAACCTGACGCCATCGGCGAGCACGCCGCGATCCGAAATGACCGTGGCTGAATAACCCGACACGAACAGACAGCGGATTCCGGGCTGAAGGTCGGCGATCGAATCGGCGAGATGCCGCCCGGTCATGTCCGGCATGATGACGTCGGTGACGAGCAGGTCGATGCGTCGCGATTGCGCCAACTGCAGCGCCTCCCCTGGCGTACGCGCCGTGAGCACGGCGTAGCCGAGCGTTTTCAGGATTTCCTGACCGAGTCCAAGCACCGCCGGTTCATCGTCCACGAGCAGAACCGTCTCCCCCTGACTCCGTGGCGGGTGCGAGGCGTGAAACGGCCGCTCCTCTGACGCGGGGACCTGTACTTCAGGAAGGAAGACGCGGAAGGTCGTGCCCACACCCGGCGAGCTCTCGACGATGATGAAGCCGTCGTTCTGCTTGACGATGCCGAAGACAGTGGCCAGCCCGAGGCCGGTGCCTTCGCCGACATCCTTGGTGGTGAAGAACGGCTCGAAGATGTACGGCAGCGTTTCCGCAGCGATGCCGCGGCCGTTATCGGTGACCGACAGCCTCAGGAATGAGCCGGGCAGGTACTCGACGTGCTTGGCGCAGTACGCCTCGTCGAACGAGGCGTGGCGCGTCTCGATCGTGATCTGTCCGATCCCGGCGATGGCGTCGCGCGAGTTGACGCACAGGTTGGCGAGAATCTGATCCATCTGCGTGGGATCGATCCTCACGCTTCCGAGCTGAGGGCCCGGCATCCAGGCGATCCGGATGTCTTCGCCAATC
>Ga0111539_10007926_pt1 | contig 13541 bp, 15 predicted proteins | sample RhiMethybrSRZTD1_FD_79667 | JGI IMG/M metagenome (GOLD analysis project Ga0111539, IMG submission 79667) | Populus rhizosphere microbial communities from Tennessee, USA - Rhizosphere MetaG P. TD hybrid SRZTD1 (version 2) (version 2) | ecosystem: Host-associated > Plants > Roots > Rhizosphere >...
GGGCGCAATTGCCGAACGAGCATTTTAGCCTTGAGAACTTCCCGAAGCGAGGGCCAGTCGCAGGAAGCAACCGTAAGTTCGATGATCGCCTGGTCAACGCCGGCCTCCTGCAGAGCTTCTCGAACCCAATCCGGATGACAATCGGAGTGTCGGGCCGCAAAGTTGTCCGCATAACGCTGGTCGTTGAGATATCGCTTCGCCGATAACTGCCGAGTGATCTCGTCGGGCACCGCTCCGAATTTCTCTTCCAGCTTCTCCCTGAGTTGCTTTTGCGTGTAATCCTTTCGTCGCAGGAGCTTGAGAGCGTGATGGTAGATCTCATTCACGATCGGCTATCCTAGCAGGACCATGAAATTCGGGAAACTCGTCTTCACCGCCTTCTTGCTTGCCCTTCTCGCGGGCTGCGGCTATCGCCTCGCCGCCAAAAAGGGTGACGCCGGAGCAGGCCAGTCTATTGCGGTCCCCACGTTTGCCAACAGTACGTCGAACTATCGGATCGAACAGAGCATGAGTGAAGCAATCCGCAAGGAACTCGCCCGGAATACCCATTACAAGGTCACTTCGGCTGATACCGGTGACCTCGTTCTCAGGGGAGAGGTGCTGGGATACGGCACCACACCTACTGTACTCGATGAGGGTGGACGAGCCGCGCAGTACGCAGTCAGCATTGTCTTGAAGGTATTAGTGACGGAAACCGCTACAGGCAAGCACCTTTTTCAAAACGATGCGATGGTATTCCGGGAGACATTTCAGCTTTCACGGGCGGCCGGCGACTTTGTACCCGAAGATCCTGCCGCTCTCCAGCGCCTGGCGACACAGTTTGCTTCCTCACTTACGGCCAATCTGGTGCACCGGTAGTCCATGAAGTTCAGCGAATTTCGGAAGTATCGGCCGAAAACCAACCCTCACGTCGTAGTCTTCGTTTGCGAAGACGATTTCCTCGTTGGGGAGTCCCGTGAGGTCTGGTCTGAGATTCTTGGCCCCAATTGGGTTTTCGAAAAGGTTCACGCGAAGGAATTCGAAGAAATGGAAGCCGCCAGGCTCATGGATGAGGCACAGACACCTTCGCTGTTTTCGCAGAACCGTGTCCTGATGGTCGGAAACGCGGAGAAGGTTTCCAGGCGTCGCGGTGAGGACCTCGCCGCTTTGCAGGCTTTTCCGACGTCTTCTTTGAAGGTCATACTTGTTTGTGCTGCCGTGAAGGCACTCGAGGGTTGGATGAAGGGCTTTCCCTCAGTGGTGATCGAGCCGTTAAAGCCAGGCGAGGTCACGCAGTGGCTTGTCGAGCGCTACCACGTTTCACCCGAAGTTGCGCGCCATATGGTCGAGAGCGCGGGTACGGAACTTTATCCCCTTCACAATGAGATGCAGAAACTGGAATCGTACCTTGGGGGGACGCGCCCTGCAGAAGTCCGCGACGTGGAAGCCTCGACGCTTCATGTGGACAGGTTCGGCCCCTGGGATCTCGACGATGCAATCCTCGAACGCGACTACCGAAAAGCGGTGAGCGTCGTCGGTGCGATGCTTGACGATGGTGTTGAACCCCTGCTCGTCCTTTCGAAGATTGTCCGTGTTTGGCGACAACTATTTATCGGTAAGGGGCTCGTTGGAAAGAGGAGCGCCAACGAAGTTGCTGCTGCCGCCGGAGTCCCTCTTTTTAAAGGCGCGACTTTGGCGGCAAGCTGCCGGAAGTATGGATGGCCCCAACTGGCAGGAGGGTTCCGCGAATTGCTCAACGCGGATCGGGCGTTCAAATCCTCCAGTCCCAACTTCGAGGCCTATTTCGACATCCTGCTCTGGAAGCTGGTCGGTAGTTAGGACGCGGGAATGGCGTTGACCGACTTTGTCAGGCGAGACTTGTAACGGGCGGCCGTGTTCTTCTTGATAACGCCCTTTTGAACCGACTTATCGATGAGACTGAACGTTGCCGGAAGAAGCCCTTTGGCGTCAGCCGTCTTCTTCGCTGCAATTGCGGTTTTCAGTCTCTTCAGCTGGGTCTTCAGTTTGTGTGCACTTTTCGAATTGATCAGCTTGCGCTTCAGGCTCTGACGGTAGCGCTTTACGGCTGATGGATGATTGGCCATCGGATCTCCTTAACAGTTGAAACGAAACGGGCAATGATAACAGCCGGTGAATCGACCCGTCAACGCTGCTATAATCGGCGACAGTTTTGGGAGGTTGATGAAAAAGAGCATCCGGGTTGGCGAGGGTATCGCCGAGTTTTTTGGCACCCATGACGGAAACGTCAAGTATCTGGAGTCTCTTCTCAACGTTCAGGTTCACCTTCAGGACGACACACTGACTCTCGAAGGGCCGGACGAAAAGGTCGCGCTCGTCGATCGCCTCGTTTCCGATTATGTTCAACTTCGCTCCGAGGGCGTTCGCTTCTCGAATGGCGATCTCAAGTCGATTATCCGGATCATTTCCGAGGACGAAAGCCAGAGCCTCCGCGGAGTGATGTCGGCGTCCAGGAGCGTGGCGGTAGGGAAGCGAACCCTGACCCCAAAGACGCTGAACCAAAAGCTCTACCTCGATGCCATCGAGAAGAACGACATGGTTTTCGGCATTGGTCCTGCCGGTACGGGGAAGACCTATTTGGCAGTCAGCATGGCTGTTCGCGCGCTGGTAGACAAGCGAGTCAATCGCATCGTTTTGACGCGGCCTGCGGTTGAAGCGGGTGAGAGGCTGGGATTCCTGCCGGGTACGCTTCAGGAAAAGATCGATCCCTATCTCAAGCCGTTATACGACGCGCTCTACGACATGCTCGATGTGGAACGCGTAGACCGGCATCTCGAACGCGGTGTCATCGAGATAGCACCGATAGCGTTCATGCGTGGCCGAACGCTCAATGATGCTTTCGTGATCCTCGATGAAGCTCAGAATACAACGCCAGAGCAGATGAAAATGTTCGTCACCCGGATCGGCTACAACAGCAAGGCCGTCATCACAGGCGATATTACACAGATCGACCTGCCCAGCGGGAGAATGTCGGGCCTCGTCGAAGCGGAACACGTTCTGGCCCGCGTTGAAGGAATCGGGTTCGTTCATTTCAACGAACGTGATGTCGTACGTCACCCTCTGGTTCGGAGAATTGTGCGGGCGTACGAAACGTATTCCGCCCAGAACGTTCAACAGCAGGCGCTGAGTTTCGACGCGGCGGATAGCCGTGAAAACGGATAAGACTTACTACTTGCTGAACCGCCAGCGCAAACATCGTATCGATTCCCGTGGTATTCGCCGTTTCCTTGCGGGCCTCGTAACAGAGGTAGGCCGTCCTGAGGCTTGTTTCAGCGTGGTATTCGTCACAGACAAAGTGATGCACAGCTACAATCTTCGCTACCGGCATATCGACAAGCCTACAGACGTGTTGTCATTTCCGGGACACGACGGCTATCTTGGCGATATCCTGATCTCGACAGAAACAGCATGGAAGCAGGTCCGCAAGTCGGCAACGTTGTCTTTTGACGACAATATCCGTCGCTTACTGCTCCATGGCATTCTCCATCTTTCCGGTTATGATCACGAAACGGACAACGGCGAAATGCGAGCCATCGAGCGGCAGCTGAGGAGGAAGTTCCAGTGCTGAATGCGACGGAACTCGGAATTGCCGTTCTCTTTGTCCTTTCCCTGTTCGTGATCTCGGTCCTGGACATCGCATTCAGCAGTATCAACAGGATCTCGTTCCGGCGATTCCTGGAGAGACCGGAAATAAAGTCCGCACCAGCCCTGGCCCAGCTACTCGCAAGCCGAACTGAAGTTCTATTGTCAGTTCACCTTCTGATTCAATCGCTGTTGGTCGCCGGCGCCGTGTTTCTTTTTGCCGCCTTTAATCGTAGGCAGGTTCCCTACGTCGCAGGCATGCCTGGGACGATCGTTCTGATGTTTGTTCTGATCGCCCTGTTCCGGCAACTGATCCCGCGCCTTGTCGCCGCCCGCAATCCGGAGCTTGTCCTCCTGTACATGTTTCCGGTCTTCAGATTGTGCGTTCTCCTGATGAGGCCCTTTGCACGACTGATGACCGTGGTGTTGAACTACTTTCACAGCTGGGAAGAAGAGACCGATCCGGCGAAAGAAGAGGAAACCAAAGCAACGCAGGAGGAAATTCAGGCGTTCATTGATGCCGGCCAGGAAGAAGGAATTCTCGAAGACGCAGAAGGGGAGATGATCCAGTCCATCGTTCATTTCGGAGAAAAAACTGTTCGTGAGATCATGACGCCCCGAACTCAGATTGTCGCCATTGAAATCAACTCTTCTGTCGAGAAGCTCCTCCAACTGATCACCTCACGGAGTCATTCACGAATTCCCGTTTTCCGCGACGACCTCGACAACATCGAGGGATTCATACACGAGCGTGACCTCTTACGCCAGTGGCAGCGGGACGACCTGACCACCGCGCCCAGGCCTCTGTCAAAACTTCTTCGCCCTGTCCATTTGGTTCCCGAAACAAAGGCTGTCGATGATTTGTTGAATGAGATGAAGCAGAGAGGCGATCACCTGGTACTTGTCGTCGACGAGTACGGCGGGATATCCGGACTTGCGACCATGGAGGATCTCGTCGAGGAGATTGTCGGTGAGATTCACGACGATGAATCCGGAGAAGAGAAGATCATCGAAGAGAACCCGGGCAGCTATCTCGTCCCCGGAAGCCTCGACCTCAGTTCGCTCGACGCGGCTTTGGGCACCCCGTTCGTCGAAGACACGGAATGCACCACAGTTTCCGGGGCAGTTGTCGAACTCTTCGGCAGATTGCCTTCCGCGGGTGAGAGGATTGAACACCAGGGAATCTCCGTGGAAGTTCTCGAGGCAGACCGGCGCAAGGTGCGCCGGTTGCGCATGACTGTTCCCACTGCGCCACGGACATGAGCGACGGATCCCTGCGTTCGGGCTTTGTTACCCTCATAGGGCGTCCCAATTCCGGCAAATCCACGCTCGTGAATCAGCTTGTCGGAGAAAAGATCTCCATCGTTACGGACAAACCTCAGACAACGCGGAATATTATTCGCGGCATTGTGACGCGACCGGAAGGACAGCTTGTGCTGGTGGACACTCCAGGAGTTCACAAGCCGATTCACCGAATGAATAGCCTTATGATGAAGTCGGTACGCGACGCGATCAGTGACGTTGATGTACTGGCGCTGATGGTCGACGCTTCACAACGATTCGGTAAGGGCGATCAGTTTGCGCTGGAACTGGTTGCGCCTTTGTCACCGACGAAAGTGCTTATCCTCAACAAGATCGACAGGATCAAGAAACCGGACCTTCTCCCCTTAATCGATATGTATTCCAAACTCGCGAAGTTCGAGGAAATCGTTCCTGTCTCCGCGCTCAGCGGAGAGAACGTCGAGACGCTCGTCAAGGTACTGTTTCAGCTGCTTCCGTCAGGTCCACCCTTGTATCCGGAGGATCAGCTGACCGACCGTCAGGAGCGCTCAATCGCGGCGGAAATGATTCGTGAGAAGTTGATCAATCTCACCGAGGAGGAACTTCCGTACTCGATGGCCGTCAGTGTGGATCGTTTCGAAGAATCCGAAGCGATATGTCGGATCTACGCGACCATTCATGTGGAGCGCGAAACCCAGAAGGGAATTGTGATCGGAAAAGCCGGGCGCCTGCTCAAAGAGGCCGGAATTGCTGCCCGGCAGGACCTGGAAAAGTTGCTCGGTCGGCAGGTTTACCTGGAATTACACGTCAAGGTGACTGCGGACTGGCGCGAGGACGATGAAGCCCTTAGGAACTTCGGTGTGGGGGAGTGAGGTGGAATCTTGAAATGGACGAATCCTGCATCTCAAATTCGAAACTCGAAATTGAAGAATGGACTTGCTCGACTGTTGAGTTCGGGTAGTTCATTCTGAGATTTCGAGTTTCGAATTTGAGATGCAGGATTCGTCCAATTTCAAGATTTCTTTGTACAACTCACTGACGTGCTAACAGATTTTCCCCCGCTCTTTTCCCCGTTACCAGGTGCTATAAGACGTTCCCTCCGTCGACATCCCGTTCGATCCACTGTGGACATTGGTGATGCCCGTCTCCGTCTGGTCTGACACACTCACACTCGTATCAAAGTCCGCGGTCCATGTGTCACGGTGTCCCGTCATTGGATCCAGCGGCAATTCGCGGAAATACCCTGAATCGACCAGATCCTGCAGAGTTTGCGGAGCCTTTTTCTTGTCTGCCGTGTATTGGTCGATCACCTCGCGGAGGCTGTGCAGGTTCACCTTGAGCGTGCTCTCGCGGCTTCTGAGGATCAGGGTTCTGTACATCGGGATCGCGATGCCGACAAGAATTGAGATGAGCACCAGAACGATCATCAATTCGAGCAGCGTGAAGCCGCGACGCCTACCAGTCTTTGTACTTTGTTCCGTCGAAGGCGACGCCGTCTGATTTCGTAAAGACATCGAAAACATTCTGTCCTCCCCACGATTGTGATGTGGGCTCATCCTGATATGAACGCATGCCCCAGTCCGTGGAGTTGGTCATGGGGTCGATGGGAATTTTCCTCAGGAACTTGATGTTCTTGCCTGCCTGACCTAACAACTGGACACCATCAACCAAAACGTCCAGAGACTGAGGGTATCCTTCGGTATCCGGTGGCACCTCAATTCTGCCCAGGTCCGAAGCTTCCTTGTACTTGTCTATTGCCGTTCGCATTTCCCGCAAATTTTCGTGCAGCTGGCGTTCCCGTTCCCGCTTCAGTGAATTTCTGGCAAGCGGAAGAGAAAGGCCCACGAGGATGCTGATGATCGTGATCGTCGCGATCAACTCGATCAGCGTGAACCCTCGTTGGCCTCTACTGCTCATGGAACTGTAACCTGCACTTCTGCTGCGCCACCGGGATGGAGGCCAGCCCTGGCATCGCGCACACCGAACGAGGTCACACGGAGCGGCGAGGGACCTTTTTTGGTGCCGGGTTCGAGAGTCAGTGTCAGCAGCGTACCGGTGCCGGAGACCACGGGAGCGGTAGGAGCGCGCTCAAGCGAGACCGTGGCGGTTCCCTTCTTGTTATCGATGTTGTGGACCATCGCGATGACCTGGCCGTCCTTGCTCAGGAAGCCGCCTTCGCGTACATCCTTGATCGAAAACGCCAACGGGTCAAATGACAGCGTGAGATCCGTCCCGAGGATATTCGGACCGTTGATTGAGACATTAACTGCAGTGAGCCCTGCCGAAGCAAGAGTCACCGGTGCAGCGAAGCCAACCGTAGCTGTTGTTGGCGCGGGCGCTGCCGTGGGCACCGGCGGAACGACGTTCGCAGCGGGTGGGCGCGCGGGTTGTGCCGGCAAAGGCAATGGTGTCGGACTGCTGCCATAACTCGGCCGCATTCTCAGGTTGGTTTCACTGCCGATGAGGATGCCCTTGAGGTCTTCGTCCGTTATCTCGGGCATTCGAACGATATGCGGCGTCAGCATGATAATGACCTCCGCTTGATCCCGCGTTTTGTGTTCCTGCCCGAAGATGTACTTCAGAAGTGGAACATCCTTCAGCCCCGGAATACCCGTGATTGAGATGGTTTCCGTCTCGCTGATGATGCCGCCCAGAATATTGGTCTCGCCCTCAGCCAATCGGATCGTGTGAGCAACGATACGGTTGCTGAACACAGGAATGAGCAAGTCGCCAACCAAACGATCACCGGCGACCGCCCGAACAGTAACTGTTACCTGCAATGAAACCTGGCGGGTCAGAAGAGCCCTGGATACGATGTCGAGTTGAACACCGACCTGCTGCAGGGTGTACGCCGTTGTTGCGCCGCCACCAATGTTGGTTGATTGAAATTGTGTCGTCGGTACCGGTACTTCCTGGCCGACTCGTAGCGAGGCCGTTACGCCATCCGTCGTACGAATGCGTGGATTCTGCAGGAGCCTTGCTGTTCCCTTTGTCGCCAGGAATTTCGCAACAGTATCGGAGATCGTGATCGAAAAGCTGTCGGAAGTAATGTTGCGAATACCACTAAGGGGCACTTCATTGGAACCTGCCGGAGCGCCTGCCGGGTTGAAGCTGAGGGTCGTGCCGGTGGGCGGGAGAATCCCAAGATCCTGCAGGACATTCCTGTCCACTTCCATCACCATCGCCTCTACTATGACTTCGGCTTTGGCCTTGTCCAGGGCTCGGACCAGTTGTTCCACCAATGCCACACGCGCGGGTGTATCGTGAATGACGATCGCGTTGCCCGGCTCAAACTGGTAGATGCCTCGCAGGGAAAACGCGGTACGGAGGACGTTCATGATCTGGTTCAGATCGTTGGTGGAGGTGATGTTTTGCAGATAGATCGTCTTGTAAACGTGGTCTTCGAAGTCTCGCCGGTTCTGCTGCGTATCTTCCATGACCATGATCGTGGTCTCGTTGACCGGCTGCCAGAAACTTCCCGTCTGCAGTGACACCAGATCCAGGGCTTCAAAGATGTTCACATCCTGCAGTTCGACTACGGAGTTTCTCGTCGGAAACGTCCGCGGGAAGATAACCTGCAGTCCCGCCTGTGCTGCCAGGTTTTCGAAGATCGTTCTGTTTGGAGCCGAATACCGAAAGCTCAGCCGCTCGGTCAGATTCGTTTTCATCTGAGCCCCGAGGTTGGCATTTGTGTTAGTTGCCAGGGCCCGCTTCTCAAAGTCCAGGATGGGTTCCGCCTGATTCTGACTCCGACTAAGAATCAGTCTGTCCACAGCAGCGAGTTCCTGCTGGGCGAAGTCGTGCGTGGGATCGATTTCCGCCGCCCGCTGGAATTCGGCCCTGGCAGTGTTCAGGTCGTTGAGGGCCAGGGCGCGACGTCCGTTCTGGAAATGTTCGAAGGCGGCGGTAAAGCGCGTCTGCTCGTACTTCAGCTTGTAGTCAATGTTGGCCGGGTCCTGAGCCAGCGCCTGCCGGTATTGCTCCATAGCGACATCGTAGTTTTTTGCTACTTCCGCTTTGGCGCCCTTCTTGTAGGCCTCGCGCGCAGCGCAACTGGCGGTGATCAGGAGAACGATAAGGAGCGTGCTTAGTGTTTTGAGTCTATAATTCGCATTCATAGATGATCGATCAGAGAAAAAGAATCTTCGCCGTGAATCTGTGGTTCGTGGATCTTGTTCTGACCACGGCCAGTTTCTATCTTGCCTACCGCCTCCGTCAGCTAGTGGACCTGCAAGGGTACACTGTCTTGCGGCTCCCGGAATACCTCTGGTTGCTCGCAATCATTCTCCCCGTGTGGGCCGTGATGTTGCCGTTGTTTCGAGTCTACTCGGACCTGACGGCCTCGCCAGTAGACCAGATCATTCGATTGACCAAGGGTGTCTTCTTCGCGTGGCTGACACTGCTTGCCGCTCAATTCTTCGTCAGCGAAGATGCGTTTGACCGCCATCGGCTTATCGCCGTTTTTACCCTTGTTATCAATTACTTCTTGCTCGTCGCCTACCGCATCGTACTGATCAAGCTGAAGAAACACGGAGCGCTTGACGTTCGTCACGTTGCCGTAGTGGGTTCGTGTGATGCCGCCCGCGATTTCGCTCGAAAGATAGAGGAACATCGAGTCTGGGGACTTCACCTTGTAGGAATCTTTGACCAGAAAGACGTGAAGGGATTGCTCGAGCGTGGAGGCCTCGACGAATTGATCGTCGTTACAGACAACGAGCCGCTGAGCGAATTTACCGACACTTTCCTGCTCTGTGAAGAATTGGGAGTAACCGCGCGAGTAGTGCTGAACTTTTTTCCTCATTCCTTTGCCCGGACGGAACTTGAACAATTCGGTGAATTTCCGCTGCTGTCTTTCAGCACGACTCCTACAAACGAAGCTCTGTTTTTTGTCCGCCGTATCATGGATCTGGTCATAGTATGCATCTTCGGCATACCTATACTGCTTGTTATCGGCATCAGTTCTATAGCTATCAGGTTGACATCTCCAGGTCCAGTCTTCTTCAAACAGGAACGGTGCGGCCTTAACGGCAGACTCTTCACCATGTACAAGCTGAGATCCATGGTGAATAACTCCGAACAGGCCCGCTTTGAGCTCGAAACGTTGAATGAAATGGACGGCCCGGTCTTCAAATCGTCGCGCGATCCTCGGAGAACCAAGGTCGGCAAATTCCTTCGAAAGTTCAGCATCGACGAGTTTCCTCAGTTCTATAACGTCCTGCGGGGCGATATGAGCCTCGTCGGCCCAAGGCCTCCCTTACCGCAGGAAGTCGCCCGTTACGAACGTTGGCAGCGGCGAAGACTCAGCATGAAGCCGGGTATCACATGCCTTTGGCAGATCAGTGGGCGAAACGAAGTCAGCTTCCAGGAATGGATGAAGCTCGACCTCACCTACATTGACAACTGGTCCCTTCTGCTGGATTTAAAAATTCTGCTCAAGACCGTACCCGTCGTTCTGCTCGGAAGGGGAGCCCGTTAAATGTCATACATAGCATGGGGTTTTGAACCGCCATATACTATTGATGGTCTGTAGAACTGGGGTCAGCGCGTCTTCAAAGAACGTCCATTCGTAATGGGCAACTGACATTTGACAGCCGAGGTGCACTTCGTACTGGACGCTAACTGTCAATCGTCCCATCGTAAATGGACTTGTTTACGACCGACCCAATGACAGAATAACCCAATGGCCACTCGGCGCTCGGACGAGAGGGAGGCATTTTACAATGAAAGTCGTATGCACATTGTTGGCCGCACTGGCTCTTCTACACGGAACCGCATTCGCCCAAGCCCCGGCTCCTGAAATCGAAGTCGTGGATGGCAAGGTCTCCATGTCCGTCCAGGCGATGCCCTTGTCCCGGCTCCTCTCATTGCTCGACAGGGCCATGGGCCTGACCTCGCAAGTGAAGCCGGAACTGGCGAATCGAACTATCAGCGTTCGCTTCTCGGGCCTCATACTGAGAGATGCGGTGCACAAAATTTTTGAAGGCCAACCCTTCAACTACATGCTGGTTGAAGGTAAGGGGATTCGGGTCACGGATCTTGCTCAAGGCGGCCCCTCCACTTCCACGGCCAGTTCTACTCCGTTTCAGGATTCGGGTCCGATCAATCAGGCTCCGATCAATCAGATCAATCAGCCGTTGCCTGGTGTCTCTCCCGTTCAGCAGCCTATTAACGCACAAGGCGTAAATCCGGCGGGTCAGCCCGCACAGGCCATTACTCCGTTTGGGCCCGGAACGAATCAAAATCCTCCGGCGGCAAATGCGAACCCGGGTGGCGCGGTTGCCCCAGGTCAGATGCCACCACCTATCGGAGGAACCAACCCACTTGTGATCCCAGTGGGGGCTCCAGTTCCAGCCGGCGCGCAAGTTCCAGCAGGGGCGCCAGTTCCGGCAGGCACTCAACTTCCGGCGGGTGTCACGGGGTTCCCGGCGAATCCGGCTTCACCTCCGCCACAGCCGTCAGGTCCCGGGACATTGGGTGCTACGCCCGGCACCATCAGGTGAACAAGGAGGTCGCGGTTAACCGCCAGGCCTTTCATAACTACGAGATTCTTGAAAGGCTGGAAGCTGGAATCGTTCTCACGGGAACCGAGATCAAGTCTGCCAGAGATGGTCGCGTCAATCTCAAGGACGCCTATGGCCTCGTCAAGGGCGGCGAGGTATGGCTGCTGAACTGTCACATCAGTCCATACTCCCACGGAAACTACGCAAATCATGATCCGCTTCGCACGCGCAAGCTGCTTCTGAACCGCAGCGAGATCCGGAAACTGATCGGCAGGACTACCGAAAAGGGCCTCACGCTCGTCCCGCTCCGCGTGTATCTGAAGAATGGCCGGCTCAAGTGCGAGTTGGCACTCGCCAAAGGGCGCAAGCTTCACGACAAGCGAGAGGTTTCACGCATGAAGACCATCGATAAGGAAGCGCGGCAAGCCATTAGTCAAAGGAAGTAGTTCGATGTCCGACGATCTTCCCATCTACTCTGAAACTCCTCTCCGTACGGGACTGCAGTTTGCAGAACTGGAACGTCTGAAAGGTCCTGATACGCTTCCCGTGTGGACGGAGGCAGACGCACGCATCGCCGCCTTTGAAGGGCTCTCCAGTCCGTCAAACGTGGCCGCCGCTCGCGAGACCCTGATAACGTTCACAAAGGATGGCCTCTTGCGCGCGCACGCCCAGTTGTTCCCGGAACGCGCCGGCGCAGGCCGGTGGAGACAAACAGACCTCAAGCCTCTCTATCGGGGACAGGATTGTGCCCCCCCTGAATTCATAGACCGGTCTGCTGAAAATCTGATGACCTGGGTTAATGCCGAAAGCTTTACGCAGATTCATCCCATCGAGCAGTGCGCCCTGGCCATGACCCGTATCGTTGATGTCTGGCCTTTCGAATTCGGAAATGTGACGACGGCTCTGGTTTTCGGCAACGTTGCTCTCCGTAACGCCGGTCTCACGCCGTTTTTCGTTTTGCCCGATTACCGCTCCGAGTTCGAGAAAACAATCGCGCAGGCGATGACCATCGACATGCAACCGCTGATCAATGCAATCTTCCGCACAGTAAAGAAGGAGATGGAAGCACTTGCTAAGCGATGAGCGCTACTCGCGCCAGATTCGATTTTCACCGATTGGAGCCGAAGGCCAGCGCCGAATTTCCGGATCTCGCATCGCTCTGATTGGAGCGGGAGCCCTCGGTACCGTATCGGCCGAACTGCTTGCACGAGCGGGCACCGGCTTCATTCGCATTGTTGATCGAGATTTTGTCGAAGTCTCTAACCTGCAGCGTCAATCCCTCTACGATGAGGACGATGTCCGTCGAAATCTTCCGAAATCCGAAGCGGCTGCCGCCAAGCTTCGTCGTATCAATTCAGGAATCCAGGTCGAATCGATTGTCGACGACGTGAATCCCTCCAACGTGGAGGATTACATCCAGGATGTCGACCTGGTCCTCGACGCACTCGACAACTTTGAGACCCGCTTCGTTCTGAACGATGCCTGCGCCAAACACTCCCGGGCGTGGATCTATGCTGCAGCTGTTGGAAGCTATGGCCTCGTGATGCCCATCATGCCCGGAAAGTCCCCTTGCCTGCGCTGCATGCTCGGTAGCCTGCCTGCGCCGGGCACGTCGCCAACCTGCGATACGGCCGGGGTCATCGGGTCCATCACACACATCGTTGCCTCGATCCAGGTCGCGGAAGCTCTCAAGTTGGTCTGCCGCACAGTGGAACCGGAGGACTTTTGTCTTTTGACCTACGATGTCTGGACTCATGCCTTCAAGCGTCTCGAGCTTGGAACGGATGCCATGGCATCCTGCCCCGTGTGTGCCGAAGGCCGCCTTGATTATTTGAACGGCACACCTCTCCGGACCGTCACCCTTTGCGGCCGTAACGCCGTGCAACTCATTCCGGCCGTGAAAACGGATTTGAATTTTGCGGAGATTTCAAAGTCGCTGTCCGCGAGCGGCGGCGTTCAGTTCAATGAGTTCTTGCTGAAATGCTCCACGCCTCCTTATGAAGTAACCATCTTTCGGGATGGGCGTGCGATCGTGCGCGGAACGGAGGAGGCTGGACTGGCGCGTTCGGTTTATTCGAAATTGATCGGGGTGTGAGGGGCGAGGCATAAATCGGGGGGCCACTCAATAATCATTAATCACTAATCAATTTTCATTTCTCA
>Ga0111539_10007930_pt1 | contig 13539 bp, 10 predicted proteins | sample RhiMethybrSRZTD1_FD_79667 | JGI IMG/M metagenome (GOLD analysis project Ga0111539, IMG submission 79667) | Populus rhizosphere microbial communities from Tennessee, USA - Rhizosphere MetaG P. TD hybrid SRZTD1 (version 2) (version 2) | ecosystem: Host-associated > Plants > Roots > Rhizosphere >...
CGTGAACTCATCGAGGACATTGAGCATGCGATATTTCCTCCCGTCATGGGTGCGATCCTCAACGAAGTCGTAGGACCACACGTGATTGCGATGCTCGGGCCGCAAGCGGATGCAGGAGCCGTCCGTCAGCCATAGACGGCCGCGCTTCGCTTGCTTCTTCGGGACCTTCAGCCCCTCACGCCGCCAGATGCGTTCGACCCGCTTGTCGTTCACAAGCCACCCCGCATCCCGCAGCAAAGCCGCGATCTTGCGGTAGCCGTAGCGGCCATATTGCCGGGCGAGCTCGACGATGTCGGCTGTCAGCCGCTCCTCGTCATCGCGGCCCTGCGGCATCTTGCGCTGCGTCGAGCGGTGTTGGCCGAGCGCCGCACAGGCGCGACGCTCGGAGACGCAAAGCTCACGACGAACATGCTCGATACAGGCGCGGCGACGCGCAGGGCTCAGTAATTTCCCCGGGCTGCCTCCTGCAGGATCAGCTTGTCTAGTGTCAGATCCGAGATCGCCTTGCGCAACCGAGAATTCTCGGTCTCCAGGTCCTTCAGCCGCTTCACCTGGTCCGACTTCAGACCGCCGTACTCGTTGCGCCAGCGGTAATACGTCACTTCCGTCACCCCGATCGACCGGATCGCATCCGTGATCGGCATCCCTTGCGACGTCAGAACATCAACCTGACGCAACTTCGCAACGATCTCTTCCGGGTTGTGTCTCTTCCTCGCCATTGCAGTCCTCCTCGATGGCAAAGCCATACTTCGAGTCGGACCACTTCATCGGGGGTGGACCAATCTCTTTGGCGGTTACCACCGATGCAATACCAAGCCCTGCCACCTAAGCCGCATAGATAGACCCTCTAATGAACTTGCAGCCACCCTCAAAAAATGCTTCGGGATGTTGCACTTTTTCCATGTCCGCCCACCGAGACGGAAGCTAAATATTTCCAGCACCGTAGCAAGCAAGCAATTATATGGTTGTGGCGCACCTACCTCATTGGCACGGCATCGCGCCGATGGCTGACCAAAAAAAGGCGTGGTTGATCTCATGCGCCCACCGCGCGATAGAATCTCTTGCCATCGGCTCACGTGCCCCCGGTTCAAGCTCGCGCCAGATCCTTCGGCGAGGCCAATGGCGGCTGCGGGTTGCACAGGATCAACAGCAGGAACCGGCCACGATGCAGCCAGGCGTTGCTTTCGCTCACGAATGAGCTAAGGACTTCGTAAAGCTATCGGATCCGATGCGGCGCCAAAAAAGGTCGACGAATAGCATGCTGGTCGGCTTGCCCATTGTCCCGTGCCCCCTCCTTGTGCTTCCGATGCTTTGCGCAATCATTGGAGACATGCCTCCTTGAAAGCTGTGCTGGCGGTAGCGATTGCCGCACTCCTGCTCGCGGCCATCGCGGACCGGGGCGCAGCCTCGAGTCTGGTGATCAACTCCAATGCGTCGGATCCGGCGCCTCGCGCCGCGTGGGAGCAGGCCATCGATGGCTTCAAGGCCGCGAACCCCGACGTCGAGGTTCGGCTCAACGTGTTCGATCACGAGAGCTACAAGAAATCGATCCGCAACTGGCTGACGAGCTCGCCGCCCGACGTGGTGTTCTGGTTCGCGGGCACGCGCATGCGCCAGTTCGTGGAGCTGGGCCTGCTGCAAGACGTCAGCGCCCTCTTCACGGAGGGCGTCAGGGGCGAGTTCCTCCCCACCGCCGTCGACCTCGTGACGCTCAACGGACGGCAGTACGGCGTCCCCTACGCCCACTATCACATAGGCCTCTTCTTCCGGCGGGACCTCTTAGAGAAGGCGGGCGTCGGCGCGCCGCCCGCGGACTGGCCGGCGTTCCTGGCCGCCTGCGACAAGCTCAATGCCGCGGGCATCGCCCCCATTGCCATCGGCACCAAGGACCTGTGGCCCGCGGCAGCCTGGTTCGACTACCTCGACCTCAGGACCAATGGCTACCGGTTCCACATGGAGTTGATGCGCGGCAAGGTCGCCTACGCCGACGCCCGGGTGCGCACGATCTTCGCCAGGTGGCGCGAGCTTCTCGACCGGCGCTGCTTCGTGCCGCACCACGCCTCGGCCAAATGGCAGGAAAGCCAGGCCCTGCTCTACCAGGGCAGGGCGGCGATGATGTTGATCGGCAGCTACATCGTGCCGAGCTTTCCGCCAGACGTGCGAAACCAAATGGACTTCGCGCCGTTCCCCAGGATCAACCCGGCGGTGGGGGCCTACGAGGATGCGCCGATGAACTCTCTCCACATCCCCGCGCGCGCCCGCAACCAGGATGCGGCCAAGCGGTTTCTCGCGCATGTGCTGCGGGCGGACGTGCAGGAGGGGATCAACCGCGCCATCCTCAACATCCCCGTCAACCGCAATGCGGCCATCGCCGACGACCGCTTCCTCGATGCCGGCCGCAAGCTCTTGAATTCCGCCGATGCCTTGGCGCAGTTCTTCGACCGCGACACGGATGAGGAACTGGCCACCATCGCCATGAAGGGCTTCCAGGAGTTCATGCTCAAGCCCGAGCGGCTCGACGCAATTCTTTCTAACATCGAGCGCGCGCGCCAGCGCATCTATAAGCCCCGCTGATGCCGGGGGAGGCCATGGCCGGCGGGGGAGCGCGGAGATCAGGGACGGCGCGGCACTTCTGGCAGCGGCATGAGAAAGTGCTGGTGCCGGCGCTCCTGCTCGCGCCCGGCGGACTGCTGTTTGCTCTGTTCGTTCTCTACCCGATCGCGGCAAGCGTTCGGCTAGCGTTCTACGAGTGGAACGGCGTGGGGCCCAAGACCTGGGTCGGCCTCGCCAATTTCCAGGAGCTGCTCGCCGACCACGTCTTCCACACGGCGCTCGGCAACAATCTCATCTGGTTGGCCCTGATCGTTATCGCGCCGGTGCTGGGGCTCGGCGTCGCCCTGCTCCTCGTCCGCATGACCTTGGCCATGCGGCTGGCGCGGTCGCTGTTCTTCCTGCCGTTCGTCATCAGCCAGGTGGTGGTCGGCATGATCTTCGCCTGGTTTTTCAACGCCGACTTCGGGCTCCTCAACCGCCTGCTGACGGCGCTGGGCGCCGCGCCGGTTGCACTGCTCGAGGGCGAGCACGCCATATTCGCCGTCATCCTCGCGGGCCTTTGGCCGCAGACGGCGTATTGCATGATGCTCTACCTGGCCGGCCTGACCGCGATCGACCGCGGCTCGGTGGATGCGGCCCGCCTCGACGGCGCGCACGGCTGGCGACTCGTCTGGCACATCGTCATCCCGCAGCTCTGGCCGGCGCATTTCATCGTGGCGATGGTGTGCGTGGTGAGCGCGCTGCGCAGCTTCGACCTCGTCATGATTATGACCAGGGGTGGTCCCTACGACAGCTCCACCGTGCTCGCCCTCTACATGTACGAGCAGGCGTTCCTGAGCCTGCGCTACGGCTACGCGGCGGCCATCGCCAGCGTGCAGTTCGTGCTGATGGCCACGTGCGTGTCGTTCTTCCTCTGGCACATGCTGCGCCGCGAGAGGCAATGAATGCACGGGACTCTGTCAACCGGACGGACGGCGCGCACGGCCCACAGGGCGGCGGTGGTCCTGGTGCTCATCGTGTGGCTGCTTCCGCTGCTGGGCGTCGCCGTCACGTCGGTCCGCGCCATCGATGACCTCAACCGCGGCAATTTCTGGGGCTGGCCCAGTCAGACGCGGCTTGTCGAGAACTATGCGGCGGTGTTGCGGGGTTCGGACGTCGGCCAGCTCATCCTCAACAGCTTTCTCATCACCGTACCGGCGGTGGCGGGCACCCTCGTGCTGTCCACCATGGCGGGCTTCGCGCTCGCTGCCTACCGGTTCCGCGGCAGCCTCGTACTACTGGCGCTCTTCATCGGCGGCAACCTCGTGCCGTTTCAGATCCTGGCGATCCCGGTGCGCTCGCTGATGGCCGACACGCTCGGCCTCTACGATACGCGCGCAGCGCTGATCCTCTTTCACATCTCCTTCCAGCTCGGCTTCGCCACGCTCTTCATGCGCAACTTCACCCGCCAGTTGCCGGCGGCGCTGATCGATACGGCCCGCGTCGAAGGCCTGGGGGAGCTGCAGATCCTGCTCCATGTCGCCGTGCCCCTCCTGCGCCCGGCCATGGCCGCGGTCGCCGTGCTCGTGTTCACGTTCGTGTGGAACGATTTCTTCTGGTCTCTGATCCTCGCCCACTCCAACGACGTGCGCCCGATCACGGCCGGCCTGCAGGCCTTGCGCGGCATGTGGGTCACCTCCTGGCATTTGATCTCGGCCGCCTCGCTGCTGGCTGCCATTCCGCCGGCCCTCATGTTCTTCCTCATGCAGCGCCATTTCATTGCCGGCCTGACGCTCGGCGTCTCGACCGATTAGCTCGGGCATTCAAGGGGATGCAGCGATGACGGGGGGCACGGAGGCACCATTCGAATCACTTGTTGCCCGAGCGCTACAGCGTGTCCGAGCCCTGGGTTGTACAGTCCCGTCAGCTTTCAGTAAGAGCAAAAAGGACAAACCAGCATGTGGAAAGCTCTGGCAAGTTCGGCTGTCGTTGGAGCGAGCCTTTTCGCCGGCGTCAGCACGGCGCTCGCGGATGGAATGCCATCCTACGGCAGGATGCCCTGCTGCGCTCCCAATTGGAGCGGCGTCTATTTCGGCGGTCACCTCGGCGCGGGCTGGGCGGACACGGAGTGGATTGGGCCTTCAGCTTTCTTTGGCGTCAATCGGTTCTCCACCAACCCCGATGGGCTCGTCGGTGGCGGCCATGTCGGCGTCCAGCACCAGTGGGGCAATGTGGTCGCGGGCGTCGAGGTCTCCTATGACGGGAGCAGGATGAGGGAAACTGTCGTGGGGCCTGTTGCTATCTTTCCCCAAGACGCCTTTCAAACGAAGGTCAACGACCTCTTCAGCGTCGTCGGCCGTCTCGGATACGCCCAGGGAGGCTGGATGGCCTACGCCAAGGGCGGCTATGCCAACGGCGAAGTCGAGCTGAGCGGCGTCTCCGGCCCGCCTCTCGCAAACGCGACCTTCAGTACGAGCGACCGCCTGCACGGCTTTACCGTCGGCAGCGGCCTGGAGTGGATGGCAACGCGCAATATCGTCCTCGGCTTGGAGTACAATTACGTCTACTTGCGCGGTGACAGCTTGGCAGCGACCACCGGAGGCACCGTGCCGGGCGCTGCGCTCGCGATCGATCTGGGCGACGTGCGCATGCAAACGCTCATGGCACGCGTGTCCTTCAAGTTCGACCGGGATCGCGGACCCTTGAAGTAGGCCGCACTTCACGAGAAGTAGGCCGCTCTTCACGAGCCTCCTCGGCCGCCGCAGACACTCGATGAGTGTTCTGCGTCGGCCCCAAGAAGCCTGACTAGTTCATCGACTCGGCACGGGCCCGGGAAGATGCGGGCGTGCCTCTGTTGCGCGCCCGTCCCGGTGAAGGTCGCCTCGCCCGTGCGCGCCCCCCAAGCGGCTGCGGCGCACGGCGACGCAACCCCTCTGCTCCCACCGACTTGGCAGGCCGCCCGCCCCCGCCGTCAGTCCAACCTTCCACTCGCCCCCGAATAGGGATGGCAAAGCCGTTCCCCGGGGAACCTCTTGGCAGCCAGGACGTTGCTGGAGGCGCTATGAGTGGGAATCTGCCGGTGTAGGACGGATTTCGGTGGGATGACCGCACTCAGCCGAGCCCTGTAGAATGGCCCACCTTGCCGCGAGCAAGGGAAAAGGTTCGCGTGCGTCAACCGGATCCAGAAGTCGTGACGGCCGATACTGTTTCGCTGGGCGCTGCGCTCTGGGAGCGCGACGAGTTCCTCGAACTCGCCGAGCGATCGGCGGGCATCGGCGTGTGGGACGTGGAGTTGGCGACCGGCGTCGTCCGCGCACGCCCACAGTTCTTTCGCCTGATGGGCCTGGAGCCCACGTCCGAGCCGGTGCCGATCGAGACGTTCCGCGCCCTTCGCCACCCCGACGACCGGGCCCGCGTGGTCGGCGGCTTCCAGCATGCCGTTACCGAGGGCGAAGACTATTACGAGAGCGAGTACCGCATCGTTCGCCCGGACGGGGAGGTGCGCTGGATCCTCGGTCGCGGCCGCGTCGTCCGCAATGCCTCCGGCGTGCCGGTCCGCTACAGTGGCGTGGACATCGACATCACCGACCGCAAGCGCATCGAGGCGGCCTTGCGCGCGGCGGAGGCGCGCTTTCTCCACGTTTTTCAGCTGGCTCCCGTCGCCATGACCATCAGCACCTTGCACGAGGGCCGCTACATCGACGTCAATGGCGCCTTGCTCTCACAGACCGGTTATGAACGCGAGGAGCTCGTCGGCCGCACCCCGGCCGAGGTCGGCGTCTACGTCGATCAGGCCGATTTCGCACGCGTGCGCACCCTGCTCGCCGAGCGCGGCTCGGTGAAGAACCTGGAGATGCGGCTCAAGGGCAAGCACGCGGTCAGGACGGTGCTTCTCAATGCCGACATCGTCGAGCTCGGCCATGAGCCCTGCCTGCTCACCGCCTCCGTCGACATCACCGACCGCAAGGTCGCGGAGTCGGCGTTGGTGCAGAGCGAGGAGCGCTATCGCGCGATGGTGGACAACGCCAACGACATCGTCGCCACGCTGGACCTCGACTTCCGCTTCACGTCCGTCAACCCGGCCGTGACGCGCATCCTGGGCTATGCACCGGAGGAGATCGTCGGCACACCGCTCAGCCGGCTCGTGCCCGAGCGGCAGCTGCCGCTGCACCAATCGATGCTGCAGCGCAAGCTCGGGGGCGAAGCCGCAACCCAGTACGAGATGGAGCTGCTGGGCAAGGACGGCCGGCACTACACTTTGGAGGTGAGCTCCACCCTCATATTGGACGGCGCCGGCAACCCCACGGCGATCCACGCCATCGCCCGCGACGTGACCGAGCGCAAGGATGCCGAGGCCCGCCAATTGCTGCTGGTGCGCGAGCTGCAGCACCGCGCCAAGAACATCCTGGCGGTCATGCAATCCATTATCAGCAGCACGCTCAAGAGCAGCCGCGACCTGCAGAGCGGGCACGACGCCGTGCTCGGCCGGCTGCACGCGCTGGCCCGGGCCCAGGAGTTCATCGCCGCAGGGCCGAGCGTCGGCGCGTCGATCCGCGAGATCATCGAAGCGGAACTCACCCCATTCGCGGGACGCGTGCTGATCGAGGGGCCGATGGTGGTTGCCGGCAGCGCGTTCGCCCAAATGTTCGCTATCGTCATTCATGAGCTCGGCACCAACGCGACCAAATACGGCTCCCTGTCGGTGCCGGACGGCCGAGTCAGAATCCGCTGGGCGATTGCCGGGCCGACCTTCGAGCTCTCGTGGATCGAGCGGGGCGGACCGCCAGTTCGCTCGCCATCCTCTCTGGGCTTCGGCAGCACATTGATCAACGCCGCGCTCATCGCCAAGCCGCGCATCTCGTTCGCCGAGAGCGGACTGGAGTATGAGATCGCCGTCCCGCTGACCGACGTGCTCGGCCGAAACGACGCGCTCGAAACAGCGCAACCCGCTCGCGCGCCGCAAGGCAGTCCATCGGCGTGAGCTATTCTGGCGCTTTGCCGACGCGCGTTGCGGGATCCGTCAGATGCACCGAGGGGTTTGATCGCGCCTCGTGTTGCGCGGTGCTGCTGCCGGTTGTTTCCAGCACGCCGGCCATGATGAGCGCCAGCACGACCGCAACCGCGGCTCCCGCCACGAAGCTCGTGAGCGCGCCAGCTCTGCGCCGGCCGACGTCGGCGCGGCTCGGCAACACCTCGCGCGCGTCCGCTTCCTCGAGCCACAGGCGGTGGTGCTCCCTCGCCCAGTTGCGATCGACGAGACCGCTCCACATCGCCTCGAAGGCGCCTTGCATGCCGATGGTGCCGATGTAGATGTGGCCGACGATGAGGCCGAGCATCAGCAGGGCGAGCGCCGTGTGCAAGCTTTGCGCGATTTGCATGCCGGTGTAGTCGGCCCAGTAGAAGGGGAACATCAGGCCGAGCCCCGTCAGGGCCAGCCCAAGCCCCCCGAGCGCCACGCCCCAGAACACGAGCTTCTGGCCGGCATTGAACTTGCGCGCCGGCGGGTGGGCGCGGCCGATGAAGCCGCCGCCCTGCTTGAGCCAATCCCAGTCGAGGCGCTCGAACAGGTTTTGTCTGGTCCACAGCGCGATCATGGCAAGCACACCGGCGACGAACGGCACGGCAAATGTCATGTGCGACCAGGCGCTGAAGCGTGCGAGCTGCGCATAGGGGCCGGCGCCGAGCCAGGGCCGGATGAGGCCGTTGCCGTAGAGGATGACCACCCCGGTGCACGCAAGCAGCAAAAAACTCACGGCTGTCAGCCAGTGGTTGGCCCGCTCGAAGGCCGAGAAGCGGCGGACCGTCTCACCGCTCTCGCCCTCGGCGACCTCGATGCGGCCCCGGACGGCCAGGAACAGGGCAATGAGCAGCGAGATGCCGAAGACGTAGATAGCGCCGCCGTACGCTAGCTTGTCGTTATGCAGGTCACGCCAGGTGCGGCCCTGGGGCTGCATCAGCACGTCGCGCACCGGCTCCGGCAGGCTGGAACGCCCTTCTCGATAGACCGGTTGATCCAGGATGTCCCGGTTGGCCGCCTTGTCCCGCCACCACTCCTGCGGCAGACGCTCCTGTGGGGCCACTGGGCCGGACGTGGGTGGCCCCAGCGCTAACGTCGCGGGCGGTGGAGTGGTTGTAGCGCCCGGCCAACGCTGCATCTCCGAGCGCGCCTTCAACTCCGCCAGAGCGCCGACGCCCGCCGGATTGTCGCGCGGGCCGCCGGCCGTCACGCCATTGGTGGGAGCCACGACCCTGTCGGGTCCGAGCGCCGTGATCAGAACCGCAACGAAGACCAGCGCCAAGGTGATCGCCGCGATCACACCAACCAAGCGCGCCGATGCCATGGGAACCTCCTCATGCCCATGCGACCCCTCCCCCTCGAGGGGGGAGGACGGAACGCCACGGATTTAGACGGCCGACCGCAACAGTGGCGCCAGACACCGTCGGCCGTCTAAGTCCGATGGCGTTCCTGGTGGGGGTGGGGCTAACGCAGGCGTGCTGGAAAGACACCCCCACCTGACGCGCCAAACGACTTAGCTCGCTTCGTCGCGCAAGTGCAGCAGTCTTCGCAAGCGGCCGCGAGCTAAGTCGTGGCGCGTCTTCCTCCTCCCCCCTCATTCTCGTCGAAGGCGCTGCCTTCGACGCAGGGGGAGGGACCGCGCGGGCCACGGCTTCGGACACTCCAATGCGGCCGGCACTCGACGCGTTGGAAGGTCGAACTATACGCATGGTGGGTATCAACTCGCGCGCTCGGACGAATAGTAGGCCGTGGTCCAGCCCCAGGCGCCGGAGCCATGGCCGCGCCGCACCGTGCGCTCGCGATAGATTTGCGACACCACATCGCCGTCGCCGGCGAGCAGCGCGCGCGTCGAGCACATTTCCGCGCACAGCGGCAGCTTGCCCTCGGCGATGCGGTTGCGCCCGTACTTGCGGTACTCCGCCTCCGAGCCGTCCGCTTCCGGCCCACCGGCGCAGAAGGTGCACTTGTCCATCTTGCCGCGCGAGCCGAAGTTGGTGGCCTGCGGATACTGCGGCGCGCCGAACGGACAGGCATAGAAGCAATAGCCGCAGCCGATGCACAGGTCCTTGTCGTGCAGCACGATGCCGATCTCGGTCTGGTAGATGCAGTTGACGGGGCACACGGCGATGCAGGGCGCGTCCGTGCAATGCATGCAGGCAATCGAGATCGATTTCTCGCCGGGCTCGCCGTCGCCGATGGTGACGAGGCGCCGCCGGTTGATGCCCCAGGGCACGTCGTGCTCGTTCTTGCACGCGGTCGTGCAGGCGTTGCACTCGATGCAGCGCTCCGCGTCGCATAGGAATTTCATGCGCGCCATGGCGCCAAGCTCCTCTAGGCCGCCTCGATGCGGCAGATCGTAGTCTTGGTCTCCTGCATGGCGGTGACCGGGTCGTAGCCGTAGGTGGTGGCCGTGTTCGCGGACTCGCCGGTGACGTAGGGCACCGTGCCCGTCGGATAGCGGCCGGCGATGTCCTTGCCCATCCACCAGCCCGCGAAGTGGAACGGCATGAACACCGTGCCGGCGCCGACGCGCTTGGTGAGGAGCGCCATCACCCGCACCCGCGCACCCTCGGGCGTCGCCACCCACACCATCGCGCCGTCGCGCACCCCCGCGCGCTTGGCGTCGTCCGGATTGATCTCGGCGAACATGTTCTGCTGCAACTCGGCCAGCCACTTGTTGGCGCGCGTCTCGTCGCCGCCGCCCTCGAACTCGACGAGGCGGCCGGAGGTGAGGACCAGCGGATATTCGGCCGAGAAGTCCTTGGCCTGGATCGAGGCATAGAGCTGCGGCAGCCGCCACAGCTTGCGGTCCTTGAAGGTCTCGTACTTCGGCAGCAGATCGCGGCGCGCCGTATAGAGCGGCTCGCGATGCTTCGGCACGGGATCGGGGTAGTTCCACACTAGGCAGCGCGCCTTGCCGTTGCCGAACGGCGACATGCCATGGGCGATGGCGACACGGATGATGCCGCCTGACAAATCGGTCTTCCAGTTCACTTTCGCGACCTGCTCCTTAAGATCAGGCGCCAATTCGCTTCCGGCCCCGGCCTTCTGTGCCTCTTCCGAGGTCACCGCACCTTTCGGCTCGCCTGTGGAGCTCGGCTCGCCACGCTGATCCTGCGCTTTCTGCCCTTCGGTGCTGCGCTGGTTCTCAGGCGGCGCCAGCGTGTTGGACTCGCCGGGGGGCTTGCCCGCCGCGTCCTTCGCAGGCCCGTCGGGCTTGTCATTTGTGGCCAGTACGCTACGGGCCACCTCGGTGATGGCCTCACGTTCTTGCGGTGTCAGCTCGCCGGCCCAACCGAGTTTTTCCAGCGTCGCGTAGCTGAATTCCGGATAGCCATCCTGCACGGCCGACCCGACGGGCGCGGTCTTGTCTGCCAGGAGAGGAATGCCGTCGTGCTCGAGGCCCCAGGCGGCACGGAAGGAGAGGCCGCCCTGGGCCACGGGCTTGGACTCGTCGTAGAGCAGCGGCGTGCCGGGGTGCTTCAGCTCAGGGGTGCCCCAGCACGGCCACGGCAGCCCGTAGTACTCGCCCTTTACCGGCTCGCTCACGCCAATGCACGAGGTGGTGTCGAACTTGTCCTGGTGCTGCATGTGCAGCTTCAGCCGCTCCGGGCTCTGGCCCGTGTAGCCGATCGACCAGGAGCCGCGGTTGACCTCGCGCAGGATGTCCTCGGCCACCGGCTCGTTGTCGACCACCTGGATGTTCTTGACGAGCTCGTCGCCGAACCCGAGCTTCCTGGCGAACAGATAGGCGATCTCGTAGTCGCTCTTGGCCTCGAAGATCGGCGCGATCACCTTCTCGCGCCACTGCAAGGCGCGCTGCGAATTGGTGACGGAGCCCGCGCATTCCATGGTCGAGCCTGCGGGGAGCATGTAGGTGCCCTCCCGGCGCTCGCCGATGACGGCGGTTGCCGTCGGCACCGGGTCGATGACAACCAGCAGCTCCAGCTTCTCCATGGCCTTCTTGAGATCGGGCCCGCGCGACTGCGAGTTGGGCGAATGGCCCCAATAGATCATCGCCCGCAAGGGATGGGGTTGCGCAATATTGCCCTGCTCCTCCAGCACGGCGTCGTGCCAGCGCGAGATGGTGATACCCTCGCGCTCCATCAGCTCCTTGCTGGCAAAGCGCGAGGCGAGCCATTTGTAGTCGACGCCCCACACGCCCGCCCAATGCTGCCAGGCGCCCGCGGAGAGGCCGTAGTAGCCCGGCAGCGTATCGGAGTTGGGCCCGATGTCGGTGGCGCCCTGCACGTTGTCGTGGCCGCGGAAGATGTTGGCCCCGCCGCCCGGCTTGCCGATGTTGCCGAGCGCCAGCTGCACGATGCAGGCGGCGCGCACCTTGTTGCTGCCGACGCTGGATTGGGTCAGGCCCATGCACCAGATCAGCGTGCCCGGACGCAGCTCGGCGATGGTTTTGGCGACCCGTTTCACTTGATCCGCGGGCACGCCCGTGACGCGTTCCGTCTCCTCGGGCGTCCAAGCCTCGACCTCCTTGCGGATCTCGTCGAAGCGCCAGACGCGCCTGTTGATGTAGTCCTTGTCCTCCCAGCCGTTGACCAGGATCTCGCGCAGCACGCCCCACAGGAAGGCGACGTCGGTGCCGGAGCGGATGCGCACGTATTCGTCGGCATGCGCTGCGGTGCGCGTGAAGCGCGGATCGACGACGATCAGCTTGGCGCCGTTCTCCTTGGCATGCAGCAGGTGCAGCATCGACACGGGGTGCGCCTCGGCCGGATTGCCGCCGAGCAGGAAGATCGACTTGGAGTTGTGGATGTCGTTGAAGCTGTTGGTCATCGCCCCGTAGCCGAACGTGCTGGCGACGCCGGCAACGGTCGTGGAGTGGCAGATGCGCGCCTGGTGGTCGCCGTTGTTGGAGCCCCACATCGCCATGAACTTGCGATGCAGGTAGGCGGCCTCGTTGGAGAACTTGGACGACCCGCACCAGAACACGCTGTCCGGCCCGCTCTGCTGGCGCAGCTGCAGCAGCTTGTCGCCGATCTCGGCGATGGCCTGGTCCCAGCTAATCCGCGTCCATTTGCCGGCGGCGAGCTTCATGGGGTACTTGAGCCGACGCTCGCCGTGGGCAAGCTCTCGCGTTGCCGCGCCCTTGGCGCAGTGCGTGCCCATGTTGATCGGGCTTTCGAAGACCGGCTCCTGGCCCGTCCACACGCCGTTCTCGACCTCGGCCCAGATGGCGCAGCCGACCGAGCAGAAGGGGCAGATGGTCTTCAGGCGTTTGGTTTCACCGGAGGGCGCTGGGACCGGCGCTTGTGCGCTCACGCGTAGCCGGGAGCCGATGGACATCCCCGCCAGGCCGCCGACCGCGGTCAGCCCCGAGGCACGCAAGAAGCGCCGCCGGGACAGCGCCGCATCGACCCCTGAGGCAACCGTGAGCGTTGCCGCACTGCCGCCACGGCCGCGATCTCGAGCTTGGGCGCGCTTGCGAAGCATGGACTGGCCTTCCAGAGACGACCGGACCCGCTCGCGCCTGGCCCAAGATCAGAAGCGGCTGCGGTCGTAGAACGTGCGGATATGCACCGTCTCCCGGTAGTGCGGTTGTCGCGGATCCTGCGCAAGCTGCGAGCGCGGCTCTTGGGCCAGCGCGGGCTCCAGCAATGGCAGCTGCACCGCCGCCGCCGACCCGAGCAGGACTACCCTGCGGTTCAGCCGAGGCTCGGTTTTCTCGGGCGCTTTATCGCCTGGCATGGCGGGCATCCGGACACGGTGGACATAGCTGCAAACGTCGACGGTGCTGCGAGGTTCCGTCCGGGCGGGCGCCGCGTTGCGGCCATCGCAAATCGCGGAACGCCAAATCCCGCGCCGCGTTGTGACCCCACGACGGAAGGTGGGACTAGAAGTCGACTTCACTCCAAGGGAGCTACTTGCATGCGCGACAAACTCACCCTCGCCGCGACCGTCCTCGTCGCGCTCGTGGGGCTTTCCGGTGCCGCTTCAGCTCAGGGCATCGGCATCTACATCGGGCCGCCGCC
>Ga0111539_10007931_pt1 | contig 13539 bp, 13 predicted proteins | sample RhiMethybrSRZTD1_FD_79667 | JGI IMG/M metagenome (GOLD analysis project Ga0111539, IMG submission 79667) | Populus rhizosphere microbial communities from Tennessee, USA - Rhizosphere MetaG P. TD hybrid SRZTD1 (version 2) (version 2) | ecosystem: Host-associated > Plants > Roots > Rhizosphere >...
AAGGCGAACGTTCCCGATGTCAGGGCACGGGAGCTCACGTTCCGCATCCGCTGCGCGGCCGGACTGTTGAACTGGCTCGTCCTCGCGCCGGTCGGCGCCGACCTCAGGAACACGTCCGCGAAAAACATCGAGCGCCGGCTCGTCCCGGTTCTTGCGGGCGCCCTCCGCGGCACGAGCGAGGGCTGACGAGCCGGCCGACCGACAGCCGGAACGCCGGCCCGCCGATTCGTGGGGCGGGCACTCCGGATTGGGGGATGCTCAGGCGCTGCCCGCCGGGACCGGCATGTTGGCGAGGACGTACTCGATGGAGAGGGCGACACCGCCGCTGCGGGCGAGAAGGCCAGGATTGACCGCCTGCCGTTCGGCGCTGGTGTAGTCGGGTGTCCACTCGGCCACGACACCGATCCAGTTGATGCCGCCGGCACCCGCCTGCACCATGCGCTGCTTGGCATCGTCGTGAGCTTCCTGGGTCACGCCGCCTGAGCAGTCGCTGACGAAGTAGACGGTGTAGCCGTCCTCGAGGGCCGAGAGCGCGGTCTGCGCCAGGCACACCTCGGTCCACAAGCCTGCCATGAGCAGCACTCGCCGGCCGGTGGCCTCGACCGCGGGCCTGATGTCCGCCCACGCGTTGGTCGAGACGCGATCGATCGGGACCTACCACCGCCGGCACGGCGCGGTAGAGCAGCCCCCGCTCGACAGGCATCCATGTGCTCGATGTGCAGGCCTTTCCCGATGGAGCCAGCCGGGATCGAACCGGCGACCTCCCGCTTGCAAATAGCGCAGCGCCCCGAGACGTGAGGCGGCGGATCGTCCGATGAACGCGGGGATTCGCCGCCTCCGCTGGCGGAGGCGGCCGTGAGCGGATGCGCCCCGATCACGTGCGATGCCGGCCGATTCGGGCACACAACGGGCAGACGGCTGGTGTGCCGCGGGCGCCGGATCACGTCGCGATCGCCGCCCTGCTCGACGACATCGCCCGCGCGGCGGCGCGCTCGCTCGGGCGATCGGCTTCGAGACGCCAGAGCAACCTCACGCGGCCGGTCTCAGTGCCGGAGAGTCGTCGGGCGTCCCGCGCGTCCTCCCGGATGGACCCGTGAGCGCGCCGACGCTCAACCTTGCGCCCGGTCTCCGCCTGCCGCTCGACGTGGTGACCCGGTCGCATGGTCGTCTTGGTGATGTCGGGCGCGGGCAAGACGTACCTCGCGCTCAAGCTCGCCGAGCTGCTCCGCGAGGCCGGACAACCCCTACGGTAATCGATACAGGGCGACTTCTTCGGTCTGCGCACCAGCGCTGACGGTGACGGCGAGGGCCTCGCGTTCACACTTCTCGGCGGCGGCTACGGCGACGTCGCGCTCGAGCCCATCGCCGGCGCGCTGGTCGCCGACCTCATCGTATCGTCGGCCTCCTCAGCGTCCAGGCGCTCGGCGGCGATGATCGGCGTCACCGTCGTCGGCTTCTTGTTCGCCGTCCTCATGACCGCCGGCGGCGGCGCACGGGGCAGGCAACGCGAAGAAGCTCATCGAGGACGGCGCGTTCGGCGGCAAGGGCTCCGAGGCCCACGCCCTCTCGGCCACCGGCGGCACGGTGGGCGATCCGTTCAAGGACACCGCCGGGCCGACCATCACCCCGATGTCAAGTCGCGAACATCGTCGCGATCCTGATCATCCCAATCATCACGTAACGCTTCTTCGGATCCGCCGGGTCGGTGGCGTTCGTCCGCCGGCCCGGCACATCCTCGTGCTGTGGGACGTGGACGTCAGACTTCTCGCTCGCTCCTGACCACCGCCTCGATCGCGTCGAGGCTCGCCCCGGCCAGCGCCTCCTTGGCCTCGCCGTTCGAGATCGACTGCGCGAGCTCGTTGGCGGCGATCGCGAGCAGCATGTCGCGGATCGGAGGCCGGGGCCCCACCTTGACGACCGCGCCGCGGGGGCTGATGCCGAGAACGCCCTCGATGATCCACTGCACAACCGCGAGCTCCTGCCGCTCGACGCTCGGCTTGTGAACGAAGCTGACGGTCGCGGTCCGGTTGTCGGCGTCGATGTCGGTGACCGTCACCTCGCGGCGAGGCCCGAACGTCGGGTCGCCCACGCCGTAGCTGTCGCCTTCGTCGAGGAACTCTGAGCCCGGGTACCCGATCAGGGTCGAGTGCTGATCGTTGAGGGTCCTCGATGGAGACTCGGTGTCGATCCGGTGGATCAGCACGCCGGGGCGGCCGATCCCGCCGGGGCGGCGGATCCCGGGCGTCCCAGCGCTCGTTCATGCGGAACTCCACCACCAGCGGGCCCGGCAGGTCGGGCCGGAAGAGAGGCCGCAGCTGGAAGCTGTCGGTCGTGCCCGTCGGCCGGCGCACGCGTGACTCGGGCAGCCACCCGAGGATCCGCATCGTCGCCGCGTTGACGAGCGGGCCGGTGATGCCGAACCGCGCGCTCTGGAACGTGGACGGGCCCGTCGCGTCCGGAGCCGCTGCAGTACCTACCGAATGCGGTCCTCGCGACGGTCGTGTTCGTGATCGGCCTCAAGCTCGTTGACGTCGCCGGTATGCGCGATGTCTGGCGGCTGAGCCGCGACGAGTTCTGGGTCGCGGCCGCGACGGCGGCCGTCGTCGTAGGGGTCGGCGTCGAGCAGGGCATCGTCCTCGCCGCGGTGCTCTCGCTGATCCTGCACGTACGGCGCCACGACACGCCGGCCGACCGCGTCGTGACCTGGGACGCCGCCGGCCGGCTCGTCCTGCAGCCGGCGCTCCCCGGCACCGTCACGGAGCGTGGTCTCGTCATCTACCGGTTCGCGGTCGGCGTGTTCTACGCCAACTCGGCGCGACTGGCCGAGGAGGTCCTGGGGCTCGTCGACGTTCCCGATCCGCCGCGGTGGTTCGTGCTGCAAGCCGACGCGATCGACGACGTCGACTACACCGGCGGCAAGACGCTGCTCGAGCTGGCCCACCAGCTCGCCGAGCGCGACATCGTGTTCGCGGTCGCGGGCGCCCGCCCGGCGGTCCGGCGCGAGCTCGACCACTTCGGCGTCACAGCCAAGATCGGGCCCGAGCACGTCTACGACCGCCTCGACGACGCCCGCGCCGAGTTTCACGCCGCGTGACGGGACCGCCGGCGAGCTCGGCGCCGGCGCAGCCAGGCTCGAGTCCGGAGTCTCGACGACTGCCGCCTCGGCGCATGGCCGAGCCCGCTGTCGCATGCCCACACGCTCCGGTCACCTAGGATCGCGACCCATGGCGGACGCGCAGTCCGACACTCCGGCGTGGGGGCTCGCGAACGTCGCGCAAAGCCGGGTCGCCATCGAGACCGCCTGGCCGTACCCGGTCGACGTCCGCTGGGCCCACGGGTCTGGCGACGGCGCGGGCGCGCGCGTCTGCGTCGTCGACTCCGGCATCGACGGCGACCACCCGCGGGTCGGCGGGGTACAGCGGAGCGTCGCCGCGATCGTCGACGACGACGGCCGAGTTCGCATCGCCGAGGACACGGCGGGCGACGCGAGCGGCCATGGGACCGCGTGCGCCGGGATCATCCGCGCGCTCGCGCCCGGGTGCGAGCTGGCGAGCGTGCGGGTGCTCGGAGCCGACCTCGGCGGCACGGGGGCCGCTCTGGTCGCCGGGCTGGAGTGGGCCATCGACGCCGGGTACCACGTGATCAACCTCTCCCTCTCGACGCGACGGCGGACGTTCGCGGAGGCGTTGCGCGAGCTCGCCGACCGCGCCTACTTTCGCGGCGCGCTGCTCGTGTGCTCGGCCCACAACCTGCCCGTGGAGAGCTTCCCGTGGCGATTCGCGTCAGTCGTCTCGGTCGCCGCGCACGACGGCACGGATGGCCTCGAGGTCCACTACAACCCGCGGCCTCCGGTCGAGTTCTACGCCCGTGGGGTCGACGTGCACGTCGCGTGGCAGGGCGGAGGCTCCATCCGGGCGACGGGCAACTCCTTCGCCACCCCGCACATCAGCGGGATCTGCGCGCGCATCCTCGGCGCCCATCCCGCCCTCACGCCCTTTCAGGTCAAGAGCGTGCTGTACCTGACCGCGGCCAACGTCCGCGCGGGGGCCGCGCCCGGTCAGCCGTCGGCCGCCGCCGGCGCATAGGTCAGTCGCCGCGAGGGATGGGTGAGGGCGAGCCGGCTGCGGACGCTCTCGATCAGTGCCGGCGCCGGCGGAGTCGCGGTCAGCGCCTCCACGAACTCCTCGCCGTCGATCCGGTAGCAGCGGCACGCCTGAGCGGCGGTGACCGTGGCGGTGCGCGGGATTCCCTCGAGCAGCCCGATCTCGCCGAAGTAGCTGCCCTCGCCCATGGTGCGCAGGCGCCTCTCGCCGCCGGCCGACGTCTCGCCGCGGGCCGTCACGTCGGCGGTGCCCTCCAGCAGGACGTAGAGCGCGTCCGCGGCGTCGCCCTCGCGGATGATCGCCGTACCGGCGGGGAACGTAACCTCGGTGGACGCCACGGCAAGGCGTTCGAGCACCGCCTGCGGCGCGGCCGCGAAGATGCCCAGGCGCTCGAGCACGGCGATCCGAGGCGCGAGCTCGGCCACGCGGGCGCGCGCCTCGCGGTCCAGGGCGGCAAGCGCCGGATAGCCGAGCGTGCTGAGCGCCGCGGGCACGAATGCCATCACGATCAATGCGCCGTTCAGCCCAAGCGCGCTCACGATCGGCGGCGTGATGAGCGTGCCCAGGGCGATGGCGGCGAGCACCAGCGCCCAGAAGACGCCGAAGACGCGCGCCAGGCGATCCGAGGGCGTCGCGCGCTGCAGCGCGATGACGGCGAGCACGTCGACGATCAGCGTGGCGGCTCCACGCCCGACCTGCACGACGAACGCCAGCGCCGGGCTGTGGATGACCGTCATCAGCGCGGTGGGCAGGCAGTACAGCGCGGCGGCGGCGGTGATGACGAGCGCCAGGCGCGGCGAGCTCGCCAGCCGGTTGACCCCCGCGGCCATCAAGACGCCGCCGAGCCCGGCGCCGGCCAAGAGGTAGCCGAAGCCGTCCGCTCCCGTCCCCAACCGCTGATCGGAGATGCCGACGAACAGGACCGTGTCCGTGCCGTAGATGAAGCTGACCAGCGCGCACAGCGCGACCGGCGCCCGGGCGGCCGGCGTGTCCCAGATCGCTCGGACGCCGACGAGCATCTGGGCGAGCGCTCCCGCCTCGCCTTCCTCGCTGACGTCGACCGGCGTGCTGCGGACGCGCATGCGGGAGACGATCAGCGCCGACAGCGCGAAGCTCGCGGCATTCACCCCGAACACGGCGGCGGGTGACGACGCGGCCAGCAGGCCGGCGCCGAGCGCGGGCCCGAGGATGACGACGAGATTCTCGATCGTGCCGTTGAGGGCGTTGGCCGCGGCGAGGTCGTCCTCGCCGACGACCTGGGGGATCGTCGCCTCGACCGCCGGCAGGTACGCCACGCCGGCCGCCGAGCTGAGCGCAGCGAGCGCGACGATCAGCGCCGGCGGTCCGCCCGCCGCCGCCACGGCCGCCATCGCCGCCTGACACGTCATGGACAGCGCGTCCGAGCAGACCATCACACGCACGCGCTCGAACCGCTCGGCCACGACTCCGCCGTATGGGCTCAGCAGCAGCGACGGGATGAACCGTGCCAGCCCCGCGCCTCCCACCCATGCGAGCGAGTGCGTCTGGTCGTACACATAGGCGAGCAGCGCGACGTTGTAGGCCCACGTGCCCGTCGCGGAGATCACGAGCCCGCCGAACAGCAGCCGCAGATCGCGATGGCGCAGCGCCGATCGATACCCGGTGCCCGCCGGGCCGGGACCCGCCGCCATCAATGCCTCCCAGGAGCTCGGGGCCGTGCCGGACCGATCCTATGGGCGGCGGCGGATCGGCGACAACGCCCGCAGGGCGGATGCGATTGGATCAGCGGGTGTCCGATCACAGCCAGTTCGAGGCCGCCGTGGCGGCCGAGCTCCTCGCAGCCGCCGAGGCGCGCAGCGAGCTGCTCCAGTCGATCGTCGAAGTCGCGCGGGCCATCTTCCTGGCCCAGGCTGCTTCCATCGCCCTGCTCGACGCGTCCGCGCGGGACTTCGCGTTCGAGGCGGTCGCCGGACAGGGCGCGGGCAGCCTCATCGGCACCCGCTTCCCCGCCGGCCAGGGCGTCGCCGGGACGGTGGCCCAGACCGGCGAGCCGGTGATCATCGACGACCTCGCGGGCGATCCGCGCTTCGCGCGCGACGTGGCGGGAGAGACGGGCTACATCCCGCAGGCGATGATGGTCGCCCCGCTCGAGCGCGGTGAACGCACGCTCGGCGTCCTCTCGGTCCTCGATCGCGGGCGGACCGGACGCACCGCCCTGCAAGAGCTCGAGCTGCTCGCCGCCTTCGCCACGCAGGCCGCGCTCGCGGTGGACGTCGGCGAGACGGCGCGCCACGCGACCGACCTGATCGAGCGCGTTCCGGCTCACCTCGGAGTGGTCGCGCGTTTGGCGGAGCGGCTCGACAGCCTGGCGCCGGCCCGCCGCGACGCCGGCCTACGACTGCTCGCGGATCTCGATGTGCTCCTCGGTGATGAGCTCGAGCGGTGACAGCGCCGCCGCGGCGGCACGAGACACCCATCGCGGGTGACGGCTCGCCGGGGCGCCGCCGAACGGCGCCCCGCACGCATCCCGGCCAACCGTTTTCCGGGGCGCTCCCGCTCGCCGAACTCCGGACTACCCCCTCCTCGACGGATCCTCGGGGCTGCCCATCTTGAGGTGGCCCTCGACCTCCGCCTCCAGCTCTTCGACCTCTTCCTCGGGGCGCAGGCCCTTCTTGTGCCCCTCGACCTCGGGCTCCTCGTTCAGCGCCTTGTCTGGCGTCTGCTCGGACATGGTGACTGCCTTCCTGCCCTGCGGGCGGTGATGGTGGTGGAACTGGTCACTGCAGCCGTTCCCGGGCGAGGCGCACCGCGACGGGCGTGGCTCTGAGCCCCGCGTCGCGCAGCGCGCGCTCGAGATCGGCGAGGGTGTGCGCGCGAACGTCGGCGTCGGCCATGCACAGCGCGGCCAGGCGATCGAGCTCGCGACGCAACCGGGGAAGCTCGACAGGGCGCGCACCCAACCGGCGGGCGCGGGAGGGAGCTCGGAGATCAGCTCCGCCAGCTCCGTCTCGCTGGGCACCGTGCCCGAGTCCATACCGTCAAGAGCGCGCAGACGGCGCGTTTCTTCCCACGAATTTCTCGCGCAGCCGCCGAACGCAGCGCGAGATGCGGCTGGCCACAGTCCCGGGCGGTATCCCCAGCGCCGCGCCGATCGTCGCGTAGCTCTCGTCGCGGGCGAAAAAGCGATCGAGCACCTCGCGGCAGGGGTCCGCCAGCGCGGCCATCGCCGCATGCACGGTCAGGGCCTCGTCCAGCCGCTCCAGACGCCTGTCGGGCTCGGCGCGCTCGGGCAACCCATCCGTCCCCGCGGGCGACTCACGGGCGCGCGCCCGCACCCGCGCCAGCGCCAGACGCCTGCTGACCTGCCCGATCCATGCGCCGATGGCGTCGTCGTCGCGGAGGCGGTCGAGGTGCTCGTAGGCCCGGGCGAAGGTCTCCTGGAAGACGTCCTCGGCGTCGGCGGGCTGCAGTCCGTACGCGCGCACGGCGATCGCATGGACGTATCGCGCATGGCGCTCGACCAGCTCGCGCCACGCGTCGTCGTCGCCCGCGCGGCACCGAGCCACGAGGCCGCGACTTTCGAGGACCGGCACGGGACAACGCTACGTCGTGCGCGGTAGCCGCGCAATATCCACCCGCGTGCGGACACGCCGACTTTGGCGTGGTCGCTGCCGGTCAGGCGTGTGGCGCAGCCCGATGCGCGCGGGCGCGACCACGTTCGCCCGGCGGTCGCCGTCAGGCGCGGCGCGCGACCGCGTCGGCGGCAGCGTCCCGGGCGCGCGCGAGCGCGCCCTCGACCGTCGCGAGGCGGGGGTCCCGCGGCCCGACCGCGAGGTTCACGGCGACCAGGTGCGCCGCGGCCGCGGCCGCGCCATGCGCCAGGCACGCGGCGGCGACGGCGTCCGGACGCAGATCGGGCTCGACGCAGCTCGCGACATGCGCGGCGAGCGACGCCGCATCGGCGGCGGTCTCAGCGATCTCGAGCGGAAGCGCCGCCGCCCGGTCCAGCCGAGCGCCGAGCTCAGGGTCGCTGCGGGCAGCGAGCGCCTCGGCGGCCGCACGGTGCGCGCGCCGGTTCTGTTCGCCGAGCTCGGCCGCACGCGTCCGCAGCCGCGCCGCCTGAGCCATCGCTCCGCCGGCGTCCTGCCAGGCCGCGGTCGCGGCCACGGCCTCCACGAGCGCCGCCGCTGAGGCCACCACTGCGGCCGCCACGGCGCCACCCTCGACTGACGCGCTCACCGGGCGCGCAGCGTAGCGCGCCGTGAGGAGTGCGCGGCTACCCCGACCGGCTGCGCGACTTCACGGTATCGCGGGCGGGCGGGCCGCCGCGGCGGTTCTGCCCGCGCGCGGGGCCCGGCGCGCCGCCGGCCCCTGGCGCGACGCCACGAGTCGGGCAGGATTGCCCGGATCATGCTTGCGACGGCCGCGCAGTACCGGGCCATGCGCTAAGGCGCCGGGGCGGGCGGCTACGCGTCCCCCGCGATCAACGTGACGTCCTCGCAGACGCTCAACGCCGCGCTGCGCGGCTTCGCCGACGCGGGCTCGGACGGGATCGTCCAGGTCACGGTCGGCGGCGCGCGGTACCTCGCAGGCCCGAACGGCGACGCCGCCGCGGGCGCGCGCGCCCTCGCCGCGCTCGGCCGCGAGCTCGCCGAAGGGCTCCCGGTCGCCGTCGCGCTCCACACCGACCACTGCCCGCCCGAGCAGGTCGACGCCTTCCTTCGGCAGCTGCTCTCGGCATCGGCCGACCGCGTCGCCCACGGCGAGCCGGCGTTGTTCCGCTCGCACATGTTCGACGGCTCCACGCTGCCGCTCGACGACAACCTGCGCCGGTCCGCCGCACTGCTCGACGAGTGCCGCGCGCTCGACATCGTGCTCGAGATCGAGTGCGGCGTCGTCGGCGGCGAGGAGGACGGCATCGGCGACGCGGACACGGACGGCGACCGCCTCTACACCACGCCCGAAAACCTGCTGAAGGTGGCCGACGCGCTCGGCACCGGCGAGCGCGGGCGCTACCTGCTCGCGGCGACGTTCGGCAACGTCCACGGCCTGTACGCGCCGGGCCACGTCCGCCTGCGCCCGGAGATCCTCGCCGAGGGCCAGGACGCACTCAGCCGCGCCCACCCCGGCGCGCGCTTCCAGTACGTCTTCCACGGATCGAGCGGCTCGTCGCCCGAGGAGCTGCAGGCGGCCGTCGGGCACGGCGTCGTCAAGGTCAACCTCGACTGCGAGGCGCAGTACGCGTTCACGCGTGCCGCCGCCGGGCACATGTTCGCCCACTACGACGGAGTCCTGGCCGTCGACGGCGGGGTCGGCGACAAGCACCCCGAGCCGGCCGACACGAGCGTGCCGTACAGGGCCACGACTGCGGCCCCGCGGCCGCGCGGGCTACGCCGGCTCGCGGCCGGTCTGAGCGTGTCCCCAATCACGTCCGCCGGGGCCGGGACGCGCGCTCGAGTTCCCCCCGCGACGCTCGGTGACAGGTAGGGTGGGGCAGCGGCTTCGGACCGTGCTCCGTGGGAGGTGAGGTTCCTCCGCGACGGTCCGGCCCTCCTGGGAGGCGGCACGCGACCAGCTTCGGAAGAGGTGTCGTCCATGGATTTCGCGATCACGCTGCAGACGGACCCGCCGGCCCGTCGCGTCGTGGAGCTCGCCGCGCGCGCCGAGGAGCTCGGCTTCGGCTGCGTCTGGACGTTCGACTCGCACATCCTCTGGCAGGAGCCCTACGTCATCCATTCGCAGATCCTCTCTGCGACCGAGCGCGTCATGGTGGGGCCGCTGGTGACGAACCCGGCCACGCGAGATCCCACCGTCACCGCGTCCGTGTTCGCGACGCTCAACGACATGTTCGGCAACCGCACGATCTGCGGCATCGGCCGCGGCGACTCGGCGCAGCGCGTGCTCGGACGCAAGCCCACGACGCTCGCCCAGCTCGACGACGCGATGGTGACCATCAAGACGCTGGCCGAGGGCGGCGCGATCACCACGCCGGCCGGCGAGGTGCGCCTCCCGTGGGTGCGCAACGGCCGCCTCGATGTCTGGATGGCCGCCTACGGCCCGAAGGCCCTGTCGCTGGTCGGACGCCGAGCGGACGGCTTCATCCTGCAGCTGGCCGATCCGGTGATCCTCGGATGGACCCTCGAGCAGGTGCGCCGCGCCGCCGAGGAGGCCGGGCGAGACCCGGACGCGCTCGCGGTCTGTGCCGCAGCACCGGCGTACGTCGGTCGTGATCTCGCGCACCAGCGCGACCAGTGCCGCTGGTTCGGTGGCATGGTCGGCAACCACGTCGCCGACCTCGTGGCCCGCTACGGCGAGGGCACTGACATCCCCGAGGCGCTGACCGACTACATCCGCGGTCGCGCCGGCTACGACTACGCCCACCATGGGCGGGCGGGCAACCCGGACACGGACTTCGTTCCGGACGAGGTCGTCGACCGCTTCTGCGTCCTCGGTTCGATCCACGACCACATCGCCAAGCTCCGCGAGCTCGAGTCGCTCGGCGTCACGCAGTTCAACATCTACCTCATGCACGACGACATGGACGGGACGCTCGAGGCGTACGGCCACGACATCATCCCGGCCATGCGTCCGCTCGCCGCGAGCTGAGCCGGCTGCCGGCGGACGACCGAGCGCGCGCTGACGTGTCGGCTCAGCGCCTGCGACATCTGTCAGGAGGCACATGGCGACTGCACTGAACCGCGTCTGGTCTCTGCACGGCGACGGGCGGACCGTCGGACCCGGGGAGGTCGTGCTGCCCGACGAGCGGCTGCGCGTGGCGAACATGCTCGGGCTCGGAGCGCAGCACGTCCTCGCGATGTTCGGCTCCACGGCACTCGTGCCCGTGCTGACCGGCTTCCCGGTCACCACGACGATCTTCTTCTCGGGCATCGGGACGTTGCTCTTCAACCTCGTGACCCGCAATCGCGTCCCGTCCTACACGGGCTCGAGCTTCGCCTTCATCGCCCCGGTCATCGCCGCGAAGTCGCATGGCGGGATACCGGCGGCGCTGGGGGGCATCCTGTGCGCCGGCGTCGCGCTGTTCGCCGTCGGCTTCATCGTCGACCGCGCCGGCTACCGCGTCATCGAGTTCCTGCTGCCGCCAGTCGTGACGGGAGCGATCGTCGCGCTGATCGGTCTCAACCTCGCACCCGTCGCGGAGAACCAGTTCAGCCAACAGGCCGGCATCGCGCTGGTCACGCTCGCCGCTATCCTGATCATCGGCGTCGCGCTCCGAGGGTTCGCCTCACGTCTGTCGGTCTTTCTCGGGGTCGCGACTGGCTACGCGTTCGCCGCGATCCTCGGCAAGGTCGATTGGAGCGGCGTGCGCAGAGCGGACTGGATCGGCCTGCCCGACTTCACGACGCCGACGTTCAACGGACGCGCGATCGTGCTCATCGTGCCCGCGGTCCTCCTCGTCCTCCTCGCCGAGAACGCCGGTCACGTCAAGGCGGTGGCGGCCATGACCGAGCGGGACCTCGATCCGATGATCGGGCGCTCGTTCATGGGCGACGGGCTGGCGACGTCGCTCTCCGGACTGCTCGGCGGCTCGGGCACCACGACGTACGCGGAGAACATCGGCGTCATGGGCCTCACGCGCGTGTACTCGACGCTCGCATACGTCATCGCGGGCTGCGTGGCGATCGCACTCGGACTGCTGCCGAAGTTCGGCGCGATCGTCAGCGCGATCCCGGTGGGCGTGCTCGGCGGAGCGGTCACCGTGCTCTTCGGCATGATCGCGGTCCTCGGCGCCCGGATCTGGATCGAGGCCGGCGTCGACTTCCGTGACCCGGTCAACCTCGTGACCGCCGCGGTCGCGCTCATCGTCGGCGCGGGCAACTACACGCTCACCTGGGGTGACTACCAGTTCGCGGGCATCACGCTCGGAACGCTTGCCGCCATCGTGATCTACCAGGTCCTGCGTCGCCTGGAGCCGGAGGTTCGATCCCGCGAGGCCCGACTCCCCTGACGCTCAGCATGCACGCGCTACAGCCGACCCGAGGGTGGACCGTCCGCGTCGCCAATCGCTTCGGCGAAGGGCGGGCTGACGCCGCCAAACGGAGCGCGTCGTCCGTTGCGGCAGGCGCTGCGAAGCGCGACGGGGTATGGCTCGCGCATGGGCGAGATGCGAGAGCGGATCGTGCGTGGCGAGCTGTACATCGCCGAGGACGCCGAGAGTGCTTCCGAGTTCGGGAGAATCCAGGACCTGCTCGCGCGCGTCAACGGCGTCGCGCCGGGTGCGTGGGACGACGACGTCGTGCCGGTCACCATCGGTACCGCCTGCCAGATCGCCACGCGCGCCCAGCTTCTCACCGCCACGCATCCGATCGACCCCGAGCCACTCCGGATCGGCTGGGAGTATGCCGAGCCGATCTCGGCGGCCGCATCCCCGGCGGCGCCGACCACAGGCCGGTGGAGCTGCTAGCCGACGAGCAGCGCGGCCTGTACGGGTTCCGCTCGCCGCCGGGCGAGCCCGGACCGGGTGCCCCAGGTATCGCATGGCGGCGTGATGGACCGCCGCGCTGCTGCGTGTGTGCCATGCGACAGCGGCAGCCGCACGAAGTGGGGCCAACCGCATGCGTAGGCGCGCGACGAGCCGACGCCGCCGTTTCAATGCGAGCCGGCACACGCGATCTGCGGACACATCGGCCCGCAGCTCCAGCGACCCGCGCGTCCCGGCCGCGGGCGGGCGGCCCGCGTAGGCTTCCGCCAATGCTCGAGGCGCACTCCGAGGCACGTGGGGAACACCATCGTGGAACACACGCGCCGGTCTCGAGTACGCCGGACATGGCGGATCCCCGATGGAATCGGGCTTCCCGGAGATGGAGCCAGCCGGGATCGAACCGGCGACCTCCTGCTTGCAAAGCAGGCGCTCTCCCAGCTGAGCTATGGCCCCGCGCGCGCCGAGTGTAGCGACGGTCCCTGCGATGACACACCGGGGTAAGGGATTGGTGGGATAGTCGCGCGAACATCGAGAACGGGGAGGAGCGGAGGGCATGGCCACCACGTCGGACACCGACAAGTCGCCGCGGGCCGCGAACCAGGCGCCGCCCACCCACGTGGCGGAGGTCTCCAACTACGAGATCGTCTCCCACTACTTCGAGATGGCCGCCGACCGCCTCGGCCTCGAGGACGACGTCCGCGCGGTCCTGCGCTCCAACTACCGCGAGGTCCAGGTCCAGATCCCGATCCGGCAGAGCGACGGCCGCATCCACGTCTACTCCGGCTACCGCGTCCAGCACAACGCCGCGCGCGGGCCGTACAAGGGCGGCGTCCGCTACCACCCGGAGGTCGACCTCGACGAGGTGCGCGCGCTCGCGCAGCTCATGTCGTGGAAGACCGCGATCGTCGGCGTTCCGTTCGGCGGCGCGAAGGGCGGCGTCAACTGCGATCCGCAGGCGCTCTCGAAGGACGAGCTCCAGCGCATCACGCGGTCGTTCATCGACAAGATCGAGAAGGT
>Ga0111539_10007932_pt1 | contig 13537 bp, 17 predicted proteins | sample RhiMethybrSRZTD1_FD_79667 | JGI IMG/M metagenome (GOLD analysis project Ga0111539, IMG submission 79667) | Populus rhizosphere microbial communities from Tennessee, USA - Rhizosphere MetaG P. TD hybrid SRZTD1 (version 2) (version 2) | ecosystem: Host-associated > Plants > Roots > Rhizosphere >...
GTTGGCTCTCTTGTCAATGATTGTGTCAGCGCTGTTCCTCTAACGAGGCGGGGCCGGCATCTCCGGCCAGAGGAGTACGTCAAGTTGCCTCCCGAGAGCCGGAGGGCCGTTCGCGAGACGATACGGCTCTCATTTCCCGACAACGGAAAGCGACCGGCCGTTAGTTGTCGGCATGGAAACTCTGATCGGTACCGCAATGGATAGGTACGTCAGGTTCCTGCCACGGAAGGGCCGAAACGGCTTGCGTTCCGATTCCGATCATAAGCGGCAACTGGCCTCAATTCTCCATCACAAGGTCCGAGAAGTGCCAAACCTACCCCATGCACCGCAACAAGCCGCGCTCACCGAACAAAACCGCGATTGGTGCGAAAACTCGAGGCCAGTCATAGGCCTTCGCCGCGAGCCGCGATCAGTGCTGAACTGGATCAGTGCCCCAAGACCGATCCAAGAACCAGCCCGTTTTTGGCCAATGTTCGCGTGCCCCTTGCGCCGTGGTGCGCCGCAGCGGAGCCACTCTTTCTGCCAAAATGAACCACAGCCGTGTTAGCACTCCTGGCATAGAGAGAACTCGCGCTGTACGGGCACTGAACTAGGACCGCGCCATGAAACGCATCGTGATTTGCTACGACGGGACCTGGAATGCCGTGACCAAGCCCAATGAGGTCACGAACGTGGTGAGGGTCGGCCAGGCGGTGAAGAAGGCCGACGAAAAAGGTGTTGCTCAGATTGTCTACTACAACGCCGGCGTGGGCAGCGGCGGACCACTTGATCGATTCCTCGGCGGAGTGTTTGGCGTTGGGCTGCGAGACAACGTTAAGCGCGGGCTCGCATTCCTGTCGCTCAATTGGGCGCCCGGCGACGAAATCTACATTTTTGGCTTTTCGCGCGGCGCCTACAGTGCGCGCGCTCTTGCCGGAGTCATCGGCGCGATCAACGGCATCCCCAAGCAGGAGCACTTCGATCGGCTTGAGGAAGTTTGGGACTACTACCGGCAGGACCCCAAGCAGCGCAAGGATCCCAAGAACCGGGTAACGCGCAAGAGTGACACCTACGTCCACGGCCAACGCACCAAGGACGACGGGCAGCCGCCGATCATCAAGTGTCTGGGGGTGTGGGACACGGTCGGATCGTACGGCATACCCGCTGGGCTAGGGCTCGGCGCGCTTGCCCGCAAGTTTACGTCATGGACGCGCGGCTTCCACGACAACACGATGGGCCGCCACATCGACGTTGGCCTGCATGCAATGGCGATCGACGAGCGGCGACGCGCATTCCCTCCCACCGCCTGGGTGATCCGCAAGAGAGGAGAACTTGGGAATAGACACGTTGAGCAGGTCTGGTTCGCTGGCGCGCACTCCAACGTCGGTGGTGGTTATGACCAAAGCGGCCTCGCCGATCTCGCCCTCATTTGGATGATGGCTCGCGTAAGCGATCTCACGGGCCTGAAGTTCGACGAGACCTACATCGCCGAGCATTTCTGGCCGTGCGCGGTCTGCTCGCTCTACCGCTCGGACCGCGGATGGCTGTTGAGCAGCTTGCGGCCATTCCGCCGTGCATTGTTCACCAAGCCGGAGATGATGGACGCCTGGCGCGACGGCAAGAAAGAGACGCGCGAGATGCATCGGATCAATGAAAAGATTCATTGGAGCGTCATCGAGCGGCTCGGGCGCAACGCCATTGTCGATGGCTCGATCAGCAAGATGTACGCACCCGACAATCTGCCGAAGGAATGGACTCCGCCCAAGTGGAGCGAGGCGAACCGTCCCGTGGTCGAGAAGGATCCGCGTGTGGCCCAGGTAACGCCTACGGAGGAACGATTGATCGCTCTGTGCCGGGCCGCGCACAGCAATGAGCGGATCAAATCCTGCGCGCTCTTCTGCAAGCTGATTGGCGAAGACGGGTCCCGCAGCTGGTTCAGCATCGACGCGATCCGCGCCTATTTCTTGCCTCAGGAGAAACGCACGCGCCGGCTGCGGGGGCTGCGCAAGAACTGGGACATGGAAAATGCGAAGAGGACTTGATGACCACCCTAGATGACGTCCCGCGCAACACATAAGGTGACGCGGAACGTCTTGCGCCTGCTCATGCCGCCAGCTCCTTGACTTGCCATTTGACTGCTTCGCTGGTCGGAATCACCGGACCGGAAAGCTTCTCGCGGTCTCCCTAATTCCTCCAAACGAACAACATCAGCAGGCTATTCCGTCAAGACGTCACTCGATACTTAGACTCAAGGTAGGAGACCATTGCGGCGAGTGCTTCGGCAACAATCGATCCACCTGTGCTTTTCGCCCCAGCCTCATAGGCTTGCTCGAATCGTTCCAGCAGCTCGTCCTGTGTGATTACGCCCTTGTCGATCAGAACGTTGAGAATGACGGCGCAGACCCCCATGTGAGCTGCGAAGAGTTTCGCGGAATCTCCGTCCATGATTGGTCCCAATGGGAGGCAGTGTGAGCATTGTCCGACCATCGCGATGCGGCGTGCCAGTCACCCGCAACGCTCAACATGCCGGGCTGCCGCGATAAGCGTATCGCCAATTTACGAGGAATTGTTAGTCCATCCTTTGCCCTATCCACTGAATCTTTTAGCCGACTGACGATTGCCGGAATTTCGGTCCCGTAGGTTGAACGGGTTTGAGAATCCCAGACTTTAAACCACCGATGCTTGCTGCTTGCCAACGTTGACATTAACTCTAGGCGCGGCAGCAAGCTGGCCACCCTAGCAATCCGACCACGGCACGCGAGATCATGCCTCGGACCGGAAATGCTTCCATTGGTACGTGCGTCCTTGCACACTGACAGCACAAAATTCGCACTATCTTCGCAATCCCCAGCAAATCCTACGTTTAGCTCTTCCCCCTAGACCGTCCAAGTTTGCGCCAGCAGCAGGTGAGCGCGTGAGGTCGCCGACATCGCCGGCAAAGTGGCCGAATCAGCGGGTGGAGACTTCGTCCTTCACATCCTCAGCCATCCCAAAGACTTGCTCGCCCTCCAACGACTTCAGGACGGTCGGCATAAGGTTGCTACACAGCACCGGACCCCCTCGATCGCGACATGGGCAGCGCTTGCTCCAATCGCTGAGATTGTAAGTGAGCGTGAACTCTCCGTCCCGGCGTTCAATCCCAAGCTCCAGCTGGCAGACAGGACACCTCATACTACCCCTCTCAAAGGTTGATGCCCGCCCCGCATGCGGGTCTACGTATACCGGGGACAACGCCGCTCCCATGCAAAAATGCCTGTCTTCCACATCTTTCATCCTCCTGCGGATATCTCACAGCTGTTCTCCGTGGTAAGGTTGCTACACTGAAGCCATTACGGAGTTTGATTTCCGTCATTAGCTTGGCCGCTATCGCCGTCGGGGGGCTCATCGTGGCGCATACCTTATCGATTGCTCAGGCTGCCGGAACCGCGAATGACATTGAACTGAGTAAGCTGGCACTCAGTGCACCCTGGGCGCCCGTTTTCAGAGTGACGCGTATCAGGTTCGATGACGCTGATCGTCCGCTAGCGCATGAAGAGGTCGTATTGCCGTCAGATCGGCTTTCCGGTCTGGCCGCAAATGGCGGTGACATTCCAGACATCATCGAGCTAGCTCAGCGTCATAGCCTCACGCTCGGACGTGCAACAGAGCGTGTCAGCAAAGTCCCGGCCGCCACACATGTTGCCCAGCATCTCAGAATTGCGCCGGGGACGGAGGTAGTGAAGCTGGATCGTGTCACCGAGACCGCCGACGGCAAGCCGATAGAGTGGCGTGTTGCGTTCTGCGTACGATCGACTGGGTCTCCGCCTCTCATACCTTCGGCCGATCAAGCTTGAGACAGCCGGTGCTGATGGTCGGCGTAATCCTCGCGGATACGTGCCCTTTGGCTGTTTTCAGCGCAGCAAGGCGCTCTTCGATCTTCACTGATGGCAGCGCAGCCAACGCATCCCGCGTCACCCGATAGAAGCCACAGCGTGCGCACTCTACTACCAACCCCGCGTATGTGGGCGGAGTAATGTTCTTGGCGCTAGTGAGGCAGATGGGACAATTCAATGGATCACTCCTGGGCTCGCGGCATGGACCATCGCAACCCGCACCACACCAACCTGTCAGCAAACGACCGCGTCAAGAATGAGACCTGATCTGGGCATTTTGGGATGGCTCTCATCGGTCGAAATATGGACCGAGTGGGTACGATTTGAACAGGATAATTGGAACATTCCTACGCCACGCTGCAGCGTAGCGCCACTTCATGTCACCTGCTGGATGTGCAGGGCCATCGAACTCCATCCCACAGCCAAGGTGGTGACTACTCGCGTAGGCGATCGCGGCCACAGCCTCGGCCGATGCTTCCTTCGCCGAAAGCTCCGGCCACTGTTCACGCAGGCTGGCTTCTGCTGCATGCATAGCAGCGTTGTGGTTCACGCCGTTGTGGCGCGCCTCTCGATAGGCGAGTGCCGCGGCGGCCACGCTGCGCGGCGCTCAGCTGTTGTGGTGGAGGGGGCTTAGGCATCGCGTTAGCTTACGCGCGCTTGGCCACACCTGGAAAGCCGCAAGGGCTAGCCCGTCTTAACCCTGGCGGCGACCAACGCTTGATCGCAGCGCTGCACTCCCGTCTCCCTGCTACCTATCGTAGGAACAGAAATGGCGGGAGGGGCTGCCGAGCTACACCGCCAGAGACGGCCGAGCGCTGGTCCCCCGCCACGCTCGGCCGTCTCGTCTTTTCACCTGGAGGGCTAGTAGCAGATGAACTTCTGGAGCGACCAAACTTGGTTGGCGATTTTGATCGTGTCATCCTCGTTCGGCGTTCTGCTGTTGATAGTGTCTTTGTACGCCCCGCAGCTGTTTTACTAGGAAAAACCGCGAGGACTGTGGCATTCGGCACTCGCTGTGCCCACACTTGAGCCCTGTCCGCATCTCCCCCGAAATTCATCCGTCCTGCCTCCCCTCGACCGCCAGGGCCATCCCGCGAGGCGATGTGTGGCTGCATGAGGCGAAGCTCGACGGCTATCGCTTCCAAATCGTCAAGGACGGCCGCCTGTTGCCCTACACAGCAGAATGGTGCGACTGGACTAAGCGTTTGCTACTCCTGGCCGAGGCGCTGGCAGGTATTCGCTGCTGGTCCGCAGCGATCGACGCCGAGCTGGTCTTTCCCACTAGCGAGGGCCGGCCGGATTTTCGCGCCCTGCGTTGCCCTCATTGACCGCCGGCTAAAACTCACCGAGTTGGTGGCGCGTTCCAGTGTGCGCGCTGCCTGCACATGGTGCAGGGGGTTCGACAATGGCGCCAAGCTCCCCGAGGCGGTCGAGGCATCGTTTCGAAGCGCCAACCATCTGCCTATCGCTCGGGGCCGTCCCGCGATTGGGTGAAGATCAAGACCGCGGCTTGGCGACCAGCGAATCGGAAGCGGTGGCTTATGTTTGAGAAGCGTTAGACCTTCGTCGAAGCAATGCTCGGAACCGCGGTCACGCCCCTGCGTCCACACGAGAATGTCTAGGGAACGAGATCGCTGGGACGTCTGGGTGGACCTCGTTCGCGCAGCCCTCGTGTTCCTCTCCTCTATGAGCATTTTTTTGATTGGCATCAAGCGGGCGAGGTTGCTCAAGCGCCGGCGCCTCACAACCAAAAGCCAGCCCCACATTAGCTGTTGAAAGTGCTTCCCGGACTCTAGACGCCTCACCGGCGCGGCGGCATACCCGCCGCATGAGCAACACCGAGAGACAACATATCAACCGTTGGCTCGGCATAAACGTCTTGGCCTACGCTGCTGTGGTTGGTCTGCTTATGGCGTTCTCGATCGTCAACATGGTGAGACTCGCCGAGCGCGAGGCGGTGACGACGATAGATGACCATCATCGATAAGCAACGCATCGCGGCCGTCCACACGCTGGAGGCCATGGGCTACGTCTTCAGCGAGCCAGCGACCTTCGAAGCAGATGCCCTACACGCCCTCCTAGTCTTGCGGGCAGATGAACTCCGGCGCTGCACCGAACGCTCGCTGGAGGACGCGGAGCTCAAGGGGATCGCCGACGCCATCGAGGGCTACGAAGCGATTCGCTGGCCGGACGGCATGATCCCCGGAGACAAGCGGTGACCCGCGCTTCGCGGAAATCTGGCGGGGGATGCCTATTTCAGGCTGGGCGCAAGAGGGAATGCTATGGGTCGGGGCTTCGTCTTTTTGGTGGTGCTCACCGCGGTTTTTGCCATCGCGGTTTGGTTCGTAGCGTTCTTCCGGCGGCTGACCAGCGATACTCCGATCATTCTGGATGAGTCATTGCAGCTCCCCGTCTCCGTCCGCACCCTAGAGACCTGCACCGAAGGCTCACCGGAGGAAGCGGAGTTCAAGGCAATTGCCAATGCGCTGGAGGCCCACGAGGCCAAACGCTGGCCTGATGGCAAGGCGCCTGAAAAGAGGCGAACCGGGAGGGCGCTCCGGGGCGGGTAAGGCTCGTCAAATCTTTCTGAATGTTACGCGCTATTCGACCGGCTCGCTGTCCGCAGTCTCGACAATGCGGTTCAGCTTCAACACGTCGGTGCCGAGCGCAATCTGAAGATGCGACGCAACATCTTTGGTGGCCGGGACGAGGCTGACACGTTCGGAGGCATGACGAGCGTCAAGCCATGACGCTGGGCAAGCTCGGTGATGTCTGGAACGTCACCACCATTCGCAGTCAGACCAGGAAAGCGCTCCAGGGCCAAAACGACCGCTTCTACACCGAGCGGGTGGCTATTGTCGTCAAGTTGGACGCGCGTCAGCCTCAACACGGGCGAATTAGGCGCGTTCCGGTCCAGTTTCGCCCATTCCTCTACCGTCGCAGTACCAGTGCTATGCGTGATCAGTACAGTGCGTAACATGGGACCCCATGCCTAGATCGGCTTTAAACCTTAGTCGATATACCAATCCTCCGCCATCATTTAACGTGCACATTGCTGGCACGCGCTTTATGTTCCGCGCGTGTGCGGGGCCATGGGGGCGAACTGCGGCAGGGGATGCGCCGCATCGCGGAGGGCTGATGCGTTGTCCTGTCTGCCAGCTGGAGCTTGGCGTAGAGCGCCAGACCGGCGAGCGTGAACTTGTGCTCAAGTACAGCTTCAAAGATTGGGTAGAGCGCTGCGGCCACCAGCGGGGCGATCCGATGCTGTGCGCCAATCTCATGCCGACCATTCTGGAGCTGCTGAAGCAAAGCGGGCGATCCGCGGTGGTTGAGCCACGGAATTAGTCCGTTCATCATCTGCCGCCAATCTCGCCTGGGGTTTCGAGTTTTCCCGCCGAGATTGCGCCAGCTCGCAACCGTGGCCGAGCCGAGCCGGCCGGCGACGATGCGCCGGGCTGCATGCACGTCATGGCATCGATGGTCAGGGTGGGCGGATCAGCGAATATCGCGTCTGCTTCCGCTTTCTCAGTAAGCAGTATAATCATTGACCCATCGCCCTCGTGCTTTCCGATTTGTCGACGCGCGTGCCCCACATCCTTCGCGCACCAACTTTCGATCATAGTTCGATACGTGAAGCTTGCAGTATGAGGGCAAATCAGATCGAAAGAGCATCGGATATGTAGCAAGGCAGTTGCGGCACGACCAATAAGCGCAACGTTGCAAATGAAACCCACTGTGTGAGTGGATCGTCGCAAGGTGTTAGGAGCGAGGAATCATGATGTTCCAAAGGAAGGGTGATGAGGGTCGCAGCCAAACCTTCTCACCGGAGCGGCCCTCCCTCGTCGCCTCCGACGTGTCACCACAGTCGTCGCTAGCAAAGCAAAGGCCCAAGGGGTTGCCGCCACGAGCTGTCATTGACGCTAACGTCAAGATCCTCGGCTGCCTTCGGACTGATGGCGAGGTCCAGGTCGACGGGCAAATCAATGGCGACGTTCGCAGCGAACACCTTACGGTTGGCAAGACAGGAACCATCATCGGCGACATCTCTGCCAAGGAGGTTGTCATTCGCGGCAAAGTAAAGGGCGCCATCCGGGCAGGCCGCGTCCTCATTCAGGAATGTGCGCATGTGGAGAGCGATATCTGCCACGACAAGCTTGCCATCGAAGAGGGCGCCTACTTCAGGGGCAGCAGCACCCATAACGTACCTAAGGAGCTTCAGGAACCAGAGCCACATATGGATGCGCTACGGCAGGCAGCGATTGACATGAAATCTACAGCCTAGCCGGTGACGTGGTGCTTCTGTCGGCTGGCCCCGCTTTGTTGATTGCCCTTGCCATCTCAGTGTCTCGTGTGGAACGCCGAGCTGCAGGCAAAGGTCGCTCAAATGCTTCGCTGCGCTCTACACATTGCGGCGCTCGTGTACCTGCTGGTGTTCGCACCCTCGACTGCGCTTGCCCAAGAGATCCCCGAGTACGACAGCGGAGTCCATTGCAAGCGCGTTGCCGAAAGTGCGGCGAAGCCAAGTTCAACAGTCGGACGCTGTCTTTGGTTGGAAGAGTACGCGCTCGATGAACTCGAAACGTTCTGGCCTCGTGCGAGCGGTGCAATCCGCGAAGAATGCCTGGAGGTCGCCTCAGCCGAAGAGAGCTATGTGGCCTTGGCTCGTTGCGTGATGGCTCGGTTGCGGCGCTCCCGTTAGGGGTTCGCGCCTGGAAGGTTTGGCGGCTTCAAGGGGTCCTCGGTGGCCAGGTCATCACGATCGCGAAACACTGCGATCAGCACAAGCTATGACAAGGAGAAATTCGCGGCGCAAAAATGGGAGCGCGAGCTGCGTCGGATTGTTGGGCTGGCGGTTGAGGGAAACGTGGTGCCCATGCCGTCGAGAGTGCAAGCACCAAAGACACGGCAGAGATACAGGCCATTGCTCTGCAGGAGATGACGAAGAGCCAGTAGCGCCTGGCCGGTTGCACGGATCGGGAAGAAAAATCGCGATTGGACGTTGTCTTTGCGCCTGTTCGGCAACCCCGGACAGGCGACACGGGGGAGAGCGTCGCGGCTTCCGCAAAAGGGCGGCGCTCTCCTTTGTGTGTGCGCAATCAGATACATCGGCTCCAGGCGCTGACCATGACCGACCATACCGCGCAATTGCTGGCGGACAATTTCGGCCCGACTATCGAGCGCTGGGTGGCACGCGAACCCGACAATCCCAACGCGCTTGAAGCGTTGGCCTGGCTCATGAGGCTCCGTCTGAAAGTCCGCAGGGCAGATCCCCGCACCTATGCCGACCGCAAGCTGCCTGAGAGCCTGTTGCGGTTGCTTCGGGGATAGAGTTGCTTCAAAGATAGCGCGGGGTTCTGCGGCTCCACGCGCCAGCGCACCCAAGGCGGGAGAGGGCCTGGCGCTTCTTCCTTCCGCCGCGCCCTCTCTTTCCTGCTCATCCCATACCGGGACTTCTAACAAAAAATCTGGGTGCCTCGCGAAAATACGAGCACCCTGGTGCTGGCTGACCCGCGCTCGTTGGGGGCGCGTGGGTCGATTGGATAACGGCCGACCACCATTGCTATTCCGCCGCTACACCTCATGACCTAATGCGGAGCGCGCGGCTCCAGGTAGGAAACGATAGCGGCTAGGGCTTCCGCTGCGACCGATCCCGCCTGAGCTGTGTGCCGCAGCATCTTGGGCTCGCTCAAAGCGCGCACGCAGCTCGTCCTAGGTGATGACGCCCTTGTCGATCAGGACGTTCAGGACGACGGCGCAGACGCCCATTTGTCCAGCAAAGAGCTTGGCGAAGTCTCCGTCCATGATCGGCCCCATTGGGAAGCGAGTGGCTGGCGTCCCAGACACTCACCCATCGCGATGTAATGCCAGTCCCGCGATCTGGCCCTCTGGACCGGCCCCCGCCGCTGTCAGCAGTGAACAACGTGACGGCACACGTTCAATTTCCTCACTTCTTTGTCGGTGGATGTCGCAACGTTGAGCTTCGCTGTGGCGTTGGAGGCGCAGTAGCAGCCTCGTTCCGGGTCCCTGGCGATGGGGCTCGGCACCTGGGTTCGCACTGGGGACTGACGTGATGAAGCTCGACCGCATCACCGAGACAACCGACGGCGAGCCGGTCGAACGGCGCGTTGCTTACTGAAGGCGATCTAGGGTATCGCCAGCCTAATGCGTCATGCTTGCCACGATGGAGAACCCTTGGCTTCGGTTGAGCCTGATGCGTTCACCTGTTTGGCCAGTTCCTCGAAGTTCTCGGCGATGGTCAGCAGCATGCGCTTGTCTTCGGCGTTGTGCATTGCCTGCGCGATGATGCGCGCCTCATTTCATGGCCGAGTTCGAGCGGCGGCGCGGCGGCAGGCTGTGTGGAAGAGAGCGTCGAAGGCCGTCCATGGATGAATCGTGAGCCGGGCAACAGCGGCCGAGACGAGTGACAAGGCCGTCTGGTCGGCGTTGGCGCACCGCCCTTGTGGGCCTGATTCTTGGCGATCAAAGCTGCCAAGCAGTTGCGCCAGCTCTTGCGTGAGGCGCTGACTGGCGAGCCCAACCGACTAAGTGGTCGGCCGCCGCGGGCCGTTGATCGCTGTCCGAAAAACCATCTTTGACCACGGGTCCCCCCCTCAGACGCTTCACACTTTCACTCCACTCGTCTTGGCCGAGCGCAGGAGGTCTTGCATTGGTTGCAACTGCGCACAGCGGATTGCGTTTTGAAGGCTGAAAGCGCTGGCCTGATGACAAGGCGCCTGGCGCCCAGCATCGGCTGGTCGGTTCACGGGACGCCGAGTTGGTGGCTGCGTTTTCGAGAAATGGTTCGCGCGGCATGAAAGGATCATGGCGATTTTGCGGTCACAGCCACGCAGCGCGGCATTTTGCGTCTCTTCTTCCACAAATAACAATGTGAATCGTCTTCTCTATCCTATGCAAGTAATCCGTCAGCCCTTGCGCATGCTCTAGGCGGAAGCGTGCGCCCAGTGCCCAGTAGAGTCAGGAGGGTAGTACATGTCGGACTTGTATGAAACGCTGGGGGTAGCCAGCGACGCCGATACAGCGCGGATCAAACAAGCTTTCAGAGCGTTGGCGAAAACCCATCACCCCGATGTGAACGCCGGAGACGAGCGGGCGGAGCAGCGCTTTAAGGTCATCAATCACGCCTACGCAACCCTTCGTGTTCCGGCAACCCGCGCGGCGTACGATACTGCACGGTTCCATGAACGCGCGCGAGCGCGCAAGCGAAGGAGGCGCGCGGCAATGACGATGGCGGCTACGTTCATGCTCACTGTGAGTTCAGGCTTGTCCGCCGCAACGTGGATTGGCATTGGTTGACACCGATCCGTCCAAGCCCCTCTCAACAAACCGCGCGGAAACGACGCTGGCTACCTGAAGAGGTTGCCAGCCTCGCCCGCGGTCTCCGCGCCCGCAACGGATGCAACCGCGATTCCGCGACCTCAACATCGTCATCGCGGACAACTCGCCGCCTCCCCTTCGCCCGACCATCGCCTTTGCGCTCACCCGCCGTCGGCGTTGCAGCCGGGGTCCGGGGTGGACGCGCGGGATCGGCGACACGAAAGGACGCTGGAGCGATTTCGGGCTTTGGCTGCGGGTGCTGTCGGATCGGATTCAACCCGGGGTCCGGCAGCTGATGGCTCACTAGGGATCGGCACTGTGTCGCCGATGATGCAGTTGACCGACCGCACTGCTGACGGAGCAGGAGCGGACGGCTGCAGCGATTTGGTCTCAGCGCACCTGGTCATTGGTCGGATACCAACGAGCGGTGCCGTGCCAGCCGCCCGGCGTAGCAGCTCCCGTTCCGGTGCATTTCGATGAAGCAACCGCCCTGCGGGCGCTACCTGCACTGCGCACCGACGCGCGGCCAGCTTTGATCAAATTTGTCTTAAATTGCTTTGACAAAGTGATTCGTCAGATGGTGGCAACAGACGCAGAGGGACACAATGACCAACCTGATCCAGCAAATCGAGGAGATGCGGACTCGCATGAACGAGCTTGCCGCCGGCGAGCAAGATCTCGTAAGAGCACTGGGAGATGCCCTGACCCGAGCCGACCAAAAGCTGCTCCAGGATGTGCGCAGTGTCGCGGCGGATCACGAGGCCAGGCGAGGGGCCATCCTGAACGAGTTGCAAAGCTTAGCGGCACGGATGGGAGCGCTGCCGCGACCACCGCAAGATGCGTACGCCGCCCTGACGGAGGCACCGCTGAATTTGCCGACTCGTGAGATGCCACTGGCGCGCGCGGGCGCCGACTGGCGCCAGGCGGCGGCCAATATTGAAGAAGTGGTCAGCTACCATTTGAAGGATCGCGCGACGGCGAGCTAACGAACCAACCTTGAACGCGCAGCCTGCGAGTAAGGACCCCTTGGCGAAGATAGCTTCGCCCTGGTTGGAATTGGATTCCTCGCTCAGTTCCTGGACTGAGCGCCTGGGATGACAATTGGACGCTGAGCACAACTCCGTGGGGTGCGGTTTCGACGCAGTTCGCTACCCATCGATTCCCCAACCCCCGTTTACAAGACGGGCCAGTATCACGCTCCCTGTGAGCAGGTATATGTTCGTCTCGATGGTGTGCTTGTCTTCGTATCGCAAACGCCTAGGCCTAGCTGTGATTTGGGGAGAGCTCCACCTGCTTTTGCTGACCCCTCAGCCGGATACGAGGAACGCACGTCCGGCCCATGCGGCAGCCGCCTACTTGAGCCAACCCTTTGTTCCTGAAAACGTTCACGGCTTGAGGTGTTGGCTGACGAAGCTTGACCGTGACTATGTCCGAGCGCGAGCCTCTCGCCCATCGCTTCCTTTATTCCAAGTAAAATGGCCCGTTCGTCCGCAAGCGCCAGCCATCCTCCCCCAAACTGCGCAGCGATCTGTCCGCCCCAGCACCGTCAGCAACCGCTCAAGCACGTGGCGGCGCTAGCGCAACGGCCGCGGCATCAAATCCGTGGCGTTTCGGTGATGGCCGAACGGTGAGCTCACCCCGTTCCTTCGACCGGTCCCACGAGCCGACCGCAAGTCTGCCAAGTTTGGCGCACCGTAGGCGCCCGCGAAACACAGCCCATTATCGAGCAAGACGGGGCTTTGAAGAGCACTGAATGCTCTAACATATAACTGTCAACTGATACCTATGTTGTTTCTCATGGCACAGGTGATCTACCAAATTTCGTGCGCCATCGTGAATGAGGCGATCTTTAATACGCACTTAACCTAACTTTGGCTTCGCTAATGCTTGGATTATTTTGAGCGGCGAAGGAGTCAGCAGCGCCTAAATGGTTGCGGGCGTCACCACTTGTTTGGATCACCACGATGCAAGCCAATGCAATAGCCCTCGAATGGGAATCCGCGCCATTCTTGCGTTACCGCAACCTAGCTACGGCAATCGGCTGGGTTTGCGCCACGCTCGGCTTTAAAACACATGTGATTGTAGGGGATGGGAATGACGGGATTAGATTTGCGCAGTTGGTCCTCCATAATGCCGTGATCACGTTGGGTTCTCTTGGGTGGGCTGGCTCGAATAAAGCGACCGAGGGGCCCAATGAGACTCCGGGCGGAGAAATTCAAAGAGCATGCTTCTTTGTGGCGGACGTCGAAACGCACTATGCACACGCAAAGTCATTGGGTGCGGAGATCGTCCAACATATAGCGGGCCATAGCGACGGTGGTCGCGCCTATTCGTGCAGCGATCCTGAGGGA
>Ga0111539_10007933_pt1 | contig 13537 bp, 12 predicted proteins | sample RhiMethybrSRZTD1_FD_79667 | JGI IMG/M metagenome (GOLD analysis project Ga0111539, IMG submission 79667) | Populus rhizosphere microbial communities from Tennessee, USA - Rhizosphere MetaG P. TD hybrid SRZTD1 (version 2) (version 2) | ecosystem: Host-associated > Plants > Roots > Rhizosphere >...
ATTTGACGGAAAACGCCGCGTCCTTGCCGTAAGAGAAACCCTCCGCGAGTCGACAGCCCGACGTAAAGCTTCGCTAGAGTTGACGGATTTCTTCTGTCGTTGCCAGGACGTGCTGCAGGCTTTCCTGAAAAGTAGCCGGAGAACACTCTTTCCGGATTCGCTCGAGCGCTGACTTCCGCACACTGGCCCACTTGGCTGCGTTCGTGTACAGATCTATACATGCAGCGACGAAAGCTTCTGCATCTTCGCCAACGGACAACTCGCGGTCAGTCCATCCGACCTGGTGCGCCAAAAGTGGCGTCGTAACCACGGGCAGGCCGTGAGCCGCGGCTTCGTGGATCTTGTGAGGGATTCCAGCGGCAAAGCGTGTGGGAGCAACGAATATCCTCGACGTTGCGTAAAGGTCATTCAGTGAAGGGAGATGGCCAAGAATCTGAACCGGTGGCAGCGCCATTTCGCGGATGCGTTCCGACTGGTTCACTCCGGCGATTATCATCGGAATATCTCCGAGACTCTTGCGAATCCTTGGGAAAATCTCACTGAGAAACCAGACCAGGGAATCCCCATTTGGGCTGTTGTCCTGATGGACCGCGCCCACAAACAGAATTCCTTCCCGAGACTCGAACGGGACTTCGCCAACTCTTGGCTCGAGACAGTGCCCGAGGACGTCCGCTTGCTCAATTCCATGACTGAGGAACGTTTTGCGGTCCCTTTCAGACACCGTGAGGACGCGATCTGCCAATGCGGCCAGACGGATTTCCGCTTCGAGCGCGCCTTTGACCTCGCTTTCCGTCATCGGGTTGCCCCCGACCTGTCGCAAACCAGCTTCGCGTTCGGTAAAGACGGCTTCTGCGTCGTAAATCACGTCGATGTTTTCGAACCAATCCGGATGTGCCTTCAGGAACGGTGCCATCCATTGCATATTGTGGGGACGGCTGATGATGATGGTGGAGTAGTACCCCCTGCGAACGCGCAAGAATGGTTCCAGCAGTTCGCGACCCATCTCCATCATCACTTCGATCTCCTGAGGAAAGTCCGAATAGACGAGGTCCCAGGGTTCGTGGATCTCTGCGAGCGGATAGAGAGTAACGAAATAGCCCAGCCTCGTGAGCGCGCGGTGCATCGCATGGGCACGAGGAAATCCTGAGCCCAGCCAAAGATGAGGGACTCTGTCATCCACAAAGAGAATTCGTCGCTTTGAATCGTGCGACCGTGCACGTAAGAGTTGCTCGACTCCAGACACTTCGTGCCGGTCCAGGATGGCGCGGTGCCGCTGGGCAAAGATGGCCTGATTGCGAGCTTGAAGGCTTATTGCGATTGATGTGGATTTCGCGCTGCCGAATTCGTAATGCACGATTGCCACACCAGGTTCGTAAACCACGCGGAGACCGTTCTGCCAAAGCCTCATGCAATAATCGGTTTCTTCGTAGTAGGCCGGCTCGAAAGTCCTGTCGAAGCCATCCAGTTGTTGCCAGACGCGTCTCGGCGTTAGCAGAAACGCTCCCGAGGAATAGTCGACATCCCTTCTAAAGTTGTACATCGGTGCAAAGGGATCGTCTCCGCGTCCGTAACCTGTGCACGAACCATCCTTCCACACGATGCTCCCGGCCTCCTGCAGAGTCCCGTCCAGCAGAATAATCTTTCCGCCAACTGCGCCGATGTCTGGCGCAGACCGGATTGTTCGAAGGGCGCTACGCAGCGCTCCGGGAAGCAATTGAGCGTCGTTGTTTAAAAAGAGAATAAATTCGCCGCGACATTCGCTGGCGCCCCGATTCGCTCCCGCGAGGAAATGAAGGTTGGCGCTGTTTCTGATGATCTGGGCACCTTTCAATCGCTCAAGGAGCAGGGGAGTCTGATCGAACGATGCGTTATCGACGACAACGACTTCAATCTCTTCACTATAGTTTTCGGTAATGGACCTCAGGCAGGCCAACGTCAGTTCAGCGCGATTGAAGAGCACCAGGACGATCGATATTACCGGCTTTTCGGAATGCGGTAATTCCAGGGTCGCACCCGACTCGAGAAAACTTTCGAGCGCAACCTGGCACAAGGTCGTGAAAATCAGTTTCTCCTGAGTCCCGGCGTCAGGCTTCGCAGCGTCACCGTCTTTGCGGCGAGGCTCGTAAATGTGAGAAGGCGGAGTGGCCGTGTGGTTGCCATTGCGGAGTTTTCGAAGAAGCCAGCGCATCGGAGCGGTCCAACGCCACGTCGGCGACTTCAGGAACTGAGCGTGAATCCACTTCTGTTCCGCCAGTTGCTTTTCGGTCTCCGCAAGCTGCGCACGGAGTGCTCGGACTAGCTCGCTCTGTCTCTTCATCGAAGTTCAACTTCCGAATCGGTATTGTATGCGCACTTTGGCGGAATTGTCGCAGGCGTGAGGATTCGCGTTGGGAGGCTTTGTACACAAAGTCGACAACCCCTGCCGAAGCGAACGGGTGAGGGCTCATCCGGGCCAGCCCTCCGGCTGGCTCTTGCACGCCGGAGGCGTGCGAGGGATGGTAGCCCGGGGTGTGCGAGCGATAGCGAGCCACCCCGGGTCGGCGACCATACCCAATCCGCACCCCGGCAGGGGTGCGAGGAGCCTGATCCGCACCAGTCGTGAGTTTAGGCCAATCAGCCAGTGCTAATTCGGCCAAGACTGCTCCCGGAGGGAGATTTCGTGATCAGGTTCGCTACAACTCACTTCTTCCTTACCCGGTACAGAAGAATTCGTTCCTCGTTTGGCAGATGGAACGTTTCAATGACCTCAAATCGATCGCCGTGACTGAGGAGCACTGCGTTGATTTCCTTCGCGTGCGGCGCTGGCGACCCGAAGGCAGTTTGTCGGCCAGCAGACATGAGGATGTAGTCGTTTTGCAGTAGCGAAGGTTCCTCAGCGGAGATCTGCCGGGTGACCGCAACGGGATACTGCTTCGACTCGACTGCGAATTGAAAAGCCTGCTGATCGAATCGCGGCAAATCCGGAATCAGGCCCACGCGCACCGGGCGTGCCGGGTCCATGGCCACGCGCTGAAGCACGTGATCGATCTGCCAGTCCTCATTTTTCGGCTTGCCCCAAAGTCCGAAATAACTCTGTGTGTACAGGTTCCATTCGTAAGGGACCGGTCCACCCGTACCTCGCATAAGGACAACGCTCTCCGGAATCCAGGGAATCCCGAATGAAACAAGGGCGTGCTGAAAAACCAGAAAGATTGCGAGTCCCACTTGCGCGGCTTTTTTCTTTTCAATTGCGGCCGCGCTCACGACGGCGATCGCAGGCAACACACCTGTGGCGTACCGAGGATCTGATCCGGGCAGTAGCAGGAGTCCGACCCAGCCGCCCAGGATCGACAACCCAAGAACGGTCCATTCGGAGTTCCACCTGCGGATCGCAATGAACGCACCGACCAGAAACGCCAGGAACAAAGGAAGGAAGAGCAATGAACCCTCAAGGGCGCGAATGTAGAAGATCCAGGCCTGCAGGCTAAGAAAGGTCGGATCGCCTTCGTTCGGTGCGGCTGCAGCCACCTGTCGCCACGAGTTCGTCAGTGTGGAAAAGCGAGGGATAAACCAATACGACGCGAGGAGCGCGGCGACGACCGCCGCTTTGACAGCATTCCGCCAGTGCTTTCGTGCGGCCCATAACGCAGGCAGCGCCACAAAGATGACGAAGGTCCACTTCGTGAGCATGCCCAGGCCGCAAACGATTCCGAAAGCCAGCGACCAGCCGGGTCGCGAGAATTCCTCTGTTTGCAGGAGCGTCCAAATGGCTAGAGCGACCATTGCCGTCAGCCAGGTCTCGATGAGTGTCTCTCGCGATATCCAGAGCATGAACGGATAGAAGTTAACGAGTCCCGCCGCGACCACCGACGCGGCGGGACTCAACAGATGACGCGCAGTGCCATAGGTCGCAAGAGCGAGCAGGATTATGGCCGGGATATTCGCAAGCTGAGCGCTATCGATGCTTTCGCCGAGCAGTCGGTAGGCCGTCGCAACGACGGCATAGTAAAGAGGTGGGTAGCCCGGAGAGGCGTAGGGCAGTGTCGTCAGAGCCGAAATGCCGTTTGCTTGAAAGTCGCGCAGTACGCCCAGCGACCACGTTGCGTGGTTCGCCATGTCCCAGAACGGTGGTCGCGTGTCGATTGCAATCCACGCGATGTTTGTGGCGCAAAGGTAGACGATGGCCCCGAGGAGCCACATACGATGTCGCATAGTTATCCGCGGCTACTCTTTCCCTTCTCCTTGCGCACCAGTTGCCGGACCACGCGGAGAAAGGTGTCCAGCACCGGAGACTGTGCGTCACGGCGATAGCCAATCCCTTGCTCGATCACGGCAGTGGTCTCGAGCGGTCGGAATGTAATGCCAGGCCAGAGTCGCTGGAATCCGCTCGTAGCGAATGCAATACCGAGACCCGCGCTGACCAACGTGAGTCCGCCAACGATGCTGTCGACTTCGTGCACGACATTCAGCGAAAAGCCTGCATTGCGGCAAAGGCCGGTCAGGAGATCGTGAAGGCCCGGTGTCACGCGGCGAGGAAACAAGATCATAGGCTCGTTTTCGATCGCCTTCAGCGGCACCCGTGGGCGACGGGTGAGCGGATGACCTTTGGGAAGTGCCAGCGAGATCGGTTCGCTTTTGATCTTTTCCACAACCAGGGTGGAATCGAGCACAGGCAAGTTCAGAAACCCCACGTCGATGCGTCCTTCACGGAGCGCCTCGATCTGGGTTCCGGTGCTCAAGTACTGAAGCTCGACGTGAATGCCCGGATATTTTTGGGCGACGAGACGCAAGGTTTCGATGAGGATCTCGCTGATGCCTCCAGGCACGCCGACGGACAGATGGCCGATTTCGCCTTCCCCTGCATGAGCAGCAACTTTGCAGAAGTGGTCTATCCGACCCAACACCTGTTGAGCTTCGCTGACAATTCTTTTTCCAGCTTCGGTCAGACGGACTTCTCTCTTGGTCCTTTGGAAGAGGCGAACCCCGAGTTCCTCTTCCAGCTGGCGGATTTGCTGACTGAGCGGAGGCTGGCTGATGTTCAAACGGATTGCTGCGCGTCCGAAATGCAACTCTTCAGCAACGGCAACCAGATACCGCAAATGGCGAAGCTCCATTGCGGGCTGAAGATATCAGACCCACACACACGCCGCCAGCCCGTCATATCGTCAACGTCTTAATCGAATGTATTGGAGTCTCGGCATTCCGCGAAATACCGTCACGGTTCGGAAATAAGGTTGTAGTGGAACTTCGACATTTACGGTATCTGGTGGCGGTGGCGGAAGAGCTTCACTTCGGTCGTGCAGCGATCCGCTTGAATATCAGCCAACCTCCGCTCAGTCAACAGATCCGTCAGCTGGAAGAAGAACTCGGCGTTCGCCTCTTTCAAAGAACCAAGAGAGAGGTTCGGTTGACCGAGGCCGGCAAGCGCGTCGTCAGCGAAGCCCATCAGGTGCTCGGTCAGATTGATCACTTCGCTAAAGTGGCCGCACAAGCCGGAGAGGGTGAAATCGGGCATCTCTCCATAGGCGTACCCGGCGGCGTCAATGAGATCCTGGTGGACGCGTTGAAGCTTCTAGGGAAGCGCTATCCCGGCGTTCGTATCGAGTTGCAGTACATGACGACGGGAGCACAGATAGAGGCGCTTCGCGAGAGCCGGATTCACGTCGGGTTTCTCAACCTTCCAGTCCAGGAACCTTCTCTCGTCCTGGAGACTGTTCGAAAAGAGCCGCTTTGCGTGGCGATGCCCAAAGCACATCCATTGGCTCGTCAGCAAAAGATCACGGTCGGTGCGCTGAAGGAACAACGCATCATCATCTTCCCACGTCGAGTCGCGCCGGGATTGCATGATGCCATTATCGGGATGTGTCGAGCTGCGGGCTTCACCCTTAACGCGATTCACGAAACCGACAACGTGGTTGCCAGCCTCACGCTGGTGAGTGCGGAGCTGGGCATCGCCTTCTGTTATCCCAGCCTTCGCAGGCTGTGGCCGGATCTCACCTTTCGGCCGGTGGAGAGCTCGGTCCAAATCGAACAGGCTGTCGCGTATTTGCGTGGTGTGCAGTCTCCTGTGCTGAAGGTATTCCTGCAGCTGGTCCGTCAGGCTGCCGGTGAGGACTAGCCAGGCGGTTTTTTCACGCGAAGGCGCTCGCAAAGTTGGACAAAGGTCCCTAACCAAAGGATACTTTCGCCAATAGAAACGGGCAGGTAGATTTCAAGTTTGCTGGATCCACTCACGAAGGAGTGTTTCATGTCCAAAATTCATTTACGCCAGGTCGCAGTTGCCGCTGTTTTGGCTCTCATTGCCATCCCTTTATTCTTCATGGTTGCGGTATCGCAAGACCGCGTTCCGACTTTCACGAAAGACGTCGCACCGATCTTTCAGGAAAAGTGTGAGTCCTGCCATCGGCCCGATTCGATTGCGCCGATGTCGCTGATCACCTTTCAGGAAGTTCGACCATGGGCGAAAGCCATCCGGGAGCGTGTGGTCAGCCGTAACATGCCTCCGTGGCACATCGACAAAACGGTCGGCATTCAACATTTCGCGAATGACCGCTCCCTGAGCGACGCGCAGATCCAAACCATCGCTCGATGGGTGGATGGCGGCACTCCGCAGGGCGATGCAAAAGATATGCCCGCACCCAAAAAGTGGGCAGATACCTCGGTGTGGAATTTCGCGAGCCAGTTTGGTGGTCCTCCCGACCTTGTCGTGAAGTCTCCGCTCTACACCGTTCCAGCCGTAGCCATGGATGCCTGGTTCAAACCTACCGTCGAGACAGGTCTCACAGAGCCCCGATGGGTGCGCGCTATCGAGATTCGTCCCGCTACAGTAAAAGGCCGCAGAGTGACGCATCACGCCCTCGCAAGGCTCTTACAGCAGGAACCGGGAACGACTCCCAATCCCCTGGATGACGGCAGCGCCGTTGCGGGAGTCGCAGGTGGACTCTTCATGGAATGGGCCGTCGGCAAGCAAGGAGAGATCATGCGTCCGAACTCCGGCAAGCTGATGCTGCCGGGCTCGAGAATCGTGTTCGAAGTGCACTATCACTCCGTTGGCGAGGCGATTACCGACCAGGTTGAGATCGGAGTCTACTTCTATCCCAAGGGACAGGAACCAAAGTATCGACAGACCCTTGGCTTCTTCAATGCCATCGCCGGTAGCAGCCGCAGCATCGACATTCAACCGAACTCCACATTCGTCAGCCAGAGCACGACGACTCTTCGCCAGGCTGGGCGCGTTGAGAATTTCCAGCCGCACATGCATCTGAGGGGCAAGGCGATGTTATTGGAGGCTGTCCTGCCGGATGGCTCAACGCGGACTCTCAGCAAGGTAGACCGTTTTGATTTCAACTGGATGACGAACTACATCTTTGCCGACGACGCCGCACCCTTGCTGCCGAAGGGAACAATGCTGAAGGTCACCGCGTGGTACGACAACACACGAGACAACAGAAACAATCCTGACCCGGACCAATGGGTCGGCTATGGTGATCGTACGGTCGACGAAATGGGCCACGCATGGATCAACGTGACCTATATGAGTGACCAGGAATACGAGTCCGAACTCGCCAAAAAACAGTCGGCGACGAACATCACGCGGTGAACCTTGCCGGAAGAATAGCGATGCAATTTCCTCTGCGCTCATTTCTCGCGGCCGGTGTCTTGATCGGTGCCGTGTGTTCGCTGGCAGGATTCGCGGCTCAGACCCGTGGACAGGAAACAACTCAAGCGGGTTCTGCGGCCGGGCAGAGCATCACCGGTGCTTTCGAAGGGTGGTATCAGAATCCGGATGGCACCTACAGTTTGTTGCTCGGCTATTTCAATCGAAACTCCGCTCAGACTCTGGATATCCCGGTGGGACCGAACAATCGGATCGAACCCGGTGGTCCGGACCAGGGTCAACCCACGCGTTTTGCCCCGCGCCGACAGTGGGGCGTCTTCCGAGTGGTTGTCCCCAAAGATTTCGGTAACAAGAAACTTACGTGGACCATCGTTGCAAATGGCCAGACCACGTCGATTCCCATGAGCCTGAATCCGTTGTGGGTCGTCGAGCCCTTTAAAGATGCCGGGAATGGAAACACGCCTCCGGCACTCAAGTTCGAACCGAACGGTGCGTCTTTCACGGGCCCTCCGCACGGAATTGCGCGAACGCTGACAACGACTGTGGCGAATCCTTTGGCCCTCACACTGTGGGTATCGGATGACAAGCCACTTCGAGGCGGGCGCGGCACGGCGAGCCCTGTGTCGTGGAGTGTGTTCCGCGGCACCGGCGAGGTCACGTTCGAGAACGCGAGACCGGCTCTCGATGCCGAAGGCAAGACTGCGACGACGGCGAAATTCGCATCGCCAGGCGAGTACATCCTGCGTGCGCAGGCTAACGATTCTACAGGCGACGGCGGCGGCGGGTTCCAGTGCTGCTGGACCAACGTTCACGTCAAGGTCAACGTTAACCCATAGGAGTTGTCATGCAACGAAAACTGCGTGTTGTAGTGGCCCTCGCCACGATTGTTTTTGCACCAACCCTGGTTTTCACTCAAAGCGCCGTCACACCTATAAACTCCGGACCTAATCCTTACCAAACCATCGAGGGTTGGGCGAAAATGCCCGAAGGAAGGACGTGGGGATCGACGAGCGCGGTTTATCCGGACGCGGATGGAAAATCCATTTGGGTAGCCGAGCGCTGCGGCGCGAACACCTGCCTCAATTCACCGAACGTCGACACGATATTGAAGTTTGATGAGTCGGGGAAGCTGGTGAAGAGTTTTGGCGCGGGCCTGATCATTTTCCCGCATGGCATATTCGTCGACCGCGAAAACAACGTCTGGGTGACAGACGGCCAGGACAATTTCCCTCGTGCTGCCCGCGGCCAGGCTGCGGCTCCGGAGGCCGCTCCGCCAGCAAAAGTAATTGGCCATCAAGTTTTCAAGTTCAGTCCCGACGGAAAACTTCTCATGACCCTTGGAAAACCTGGCGGGAATCGGCCTAACGAGACACCGGATCCTGCTTCCTTCTATCAGCCCAATGCTGTGCTGGTGGCGCCGAACGGCGACATCTTCGTTTCGGAAGGTCATGGGGGTGCGAACTCGCGCCTCGTGAAGTTCAATAAGGACGGAAAGCTGATCAAGGAAATCGGGAAGAAGGGAACCGCGCAGGGCGAGTTCGATCAGCCTCACACTCTGGCCATGGATTCGCGCGGACGGCTATTCGTGGGTGATCGCAGTAACAACCGCATTCAGATTCTGGATCAGGAAGGAAAGTTCCTGGCTGAATGGCATCAGTTCAGCCGACCCAGCGGCGTCTTCATCGACAAGCAGGACATTATTTATGTCGCAGATTCCGAGTCGGGTTCCGTTTCCAGAACGCGGACGGATTGGAAACGCGGCATCCGGATCGGACGCGTCAGCGATGGCGCCGTCACGGCATACATCCCAGACCCTGCGGAGAATCCCCCGAGCACCAGTGCCGCCGAAGGCATTGCCGTGGATTCCGCTGGAAATATCTACGGCGCAGAAGTGGGTCCGCGAGCTCTAAAGAAGTACGTGAAGAAGTAATAAATAGGGACGTACCCCAATTTCCGCAGGAAATTGGGGTACGTCCCTATTTATTGTTGATAATAGCAACTCCAATGTTGCGCACGCGTGACGACGTCTACCAGCCGGGTCTGCCTGCGAAGGCTGGCGAGCACTACCGCGCCTTCGTGCGATTCGCTTCCAAACATGCCGGGCAAACCATTCTCGACCTCGGTTGCGGATATGGTGCTTACGGCCTTGCGCTTCGCGAGCAGGGACGCACTTGCGTAGGGTGCGACATCAACCTTCACTATCTGAAGCCCGCCAGGGAAGCGGGCTTGCCTGTGGTGGCCGCGCACGGAAAATTGCCTTTCCCAGATAAGAGCTTTGACACGGTGCTTCTTCTCGAAGTGATCGAGCACGTTCCGGAGATTGAAGGATTGCTCTGCGAAGCTTTTCGCGTCGCGCGGAAGAATGTGCTGGTTACCGTGCCGAATGCGGAGGATCTCGACTTGTTGAAGGGCAACGACGTGACCTACGCGCACATGCTGTCGTCCGATCATGTTCACTTTTTTGATCCGGCAGGACTTTTGCAGTTGCTGGGGAAGTTCGGGGCCAGCGTTGACGTAGAGCGTGGTGATCCGATCTACCCGTTTTGGTTTCTCAGCCGTTCCGGCAGCTACTATGCACTTCGAGTCTTTTACCGCGCCGGTCTTTTGAAGCCTCGTTTCTTTAGCCGTCTCTATGCAGTTGCAAGCCTTCGCCAAGATTAATCTCGATCTGCGCATCCTCGGTCGCCGCGACGACGGCTATCACGAAGTGCGTACGGTGCTGCAAACGATCGACTGGGCGGATGAGATCCGCATCGACTCTGCCGACCATCTGCAGTTTGTGGAGCGGGGGATCCTCGCCGGCGAAGACAATCTGGTCATGAAAGCCGTTCGTGCCTTTGAAGGCCTCACGGGACAGCCTGTCGCAGCCCGAATCGAATTGATCAAGAACGTTCCCGCCGGGGCTGGCCTGGGAGGAGGCAGCGCGGACGCTGCAGTCACTTTCCGGGGTTTACAGAAATTCTATGGGCGAGAGATACCTGAGCCTTCCATTCTTAAGGCACTCAGCGCGATTGGCTCGGATGTTCCTTTCTTTCTATATGGTGGGCGAGCGCTCGGGACGGGACGTGGAAGCGACATCGCTCCGATGGAAGACGACGCCGGCTACGGTCTGGTTGTTGTCGTTCCGCCGGTACCTATCGCCACGCGAGAGGCCTATTCGTGGTTGACCGTATCCGATAAATCCAATAATATTAGCCGTTTCTGCGCGCAGCCGGCTTCGCACAGTGAAGCCGAGCCCGGAAATGATTTCGAGAGCGTGGTCTTCGAGCGCCATCCTCTTCTGAGCGATATCAAGCAGGACATCCTCAGGGCAGGTGCGCTCCGAGCTGCGCTTTCTGGGACGGGCAGCGCGCTTTTCGGAATCTTCGGCAGCACGAAAGAAGCAGAAGCGGCTTTGACGCGTTTGTCGTCGTGGGGCGTGGCCAAAGCAGCTCGACCTTTGCCGCGGCCGGAGTATTTGCGAAGGATTTGGGGCGTGGCCAAGTGGTAAGGCACAGGTCTTTGGAACCTGTATTCGAAGGTTCGAATCCTTCCGCCCCAGTTCAGGAAGCTGGAGAGGTCTCGCCGTGGGTGATGCGCTGAAAATATTTACGGGTACTGCGAACACAGATCTGACGTATGAAATCTGTGAGCACCTTCGCTGTCCCCTGGGAAAGTCGTCGATCACGAGATTCAGCGACGGCGAGATTTATTTTCAGATTGAAGAAAACGTTCGGGGAACGGACGTCTTCATCGTTCAGCCAGGTTGTACGCCGGTGGATGCCAACCTGATGGAGCTGTTCCTGATGATTGACGCCTTCAAGAGGTCATCGGCGCGACGTATCACGGCGGTGATGCCCTATTTCGGATATGCCCGGCAGGATCGGAAAGACAAGCCGAGGGTTCCGATATCCTCGAAGCTGGTTTCCGATCTCCTGGTTGCTTCAGGAACGCATCGGCTTCTGACGATGGATTTGCATGCGCCGCAGATTCAGGGGTTTTTCAGCATACCCGTGGACCATTTGTTTTCCGCGCCGGTGATGGTGGAGTACTTCCAGAAATTGGCCTTGCCCAACCTGACTGTGGTTTCTCCCGATGCAGGGGGTGTGGAGCGGGCCCGGGCATTTGCGAAGCGCCTGGACGCCGAACTCGCGATGGTGAACAAGCGGCGTCTGGAAGCTAATGTCGCCCAGGTGATGAATGTGATCGGTGACGTGGAAGGCCGCAACTGTCTCGTTGTTGACGACATCATCGACACCGCGGGCACGCTGGTGAAAACCGTGGAGGCGCTCAAGGACAAAGGTGCTGTAAAGGTTTACGCGTGTGCGACGCACCCGGTGCTTTCGGGCCCGGCGGTGGAGCGCATTGAAAAGTCGATGCTGGAAGAAGTCATCGTGACAAACACGATCCCGCTCTCCGTTGAGAAGCGGAAGTGCAAAAAGATTCGGATGCTCAGCGTGGCCAAGCTGCTCGGAGAAGCCGTGCAGGCGATCCACGATGAAACGTCTGTGAGTGGTCTCTTTATCTAGGAGTTCGTTGTTATGGCAGAAGTTTTAGTCAGTGCGAAGAACCGCGATCTTCGCGGAAAAAATGCGGCGCGCCGTCTGCGCGCCAGTGGGATGATTCCTGCCGTCGTTTACGGCGGCAAGAGCGATGCGGTTTCCGTATCGGTCGATCCGAAAACCCTGCTGAAGGTTCTCCGTTCGGAAACGGGAAGGAACACGATCCTCAGTCTCGATTTCGGTGATGGCGGCAAGAAGACCTCGGCAATTCTGAAGAGCTGGCAAGTCGATCCGGTCAAGGAGACGTTCATCCACGTCGACTTCTATCGCATCGCGATGGACGTCGCCATCAAGGTGAAGGTTCCAATCGCGACACGCGGTGAAGCGCGAGGCGTGAAAGTGGATGGCGGCATCCTCGAAATCATCATGCGCGAAGTGGAAGTGGAATGCTTGCCCGGTGATATTCCGGAACGCCTGGAAGTCGATGTCGCCGACCTGGGGATTCACGGCGCGATCCGCGTTTCCGATCTGCATGTCAGCGATAAGGTGAAAGTGCTGAACGATGCGGATCAGATCATCGTCCACGTCGTTTCGGTGAAGGAAGAAGCGGCACCGGCAGCAGCAGCTCCGGCAGAAGGCGAGGCTGCGGCAACGGCTACTCCTGCCGAGCCCGAAGTTTTGAAGAAGGGCAAGAAGGAAGAAGAGCCGGCGGAATAACGTGGATGTGGCTGATTGTCGGACTCGGCAATCCTGGCCCCGAATACGCCGACACCTATCACAATGTCGGCTTTCGAGTTGTGGAACGGCTGGCCGAACGTTCCGGAGTACGCGTGAATATCTCATGCGGCCCGGCGTTGATATCGAACCGAGTCGTTCCTGGCGGAGCGGCCGGACAAGAAGCGATACTGGTGCTTCCGCAAACGTTCATGAATCTTTCGGGCTCGGTATTGCCGAAGCTGTTTGAGCGTTTTGAGACGAGTCCGGAAAAGCTGGTCGCGGTATATGACGACATTGCATTACCGCTGGGGAAGCTGAGAATCCGCCAAAAAGGTTCGGCGGGCGGGCACAATGGGGTAAAATCTCTGGTTTCGTCCTGTGGGTCCGATGCCTTCCTTAGAGTGCGGGTTGGGATACTGCCGGAGAGGCCCATCCAGAGATTGCACGATTTTGTGCTTTCCAAAGTGGCTAAGAGAGATCGAGAACTCATCGGTAATGCGGAAGGATCAGCTGCCGATGCCGTGGAAGCATTGCTGAAAGACGGCCCCGAAAAGGCGATGGCGATCTTCAATAGATTGGATTTGCGGAATCCCGAGGGTGGGCCTGAGCAGAAATAGGAGTGGGGGCACCCGACGCTAAAAGATAGGCGTGGGGGGACCGGAGGGTAGTAAGGAGGCCGCCGAAGGCGGCGTACCGAAGCGATCCCGAGGGTGGGCCCGACGCTAAAAGATAGGCGTGGGGG
>Ga0111539_10007934_pt1 | contig 13536 bp, 9 predicted proteins | sample RhiMethybrSRZTD1_FD_79667 | JGI IMG/M metagenome (GOLD analysis project Ga0111539, IMG submission 79667) | Populus rhizosphere microbial communities from Tennessee, USA - Rhizosphere MetaG P. TD hybrid SRZTD1 (version 2) (version 2) | ecosystem: Host-associated > Plants > Roots > Rhizosphere >...
CCGGTGGACTTCGTCGAGACGCACGGGCCAACGCCGCTGCATAACTTTTTCGCAGCGTTGCGCTATTTCCTTCAGCAGCGACCTTCCATCGTTCACTTCAATTTGAACAACTCTTTTGGCTGCTTCTTTCCGATTCTGGCAGCCTTCACCGCCGGTGTGCGTTGGCGGCTCGCCACAGAACATCTGGCTTTTGAGTTGGCTTCCGGCAAACGCGCCGGCATAGGCACCAAGAAGTTGGTGAAGAAAATCATGACGTTTTGCCTGCACTACACCATTGCCGTGTCGCAGGCAAACAAACGGCTGCTGGTGAGAGACTACAAGATCGACCCGGTCCGCATCAAACTAATCCGCAATTGCATCGACGCGGGGAAGTTTCGGTTTTCGGGTGAAGGCCGCTGTCACATACGGAAAGAGTTTGGAGTGACGGAAGAGCAACTGCTTGTGGGTTCAGTAGCACGCTTTAGTTTTCAGAAGGGACATGAGTACCTGGTTGAAGCGATTCCCGCCATTTCGGAATCGTGCCTGAAGGCCCGGTTTCTGCTTGTTGGCGACGGACCTGAACGCGAGAAGATCGTCCAAAAGGTGGCGGACCTCGGACTGCAAGACAAGGTTCTGTTCGCAGGCGAGAGATCTGATATCGCAGACGTCCTGTCGGCGATGGACCTGTTTCTGTTGAGTTCAATATTCGAAGGATTGCCGCTCAGCATCCTGGAGGCGATGGCGGTCGGATTGCCGGTGATAGCCACGAGAGTCAGCGGAACGCCTGAAGCGGTGCTGCACCAAATGACCGGTTTATTGATTCCTCCCGCTGACTCAAGGGCGATTGCTGCCGCAGCGATTACGTTGTTGGGCGACTATGAGCAGCGCCGGCGAATGGGCCAGCAAGGGCGATTACTGGTTCTTCACCATTTCCACAAGAAACATCTGTTGAAGCAGCTTCACGATCTCTACGACCAGCTCATTGATTCCCGCCGCAAGCGAGCGACTATCTCGCTGTCGATTGGGTCCCGCCTGCCGAAGGCTTCCATTATCATCCTTTCATGGAACAGGAAGGAATTACTCGGCGATTGTCTGGATGCTGTGCTCAGAGCGGTCGCTCTGGAAGGCGGCGACCACGAGATGATCCTGGTCGACAACGGTAGCACCGACGGAACACAGGACTATGTACGCACACACTATCCCGAAGTTCGCCTCATTGAGCTCGACCGCAACTACCGTTTTTGCCGCGCGAACAACATCGCCGTGAAATGCGCCCGGAACGAAGTGGTGGTTCTGTTGAACAACGACGTCATCGTCGAGCCAGGGTTCCTTGCCCCTTTGTTGGAGGGGTTTAGTCAGCCGGATGTTTTTGCGGTGACGTCGCAAATCTTCAACTATGACCAATCGAAGACTCGCGAGGAGACGGGAAAGACATTTGGAACGCTAGTGTTCGGTTGTATGCATGTCGGTCACACGCCGCCCAACGAACTCGATGAGCGAAGGGGCTACGTTCCGGTTTTCTATGCGGGTGGTGGCTCCAGTGCCTACCATCGAGAGAAATTCCTCGATCTTGGCGGCTTCAACGAAATCTATTATCCAGGTTACGTCGAGGACGCGGATTTGTCCTATCGTGCCTGGAAAGCGGGATACCGCGTGTTGTTTTGCCCAGCGAGCAAGGTGGTTCACAAGCACCGCAGCACCAATGCCACCAAGTTGGGCAATCGAAAAATAGACTATCTGATCGCGCGCAATCTGTTCGTGTTGTTCTGGCAGAACGTCACCTCACCACGGCTGTTTTTCAAGCACCTGATTCAACTGCCTCTGCGTATCCTCCTGGACTTGAGTCGAGGACGGTCTGCCATTCTCCGGGCGTTCTTAGGTGCCTTCGTCAAGCTCCCCCGCATTGTGTGGAATCGCGCGACTGCCAGCAGCCTGGCAAGACTTTCCGACGAAGAAACGCTGGCCGCCATCGACACTTGGTTTCTCTATCGACACAAGTATGTGATGAACGGTCATGCGGGCCGGTCACCGCGCAAGATTCTACTGATCTCGAAACGCTTGCCCAAGCTTGGGTTTGACGGGTCGTGGATATTGGTCAATCTGATTCAGGGGCTGTCGGCGAAGCACGACATCACCCTGCTGTCCTTCATGGAAACCGATGATGAGAAACCGCACGCCGAGTACTTGAAGCGGTTCTGCAAAGAGGTGAAGACAGTGACGCTGTACCCTTACAGCGACGAACTGAAGAGCTCCTTTCTGTTTTCGAAGATTTTTGCGGCCATCCATGCCTGCCTGCTCATGCGCAAGGAAGTTTTGAATCAGTTGAAGAAAGAGGATTTTGATCTCATTCAGTGTGAGTATTTGCATACCTTGAACTTCATTCCGAATCTTCGGCAGTTTCCCAGTTTGCTTACACATCACGAGGTGCTCAGCCTGGTGCGAGAAAGAAGCTTCCGCAGTTCCCGGGGCTTGGGGCAGCGGGTTTCCCGGTTCATCAAATGGAAGCTGATGTCTGCCTATGAGAAGCGTGTGTGCCGGAAAGTTAAAAGCGTTGTGGCACTCTCTACCGTGGACCAAGCCTATTTGAAGTTGCGATTGAAAGTGCCTGAACCCCGGCTGGCACGGACTGGGGTGGATACCGAGTATTTCCAGCCATCTCCCGGTTCCGAGGAGATTCCGGGGAGCCTCGTCTTTGTCGGATATTTCAAGCACCCGCCGAATGTCGAAGCACTGCACTATTTTTTCCGCCGGATCTGGCCGCGGGTGCTGGAGGCTGTTCCCGAGGCTACCATTACCATCATTGGCCGATTTGCCCCCCCGGACGTGCTGGCGTACAGCCAGAGAGATGTTGTGACGTTTGCCGATTTCGTTCCGGACTTGCGTCCCTATCTGCAGCAGCATGCCCTCTTTGTGGCTCCGATCATCAGCGGTGCCGGGCTGCGCGGAAAGATTCTCGAAGCGCTGGCGATGGGCAAGGCCGTGGTCGCGACACGGCGGTCCGTAGAGGGCTATCCTTTTGTCCACGGGCAGGAATTGATGGTTGCGGGCACTGCCCAGGAATTCAGCCAGCATGTGATCGACTTGCTGCGTGACCCCGCGCGCCGCGCTGCTTTGGGACGCATGGGCCGCGCCAGAGTGGAAGCGGAGTTTAACTGCGGCGGATTTACGGAAACCTATGAACTCCTGCACGCTGAGCTCTTTCAATGACGCTTCTTTCGGTGGTCATTGTCAACTATCGGTCGGGGGAAATGCTAAATGGTTGTCTGGAAGCGCTGTTCCGTGACGTTGACTTGAGAGATATAGAAGTTTTTGTGGTGAACAATGATCGCGCGGCCGATCTCTCTTCGGTCAAGACTCTGCGCAAACCTGGAGTGCAGACCATTCAAAATGGAGAAAACGTCGGTTTCGGTGCTGCAGCCAATATCGGGTTCAAACAGTCGAAGGGAGAATTTCTGCTCCTGCTGAATCCGGATGTCATAGTTCGGCCAGGAGCTGTGAAGTTGCTGCTGGAAACGATGCACTCTCGTCCACAGGTGGGAATTGCCCTTCCGCAGCTGAGAAACCCTGATGACAGCCTGCAATACTCCTGCCGTCGGTTTTACACCTGGAATGCTTTGTGGATGCGGCGAGGTCCTTGGCGGCAGCGGTTGGCCTCGCACCCGGCCGTTCGACGGCATTTGATGCAGGATTGGGACCATGCCAGCCTGACCGAAGTGGACTGGGGGCTGGGTGCAGTGATGCTTGTTCGCAGGCAGGCGGTGCCAGGAGCCGAGCTCTTCGACGAGCGATTCTTTCTGTATTTCGAGGATGTTGATTTATGTTGGCGTCTCCATCGAGCGGGCTGGAAGGTGGTTTACAATCCGGCGGCAATCATGACTCACCAACATCGCCGCGACAGCGCCCAGGCAGGTGCTTCGTTAGCGAAGTGGCAACATCTGGGCAGCCTGACGAAATTCCTCTGGAAGCATCGATTTCGTTTACGTCCTAAAGTCTGAGTAGCGGACGGTCTTTCAGCTAGGCCGGGGTTGTGACATAGTCCAGACTGAGGAGAGGCTATGAAAGAGTATGACGTCGTCGTCGTCGGAAGTGGGCCGGCTGGACACTATGCAGCGATCCAGGCTGCGAAGTTGGGGAAGAGGGTTGCCATTGTTGAAAAGCGGCAGGTGCTGGGTGGTGTCTGCCTCAACACGGGAACCATACCCAGCAAGACGCTGCGCGAGGCCGTGATTTACCTGACAGGACTGCGGCAGAAAGCCTTGTATGGGATGAGCTATGCGGTCAAACGCGACATCACGATGGACGACTTGCGCTTGCGGACAAGTCATGTGATCAAGACCGAAACAGAAGTTTTTCGCGCTCAATTGCAGCGGAACCATGTGGATCTGCTCACCGGCGCGGGCTCGTTCCTGGACGATCACCGTCTTCTGGTCGATAACGGCATCGAAAAAGAAGTGTGCTCGGCAGCGCTTGTCGTCATTGCCAGCGGTACTTCGCCTGCTCATTCAAACCGAATCCCTTTGGATGGAACCTCGGTCGTTGATTCGGACATGTTCCTGTGCGTCGCGAGTCTTCCACGATCAATCACGATCGTTGGGGCCGGTGTTATTGGTGTCGAATATGCCTGCATGACCGCCGCGCTCGGTATCAGCACGACCCTGGTGGAAGCACGCGACCAGATGCTGGATTTCTTGGATCCCGAGATTATCGAAGCGCTTCGCTACCACATGCGCGACATGGGGATCACGCTGCGCTTGCGGGAGGAAGTGGTCAGCGTGCGGAAGACAGGAGAGGGCACCGTTGTCGCAGAACTCAAGAGCCGTAAAGAGATTCATTCCCAGGCACTGCTCTACACCGTGGGCAGGCAAGGAAATACAAGTACTCTCAACCTGGAGGCTGCGGGACTGCACGCCGACGATCGCGGCCGCATCAAGGTGAACGATCACTACCAGACCAGCGTTCCCCACATCTATGCCGCGGGTGATGTGATTGGTTTTCCTAGCCTGGCTTCGGTTTCCATGATGCAGGGGCGCCTTGCGATTTGCCATGCCTTTGGCGTTCCCTTCACCAGTGTGCCCAACCTCTTTCCTTATGGCATCTACACGATTCCCGAGATTTCGTACGTGGGCCAGAACGAGGACCAATTGACCGAACAGGGGATTCCTTATGAGGTGGGCATTGCGCGCTATCGGGAGATCGCTCGTGGCAATATTATCGGGGACCAGAACGGACTGCTGAAACTCTTGTTCCACCGCGAAACCCGGCAATTGCTGGGTGTCCACATTATCGGCGAAGGAGCAGCCGAGTTGGTTCACATCGGACAGGCCGTTCTCACGTTTGGGGGGGGGTTGGATTACTTCCTCAACAGCGTGTTTAATTACCCGACACTGGCTGAGTGCTACAAGGTGGCGGCGCACGCTGGCGCCAACAAGATCAAACAGGCTTCACCGGGGCCAGGCCCGTCGGTCTAGCTCTCTCGGGTTACTGAAGCGCTCGTTGATGCGTTTCATATGATCGAGGAACTGCTACCGATTGGACCAAGCCGACAGGCCACTGCGGATCATGTTGCCGTGCCGATGCCGGGTGGCAGCCAGTGAACGGGGTCCTATGACCTTGCTGACCGTCACGTCCTGGTAGCCGACGTCGCCTATGATTGGTGAGCAAAAGGGTTAGAAAGAGCGTAGGGCGCTGAAACGAGAAACAGAAAGACCATCAGGACTTCAGAATCACCGAAGTTAAATTCGAACAACCCCGCCACAAAAAGAACCACCACTGCTGCGAAGCCCACAGCGGAAACCGCCCTGATTTCGTCTTTCGCTGGCGTTTGCCGAAATCGCATCCAATGATCTCCAGCCAGCTTGACCATGAGCCAAAGCCAAGCTAGGGCACAGGGAATGCCACGTTCGGCCGCAAACTGGAGCAGGTTGTTATGCATGTGGACCGGGTAGAACCCAGAACGATTCCGGTCACTTTGGATCGGGTGATAGTCGTAAAAAACGTGCGAGACTCTTTGTGGGCCAACTCCGAACCAGGGATGCGCTTCGACCATGCCGCGGCCTGCTTTCCAAATGGCCAGGCGGGCATAGTTTGAGGGGTCGCTTGCATCCCACATGCTGACAATGCGCTTCTGGATGATATCAGGGGCGGTTATTGCGAGAAGACCTGCGGCAAGGCCGGCCACGGCAAAAGTCTTCCAGTGGAAATGACGCATCAACAGCAGAACGATGATGCCTAACAGCGTGGCGAGCCAGACGCTCCGGGTCAAAGTCATTGAAAGCGCCACACCTACGAGGGCCAAGCCTGTGAGCCAGAGCCAAGAGCGACGTGGCGGGCCAAAGACAATGCGTCCAGTCCCTGCGACAAACGCGAGCATGAGTTCTCCGCTCAATGTCATCCAATGTCCCATAAAGCCCGTGAGCCGCGTTTCCACACTGACCTTGCCAACGACGAAGAATTGACCAATCACCAGAAGTGCCGCTATCACGCTGAGTCCGAACAGCCCAAGGTAGGATTGGATGATGTGTTCCCTGGTGAAGACATTGACTACAAGCAGAATGATTGCAAAGAGCCAGAACTTGCTGAGCGCTGCCCGGCCGAGATATGGCTCGGGAGAAAAAGTGAGGGAGGTAGCTGTGAGCAGCATGAACAAAAGCAGTGGCGCTGCAATTGGAGGAAACCAGAGTCGGCGGCGCGTGATGAGCCACTCAGCGGCAAAGGCGAGAATGGCGCAGGCCAAAAATATTGATGCCACGGCGATGCTGACTAGCGGCATCGTGACGCCCAGCATCGTCAACCAGCGCGCTGCGAGGCGAAGCTTGATTGCGAGGGATTGCATGCAGGAGGTGATCCCCAATTGCGACGGACTTACGGGTGGAAGAGCGCCTTACGGCGGTTTCAATTTTCGAGCCGAAAGATTATAGTAGATCGCGTTGCCGTTAAAGACTTTTCCAAATGGAGGGTGAATCTCTTGATTCGTTCACGCTATCGTAACGCCATACGGCCAGTCTGTGTCTTTTTATACGTGTTTTCGGTTTCTGCGGTGTTGGCATTGGGTCAGTCAGCCGCTTCACCAGATGCCGTCGTGATCACAGTCGGCGACTTGAAAATTACGGCCGCGGAAGTGGACAAAATCGTTGCCACCTTGCCACCTCAAAACCGGCAGTATTTTGTCAGTCCTGCCGGGCGCGCCCAGTTTGCAGATTTCCTGGTTAGAACCAAGTTGTTCGTTCGAGAAGCTGAGAAACGGCATTTGGAGGATCGGGAAGACGTAAAGCTCAGCATGAAACTGTTTCGAGAAAGTTTGTTGTCCAGAGAGGTCGAGAAGGAGTTGGTGAATGAGATCAAGGTGACGAACGAAGAGGCAAAACAATTTCTGGATGCGAATGCGAAATCATTCGAACAAGCCAGAGTGCGCCGGATTGTAGTGCGCTCAGCGTCGACGAGCCAGTTTTATGCAGATGGCAAACCCTCGGACCAGTTGCCCACCGACGAAGAGGCAAAGGCCAAGGCAGAAGACATCCGAAAGAAGGTTACAGAAGGCGCCGATTTCGAAGAGATGGCGGCCAAGTTTTCTGACGATCCGATGACTTCGGGGAAGGGTGGCGATCTGGGGTTCGTGCGCCGCGTAAATCAAGATCCCCGGTCCTTGCTGACACCTCCCATGCTCGACGCGATGTTTGGCCTAAAGGTCGGAGAAATCAGTCAGGTCATCCAGACGCCCTTCGGATTTGAAATTTTCAAGCTGGAAGAACGGAAATCTCCAAAAGTCGAAGAGGTGCGGCAGGAAGTGGATAACTCCATCCGTCAACAGAAGTACGAGACGCTCTATCAGGAGATGAAAGGCCGAAGTGGAGTAAAAATCGATGAGGCCTATTTCGGAGGCAGTGCCGCAGGCGGACCTGCGCGGCCAGCTCAGAAGAACTGATTTTGGCTGGCAGATTGGGCGAAGCTGAATCCGAAAGGCGGAATCTCTGGAGTTTATTACAATTCTTGAAGCAGCTGGCTTAAAGCCGAAGGCCGCAAGCGTTACAAGTCGCAAGCATCGGCTGCTCCCTCCAGCGGTGGGGAGAGGGGAACCAAAATGCCTCGAGTATTTCCCGAGACAAAGAGTGTCGTCACTATGTTCTGTAATTCTTGAGTAGACGCCTTACTGAACAGGCCTGCCGACTGTTAACCCACAGTCTCTTGCCCTGCTAATTCGTCACACGACGCCTAATCCAGGACCCGTCAACCCGGCAGTGCCCAGCTTTCCACCCTTGATCTTGAAAATGGAAGGAAACTTTTCTTTCCACTTCGCGTTGGCCGAAGGCACGTATTGACGGCTATTAGCTTCAATGGTGAAGACACCCGGAACATGTGAGGCGAGACTGGCCGAATGGACCAGCGAGGCGCCCGGGCAGGTGAGATCCTGCACGCAGAGGAAGGACTTGTATTTCTGAGCGGCGGCAGCCATCAGGACGGCGTGGCTTTGGCCCTTGCAGACTTTTAGTGCAACACCGCTGTAGCCTAGTTTGCGCGACAGGTGAAAGCTCTCCAAATCCACCAAAGACTCATCGATGACGACCGGCACGATCTTCGCGGCTTCGTGCATGCGGTTGTTCGGGTTCGCTTTCAAATCCCTGGCAGTTGGTTGCTCGATGTACTGAAGACGACTGAGAACTTCGGGTGCCCGCTGCTTAATCTGATCCAGAAAAGACATCAGGTACCCGACATCCTTGCACCGTTCGTTGAAATCGCAGCAATACTTCCATTGTTGGACGCCCAGTCTGCGCTGCGTTTCGGCGGCAGCCCGCTCGATGCTGACGACGCGCTCGACATCGGCCTTCAAATCGGCGCCGTTCAACTTGATCTTGATGTGGGTAATCTGATCCCGCTCGATCCACTCTGGAAGGGTTTCCGGCAGTCCGTCGCCGATGCGCTGTTTGATATCCTGCTCGACAATTGGATCGGATGCGCCCACGGAATGGTAAAGAAAGATGGATGGCACGGGCTGCTTCAGAACGTAACGATCCAGAAACTCGCCCCGGAATTCGGGGCCCAAATAGTGGGACAGATCGTGGCTCATGTACTGGCTTCCATAGCCCAGGTAACAGCTGATGCCGTTGGCTTTTCCGAAGGCGTCGTGCAGTGCCGCATCGAATGCGCTTGCCGTCACCTGCGTACAGAGCTTGGGAATTGTTTCGGCCAGTTTCATGGTGCGGGACACTTCGGTGGCGGCCTTCAAGTATTCAGGTTCAAGCTCAAAATTGATATCGATGGGATGCGCCGGCCGAGCATATCCAGCAGTAATGGTGCGGATATTACCTGCCAGTTGCTTCATGGCTTCCAAAGACTGATCGTAGGTTACCACTTGGGAGAGAAACGACCAGGCGTTCCCCAGCGGCATAGAACCAAAACCGGCGGCCTCCTTGCCTGAAGCGGTAACGACACGAACATCAACATTGAGCAGCGTGACGTTATCGACGGTTCTTCCGCCAAACTGGTAAGGGGCGCGGTATTTGTAGTCCTCAAAGCTGTGGCGGACATCGAGAATGCGAATGTCGCTGGGCCGGCTCGATTTCGCCAGAGATGAGCTGGGTTGTTTTCCCGCGGTCGTGGGCGAAATCTGCTTGGTGAGCGGAGCGGCAAGCAGACTGGACTTTAGAAAATCACGACGGGTGATGGTCAAAATGGGAAATCTCTGTTTCATCGTTTGATATCCCGATGATTGACTTTGGTTTTGTAACCGCGCGAAGACAGAAGAGCGTTGAGTTCCTGGGTAATCATGACGGATCGATGCTTCCCGCCCGTGCAGCCAACGGAGATCGTCAGGTAGCTCTTTCCTTCGATCACATAGTTGGGGACCAGAAACAGCAACAAATCAGACAGTCGCTTCAACAATTCAGAAGTTTGTTGGAACGAACGGACATAGTCGGCGACTTCCTGATCCAAGCCAGTCTTGTCCTTCAGCGACTTGACGAAATTCGGATTGGGGAGAAACCGAACGTCGAAAACCAGGTCCGACTCCAAAGGCACTCCATTCTTGAATCCGAAGCTGATCAAAGAAATGAGCAACGGGGCTGGCGACTGCTCTGTATGGAATTTGTCTGCGATGTAACGCCTCAGTTCGTGAACATTGAACTGAGTTGTGTCAATGATGGTGTCGGCGAGTTTTTGAATCGGCTCCAGCCAACGGCGCTCCTCATCAAGCGCGACAGAAATGGGGCGGTCTTGCGTGAGCGGATGAGGCCGGCGGGTTTCGCTGTATCGCCGGATCAGAGAATCTTCGGAAGCGTCCAGATAAATCAAGGTAACGGCCAGACCCGACTTCTTCAGCTTGCGGAAGACGGCAGGAAACTTCGAGAGCTCTGCGCCTTCCCTCACGTCGATGACGATGGCGGCCTTCTTGCTTTGCGACCCCGCACTGCTGCTTAACTCGGCGAACTTCACTACCAGTTCGACAGGAAGATTGTCGACACAGAAGTAACCCATGTCCTCGAACGCTTTGAGGACCGTCCCTTTTCCGGAACCGCTCAGTCCGGTGATGATGACGAACGGTGTCTTGCTTGATTTTGGGAGGGGAATCATGAGTTCCGAAGCGCAGACAAACAACGAGCCCGGCAACCCGGTGGGAGAATGTCTAGGGCTCGATGAGCCCGAAATTCCCATCTCGACGCCGGTAGACGACGCTTACGCGCTCAGATTCAGCATTTCGGAAAACGATAAACTCGCTGTTCGAGGTATCGACTTCCTGGACGGCTTCCTCGACGGTCATTGGTTTGGCTGCAAACGAACTGGAGCGTATCACTTGTCGGGCGTCGGAATTTGCGGGTGCCCCTTCAGCTCGCGCCGCCGCTTGCGCCGTCGTGGCGGACTTGCGCTTCTTGTCGATCTTCTTACCTTTGTGTTTCAGAGCCTGCCGCTCAATTTTCTCCAGCACGGCATTGATGGACGTGTACATGTCATGCGTCTCTTCGATGCCGTTGATCTTGAATGTTCTGGACTTCAGATTAATCTCGGCGCTATGACGGTATTTCTCGACGGTGAGGATGACGTGGACTTCAATCATTTCTCCCAGAATTTTTCGAATTTTTTTCAGGTGCTCTTCAGTAAACTCCTGAATGGCGGGGGAGACTTCGATCGATCTGCCGGTGTACTCGACTTTCATGACTGAATCCTCCTGGGAGAATAGGAACACGGAAGGCTGGTGAAAATCAAGCTGGGTGTGGCAAGAATAGATGGCACAGACAGTCGTGCAGAATTCCTGACTGTCAGCAAGTTGCGGGAGGACTGTCGAGCGGTTCCGAGTTCTTGATCTTGACTCGTCTTTGGTGGGTGCTGGGAATCTTCAAGTCTTCGCGGTACTTGGCAACAGTGCGGCGCGTGACCATGATACCCTCGTCATTTAAGAGCTTCGTGATTTGTTCGTCTGTGAGGGGCTTGGCAGGATTTTCGTCGTCAATGAATTTCTTCACCTTGCGTTTTGCAGTCAGCAACGGGATCTCGGATCCGGCCGGTCCCTGCACCGCTTCGGAGAAGAAATAACGCAGCTCAAATACGCCTTGAGGCGTGAAAGTGTACTTGTTGGCTACGGCGCGACTGACCGTGGAGGGATGGACCCCGACTTCCTCGGCGACATCCTTGATCATCATTGGGCGCAGGTAGTCGATGCCGTGATCGAGAAACTCGATCTGGCGCCGGACGATGGATTCGCAAACCCGTAGGATTGTCTGCTTGCGCTGCTCGATGTTCTTGATGAACTGAATGGCCGACGAGTAGCGCTCTTTCACATACTCCCGCACTTCCTTCGACGAACCGTCCTTGTCGATCATCTTCTTGTAGGTGCCATTGAGCCTCAGCTGCGGGATGTCGTCTTCATTCATCACGACTGTGTAGCCATCTTCGGTCTTCACGATGTGAATGTCCGGCTCCACAACACGCGTTTCCGTTTTGTTGTAGCGCTGGCCTGGCCGGGGATCGAGTCGCTTGATGACTTCCAGTTGGGCCAGGATCAAGTTCAGCGGGCGGCCCAGCGCCCGGGCAATCTCCTGGTACTGTTTGTTCTGAAGCTGCTTCAAATGGTGCTGGACCATTTGCGCTGCAACGGAGTTCTCTTCGCCCAAAAACTTCAACTGAACGAAGAGACATTCTCCCAAGTCTCGTGCGGCAACGCCCGCTGGGTCGAAGGACTGCACGATCTCAAGGGCTTTGCTGACGTCTTCCACGGTATGGCCGCCACTGGTGGCGATCTCTTCCAACGTGGCTGTCAAATAACCATCTTCGTTGAGGTTGCCAATGATCGAAACCGCAGCATCCTCAATACCGTGTTCAATGACGGAGAGGTTCAACTGCCACTGGAGGTGGTCGCACAACGAGGTGGTCTTTGCGAGGAAACTCTCGAACCCCGGACGTTCAACGTCCTCGGTGGGCATCTGCGTGCGATACCCTGGATCGAGATAGTCGTTGAAGTAGCTCCCGTAGTCGATCTGTTCAAAAGGATCCGCGGGCTTCCCATCCACAGGCTTGTCCAGCGCAATGATCTCTTTGTCTGCCGGTTCTTTGCCACGCTCTTCTTTGGCGCGTGCCTCTTCCAGTGACGCGGTGGCTTCAGCCACCTCTTCGAGCACTGGGTTCTCCATCAACTCCTGAGAGATCATTTCGGAGAGCTCGAGCTTGTTCAGCGCCAGAACGCTGACCATCTGCACGAGACCGGGGGTCAGAATTTGTTTCTGTGCGAGCTTGACGTTGAGTCGTTGTTCCAGAAAAGCCATGAGTCCCTATTCCAATCGAAAGCTCTCTCCGAGATAGAGCTGTTTCACTTCCTTATCGGTTGCCAGTGCCGTGGGCGTCCCTGATCGAAAAATACGGCCCTCGTTAATAATGTAAGCCCTGTCGGTCACTTTCAGTGTTTCTCGAACGTTATGATCCGTGATCAAGATGCCAATCTGCTTTGACCTAAGATGATTGATGATTCTCTGAATATCGAAAACAGCAATGGGGTCAATTCCTGCGAACGGCTCGTCGAGCAGAATGAAGGAAGGAGAAATAACGAGAGATCGCGCAATCTCTACTCTTCGCCGTTCACCTCCCGACAACGCGAAACCATGGCTTTTGCAGACATGGCTCAACCCCAATTCTTCTATCAATTCCTCCAAGCGCGCCCTCCTCTGCTTGCCTGTCAGAGGAAGCGTCTGGAGAATCGCCAGGATGTTCTCTTCAACCGTTAGTTTGCGAAAGACCGAAGGCTCCTGCGGAAGGTAGCTGATTCCGCTGCGAGCCCGAAGAAACATCGGAAGCCGGGTGATGTCGTTCCCGTCCAGAAAAACATGTCCGCTATCCGGAGGGGTCAATCCAACGATGACATAAAACGTCGTCGTTTTGCCGGCGCCATTCGGCCCAAGGAGCCCGACCACCTCTCCTTGTCCAATCCCAAGACTGACTTCATTTACGACCCTGCGTCCTCTGTAGGCCTTGATCAGGTTTTCCGTTTTCAAGACCTGCATCGTTGCTTATTGGGTCACTCGCTGCCGGGTAATCACATGCGTTTCTGGGTTGCCAGCGACCGTGATGCTACCATCATCA
>Ga0111539_10007935_pt1 | contig 13536 bp, 9 predicted proteins | sample RhiMethybrSRZTD1_FD_79667 | JGI IMG/M metagenome (GOLD analysis project Ga0111539, IMG submission 79667) | Populus rhizosphere microbial communities from Tennessee, USA - Rhizosphere MetaG P. TD hybrid SRZTD1 (version 2) (version 2) | ecosystem: Host-associated > Plants > Roots > Rhizosphere >...
ACGCCGGCGCGGTTGTACCAGCTGCGGTCGAAGATCACGATCTCCCCTGCAGCAGGAAAATAAGCCATGTAGCGCTGCATGTACATCTGCGACTTCTCGCGGTCGGAAGGCGCAGGCAGCGCGACGACGCGGAAGACGCGCGGGCTGACGCGCTCGGTGATGGCGCGGATCGTGCCGCCCTTGCCGGCGCCGTCGCGGCCCTCGAAGACGACGATCACGCGCAGGCCCTCGTGCTTCACCCACTCCTGCAGGTGACACAGCTCGGCCTGCAGCCGGCGCAGCTCCTTCTCGTACCGCTTCGGCTTGAGCTTCGGCTTGGGCTTCGGATCGGTCTGGGATCGGTTGCCCGTCGCGCGGCGGCGTGCCATGGGAGCTCTCCGTGGGCGCGGCATGGTCCCACCGCCCCGGGATGCGCGTCAACGCGCGGGGCGCGGCCGCCGCGAGTATGCTGCGCGCCGCGTCCCTCCGGAGGGCCACGTGGCGAAGCTCTCGACGATCGTCAAGCGCGCGCGCCGTTTCTCGCGGACCTACCGCGTCAGCGACGGCAAGGGCTTCCGCCTGCGGCACTTCGACCCGGGCGACACCGGCGACCTCGGGCGCGAGGACAAGCCCCGCGCCCTCGACGCGCTGGCCCACGGCATCGAGGCGCTCGCCTCGCTGCAGGACATGCTCTACGCCCAGGACCGCTGGGCCGTGCTGCTCATCTTCCAGGCCATGGACGCGGCCGGGAAGGACAGCGCGATCAAGCACGTGATGTCCGGCGTCAACCCGCAGGGCTGCCAGGTGGCCTCGTTCAAGGCGCCCTCGGCCGAGGAGCTCGACCACGACTTCCTGTGGCGCTGCACCCGGCACCTGCCCGAGCGCGGCCGCATCGGCATCTTCAACCGCAGCTACTACGAGGAGACGCTGGTCGTGCGCGTGCACCCCGAGCTGCTCGCGGCCCAGAAGCTGCCGGCCGAGCGGGTCGGCAAGCGCATCTGGGACGAGCGCTTCCGGCAGATCCGCGACTACGAGTCCTACCTGACGCGCAACGGCGTGGTCGTGCGCAAATTCTTCCTGCACGTCTCGCGCAAGGAGCAGAAGCGCCGCTTCCTCGAGCGCATCGACAAACCCGAGAAGAACTGGAAGGTCGCGGTGGGCGACGCGCGCGAGCGCAAGCACTTCAAGGAGTACATGCGGGTCTACGAGGACGCGATCCGCAACACGGCCACCGCGGACTCGCCCTGGTACGTCGTGCCGGCCGACAACAAGTGGTTCACGCGCGTGGTCGTCGCCGCCGCCGTCATCGACGCGCTGGCCTCTCTCGACCTGTCCTATCCCGAGCTCGAGCCCGAGCAGCACCGCGAGCTGGCCCGGGTCCGACGGGCGCTGCTCGCCGAGCGCTAGGGTGGAGCGGGCCAGGGCCGGCGGAGCGGCCAGCGGCGCGGTGCCGGTGCCGGTGCCGCCGCACGGACTGGCGGCCGTCTTCCCGCCGGCCCGGTGGCTGGCGGAGTATCGGCCCGGCTGGCTGCCCCGCGACGCCGTCGCCGGGCTGACGCTCGCGGCCTACGGCATCCCCGTCTCGCTGGCCTACGCGACGCTGGCCGGCCTGCCGCCGCACTACGGCATCTACGGCTACCTCTTCGGCGGCCTGGGCTACGCGCTCTTCGGCAGCTCGCGGCAGCTCGCGATCGGGCCGACCTCCGCGATCTCGATGCTCATCGGCACGACCGTGGCCGGCATGGCGGGCGGCGACCCGGCGCGCTTCGCGGGCATCGCCGCGCTCACGGCGATGGTCGTCGCGGCCCTGTGCGTGCTGGCCTGGGTCTTCCGGCTCAGCTCGCTGACCGCCTTCATCAGCGAGACGATCCTCGTCGGCTTCAAGGCCGGCGCGGCGCTGGTCATCGCGATGACCCAGCTCCCCAAGCTCTTCGGGGTGCCGGGCGGCGGCGAGGGCTTCTTCGAGCGCGTCGGCCTCCTGGCCCGGCAGCTCGGCGACACCCAGCCGCAGGTGCTCGGCTTCGGTCTCGTCGCGCTCGCGCTGCTGCTGCTCGGCGACAAGCTGCTCCCGGGCCGGCCCGTGGCGCTGGCGGTCGTCGTGCTCTCGACGGTCGCGGTCGCGCTGACGCCCGTCGGGAGCTGGGGGCTCAAGACGGTGGGCGAGATTCCCGGCGGGCTGCCCGCGCTGCGCTGGCCGGAGATGCACCTGCGCGACGTGGACGGCGTGGTGCCGCTGGCCGCGGCCTGCTTCCTGCTCGCCTACATCGAAGGCGTCTCCGCCGCCCGCGCCCTCGGCGAGCGTCACGGCCAGAGCGTGGACGCGCGCCAGGAGCTGCTCGGGCTGGGCGCGGCCAACGCCCTCGTCGCGCTCGGCCACGGCTATCCCGTGGCCGGCGGGCTCTCGCAGTCGTCGGTCAACGACAAGGCCGGCGCGCGCACGTCGCTGGCCCTGGTCCTCGCGTCGGTCGCGATCGCGCTCGTGCTGCTGTTCCTCACCGGCCTGCTGCGCGACCTGCCCTCGGTCGTGCTCGCCGCCATCGTGCTCGTCGCGGTCAAGGGCCTGGTCAACGTGCCCGAGCTGCGGCGCCTGTGGCGGATCAGCCGCTTCGAGTTCGGCGTCGCGGCGGTCGCGTTCGTGGGAGTGCTCGTCGAGGGCATCCTGCGCGGCGTGATCCTGGCGGCGATCGTCTCGCTGCTGCTGCTCATCCGCCGTGCCTCGCGCCCGCACGTGGCCTTCCTCGGGCGGGTCCCGGGCCAACGGGTCTATTCCGATCTCGCCCGGCATCCCGAGAACCTCGTCGTGCCCGGCTGCCTGCCCGTCCGCGTCGAGTCGAGCCTGATGTACTTCAACGTGGACCACGTGAAGGAGGCCCTCTGGGCACGGCTGCGTGTCGCCGAGACCCGGCCGCGCGCGGTGGTCCTCGATCTCTCGACCTCGCCGTACGTAGACGTCGCCGGCGCCGAGCTGCTCGCCAAGCTGCACGAGGAGCTGGCCGCGCTCGGGATCCGCTTCCGCCTCGCGGACGCGCACGCGGGCGTGCGCGACATGCTCCGGGCCCAGGGCGTGGCCGAGCGCATCGGCGGCATCCATCGCAGCCACACGCTCGACGCGGTGATCGAGGAGGAGCTCGCTGCGCCGGCCGGCGCCACCGAGGCGCGCTGACGGTGCTGCACGGACTCGCGACGCTGCGCGCGGGCCTGCGGCGGCGCGCCCCGCGAGCGCCGGCGGGCGAGCTTGCCGCTGTCGCCCTCACGGAGCTACCATCGCGCCGCATTCGAAGTGAGTCGTTCGATCCGTCGAGGAGAACGCGTGCGTGGGCTGTGAGGCCGTGAGCGCAGTTCCCTGGCGGAGGTTCGGCCTCGCGTCGGTCGCCCGCGCCGCCCTGCGACCCCCGCTCGCGCGGGCGCTGACGCTCGCCGGGCTCCTCGTCGGTTTCGGCCCGGGCTGCGGCCTGCTGGGGGTCGGCCCGCTGGTGGGGCCCGACTACGAGACGCCCGAGGCGCCGGTCGAGACGAGCTGGATCGACTTCCGCGACACGCGCATCCAGAGCGAGGACACGGACCTGCGCTCGTGGTGGCGCGTGTTCGGCGATCCGGTCCTCGACGGCCTCATGGAGCAGGCCGGCGCGGGCAGCCTCACGCTCCAGGCGGCCGCCGAGCGCGTCTCCGCCGCCCGGGCCCGCCGTGATCTCGCCGTGGGCTTCATGTTCCCGCAGGCGCAGGGCGCGAGCGGCAGCGGCGGCACGACGCGCAACAGCGAGCTCACCCCGGGCGCGAACGTGCCGGGCTTCGACCGGACCTCGACGCAGTGGAACGCCGACGTGGGGGCGAGCTGGGAGATCGACTTCTGGGGCCGCTTCCGCCGGGCGATCGAGGCGACCGACGCCGAGCTGCAGGCCTCGGTCGCGGACTACGACGACGTCATGGTCCTGCTCTACGCCGAGGTGGCCTCGCACTACATCTCGTATCGGACCTTCCAGGACCGCGTGCACTACCTGCGCCTGAACGAGCAGATCCAGGAGGGCGCCTTCAACGTGACCAAGTCGCGCTTCGACGCCGGCGAGGTGCCCGAGCGCGACGTGTTCGAGGCCCAGCAGGTGCTCGAGGAGACGCGCTCGCTCATCCCCGACGCCGAGCTCGGCGCGCGGATCGAGAACAACGCGCTCTGCGTGCTCACGGGCCAGCCGCCGCGCGACCTCTCGGCCGAGCTCGGGGAGGGCTCGATCCCGAAGCCGCCGCCGACGGTGGCCGTGGGCATCCCCGCCGACCTGCTGCGCCGCCGGCCCGACGTGCGTCGCGCCGAGCGCATCGCCGCCGCCCGCTGCGCGGTCATCGGCATCGCCAAGTCGGACTACTACCCGCGCCTCTCGCTGCTGGGCAGCCTGGGCGTCGCGGCCGAGCACATCCCGGACCTCGACAAGTCCGGCGCCGACACGAGCTTCCTGGGCATGAGCTTCACCTGGTCGATCCTCGACTACGGGCGCACCGCGAGCCACGTGGCCGAGACCGAGGCCGACTTCCGCGCGGCGGTGCTCGACTACCAGGACGCGGTGCTGCAGGCCGGGAGGGAGACCGAGGACGCGCTGGCCGCGCTGTTCAAGACGCAGGAGCGCCTCGTGCCGCAGGCCGCGTCCGCCGACGCCGCGGCCCGGACGGTGCAGATCGTCCAGGATCAGTACGCCGAGGGCGAGGTCGACTTCTCCGAGGTCTTCCTGTTCGCCGGCAACCTCACGACACAGCAGGACCGGCTGGCCACGGTGCAGGGCGACGTCGCCCAGGCCCTGGTCGACGTCTACCGGTCGCTCGGCGGCGGCTGGGACACCGCGGCGGACGCGGCCGCGAATGCGGACGCGGGCGCCGAGGACGAGACCGATGTCCCGGCGCCGGAACCCGGGATCGACGGAGGCAGCACCCCATGAATCGAATCCGCGCCACCATCCGCTTCGCCGCTCCCTGCGCGCTGACCCTGGGGGCGCTCGCTCTCTCCGGCTGCAGCAAGGAGGAGGCCCGCCCGCAGGCCGCGCCGCCCAAGGTGACCGTGGCCTTTCCCGTGAGCCGCCCGGTGCAGGACGAGGAGGAGTTCAACGGCTGGACGGAAGCCGTGTCGACCGTCGAGGTCCGCTCGCGCGTCCGCGGCCACATCGAGAAGGTGAACTTCAAGGACGGCGACATCGTCAAGGCGGGCGCGATGCTGTTCACGATCGATCCGCGCACCTTCCAGGCCGACGTCGACGAGGCCAGCTCGCGCCGCAAGGCGCTCGAGGCGCAGCTCGTGGCGGGGAGCAAGGAGCAGGCCCGGCTCGAGGACCTGCTCGGCAAGGGCGGCGCCAGCCAGAAGCAGGTCGAGAAGCAGCAGGCGGACGTGCAGGCGCTCCAGGCCCAGATCGCGGCGACGACGGCCGAGGTCCAGCGCCTGGCGCTCGACCTGGAGTTCTCGAAGATCACCTCGCCGATCGCCGGCCGCGCCAGCCGGGCGATGCTCACCGAGGGCAACCTGGTCAACGCCGGCGGCAGCGACCCGGTGCTGACCACGGTCGTGTCGGTCGACCCGATGTACGTCTACTTCGACGTCCCCGAGCGCGCGCTGCTCAAGTTCCGCGTCGCGACCCAGGCCAAGGATCCGGTCGCGCTCGCCCAGGCGCTCGCGGAGCGCAAGTACCCCTTCACCTTCGGGCTCGACTCGGACGTGGGCTTCCCGCGCCACGGCGTGCTCGACTTCGCCGAGAACGTGGTCGACTCCGGGACCGGCACGCTGCGGCTCCGCGGCACGGTCCCCAATCCCGACGGCTTCCTGCTCGCGGGGACGCGCGTCCGCGTGCGCGTCACGTCGGGCGAGCCGACGCCGGCGCTGCTCGTGCCCGACGTGGCGCTCGTCGCCGACCAGAACCTGCGCTACGTGCTCGTGGTCGGTCCCGACGACAAGGTGCTGCGCGAGGACGTCCGGCCGGGCCGGCTGCTCGACGACGGCATGCGCGTGCTGCTCCCGCTCGGCGGCGAGCAGGGCGGCGAGGGCGTGCGGCCGACCGATCGCGTGATCGTCGCGGGCCAGGCGCGCGCCCGCCTCAACGAGCCGGTCGAGCCGCTCGACGCCCACGACCAGCCGGTGCCGCCGCACGGCGCGCCCGCCGCGCCGGCCTCACCCGTCCCGCCGGCCGAGCCGGCCCAGGTCCCGGGGCACTAGCGCCCCGCCTTCCACCACCAGGACACCGGCCATGCTCGCCCGCTTCTTCGTCGACCGACCCGTCTTCGCGACGGTGCTGTCGGTCGTGATCATCGTGGTCGGCATCGTGGCCCTCGAGCGCCTGCCGATCGCGCAGTACCCCGAGGTCGCCCCGCCGACCGTCTCGGTGACGGCCAGCTACCCGGGCGCGAACGCCGAGACCGTGGCCTCGACCGTGGCCTTCCCGATCGAGCAGGAGATCAACGGCGTCGAAGGCATGCTCTACATGCAGTCGAAGTCGACCAACGACGGCCAGCTCAACCTGGACGTCGTCTTCGAGCTGGGCATGGACCTCGACCTGGCGCAGGTGCTGGTGCAGAACCGCGTGGCCATCGCGATGCCCAAGCTGCCGCAGGAGGCCCAGCGCAACGGCGTCACGACCAAGAAGAAGTCGTCGAGCATCCTGCTCTGCGTCAACCTGATCTCGCCCTCGGACAAGTACGACCAGCTCTACCTGAGCAACTTCGCGACGACGAACGTCAAGGACGACCTGGCGCGCATCCGGGGCGTGGGCGACGTGGTCTTCCTCGGGCCGCGCGACTACAGCATGCGCATCTGGCTCGATCCGGCGAAGCTCGCGGCGCGCGACCTGATCGCGCAGGACGTCGTGGACGCCGTGCGCGCGCAGAACGTGCAGGTCGGCGCGGGCCGGCTCGGGCAGGCGCCCGTCCCGAAGGACGCGGACGTGCCCTTCCAGCTCACGATCAACACGCTCGGCCGGCTCACCGATCCCGAGCAGTTCGGCGACATCATCGTGAAGACCGGGAGCCAGGGGCAGCTCGTGCAGCTCAAGGACCTGGTCAGCGTCCGTCCGACGGACGCGGAAGAGATGAGCGTGCCGGCGGGGATCGAGTTCGGCGCCAAGAACTACGACGTGAACAGCTACCTCGACGGCAAGCCCGCCGTCACGCTCGCGCTGTACCAGCTGCCCGGCGCGAACGCGCTCGAGACCGCCGACGCGATCAAGTCGCTCATGGCCGAGCGCGCCAAGACCTTCCCGGAGGGCATCGAGTACCGGATCGTCTACGACACGACGGTCTTCATCTCGGAGTCGGTCCACGAGGTGTTCAAGACCCTCATCGAGGCCTTCATCCTGGTCTTCGTGGTCGTGCTCGTCTTCCTGCAGGACTGGCGCGCGACGCTGCTGCCGATGTTCGACGTGCCGGTGTCGCTGATCGGCACGCTGGCCGTGATGAGCGCGCTCGGCTTCTCGATCAACAACCTCACGCTCTTCGGGCTCGTGCTGGCGATCGGGATCGTGGTGGACGACGCCATCGTCGTCGTCGAGAACATCGAGCGCTGGATGGCCAAGGGGCTGCCTCCGCGCGAGGCGACGATCAAGGCCATGGAGGAGATCACGGGGCCGGTGATCGCGATCACGCTCGTGCTCTCCTCGGTCTTCGTGCCCACGGCCTTCCTGGCCGGCATCAACGGGGAGTTCTTCAAGCAGTTCGCGCTGACCATCGCGGCCGCCACGATCATCTCGGCGATCAACGCCATGACCATGGCCCCGGCGCGCGCGGTGGCCCTGATCAAGCCGCACTCCAAGGAGCATCCCCCCGAGCCGCTTCCGCCCGTCGGCGTCGCCCTGCTCGTCGGCGCCCTGGTCTACAACCTGGCCATCGGCTGGGTGCTCGGGCTCTTCGGTCTGGGCGGCGAGGAGGCGGGCGGCGCCGCGGTCTGGGCCATCCGGATCGGCCTCTTCGCGGCCGGCGCGGCCCTGGGCTGGTTCGTCAGGGCGCCGATCCTCCGGGCCCTCGGCGCCTTCCTGCGCGGCTTCAACAACGTGTTCACCAAGCTGTCGGGGGGCTACGGCGGCGCGGTGCGCGGACTCCTGCGCGTCTCGTTCATCATGCTGCTGGTCTACGGCGGGTTGCTCCTCCTCACCTGGCGCGGGTTCGCGGTGCTGCCCAAGGGCTTCATCCCGGCGCAGGACAAGGGCTACCTCGTGGTCAACGCGCAGCTCCCGGCCGGCGCCAGCCTGCAGCGCACGGACGCGCTGGTCCGCCAGCTGGGCGAGGAGGCCCGGTCGATCCCGGGCGTCGCGCACACGATCGAGGTGCCCGGCTACTCGACGCTGCTCGCCACGAACATCAGCAACATGGGCGGGATGTTCGTGGTTCTCGAGCCCTTCGAGGAGCGCAAGGGCGACGAGACGCGCAACGCCTTCACCGTGCTCCGGGCGCTGCAGGCGAAGTTCTCCGAGAACCGCGAGGCCGTCGTGGGCGTGTTCAACGCGCCGCCCGTCGAGGGCATCGGCAGCACGGGCGGCTTCAAGCTGCAGGTCCAGGACCGCCGCGGCGCCGGACTGGCGGCGCTCGACGCCGCCACGAAGGAGCTGGCCCGCGCCGGCACGCAGGACCCGGGCATCGCCAACCTGTTCTCGACCTTCAGCGTGAGCTACCCGCAGCTCTACCTCGACATCGACCGCAAGAAGGCCGAGGCGATGGGGGTCTCGCTGACGGACGTCAACAACACGCTGCAGACGTACCTGGGCTCGCTGTACGTGAACGACTTCACCTTCCTGAACCGCAACTGGCAGGTGAACGTGCAGGCCGATCCCGCCTTCCGCATGCGCCAGGAGGAGATCGGCCGGCTCGAGGTCCGCGACCAGGACGGCAACCGCGTGCCCCTGCGCACGTTGCTGAGCGCCCGGGACTCGGCCGGGCCGGCCCTGGTGAACCACTTCAACCTCTATCCGTCGGCCGAGCTCAACGGCGTGCCCGCGCCGGGCACCAGCTCGGGCGACGTGATCCGGATCATGGACTCGGCGGCGGCGGCGAGCCTGCCTCAGACCATCGGCTACGAGTGGACCGAGCTGAGCCTGCAGGAGATCCTGGCCAGCAAGGACCTGCTCAGCAAGCTGGTCTTCCCGCTGGCCGTGCTGTTCGTCTTCATGGTGCTCGCGGCGCAGTACGAGAGCTGGTCGCTGCCCATGGCGATCCTGCTCATCGTGCCGATGTGCATCCTCGCCGCGCTCATCGGCGTCTTCGTGGTCAGCCTCGACATCAACATCTTCACGCAGATCGGGCTCGTCGTGCTCATCGGCCTGGCGGCCAAGAACGCCATCCTCGTGGTCGAGTTCGCCAAGCAGCAGGAGGACGCCGGCAAGGAGCGCATGGAGGCCATCGTCGAGGCCTGCAGGGAGCGCCTGCGCCCGATCCTGATGACCTCCTTCGCCTTCATCCTGGGCGTCGTGCCGCTGATCATCGCCAAGGGCGCCGGCGCCGAGATGCGCTTCTCGCTCGGCGTCGCCGTCTTCTCGGGCATGCTCGGCGTGACCGCCTTCGGCTTGCTGTTCACGCCGATCTTCTACAAGGTGATCCGCGGGATGACGAAGGAGAAGCCGAAGGCCGTCGTGGCCGACGTGCACGCGGCCGGTCACGCCCCGCCCGCGGCGGGCGGGCAGGGCGCGCCCTCGGTGCACTGATGTCGGCCGGCGCGCTCGTCGCCTGCCACGACTGCGACCTGCTGCACCGCCACGTCGCGCTGCCGCCCAAGGGCCGGGCGAAGTGCACCCGGTGCGGCGCGATCCTCTACCGCGACGCGCGCGGCGCCTTCGACCGCACGCTCGCGTTCAGCCTCGCCAGCCTCGTGCTGCTGCTCGTCGCCAACCTGTTCCCCTTCATGACCTTCAAGATGGGCGGGCTCGTCGAGGTCAACCACCTCGCGTCGGGCGTCTCCGAGCTCGGCACCCAGGGCTACTGGGAGCTGGCCGCGCTCGTGTTCTTCGCGACCGTGCTCGCGCCGGCATTGCGGCTGACGCTGCTGGTCTTCGTGTCCGCCTCGTTGCGCTCCGGCTGGCGGCCGTCGGGCCTGAAGGGCGCGCTCAAGGCCGCCTCGGTGCTCCAGGAGTGGGCCATGCTCGACGTCTTCCTGCTCGGCGCGATCGTGGCCGTGATCAAGCTGAGCGACCTGGCCGACGTGCACCTCGACCTCGGGATGTACGCCTTCTGCGGGTTGATCCTCACGCTCTCGGCCGCGAACGCGGCCTTCGACACGCACGCGGCCTGGGACGCGCTGGAGCCCGCCGCATGACGACCGCCGCGCAGGCCGGGCTCGTCGCCTGCCGCACCTGTGGCCTGGTCACGCGCTGGACCGAGCCGGCCCCGGGCTGCGTCAGCTGCTGCCCGCGCTGCGACTCGATCCTGCGCCGCCGCAAGCCCGGCAGCCTGAGCCGCACCGCGGCCCTCGTGCTCGCCGGCTTCCTGCTCTACATCCCCGCCAACGCGCTGCCGGTGATGCAGGTCATCTACGCCGGGCGCGGCGAGCCCGACACGATCCTCTCGGGCGTGGAGGTGCTCTTCAACACCGGCCAGCCGGCGGTGGCGGTCCTGGTGCTCTTCGCGAGCATCACCGTGCCGCTGATCAAGCTCGTGGGGCTCGCGCTCATGGTGCTCGCCGTCCGGCGCCGCTCGCTCTGGCGCCGCCGCGACCGCACGGTCTTCTACCGGCTGGTCGAATTCATCGGCCGCTGGTCGATGCTCGACATCTTCATGATCTCGATCCTCGTGGCCCTGGTGAAGCTGCAGGCCCTGTCCACGATCGAGGCCGGGCAGGGGGCGGTTTGGTTCGCCTGCGTGGTCGTGACTACGATGTTCGCGGCGGGCAGCTTCGATCCCCGGCTGATCTGGGACGTGCAGGAGGACAGACGATGAGCAGCACCGACGCGCCGTCCGGCCACGACCCGTCGGGCGCCGCGCCCGCGGCCGTCGTCGAGCGCAAGTCCGGCTTCTCGCTGGTGTGGATCGTGCCCATCGTGGCCGCCCTCATCGGCGCCTGGCTGTGGTGGGACGCGTTGCAGAAGCGCGGGCCGGAGATCACGATCGAGTTCCACACGGCGGAGGGGCTCGAGGCCGGCAAGACCAAGATCCTGTTCAAGAGCGTGGAGGTCGGCGAGATCGGGTCGGTCGAGCTCAAGCCCGACCTGAGCGGCGTCGTGTGCCGGGCGGAGATGGGCCCCAAGACCGGTCCGCTGCTGCGCGAGTCGGCGCGCTTCTGGGTCGTGCGTCCGCGCATCGGGCTGGCGGGCATCAGCGGCCTGGGCACGCTGCTCTCGGGCGCCTACATCGAGGTCGATCCCGGGCGCGAGGGCGACCTGACGCGGAGTTTCGTGGGCCTCGAGGAGCCGCCGCAGACGCCCTTGGACGCGCCGGGCCTCAAGCTCGCGCTCGACGCCGACGCCCTCGGCTCCGTCGGCGTCGGCTCGCCCGTCAGCCACCGCGGGCTCACCGTGGGCAAGGTCGAGGGCTACCACCTCCTCAGCGACGGCGACGCGCTCCGCATCGACATCTACATCGACCCCGCCTACGCCCACCACGTGCGCGCCGACTCGCGCTTCTGGAACGCGAGCGGCATCGACCTCTCCTTCGGGGCCGAGGGCCTCAAGTTCACGGCCACCTCGCTCGTCTCGCTGCTCTCGGGCGGCGTCGAGTTCGACACGGTCGGAGACGAGAGCGACAGCCCGCCCGGCAAGAGCGGCACGCTCTACCGCCTCTACCCCGACCGCACCGCGAGCCGCGAGGTCTTCACGCAGACGCGCGAGTACGTGCTCTACGTCACCGGCTCGGTGCGCGGCCTCTCGAAGGGCGCGCCGGTCGAGTTCAAGGGCCTGCGCCTGGGCACGGTGAAGTCCATCAAGATGGTCCAGCCGAAGTTCACCGACGCCCTCACCCAGGCCGTGGTGCGCATCGCGATCGAGATCGAGCCCGAGCGCATCGGGATGGATTTCCGCACGGACTCGACGCCGAAGGAGCTGATCGGGCGCGTCATCGAGCGCGGACTGCGCGCGCAGCTCGCGTCCGGCAACCTGCTCACGGGCTCGCTGCTCGTCGACCTCGTCATCGATCCCGATTCCCCGGCCACGCTCCGCGGCCAGCCCGACGAGCTCGAGCTGCCCACGATCCCCTCGACCTCGGAGCGGATCACGCAGACGCTCGACGAGGTGCCCGCCCTCATGGCCGAAGCGCGCCGTGCCGTCTCGGGCCTGGCCGATCTGGCCGACTCCGCCGACGTCCGCGAGACGGTGACGTCGGCGCACGCCGCCCTCGATCAGGCCAGCGCGCTGCTCACGTCGATCTCGGCGCAACTCGCCGCGCAGTCGAGCCTGCAGATCCGGCTGGCCGACGCGCTCGACGAGCTCACGGCCGGGCTGCGCTCGATCCGGCAGCTCGCCGACACGCTCGACCGCCATCCCGAAGCCCTGCTCAAGGGCAAGGAACCCTCCGACGGAGATCGGTGAATGCAGCGCCTTGTGCTCATGACCTTCGTCGTCGCCTCCGTCGCTCTCGCGCTCTGCGCCTGCGGCACGACGCCGCCGTCGCGCTTCTACACGCTCGAGGCCGTGCCCGAGGCCTCTACGCCGGCCTCCGATGCGGGCGGCATCGCGGTGGACGTCGGCCCGGTCGTCCTGACCGAGGGGCTCGACCGGGCGGCGATGGTCACGCGGCTGGGACCGAACGAGGTCCAGCTCCACGACTTCTCGCGCTGGGCCGAGCCGCTCGACGACAACGTGACGCGCGTGCTGGCCGAGGACCTGTCGGTCGCGCTCGGCACGCAGCGCATCGGCACGGTGCCGGGCGCCGACACGCGCGAGTCGAGCTGGCGCGTCACCGTGTCGCTCCTGCGCTTCGAGTCCGGCCCGGACGGCAAGAGCCTGCTCGTCGCGCGCTGGCGGCTGTTCAAGCCGGGCGCCACCGAGCCCGCGCTCACGCGCAAGTCGGCCTTCTCGACGGCGTTGCCGGCGCCGGACGCCGCCGGCATCGCCGCGGCGCTCAGCAACGACCTGAACGACCTGGCGCGCGAGATCGCCGCCGCGCTGAAGCAGGGCTGACGCGCCGTCCGCGATGACCGTGTCCGGCCTGCCCGCACCGAAGGTCGCGCGCCCGACGACCGAGCCGCCCTACCGCGGCCGCGTGCTCGTCGTCTCGCCGCACCCCGACGACGAGTCGATCGGTCCGGGCGCCACGCTCGTGCTGCACCGGCGCCTGGGCGATCCGGTCGAGGCGCTGTGGGTGACGTCGGGCGTGCACGGCGACCCGCAGGGCCGCAACGACCCCGAGCGCTACATCGCCGTGCGCAGGGCCGAGGCCGAGGCCGCCGCGGTCACGCTCGGCCTCGGGGCGACCGAGTTCTGGGGCTACCCCGACAGCATGGTCGTGACCGAGGCCGACCTCGCGGCCGTCGTCGAGCGGCTGCTCGACGTGCTCGCGCGCCGCAAGCCCGACGTGATCTACGCGCCGCACCCCGGCGAGGCGCACAGCGACCACCACTTCACCTCGCTGGCGGTCGTCCAGGCGCACCGCCGCGCGCTCGGCCAGGTGCCCGGCTATGCGGCG
>Ga0111539_10007937_pt1 | contig 13534 bp, 11 predicted proteins | sample RhiMethybrSRZTD1_FD_79667 | JGI IMG/M metagenome (GOLD analysis project Ga0111539, IMG submission 79667) | Populus rhizosphere microbial communities from Tennessee, USA - Rhizosphere MetaG P. TD hybrid SRZTD1 (version 2) (version 2) | ecosystem: Host-associated > Plants > Roots > Rhizosphere >...
GCGGACGCTGTCCGGGCGGAGCGGACGCTGTCCGGCAGGGCGGACGCTGTCCGGCGGAGCGGACGCTGTCCGGCAGGGCGGACGCTGTCCGGCTGAGCGGACGCTGTCCGGAGGGGCGGACGCTGTCCGGTTGGGCGGACGCTGTCCGGCGGGGCGGACGCTGTCCGGCGGGGCGGACGCTGTCCGGCGGGGCGGACGCTGTCCGGTTGGGCGGACCGGACGCGCGCCGGGGCGTGTCCGGAGGGCCGGACGCGTCCGGCGGACGCGCGCCGGGGCGTGTCCGGAGGGCCGGACGCGTCCGGCGAACACGCGCGGGGACGTGTCCGGAGGGCCGGACGAAAGTGACCGCGTTCGCGCGCCGGGATCCGCGGAATATGGTGGTCGCCGAGGAGGGGGCGGGGCCGAGCGGGGGGCGGGGCAAAGGGCCGGGGCCGAGGAGGGGGGCGAGGCCGAGGAGGCGCGGGCGCTGCTAGGCCCCGCGCTCTTCCCGGCTCACGGCGGGCGCCGGTCTCGCGGGGAGCAGGACGCGGAACCGAGTGCCCACGCCGGCCGCGCTCTCGACCTCGATGCGCCCGCCGTGTCGCTCGACGATCTGCTTGCTCACCGCCAGGCCGAGCCCGGAGCCGGCGATGCCAGACGCCGGCGCGATGCGGCGGAACGGCTCGAAGATGCTGGCCAGCTGATCGGGCGGGATGCCGATGCCCTGGTCGCTGACCGACAGGGTGGCCCAGTCGCCTTCGCCGCCGGCCTCCACCACCACGCGGCCGCCCTCGGGCGAGTACTTGATGGCGTTGGTGATGAGGTTGACCAGGACCTGCTCGAGCCGGAGGCTGTCGCAGCGGACCGTGAGCGGGCGCGTCGGGACCTCGACCACCAGCTCGTGGGCGGGTGCGGTGGCGCGAAACCGGTCGGTCACCTCGCGCGCCAGATCGCGCAGGTCGTTCACCGCCGGCCTGATCTCGAGCATTCCGCTCTCGATGGCGCGCGCGTCGACGAAGTCGGACAGCATGCGCTCCATGGCGTCGACCTGGCGCAGGATTCGCCCGCAGGCGCGCTCGTGCGACGGCGAGGCATTATCGAGCAGCACCTCGGCGGAGCAGCGGATCACCATGAGCGGGTTCCTGATGTCGTGCGCGATGCCGGCCAGGAACGCGGCCTCGCGCCGGTCCTGATCCGCCGCGTTGTCGACCATCTGGTTGAAGGTCGTTGCGATGCGGCGGATCTCGCTCGGGCCGTCCGTCTCGGCGTGAATCCGCTGGCCCGGTGACTCCGCGTACCGCGCGATCGAGGCGTCGAGGTTGACCAGCGGCCGGTAGAGCTTGCGGTGAAGGAGCCACATGGTCGCGCCCCCGCCGACCAGGAGCACGAGCACCTCGGTCATCGCCAGACCTTCGATGATCCGGTAGTCGAGCTCCGACTCGGCGTCGGCGCGCCGGGCGGCGCTCAGATCGCCGGAGGCTCCCTGCATGTCGGTCATCGCATTGGCCGCCTGCCGGCGGCCGTTCAGCGCCACCGCGATGAGGACCGCGATGGAGATGAGCTCCACGAGGACGACGAGACCGCCGACCACAGCGAAGGCGCGCCTGATCGAGATCGCCACTCTGATGTCAACCCGACCTGGTGGCGCGTCTATTCCGGACCACCTGCTTGGCGCGGCATCCGGATTCCGTCGCGCCGCCGACGGCGTCTCAGAAGGGCGCGGTGCGGGAGCCCGGTGAATCGAGCGAGGGGGCGAGCGCGTGGATGCCGAGTGACCAGCCTTCGAGGAATCCCTGCTCGCCGCCGGCCGCGTCGACCACGGTGAGCTGCCAGGTGCCGTCGCCCGCGCTCGGCGAGTCGAGCGCGACCAGGAAGAGGCCGTCGACGTCGTCGGAGCTGTCGCTCGGGTCGAAGGTGACCACCTCGCGGGTCTCGCCGCTCGGCGCGGTCAGCCGCACGGTCAGATCGCCGCGCCAGCCGTGCGCGATGGCCAGCCGCAGGTTGACGAGGTCGATCTCGGCGTCGCTGGTCCCGCTCGCGCTGATCGGGCTCGACACCCCGCCGCTATCGCCGTCCGGGATGAGCCGCACCTCCTGGTTGGCGCCGGCGAAGAAGCCGCCCCGGTGGGGGAAGTCCTTTGCCTGTGCCGGCCCGGTCGGGCCGCCTTCCAGGCAGGCGGCGCGGTCGAACGCCGGCCGCGCGGCGAAGTCGTCCTGCACCACGCAGAGCCGGCGCTCGCGCTCGGCCAGGAGGCCGACGCGGCCGCCGCTCGCCTCCGCCGCCTTCGCCCGGCCGTCGAGCAGGTTGCCGAAGCCGATGAGGTCGACCAGGCAGAATCCGTCGCTGGCGCACACGCCGCTGGCCACGCTGCCGGACGCCAGCGCGGCGCGCAGCTTCTCCATCCCGGCTGCGTCCCTGACCGCCACCACCTGGTCGGCGCTGCCCGCCAGGAGCGAGAGCTTGTCGAGCTTCATGATCTCGCCGTAGAGCACGGCCAGGAGGTCGCCGTTGGTCGGGGTGGCGGACAGGTCGGGCGGCGCCGTGCGCAGGCGGGCGCGCGCCGTCTTCCACAGGTCGCAGCGCAGGGTCGAGAAGACCGGCGTCCCCCAGTCGAGGGCGCGCACGCGCAGCACCTGCTGCGGCGTCAGCGCCTTGAGCGAGACCAGCCGCTTCTCGTACTCGACGTCGGCGGCGCCGCGCACCGGCATCATCGCGATGCGGTCGCCGCTGCCGTCCTGGAAGCGGATGACGTCGGCGTTGAGCCACTGCCACGGCCAGTCGGTGGGGCGGACGGCGAGGAACATGTCGCGGGTGCCGCCGGTGACCACCGACGAGGCGGGCAGCACGTTCGAGCTGAAGTCCTCGGTGGCGTAGTTGACCTGCTCGTCGCAGAAGAGCGGGCGCAGGAGCGCCATCGCCTGGCCGACGTCGGCCGGGTCGCGCCGCGCGCGCAGCCGCGACGCGATGACCCGATTCGACTGCCCGGAGCGGACGATCTGCTCGAACAGGGCGGCCGAGGCGAGGCGCCCGCCGCCGGTCAGCGCCGTGAAGTTGGGCGCGGCGCGGGTGGCATCGGTCAGCTCGAAGCTGTGCGACGGGAAGTCGGGCTCGGCGTTCCAGTGCGGCCAGGGGCGGGTCAGCTCGTTCATGATCGGCAGCATCGGCATGCCGTCGTCGTCGAGCGAGCGGCTGTTGAGGTGGCACTGGGTGCAGCGGCGCACCTCCACCTCGACCTGGACCTCGTCGCGTCCCTCGATCGGCAGGGTGGCGTAGAAGCGGTAGCGCCGGGCGGTGGTGTCCCAGGCGAACATCTCGAGGTTCTTGACGTCGACGTCGTCCGGGTTCGCCGGGTCGGCGAAGGAGGCGGCGATGAAGAACTCGGAGGCCCGGGTGTCGTCGTCGGAGCAGACCGTGGAGATGAGGCGCGGGAAGGGGGTGCCGGCGACCAGGTCGTCCGACAGGACGAAGGTGCGCATCGACTCCAGCGAGCAGCTCATCTGCTCGGCGACCTTCTCGACCGCGGTCAGGTAGTCGGTGCGGAGGATGCCGTCCTCCGTCATCGGCGACTCGATGAGCCAGCGGGCGATCGGGTCGTCGAGATCCTCGAGCTCGGAACGCACGCTGCCCGGCGAGTCGCACTTGCCGCCGGAGGTGCAGGTCTGGCCGTCGCCCGGACCGCCGTCATCGAGCGTGCAGGCGGTGCCAGCCGTCAGGGCGACCAGCGCCACCGAAAGGGACGTTTCTCGAACCATGCTCCGCTTCTCCAGGACCCGGGGGGCGGGGTCACTGCGGAGCAAGGCCCGCGCCAGGAGGGAGGGGAAGCGGCGCGGGCGGTTACGGCAGCGCGGCCAGTCGAATGGCCGGCGTCTCGGCTAGGACGCGAACGGATCGTCTTCCGGGTCGTAGCCGACCTGGCCGACCACCTGGGCGCCGCCGGTGCCGACCTGGTCGCGCAGGTCGTGCTTGCGGAGCAGGATCCGGAGGTACTTGCGGGACAGACCGGAGGCGCGGCTCATGGCCGCCAGGCTGCTGCGGGTCTGCTCGAGGAGCTCGAGCAGGTAGTTGCGCTCGAACTGATCGACGGTCTCGCGCTTGGCCTCCTTGAAGAGGCGGGGGGCCGCGGGCTTCGTGGGGAGAACGGTGATGGGTAGCATGATGTCCCCTGGTACTGCAGGGGCCATGCCCACCCGTAACTACCTGAGATGGTTTGTCTCTGTGCAGATTCGTCCCCGCTTGTGATCGGCGCCTGGTCGAATTGTCCAAGTTTCACGCAATCGGTCGGACCGGAAGCGATACTGGTCCAGACATGAGCAGCCGAGGCCGCTCCGGGGACGCGACGACTCTCATCGAGCCGCGCGCGCAAGCGCAGGAGGGAACTCGCCTTTCTCTCCAGGTGCTCGGGGCCGGCATCCTCGACTCGTTCCCGCTTCCGGACAGCGGCGAGGTGCTCATCGGTCGCGGCGACGAGGCGCGGCTGCGCATCGATGATCCATCGATCTCGCGGCGTCACGCGATGGTGGCGGTGCACAACGGCGTGGTGCTCATCCGCGATCTCGGCAGCGCCAACGGCACCCGGCTGGGTGATCGCACGCTCGCGGCCAACGAGACCGTCGAGCTGGCGGCGGGCGATGTGGTCGATCTCGGCTCGGTCATGCTCGTCCTGCAGCGCGGGTTCGCCGCCCGCCGCATGCGCCGCCTCCTGCCGCACGGTTACTTCGAGTCGCGGGTCGAGGAAGAGTGCGAATCCGCGGCGGCCGCCGCCGGCCGCTTCGCTCTGGTCAGGCTGCACGTCGACGGAGTCAGCGACGATCACGTCGCCGAGGAGGGGCTGGCCGAGGCGCTGCGCGCGACCGATGTCGCCGGGCTGTACGGGCCGAGCGAGTACGAGCTCCTGCTGCCGGGCGCGGGGGCGGATGAAGCAGCGCGCTCGTTCGCGCGCATCCAGGGAAGCCTGCTGGCGCGCGCCATGCCGGTCACCTGCGGCGTGGCGCTCTTCCCGCGCGACGGGCGAACCGCGGAGGCGCTCCTGTCGGCGGCCAACATGGCGCTCGGTGGGCCGCGCTCGAACGACCTGCCGGCGGTCATCGTGGTCGACCCGGCGATGCAGCGCATCCACCGCCTGCTGCAGCGGATCGGCCCGGGCAGCATCAGCGTGCTCGTGCTCGGCGAGACTGGCGCCGGCAAGGAGGTCGTCGCCGAGACCCTGCACCGGCTCTCGCCGCGGCAGAGCGGCCCCTTCCTGCGCCTCAACTGCGGCGGCTTCTCCGAGACCCTGCTCGAGAGCGAGCTCTTCGGCCACGAGAAGGGCGCCTTCACCGGGGCGGTGTCGACCAAGCCGGGGCTGCTCGAGAGCGCCGACGGCGGGACGGTCTTCCTCGACGAGATCGGCGAGCTGCCGCCGTCGCTGCAGGTCAAGCTCCTGCGGGTGCTCGAGGACAAGCAGGTCATGCGGGTCGGCGCGCTGAAGCCGCGGCGCATCGACGTCCGCTTCGTCTCGGCGACCAACCGCGACCTCGAGGAGGAGATCGTCCGCGGCTCCTTCCGGCAGGATCTCTACTACCGGGTGAGCGGCGTCTCCGTCGTCATCCCACCGCTGCGCGAGCGGGTGCTGGAGATCCCGCACCTGTGCCGGCTGTTCGCCGCCGAGGCGGTGCGCCAGGTCGGCGGGCGCGAGCCGGCCTTCTCGCCCGGCGCCATGCAGCTGCTGCAGTCCTACGCCTGGCCGGGCAACATCCGCGAGCTGAAGAACGTGATCGAGCGGGCCGTGCTGCTCTCGAACGACGACACCATCACCGAGGAGCACCTGCCGATCGAGAAGATGGTGGGTAGCCGGATCGCGGCGGCGCCGCTGCCATCGCCGCTCGGCGGCGTCTTGCCTGATCCCTACGCCGGCTCGCCGATGACGCCGTCGGCCTACGGAGTCCCCCAGGCGCTGCAGGGCGCGCCGCAGCCGCCGGTCAGCCTGCAGGACGAGATCGACGACGTCGAGCGGCGCCGCATCCTCGCCGCTCTCGAGAGCTGTGCCGGAAATCAAACGCGCGCCGCCCGCATGCTCGGCATCTCGCGCAGCACCCTGTCGGCCCGGCTCGAGCAGTTCGGCCTGCCGCGGCCGCGCAAGCGGTGAGCCCGCCGTGGCGGCGCTCCAGGTCCCGGTCTTCGGCCAGCGCGAGAGCGAGTGCGGCAACACCTCGCTCAAGGCGGTGCTGTGGTTTCACGGCGTGCGACTGAGCGCGCGCCGGCTCGGCCGCCTGGTCGGCGTGAACCAGGAGGGCGCCGACCACGCCGGCCTGGTGCACGGAGCCACCGCCGCCGGCGCCCACGCGTTCGAGCGGACCGGCGGCACCCTGGCCGAGCTGGCCTGGTTCGCCGCCGCCGGCTATCCGGCCATCGTCGGCTGGTGGTCGCTCGAGCCGGGCGACGCGCACTTCGACCCGCGCTGGTCGCTGTCCGAGCGCCGCGAGCGCGACTGCGGCCACTACTCGGTCGTCACCGAGGTCACAGGCGGCCGGGTCTGGCTGATGGACCCGCAGTGGCACCTGCGCCGCCGCCGCTGGCGCGTGGTCGGTCGCACCAGCATGTCACGCGACGACTTCCTCGCGCTCTGGTACGACACAGACACGCCGCGCTACACGCGGGTCTCCCGCTGGTACCTGGTGGTGAACCTCGACGGCCTCCGCTTCGCCGACCGCTTCCCCGGCACCGACCACGCGCCGCGCGCCGGCCGCCGGCGCCCGAGCCGCTGATCGGCCAGCGCAGCGCGACGCTTCCTACTGGGGAGCGGCGGCGGCGAGGGCTCGCACGGTCGCGGCGCTGAGGGTGAAGCGCAGGTGGGCGGCGCGGTCGGCGAAGCCGAGCGCGATGGCGAGGCCGGGGGCCGGGGCGGCGGGGGGCGGCGGCGGGGCGCCGGGGACCGCCACGGCGCGCAGCGTGCCGACGATCGAGACCAGGTCGATGACGAAGAGGAGGCTGTCGCGGCGACCGCGCGCCTCCACGACCTGGCCGGCGATCTCGGGCGGCGGGCGCAGGCGGGCCGCCTTGCCGGCGCGGGCGTCGATCGCCTGCTCGATGAGACCGAGCTCGCCGATGGTGGCGATGAGGGCGCCCGGTGGGAATGCGATGCTGGTCCGCTGGCCGCCGTTGCCGTACATGCGGGCGAACATGTCGCGCTGGAGTGGTGGCGTGGAGTCGAGGTCGACGGTGGTGGTCAGGCCGTGGATGACGGTGCCGCCGTGCTGCGCCAGGTCGGCGTGGCCGGTGTGGGTCATGCGGATGCCCATCGCGGTGACCGTCACGCCGGCGGCGGTGGCGACCGCCACCTCGCGCACCACCTTCTCGGCGGCCACTGCGTCGCTGACCGGCAGGATCTCGACCATCGAGGCGCCGGCCGGGCCCATGGTGAATCCGGCCGCGAAGTCGCCGGTCGCCAGGTCGGCCAGGGCGGTGAAGGCGCGGCCGAAGTCGGTGCCGGTGTCGCCGAAGTTCATCATGCGGGTGAACAGCGCGATCGCCGACTGGCGGTAGGGGCCGAGCTCCAGGTGGCCCGCCATGACCATGCCGGTTGGGGCGGTGGCCGGCAGCGACTCGAGCAGCGCGAAGTCGCTCGGCTTCTGCGCGGCGATGAACCCGGCCAGCGGCGACGACGTCCTGGGCACCAGCGCGAGGTCGAGATCGGCCCGCTCGGCGTCGATCGAAAGCGCCACCACCAGCCGGGCGCTGTCGCCCGCCAGCTTGAAAAGGGCAGTCATGTACTCGACGGTCATGGCGGCACCGGTCGGGTCGGCGGCCGACATCTGGCTGGCGGCCGACTCCCGGATCGCGGTCACCTCGGCCGCGTGGCGGGTCATCAGGCGGTCGATGTGGACGGTCGCCTCGAGCGCGCGCGCCGGCCGGGTGGCGACCAGACCGGGCACCGCCCAGCTCGCGACCAGCTCGACCGCGTCCTTCGGGCCGACCAGCGCCCAGCCGTCGCGCACCACCAGGTGAGCGCCGCCGCGCCCCTTGTCGAGCGCGGCGCGGTTGGCCGCCTTTCCCACCACGACTCTGCGGGCGGGGCCGTCGAGCACGATGAGGTGGACCGGCCCGGCGAGGTCGAGGCCGTCGAGCGACTCGGCGCCGGCCAGCTTGGCCAGCCCATCGGCGACCATCTCCTCGCGCACGAACAGCCCGCTGCCGGGACGGACCGCCTCGCCGTACGCGCGGATCGCGCCGGTCGCCTTCACCAGCGAGCCGGTCGACACAATGACGACCACCGCCTCGGGCGGAGCGGGCAGCGGCGACGGGTCGGGGCCGGATGCCTTCTCGCAGGCGAACGCGGCGAGCGCGGCGAGCGCGGCAGCGAGGCGGGACCATGGCCGGAGCTCCAGCATGGCCGCATCCTACACGGCCGGACCGGTCGCGCAGCTGGCGACTACTCGACGCGGACGTCGCGCCAGGACCAGGTGACCCCGCCCCGCTCGTCGCGGACGACCAGCACCAGCTGTCCGTCGCCGGGTTCGCCGGCGGTCAGGGTCGCCTCCTCGCTGAGGTAGAGGTCGATGTCGCCGACCGAGGTGAACCAGGCATACGACAGCTCGGTCTCGCCGGCGGCGCCGTCGGCCGCGATGGCGATCTCCTCGCCGACCTGCGCCACCAGCACGCCCCCCTCATCGGTGGCGCCGGTGGTGGAGATACCGGCCAGCTCTGGGTTGTCCCCCTGGCTGCCGAGATAGACGTACTTGCTGGCGGGCAAGAGCTCTCCCTCCACCGCGATCTCGAGGGCGAGGGCGACCGGAATGGGATCGTCGGGGCCGAGCTGCATCTCGGCGCGCAGCTGGTCGAGCGCGGCTGACTCGGGGCAGGCGATCGCCCAGCCGTCGGCGCCCCGCCCGACCATGCCGCTCGCAGGGGAGCCAGGCGGGGCACCGACGACCTCGATCGACCCCGGCGCCACTTCCGACACGGTGCCGTCGCTGTGGCCGACCAGCACCGCCACCGCGGCGCTCTCCTGCGGCCCGAGGTGCGGCGGCGCGATCTGCACGGCCAGCACGCGGGGGCGATCGAGCTCGGACGGGGCGCCGTTGTTGTCGCAGGCGGCGGCGGCGGCCGCCAGCGCGGTGAGCGTGATGAGTGTCTTCCTCATGATCAGAACTCCCCTCTGACGCCGATCGACGGAAGGATCGGGATGCCGGTGGTCTCCTCGCGCTCGCTGTAGTCGTAGCTGTAGTCGCGATCGACCACCGACGGATGCAGGTAGACGTTGGCCACGTCGAGGTAGGCGGCCAGCTTCCAGCTGTCGAACTGGAAGAAGCGATCGATGCGCAGGTCGAGCTGGTGGTTGGCCGGGTTGCGCTTCGAGTTGATGGCGCCGTAGGTCGGCTGGTACTCGTTGGCGTCGCTCATGAAGGTGGCGCCGGTGACCGGGGTGTAGGGCGAGCCGGTGGTGTACTGGAAGCGGCCGCCGAACTGCCACTTGCCGAGCTTGTAGGAGGCGACCAGCACCACGTTGTGGGTCTGGTCGTGGTCGAACAGGCGGACGTCGTCCATCGGGTGATCGCGCCGCTCGCTGCGCGACAGGGTGTAGGCGATCCAGCCGAAGAAGTCGTCGGTGCGCAGCCGCAGGAGCGCCTCGGCCCCGTAGGTGGTGCCCGCTCCCTCGTTGGTGTAGGTGCTGGCGCCGTCGTTCTCCATCTGGGTGGTGCGGTCGCCCTCGGCGAACACGATGAGGTCGCTCCGGTCCATGTAGAAGCCGGTGGTGGTGAGCTCGAGGCCGCGGCCGAGCTTCTGCTCGACCCCGAGCGAGTACTGGATGGCGCGCTCGGGCTCGATGTCGGTGGTCTGGATGTTCTCGTCGTTCGAGTCGGGCGGGCGGGTGTAGAGGCCGACCGAGCCGAGCAGGGCGGTCTTCTCCGCCACCTGGGTGCGCAGCTGGCCGCGCGGCTGCACCACCAGGGCGTCGTTGCGGCCGAACCAGTCGGTGCGGGCGCCGGCGGTCGCCTTGATCCAGGAGACCGGGGTGAGCTCGATGGCGCCCCAGCCGGCGGCGTCGACGAAGGTGTACTTCTGCGCCGTGGTGACGAGCGGGTCCTCGATCAGGCTCGGGTCGCTCGGGTCGCCTTCCTTGGGCGGGCGCGGCAGCCGCACCTTGTTGTCGGTCCAGTGGTACTGGGTCTCGCCGCCGGCGATGAGGGCGATCTGGTCGGTGATGGCGACGCGGCCCTCGTCGCGCGCGCCCAGCTTCTGCTGACCGAGGCTGAGGTAGCGATCGCTGCCGATCTCGACGCTCTCCAGCTGGGTGCCGGCCATGAGCGACAGGCGGTTCTCGAGCGGCCCCTTGTCGTAGGCGGCGGAGCTGACCAGGTAGGTGAAGCGGGTGTGGTTGTAGAAGCGGCCGCTCGCCTTGCCCTCCGGGTCGGCCGGATCGACCTCGCTGGTGGCCAGCTCGAGCTGGTCGTCGGTGCCGAAGAAGAAGCTCGACAGGGTGAGGTGGCTGTTCGGCTTGTACTCGGCGCGCGCCTGGTAGTCGTAGTAGACCGGCAGGGTGGTGAAGCTGAGGTCGTCCTCGGAGACCACCAGCGGGATGAGCGCGTCGATGTAGGAGCGGCGGACGCCGGCGGTGAAGTTGCCCTTCTTGCCGAGCGGGCCCTGGGCCAGGCCGGCGGTGTTGATGAAGGAGACCTCGCCGAAGCCGGAGTAGTCCTTCGAGCCGCTGCGGGTGCGGACGTCGATGATGCCGGCCGAGGCCTTGCCGTACTCGACCCCGAAGCCGCCCGGGGTGTAGGTGAGGCTGTCGATCATCTCGGAGGGAATGACCGACTGGATGCCGCCGAAGTGATAGAGGATGGGGATCTCGAAGCCGTCGACGAAGATGCGCGAGTCGGCCGGCGACGAGCCGCGGATGACCAGGCCCTCCTGCGGGCCGATCTGATCGACCTTGGCGATGCCGGGCAGCGACTGGATGGCCTGGATCATGTCGCCGCGGGCGCCGGGCACCCGGATGATCTCCTCGCGGCGCAGGACCGTCTCGCCGGCCGCCTGGCGCTGGCGCTCGACCTCGACGAGGATCTCGTCGGCGCGCAGGTTGAGCGGCACGAGCGCGATGTCGAGGGCCGGGGCCGGGCCGCTGCCGGGGACCTCGACCCGGGCAGTGGCCTTGCGGTAGGAGGGATCGACCACGACGACGGCCGCCGGGCCGGCGGCCACGCCGGCGAGCTCGAAGCGGCCGGTCTCGTCGGTGATGGCGACCGCGCCGGTCTCGGTCAGGTAGACCGAAACCCCGGGCAGCGGGCGGCCGGTCTCCTTGTCGCGGACCACGCCGTGGACGATGCCCGTGGCGGAGGGTGGCGGCGGCTCGGCTCCGGGATCGGGATCGGAACCGGGATCGGGATCGGGATCGGGATCGGGATCGGGGGCGGAGTCGGAGTCGGAGTCGGAGTCGGAACCGGGATCGGGATCGGAGTCGGAGTCGGAGTCGGAGTCGGAGTCGGAGTCGGAGTCGGAGTCGGGGGCGGACTCGGTCGGCTGGTTGACGACGCCCGGCGGGGGCGCCGCGGAGGAGGGGACGGGGAGCGATGCGGCCAGGACGGCCGCCAGCGAGAGTGAGACGCGCATGGTGATCAACCTCGAACCTTGAAGCGGTAGGGGATCTGCATCTTGACGGCGACCGGGCGATCGCCCTGCATCGCCGGTTCGAACGTGGTCCGGCGGGCGGCGTCGATGGCCGCCTCGTCGAGCCCGAAGCCGGCCTTCTTGATGACCCGGGCGTCGACCACGCGACCGGTCGCGCTGATCGCCACCTCGACGACCACCACCGCCTCGCGGTTGGCGCTGCGGAACTCGTCGGGCACGTCCGGCTGCACCGGCCGGACCGCGCGCGGCATCCGGGTCACCTCGAAGATGGGCACGAACCTGCGGGCGGGCGGTCTGGGCGGCGGCGGCTCGGCGGCGCGGGTCCTCACGCTCCCTTGGCCCTGCTGGATCGCCCCGTCGATACCGCCGCCGCCCTGCACCGTCATCGTGCCCTGCGATGCGCTCTGGTCCGCACTCAGCCCCGAGTCGGCCGGGTCGATGATGTCGGTCCTGGTCGGTCCGGTCGGCGGCGGCTCGCTCGGCGCCGCCTTCGGTCGTACTCGCTTGACCAGCTTCGGCGGCGGAGGCGGCGGGGGCGGCGCCGGCCTCACGATCGGCGGCGCTTCCTTCTTCACCGCGGGCGGCACGACCTTGAACCGCACCACCGTCTTCTTCACCGGCTGGTGGACGACCGGATCGCGCTCGGCCACCCAGGCTGCGACCACCCCGTGCCCGACCAGTGTCACCAGGCCGGCGATCAGCCACGGGCTCTTCATTGCTTGTCGCCCCCCCGCACTGCCAGTCCCAGCTGGCGGATGCCGCCGAGGCGCACCGAGTCGACCGCCGCGACCACCGCCGCGTAGGGCACGCCTTCGTCGGCGGCGACCATCGCCTGCGCATCGGCGTTGGCGGCGGCGGCCCGCCGCACGGCGGCCTCGAGCTCCGGCTGCGCGACCCGCTTGCCGTCGAGCCTGAGCTCGCCCTTGAGGCCGACCTCGATGGTCAGGGTGGGAGGCGGCGCCGACTCGGCAGACGCCGCGCGCGGCAGCTGCAGCTCGAGGTCGAGCACCTTCCCGATCTGGGAGGCGACCATGAAGATGATGATGAGGACCAGCATGATGTCCACCAGGGGCGTCACGTTGATCCCCTGGATGGTGTCGTCGTCGCTCGCGGCGCTGGAGTGGGCCATGGCTCGCTCCTCACGCTGCCTTGTCGTAGAGCAGGGCGCCGGTCTGGGCCCGCGACTCGCGCGCGCGCAGCGCGGCCACCAGCTCGCTGCCCAGGCTCTCGGCGGCGACCACGCGTCCCTTGATGATCCGCTGGAAGTAGTTGAAGGCGATGACCGCCGGCAGCGCGACCATCAGCCCGACGCCGGTCGACACCAGCGCCTCCGAGATGCCGGCCATGACGTCGGCCGAGACCTGGCCGCCCGCCATCGACAGGTTGGCGAACGCGTGCATGATTCCCAGCACAGTTCCCAGGAGGCCGATGAACGGGGCGTTGTTGCCGAGCGTCGCCAGGAAGGACAGCCGCCGCTCGAGCGCCAGCTTCCCCTCGGCGGTGCGCGCCCGCACCACCTCTTCGACCGCGGCCGAGCCGTCCCGGCTGCGCGTGAGCCCGGCGGCGAGCACCGACTCGGGCAGCGAGCGCGCGTCCTCGAGCATCTCGGCTGCCTCCGCCAGCCGGCCGGACGCGATGGTGTCGGTGAGGATGCGGAGTTGCCGGCGTCGCGCGCGGCTCCTGTACATCACGATGCCGCGCTCGACCAGGATGGCGACCTGGACGACGGACAGTCCGACCAGGAGGAACAGGATTCCGGTGGCGGCGGCGCCGGCCAGATCGACGAAGGCGCTGAGGTCCATGAGGTTTGCAGGGCTCCTTTCGCCTGCGCCTCATTGCAGTCCGCCGGCCAGAGGCAATCCGACGTATCCATGGGTACTTGTCCCACTCACCGCCCGCCGCGTCGCCCGCATCCTGCGCGGTTCGCGCAGGTCTTGAGCTGCGCTGATAC
>Ga0111539_10007938_pt1 | contig 13533 bp, 13 predicted proteins | sample RhiMethybrSRZTD1_FD_79667 | JGI IMG/M metagenome (GOLD analysis project Ga0111539, IMG submission 79667) | Populus rhizosphere microbial communities from Tennessee, USA - Rhizosphere MetaG P. TD hybrid SRZTD1 (version 2) (version 2) | ecosystem: Host-associated > Plants > Roots > Rhizosphere >...
ACCGGTGACCAGCTCATGTGCGGCTAATTCTGCAGCTAGCGGAACAGCGCGCTAGCGCCCACCCTCGCCTCGATTTCCGCCATCATCTTCCGGTAGGCGGGCGCGCCGATGCCGCCGTAGCGCTTCTTGAATTCCGCTTCCGGCATGAACTCCGGCAGGTCGGACACGTCGGGCATGAAGTCGCGCTCCCTGGCGCCCGCCGCGAGCGCCGCCTGCAGCTTCCGCGGCGCCTTGACGGCAAGCTCGCCGAAGCGCGTGCCCGCGCGATCCGCCGCGACGTCGTTGAAGCTGAAGCCGCTGCCGCCGCGCGAGTCCTCCACTTCCTTGTAGAGCCCGATCGCATCCGCGAGCGGGCTGCCGGCTTCCGCTGCGATCGCCGCCGAGATCAGGAAATGCTGCGGAAAATCACCGCGCCCGTTCAAGGTGACCGTCCGCTGCACCGGCCTGCGCCACGCCTTTGCCGCCGGTATGACCGCCGACAGCCCGCGTCCGTTCGCGTAGAACGCGAGCGCTACGATGGCTGCGCGATTCTCCTTTGCCGCGTCGCCGCCGGCCGCACGCTCTCCCGCCAGCGCGAACATCGGCGGCAGCAATTGCGATAGCGATACCGATCGCACCGCGCCTGCCTTGTCTGCGACCTCGACCAGACGGTCGGAATAGGCCTTGATGCGATCCTGGTCCGCCTGCGGCAGCAGCGCCGCGCTCACCCGGTCGGGTATGTCGTCGCGCCACTCGTAGACTATCCGCATCTGCGCTTCCGAAAGCTTCACGCTCTTCACCACGTCGTGCGCGAGCCTGCCTTCGGCGGTCGTGTTGAGATGCGCCGCGAGCCGCTCGAGCGCGCGGTCCGCGACGAAGCCGGGCACCGGCAGCGTGCCGATCTTCAGGTAATCGAAGGCCGGCAGGCCGCCCGTCTCGCGCAATGCCGCATCCACGTTGAGCCACGACCCGAATGGACTGCCCGGGATTTCCAGGCTCGCCTGTACCGTCGCCATGCCGGGCTGCAGCGCGACGCGCGTCGAGCCCCTGCGCAGCTGGCCGGCGGCGTAGTTGAGCACGAGATCGACGTCGTGCTGCGACAGGGCGACGGTACGCAGCGTTCCCGCCCTCGCCTTGCGCGGATCGTGCGTCGCCAGGATGCGCTTCGCCCTTTCGATATCGTCCACCGAAATATCCGCTTTGCGCGCGATGAGCGGCGCGTCCTGGAAGCACATCCAGACCGCGATGATCGCGCCCACCGGCAGCGCGACGGCGGCAAGAAGGAAAAGCCTGAGCAGCAGTTTCATGATGGTCGGCAGGTGCGCCGATTATCGCATCACCGCTTCCTGGGCCGTGCTAATCTCCACGCCGATCATGGAGTCCCCCGCGGCAGGCAGCACCGAAGACCAGCGGTTTCCCTGCTGGCGCACCAACCTCTGGGCCGTCCCGCTTACCAACCTGCTGTGCAGCCTCGGCTTCAGCATCTCGTGGCCGTTCCTGCCGCTGATGATGCGCGGGCTCGGCGTGGAGCGCGGGCTCGAGACGTGGGTCGGCAACGCCGTGCTCGTGTTCTACATCGTGAGCTTCGTGATGAACCCGATCTGGGGCGGGGTCGCCGACCACTACGGCCGCAAGATCATGATGCTGCGCGCCACGCTCGGCATGGGGTCGTTCATGGTGCTGTCCGCGTTCGCGCCTACCCCGCTCTGGTTCGCCGTGCTGCTCTGCTGCGTGGGCATTTTCAACGGCAACTCCGGGGCGGGCATGGCACTGATCGTGGCGAATACTCCGCCCGCGCGGATGGGCACCGCGCTGTCTCTGGCGCAGGCCGGCAGCCTCGTCGGGCAGACGATGGGACCGGCCGTGGGCGCGCTGCTGGCAACGCTCGTCGCGCGCCATCACTGGCTGTACTGGATGAGCGGGACGCTCCTGCTCGTCGCCGGGGCGCTGGTCGCGGTTTTCGTGCGCGAAGTGAAGCAGCTTGCGCCGGGACGCTGGCGGCTGCAGTGGATAGCGCCGCTGCGCCAGCTCCTGGCCATCCCGCGGCTGGGGCCGCTCTTTCTGCTGGGGTTTCTGTTCGCCGTCCTGTGGCACGGGAACATCACCGTCATGAGTCTTTATACGCTGCAGCTCGTCTCGGGGCAGGGCTCGGGCGCGGAGGCGTACTGGGTCGGCGCTGTGGCGCTCGCGCTGGCGATAGCAGGACTCATCGCGATGCCGCTATGGGGACGGGCGCTCGACCGCTACGACCCGGGACGGGTGCTCGCCTTCGCGACCGCGGCCGCCGCGCTCACTCACGTGCCGCTGCTGTTTCTTCAAACACCGCTGCAGCTCACGCTGGCGCGCGCGCTTTTCGGACTGAGCGCCGTGGCGATGCAGCCGGCCATCGTTCGCCTTCTGAAGGAGCATGCTCCGGCTGGAATGGACGCGCGCGCGATTTCCTACGCGACGTCGTTCCAGTTCATCGCGATGGGGCTCGCGCCGTTTTGCGCGGGCCTGATCGGTCCCGCGCTCGGCCTGCGCGCCTACTTCGCGCTCACGATCGTGCTGACTGTTGCGGGACTTGCGCTTTGGCTGCGCAGCGCGAAGAGAAATCCGTGACCAACGCAGCCACGATATGGAAATCCCGGATGTCTCGGGAGAGCGTGGCATGATGCATCGGTTCTCCTGATTCCGGTCACCGGTCACCGGTCACTGGTCACCTTGACTCTTTACCTCATCATCTTCCTCGCGTTTCTGACGCACCTCGGATTCGCGGGCAGCCGGCTCGCGGTGCCGCTGCTCGCCGTCGACCAGGGCGCGACGCCCTTCGTGGTCGGCACGGTCATGTCGCTGTACGCGGCGCTGCCGGCCGTGCTTGCCCTGCCCGCCGGCCGCCTGCTCGACCGCCTCGGATTCCAGCTGCCGCTGGTATTCGGCAGTGTCGGCCTCGTCACGGCGCTCTTGCTGCCCTTTCTCTGGCCGTCGGTGACGACGCTCTACTTCGCCTCGACGCTCCTCGGGCTGTGCTTCATGATCTTCCAGCTCGCGACGCAGACGCTTACCGGGGCGATAGCCGCGCCGGCCGAGCGAGCGCGCAACTTCGCCCACCTGAGCCTCGGCTACGCCGTGGCCAATTTCAGCGGCCCGTTGATCGCGGGCGTGCTGATCGATCACGCCGGCCACGCCTGGACGTTCTTCGCCCTCGCGATGCCGCTCGTTCCCGTGGTGGTCGTGACCGCCATGGGCTCGCGCTGGATACCGGACGTGCACGCGAAATCGGAATCGGCGCGCGGCGGCTTTCTCGATCTGCTGCGGATCAGGGAGCTGCGCCAGACCCTGATCGCGAGCGGCATCGTCTCCTCCGCGTGGGATGTATACCAGTTCGTGATGCCCATCTATGGACGCTCTCTGGGCCTGACGGCCACGGCCATCGGGGCCGTGATGAGCGCGTTCGCCGTCTCCATCATCCTCGTGCGCCTCGTCCTGCCGCTCGCGGTGCGGCGCACCGGCGAAGCGCAGATGCTCACCTACGCCATGTACGTCGCGTGCGCGGCGTTCCTGCTGTTTCCCCTGTTTCATTCCCCGTGGCTGCTCGCGGCGGTGTCGTTCCTGCTGGGCGCGGGCTGCGGCGTCGGCCAGCCGCTTTCACTCACCATGGTTTACAACGCTTCGCCCAGGGGACGTGCAGGCGAAGCGGCGGGCATGCGCGTCACGGTGAACCAGGTCACGCACTTCATGATCCCGCTCCTCTTCGGCGCGATGGGCTCCGCGGCGGGATACGCTGCAGTGTTCGTCGTGAACGCCGGCTGCCTTGCGGTCGGTGGCTGGGTCAGCCGGCGCTATCATGCTGCGAAGGAGTGACGAGCTGCGCGGTGACGAGCTGCGCGGTGATGAGCTTGCGGTAATATCTCCTCACCTGTCGTCGTCACCAGGCGATAGCCGGCGTCACCAGCGACAACGGAGCGTCGTCACCAGCGAGCGGCAGTGAGCGTCATCACTACGAAGCTCAATCGTGCGAGAATCGCGGGCATGACTCCGCCCACCGAAGGCATGTTGCGCGCGATGCTGGAGCTGCAGGACAGCATGAACCGCAAGATCAATCCGGACTGGCTGGCGGCGGGCTACCCCTTCCTGAGGGCGGTGCTGGTGGAGGCGGTCGAGGCGCTCGACCATTACGGCTGGAAGTGGTGGAAGTCCCAGTCGACGGATCTCGTGCAGCTCAGGATCGAGCTGATCGATATCTGGCATTTCCTTCTGTCCGAGTACCTGGTTCGGGCACAGGGAAACAAGGCGGTAGCCGCGCGCGCTTTGCTCGAGGACTGGCAGAGCGAGGCCCGCGTCTCGTTCGATGCGCGGCAATACGATATCGAGTCGCTCGACGTGCGCGACAAGCTGGAGCTGTTGACGGCAATGGCGGCGGTGCGCCGCGTCTGCACTCCGCTCGTGGCGGGTCTTCTTGCAGCCTGCGAGGTCTCCGCCGCCCGGCTCTTCCGGGAGTACGTCTCGAAGAACGTGTTGAATCACTTCCGGCAGGACCACGGCTACAAGACCGGCGAGTACCGCAAGACCTGGGACGGACGCGAGGACAACGTCCATCTCGCGCAGATCCTGGACGGCCTGCCGGCTGCAGACGAGGAGCTTCCCGAGGCGCTCTACCGCTCTCTCGACGACCGCTACAGGCGCTACCTCAGAGAGGGAAAAGCGGTTTAGAGACCAGGGACCAGGGACGAGGGACCAGAGACTGGAAAAAAAAGCTGAGTGACCGGTCTCTAGTCTCCAGTCTCCGGTCTCTGGACACCGTCCCTCGCGCGCGCAAGAATAGGGGCATAACACAGACCCCTTGTCGGGCGCCGAATCAGCGGGGGAAACAGCGCATGTTCGCGATCATCTGCAAGGCCGATGGCTACCCGGTGTCACGCCACGTCTCGGATCACGCCGCCGACCTCGTCGTGACCTGGACATCCCGCGACAAGGCGCAATCGTTCCTCGCCGCCAAGGGGCTCGACGCGGACTACGAAGTCGTCCCGCTCACCGAGGATGCGCTGGGAAAGATGGCACAGGCGCTGGGCTACCCGGTCGAGTCGATTGCGTTCGACGCCTATCCGGGCTGACTGGTGATGAGAAATGGTGATGGGAACTGGTGACGAGAAGTAGTGATGTGTTCATCACCCTCTTTCATTACCATCATTCATCACCAGTAATCATCACTTCTTGATCAAACAACGATCTCGCGCGCTGCTCCCCTGACATCCATCTCGAATTCCAGCCCGACTACGGGTGGACGCGCGTAGTACCAGACGAGCCCGCCCTCGGACGCCCCGCGCGCCGCGATTTCATCGCCCGCCAGGTGGCCGATGTTCTGCACGGTGTACGCCTGGGTGGTGACGGCTTCCTTCCAGGAAAAGCCGAGGAGCTCCAGGCGTTGCGCCATCTTCGCGACGACGAACTTCACCTTCTCCCGCATGCCCTCGGGTGAGGTGTCGTCCGGGCGCACGATGCGTGCGGCCCCGGTCTCTCCGCCTTCCCTCGATTCGCCGCCGCCGGCCGTGATGAAGCTGCCGCGCGGGTTGCCGGCCCTGGCCGGCACGGTGTAGGAGAAAGCGTGCATCGCGGGCGCTGCCGGCGCGCCGTACATGGGCACGACGTTGGTCCGCGCGACCGGGTTGACCGGATGATCGCCGCCCTTGTAAATGCCCCAGCGCTCCAGCGTAACGACGTAAGCCTTGTTGAAGTCGTAGAACCCCTGGTCGGTGAATTGCCCGGGCGAGCGCAATTCGCACGCGGCAAATGCGGTCGCCGGCCGGCCGAGGGCTCTCAGGTGCGCTTCGACCGCGGCGAAAGCATCTGCGAGTGGCAACGCCCTCGCGAAGCGCGCCCGCTCGATTTCAAAGCCCGGCTGCGCCGCCACGCCGCCGGAATACTGGAACACCGCCTTGATGAACCGGTAACCGCCTGCTTCGAATACCGGAACGTCGGGCATACGCCCTCCTATGAGAAGTGACGAGCTTCGCAGTGACGACGCTATCGCTGGTGACGATCTTCGCAGCGACGATACTACGTTGGTGACGAGAATGCTTTCATCACCGCGCAGCTCGTCACCGCGCAGCTCGTCACCGTGGGGACGCCAACAGGCGTCCCCACCCCTGCACCGGTGGAGCGATTCCCTCCGCCATCAGCCGCCAGACCTGCGCGATGGGATTGGTAACCACGGGAATGCCGTAGTCCTCTTCGAGGACAGGCACCGCGGCGAGGCTGCGCCACGCCCCGCCGGCGAGCAGCAGCGCTTCCGCTTTCGGCGCGCGCCGCATGGCTTCGCGGCCGAGCTGGAAGGCGAGCTTCACGCCTTCCTCTATGCTCATGGAGAACGCCTGCTTCGCCCATTGGCCGGCCGTCGTAATGGTCAGCACTTCGATCTTTGCCTCCGTGAGGTACGACATGAGCGCACCGTTCAGCTGCTCCGACCAGCGGCTCGCGATGGCGATACGGCGCGCGCCGACGTGGCCCAGCGCGGCGACGGTCGCCTCGGCGTGCGAATCGGCCGCGACGCCGGTCCTGCGCGCGGTCTCCTCCGCCAGCGCCAGGACGCGGGGCCGGCCGAGCTGCGAGGCGATCGGCAATCCCGCCAGCGTGATCCGGTTCGCGCCCTGCCCCATCAGGGCGTCCACGCAGGGCCAGTAGCGCTGCCTGATCGCCACGTCCACGCCGTCCTTCGTGTAATCGGCGATCTCGATGGAAGCCGAAACGCCCTTGATGTCCGGCGGCAGCAGCGGCTCCGGCTGGGGCATGGGATGGCGGTCGGTCCCGATCGGGGACACCGTGCCCGCGACGAAGCGGGCTTTCACATCGGCGGCGGTGCTCATGGGCTCTCCATAAATATGAAGAAGTGATGAGAGATGGTGATGAAAAATGGTGATGAGGTAAAGGTGATGTACAACCTGTGGACGCTTTCATCACCAGTATCTCATCACCAGTATCCCATCACCACTATTCATCACCCCTATCTCATCACCGGTCTCACCGTTCGGCGAGGTGTAGGATAATCGAAAATCACTGGAGGGCACGTCCATGACCCGGTCTCTCATCGCGCCCGCGCTTGCCTGCGCGCTCGCCCTCGCCGCCGCGCCCGCCGCGGCCGTCCTCACCGAGATCACCATCGTGTCCGTCGAGCCGTTTGCCGACGGCGCCGCGTTCGGCGACACCGGCGCGTACGAGCGCGTGAAAGGCACATTCAAGGGCGAGCTGGACCCGGCCGATCGGCGCAACAAAGCGATCGTGAACATCGACAAGGCGTCGCGCAATGCCGCCGGAAAAGTGGAGTACGAGGCGGACTTCTTCATGCTGCGTCCGGCCGACGCGGCGCGCAGCAACCGCAAGCTCGTGTACGACGTCACCAACCGCGGGCGCAAGACCATCAACGGCCGGTTGATGGATGCGCGCGCGGTTTCGGTCGCCCGGACCAACGACCCGCGCACGGTGGAGGATACGGGTAACGGTCTCCTCTACCGCATGGGCTATACCATCGTCTGGAGCGGCTGGGATCCGGACGCGCCGCGCACCAATAACGGCCTGGCGATGAAGCCGGTGATCGCTACCAACGGCGGCGCGCCCATCGTCCGCGTCATCCGCGACGAAATCGTCGTGGGCACCCGCGACCGTGAGGAAGCCGACGGCACGGCGACGGCACCCAGGGGCACGCTACGCCTCACGCACGAAGCCGCGACGCTGGATCCCGCCGCATCCCGGCTCGCCGTGCGACGCAACGAGAAGGACGCGCGCCGGGAATTGCCTTCGAGCGGCTGGGAATGGGTGAATCCACGCGAGATTCGCCTGCTGCCTGCGGGGACCCAGCCCGAGCCCGGCGCGCTCTACGACTTCCACTATCCCGCCAGCAATCCCCGGGTCTACGGCGTCGGGCTCGCCGCGACGCGCGACCTGCTGTCTTTCCTGCGCTACGAGAAGAGCGATGCCAGGGGCAACGCGAATCCCGCCCGCGGACCCGTGGCAGCCGTGCTCGGGTTCGGCAGCTCGCAGAGCGGGCGCTTTCTGCGCGACTTCGTCCGCGACGGCTTCAATCAGGACGAGGGCGCGCGCAAGGTGATGAGCGGCGTGCTCGCCCATACCGCGGGCGCGGGCGGCGTGTTTCTCAACCAGGAGTTTGCGCAGCCGGTCAGGACGCGGACCCAGCACGAAGATCACACGTTCCCCGAGAACGCCTTTCCATTCTCCACTGCGCGCATGACCGACCCCGTGACCGGCCGGACCGGGAGCGTGCTGCGCAACGACGGCTTCGATCCGCTGTGGATGGAGACCAATACGTCCACCGAGTACTGGCAGAAAGGAGCGTCGCTCCTCCTCACCGATCCCCTGGGCCAGCGCGACGTCGAGTTGCCGGCGAACGCGCGGAGCTACCTGATAGCCGGCACGCAGCACGGCGGCACTGCGTGGATGCGCCCCACGGCGGGCACCTGCGTCAATCCGCGCAACCCGCACAATCCGAATCCCGCCCTGCGCGCCCTGTTCGTGGCGCTGGACGAATGGGCCAGCGACGGCAAAGCGCCGCCCGCCTCGCGCACGCCGAGGATCAAGGACGGCACCCTGGCCCCGGTCGACAAGATCGCCTTCCCGCCGCTGCCTGGCGTGCTAGTGGCGCGGCGCGTCAACGAGATCGGCGTTCTCAAGGACTGGGTGAAGCCGGAGATGGACATGTCGCGCCCGTACCGGCCCCTGGTGCCGCAGATCGATCTCGACGGCAACGAGGTGGCTGGAGTGCTGCTGCCCGAGATTGCGGTGCCGCTGGCTACTCACACGGGGTGGAATCTCTACAAGGCCCCGTTTCCGGAGGGAGAGCTGTGCGACCGCTTCGGCACCTACGCGCCGTTTGCCACGACAGCCGCCGAGCGCGCGGCAAAACGCGATCCGCGCGCGTCTCTCGAGGAGCGCTACGGCAGCCACTCCGCCTACGTGAAACGCCTGCGTGATGCAGCGGAAAAGCTCGTCGCCCAGCGCCTGCTGCTGCGCGAGGATGCGGAGCAGGTCGTTGCTACGGCCGGGAGCGAGGAGATTGCGCGGCGCTTTGCCGGTGCGCCGGCGGGCGAGCCCACCCTGGGGCAGGCCCGAAGTCAGTAGCTAGACCGAGGCGGTGATCCTGCCGGACTTGATGGGGGAGACCTTGATCTTGGCTTCGGCCTCCGCCCGCAGGCGTTCCTTCTGCTCTTCCTTGAGCTGGCGGCGGACCCGGGCAAACGTCTTCTTCAGGTCGGTCTCGACCGCGGGGGTGTACTGGAACGAACGATCCAAGACAGATTTCATGCAGCCTCCTACCTTCTGATTACTGGAGAACTCCCCCGAGGTCTCCGGCGCATCTGGCGCCGATTACGACGTTCCTTTCTTACTTGGTGGCGGTTGGACGGTGCAATGTAGCGGCCGTTGGACGCGCCAGGTATCAAAATAAGCTGATTCTCCTGTAGTGATTCCGCTATGCCGTGTCGTGCCCGGTATGGCGCCCGTTTCCGATCAAGGGCTTGCGACGATGCACCGTCAGCGGCCCAGCGCGGCCACGGTACGGCCGTCGAGCGCGGCTTCCAGGGTGATCCACGGTAATGCCGCGCAACCCGCGCGCGTGGGAAATTCCCGCACGGTCGCGAGGAGCGCCGCTACCCGATCGTCCCGTTGCCCTTCGGGGTCGGTACGCGCGCCGATCAGGTCGATGACGGAACGGGCGTGGGCACGGGCCTCCGCCGCGTCACACCCCACGACGGTCTCCGTCAGCATCGAGGCCGACGCCATCGAGATCCCGCAGCAGCTGCACTGGAATGCCGCGTCTTCGACCCGGTTCCCGTTCAGCTTCAGGTAAACGGTCACGTCATCGCCGCACAGCGGATTGGAGCCGTGGGCTTGCCGGTTCGCATCGTCCGGAACGCGGTAATTGCGCGCGTTCCGGATGTGGTCCATGACGAGATCGTCATAGGGCGAGTCGGGGGCCATGGGGTGCTGACACCGCCCCGCGGCCCCGGTTCCGGCCCTACGACCTTCGAATTAGGGAACCTCTGCGCAGGTGATCCAATTACGAGGTGGTTGCGAGGTTCCTGAGGTGGGGGATCACAAGGGGGCTTGGCCCCCTTGTTCAATTATCCGCGCTCGAAACTTGCGCGGTGAAACCGGCCGGGACCACCGTGGCCGCCGTGCCCGGCGCGGCCATCGCGCCCGCGAGGCGCGAGCACCTCGTCGGCCACCCGCTGCTGCTCGGGCGAGAGCACCGCGTACAGCGGCTTTTCCACCGCCAGCAGCTCGTCGAGGTGCTGGGTCGCCACGGTCAGGCGCGCGCGCTGGAACTCGTGCCGCTCGATGGCGGTCGGGCGCCTGCGCTCGGTTGCGCCCTTTTCCTTGTCGAACTGCGCGCGCCGCTCCTGCATGCGCTGTTCCATCGCGGCGGCGTGTTTGCGGTGCACGTTCGCGAAGGCGTCCCACTGCGGTTGCTGGGCGGGCGTGATCTTGAGCGCGGTGCGGATGTACGCGAGCCGGGCCTCGACCCGGTCGCCCGGCTTGAAGGCGCGGTCCTGGTGGCGCTGCATCATCGGCCGGCCGGCGGGCGCGGCCGCCGGGTCCGCCGTCTGGGCGTGCGCCGCCGGAAACGCCGCGGCAAGGCCCATGGCTACGAGAGAGGTTGCGAACAGCTTCTTCATTGCGATCTCCTTGGGTATCGGTTTGTCGGGTCGACCGTGGCACCGGGTGCTGCTCCGGCCTCCATGCGATGGATCCTCTATAACCAGTAACGCAAGACTCGCGATTTCGACAGTTGCCGTCTGTAAGGGCTTGTAAGCATTTGTAACCGGAACCGGGGATTACGCTAAGCTAGGCCGGTTCCTGACGCAGCGAGGGGCGACATGGATACCGGCATCTCGAGACGGAGTTTTCTCGGGGGCGCGATCGCATTCGGCGCGCTGGGCATGGCCGGGTGCGCGGGCGCGCCACCCGGCGGCTCCGGCGGGCGCCTGCCTGCGCAGGGCGAGTACCTGATCCGCAACGGCTTCGTGATGACCATGGAGCCGGGGGTCGCGGATATCCCGGACGGCAGCGTGCACGTGCGCGGCGGGCGTATCGTCGCGGTCAGCGCCGGCGTCGAGGCGCCGGGCGCGGAGGTTCTCGACGGGCGCGGGATGATCGTGCTGCCGGGGCTCGTCGAGACGCACTGGCACATGTGGAACACGCTCCTCCGCAGCATGGCCGGTGACAGAACCGAGCACGGTTACTTCCCCACCGCCCGCCAGCTGGGCGAGAAATACCTGCCCGGCGACATGTACCAGGGCACGCGCCTTTCTGCGGCCGAGGCGATCTTCTCGGGCACGACCACCGTTCACGACTGGTGCCACAACATCCGCGGCCCGGAATACGCGGACGAGGACCTGAGGGCGCTGCGCGAGTCAGGTATCCGCGCGCGCTTCTCGTACGGCGCCGCGCAGGGTCAGTCGCCCGATACGAGCATCGACACCGCGGATATCGCACGGTTGCAGAAGAACTGGAACGCCCTGTCGAACGACGGCCTGCTGACGCTCGGGCTCGCGTGGCGCGGTACGGCGACGAGCGCGACCGGGGCGATAGGCGCCGCCGCATGGCGCAACGATTTCGATGCCGCACGCGCGCTCGGGATTCCGATCTCGGTCCACGCCAACAACGCCCGCGCACGCGCCGGCGCGATCGCAGTCATGGCGAAGGAGAAATGCCTGGGCCGCGACGTGCAGGTCATTCACGCGATCTGGCTGACGAAGGAGGAATTGAAAGCGCTGGCGGATTCGGGCTCCGCGGTAAGCCTTTCTCCCTACACGGAGCTGCGCATCGGGTTCGGCTTCCCGGCGACCGGGGAGCTCCTCGCGGCCGGCATCCCGGTCGGGCTGTCGGTGGATACGACGACGCTCTCGGGCAGCGCCGACATGTTCGCGATCATGAAGGCGATACAGAACATCGAGAACGCCCGCACCGAGAACGAGTTCAAGCTGCCGGCGCGCCGCGTGCTGGAGCTGGGGACGATCGAAGGCGCCCGCTCGCTCGGGCTCGCCGACCGCACGGGGTCGCTCATGCCCGGCAAGCGCGCGGACCTCATCATGGTCAACACGCGCGACGTGAACCTGGGCGTCTTCAGCGACCCCGCTCACATGCTGGTGGAAGCCGCCCAGCCCTCCAACGTCGACACCGTCATGGTCGACGGCCGCATCCTCAAGCGCCGCGGCCGGCTGACGGCCGTCAACGTCGAGCAGGTCGTGGACGAGGCGCGCGCGGCGCTGGTGGCCGTGCGCAAGCGGGCGAACTGGTGGTAGCGTGTCGTCTATTTTCTTAACGTTTCAGGGGAGAACAGCAATGCGACGGACACTGATTTTGATGGCGCTCGGCATTTGCGCCTACGCCCTTGTCGGCGGGCCGGCCTCAGGGCAAGGGGCACCCGAGGTCACGCTCACGCGCTTCGACTGCGGCACGCCGCAGGCACCGACCGAAGTCAACCTGCGCTTCTCGGACACCTACGCCTACGGCGCCCTCAAGGTTCAGTTCGTCTTCAGTTGCTACCTCATCAAGCATGGAGAGGACTATATGGTGTGGGATACCGGCCACTCGATGAGCGCCCCGAACGTGGCGCCGAAGGTGAGCCTGGTAGACCAGCTGGCGCAGTTGAAGCTCACGCCCGAGCAGATCAAGTTCGTCGGCATCAGCCACTATCACGGCGATCACATCGGGCAGGTCGGCTCGTTTCCGCAGGCGACGCTCCTGATCGGCAAGGGCGACTGGGACGTGGTGTCAAGCGCGACCCCGCCTGCCGGCGTGAATCCCAAGCCGTTTGCGCACTGGCTGAGCGGCGGCGGCAAGGTCGAGCCCCTGCCGGCGGACAAGGACGTGTTCGGCGACGGCACCGTCGTAATATTGAACACGCCGGGGCATACGCCGGGCCACCACAGCCTGCTGGTCAAGCTGAAGGAGAAGGGCAACGTGCTCCTCACCGGCGATCTCGTGCATTTTCACGAGAACTATGAAAACAACGGCGTGCCCTGGTTCAACGTCAGCCGCGCGGACACGCTGGCTTCGATCGATCGCTTCAAGAAGATCGCGGCGAACTTCAAGGCCACCGTTATCATCCAGCACGACGCGCGCGACATAGGCAAGCTGCCGGCGTTTCCCGCCGCGGCGCGATAACGCGCCCTCGAGCAGTCAGTGCCCGGAATATCCCGTTGGATCGGGATATTCCCTCGCGGCCTCTGCAACGCGCTACTTCTTCCCCGGGTAAAGCGCCTCGATCTCCTTCGCCTCCGGACGCATCTTGTAGTCCTGCGCCAGCTCGCCGTTACCGCAGGGGCTCTTGATGGTGATGAACGTCGCCGGCCCGTTGACCGGACGCGAGCGATGGCGTGTATTCCGGGGGATGTGGATGAGGGTGCCGGGGCCGACCACGCGGTCCTCGTCGCCCAACACGAAGTGCATCTGGCCCGCCAGCACCAGGCTGAACTGTTCCTCGTTCGGATGCTCGTGCAGCGGCGGTCCTTCGCCCTCCGGCTTGGTCACGACCCCGAACTTCATGAATTCCCCGGGAAC
>Ga0111539_10007939_pt1 | contig 13533 bp, 14 predicted proteins | sample RhiMethybrSRZTD1_FD_79667 | JGI IMG/M metagenome (GOLD analysis project Ga0111539, IMG submission 79667) | Populus rhizosphere microbial communities from Tennessee, USA - Rhizosphere MetaG P. TD hybrid SRZTD1 (version 2) (version 2) | ecosystem: Host-associated > Plants > Roots > Rhizosphere >...
CGCGCCTGCGGCGCGCCGCTGAGGTCCTGAACCGGGTCACTTGCGCGTGGGTCGCCTGCGCGTGGGTCACTTGCGCGTGGATCGCCTGCGCGTAGGTCACTTGCGCGTGGGTCGCCTGCGCGTGGGTCACTTGCGCGTGGGTCGCCTGCGCGTGGGTCACTTGCGCGTGGGTTGCCTGCGCGTGTCAGGCCGCTCGGGGAGGCGTCGGGGTGCATTCCGCCCTTGACCTGCTGCGGGGTGATCCGCAGAATCCTCGCCCCCTTTCCCCCCGAGCCTCAGCTGACCATGTCCCGCCCGCTGGCCGTGATCTGCCTCGCTGCCGGCCTCGGCAAGCGCACCAAGGTCAGTACGCCCAAGGTGTTGCTGCCGCTGTGCGGCCGCACGCTGGCGGCGACCGCGCTCGCTGCCGTGGCACCGCTGCAACCGGGCCGGACCGTGGTCGTCCTGCACCATCAGAAGGCCGCGGTGGAGGAGTCGCTGCAGCAGGCCGTGGCCGGGCAGTTCGCGAGCCTGCAGTTCGTGGACCAGGGCACGCCGAAGGGAACCGGTCACGCGGTGCAGGTTGCGATGCAAGCGCTCGCGGACTTCGCCGGCGACGTGCTCGTGATCCAGGGCGACTGCCCACTCGTGACGACGGCGACGCTGCAGCGGCTGCGCGAGCTGCGGGCCAAGAGCGGTGCCGCGTGTGCGCTGCTGACGGCACGCCCCGAAGATCCCACGGGGCTCGGTCGCATCCTGCGCGACAAGGGTGGCCGCTTCGCCGGTATTCGGGAGCAACGCGACTGTTCGCCCGAGCAGCTCGCGATCGACGAGATCAACGCGGGTTGCTACTGCTTCGACAGCGCTTCGTTGCGGCCCGCGCTCGAGGGCTTGCAGCCCGACAACGCGCAGCAGGAGTACTACCTGACCGACGCGGTCGTGAGCCTCGTCGGCAAAGCGCTCCCGGTGCCCACGCTCGAGGCAGCGGACGCGAGCGAGATCCAGGGCGTCAACTCGCTCGCGGAGCTCGCGGTGGCGCGAAGGATCATGCAGGAGCGCATCCTGATCGAGCACCTCGGCAACGGCGTGTTGATCGTCGATCCGGCGACGACGTGGATCGATCAGGGCGTGCAGATCGGCGCGGACACGAAGATCCTGCCGTGCACGGTGATCGGCACCGGATGCGTGATCGGCCGCCACTGCGAGGTCGGTCCGTTCGCGCACCTTCGGGCCGGTACGGTGCTCGAGGACGGCGCCGAGATCGGCAACTTCGTCGAAGCGAAGAAGACGCGGCTCGGTGCGGGCGCCAAGGCCAAGCACCTGACCTATCTCGGCGACACGACGATCGGGCAGAAGAGCAACATCGGCGCCGGCACGATCACGGCGAACTACGACGGCGTGCACAAGCACCAGACGCGCATCGGCGAGCGTTGCTTCATCGGCAGCGGCACCGTGATCGTGGCGCCGAGCGAGCTCGGCGACCATTCGATGACTGGTGCCGGTGCGATCGTCACGCGCGGCAGCGTGGTCGGCAAAGGCGAAGTCTGGGTCGGCATGCCGGCCAGGAAGCTCAAGATGCGCGAGGCCGGTGGCCCGGCGAAGGAGAACCGATGACCATCCGCGGCGAGCGTCTCCGCGTGTTCACGGGCACTGCGCATCCGCGCCTCGCGCAGGACATCTGCTCGTTCATGGGCGTGCCGCTCGGCGCGGCTTCGCTGGCGCGATTCCCCGACGGCGAGATCAACCTCAAGGTCGAGTGCGACGTGCGCGGCGCCGACGTGTTCGTCGTGCAGCCGACGTGCCCGAACGTGCACGAGCACCTGTTCGAGCTGTTGTCGTTCGCGGATTGCCTGCGCCGCGCGTCGGCGGACCGCATCACGGCCGTGATCCCGTACTTCGGCTACGCGCGCAAGGACCGGAAGGACGAAGGCCGCGTGCCGATCAACGCGAAGCTCGTCGCGAACCTGCTCGTCACGGCCGGCTACACGCGTGTGGTCGCGGTCGACCTGCACGCAGCCCAGATCCAGGGCTTCTTCGACATCCCGGTCGACCACCTCTACGCGCGCCCCGTCATGATCGAGCGTGTGCGGCAGCTCGGGACCAAGGACGTCATGGTCGTGTCGCCCGACATCGGCGGCACCAAGCTCGCTCGCGCCTACGCGAAGGATCTCGGCTGCGACCTCGCGATCATCGACAAGCGCCGCATCACCGGCGAGCAGACCGTCATCGAGCACGTGATCGGCGACGTCAAGAACCGCGACGTCGTGCTCGTGGACGACATGGTCAGCACGGGCGGCTCGATCGTCGATGCAGCGCGCATCGTCAAGGAGAAGGGTGCGCGCCAGGTCTACATCGTCGCCACGCACGCCGTGCTGTGCGGCAACGCGGTCGAGAAGCTCAACAAGGCCGACGTCGAGCAGATCCTGTTCGCCGACACCGTTCCCGTGCACGACAAGAAGATCCGGCGGCTCGAGGTCTGCTCGATGGCCCAGCTGCTCGCGCGCGCGATCGATCGCATCCACCGCAGCGAGAGCGTCAGCAAGCTGTTCGAGACCGAGCGCTGACGCTGCGATCCACGATTCCCCATTGCCCGCATTCACCCGCTTCATCGCATTCATCAGAACTGAGGTAGTCCAATGCAAGTCGTACGCATGAAGGCCGAGCGCCGCACTGCGCTGGGTCGCAACCAGGTAGCCCAATTGCGCAAGGAGGGCTGGATGCCAGCCGTCGTCTACGGCGACGGCAAGGAGCCGGTTTCGATCGCGATCTCGGAGTGGGAGCTCGAGCAGCACGTGAAGGCGCACCACAAGGTGTTCCAGCTCGAAGTTGCGGGCTCGGCGCAGGCGGCGATCCTGCTCGACATCGCGTGGAGCGCGACTTCGGATCGCCCCGTGCACGCCGACTTCAAGCGCATCGATCTGACCAAGGAGATCGCGACCGAGGTCGAGATCACGCTGGTCGGCCACCCGATCGGACTCAGCAAGGGCGGCACGTTGATCAAGGACCACATCCGGATCGAGGTGCGCTGCCTGCCGACCCAGATCCCCGACTCGATCGAGTACGACGTCAGCAAGCTCGAGCTCGACGAGTCGGTGCCGGCGAGCAAGCTCGAGCTGCCGCAGGGCGTCACGATGCTGACGCCGCCCAACACCACGATCTGCCACGTCGCGAAGCTCGTCGTCGAGGCCCTGCCCGAAGCGGCGCCCGCAGCGGCGGCGGTTCCTGCCGAAGGTGCAGCGGCAGCGACCCCGGCAGCTGGCGCGGCTCCGGCCGCTGGCGACAAGGCTGCTGCCCCGGCGAAGCCTGCAGCTGCCCCGGCCAAGCCGCCCCCGGCCAAGTCCTGATCGATCGGGGGTGTGCTCGCTGGACCGTTCTTGCCGAGCGGCAGCGGGCCGCGTAGCATCCTCGCCCCCAACCTGCAGCCATGGGCTGGCACCGCATCGTCGTAGGCATCGGCAACCCCGGGACCGAATACGAGGCGACCCGACACAACGTCGGATTCATGGTGCTGGACCTGCTGGCCAAACGGTTGGGACTCGAATTCACCCGGCTCGAGCGGCACGCGGAAGATGGTTCGCGGCTCTTCTCGGGCAAGGTGAAGGCGAAGGTCTGCGAGGGTCGCCGGAAGGGACGATCGTTCCTGCTGGCGAAGCCGCAGACGTATGTGAATCTGTCTGGCGAGGTCGTCGCCCCGCTGCTGCGGCATGCGGGAGGACAACCGCTGCTCTTTGTGATCGTAGATGACCTGAACCTACCGCTGGGCCGGATCCGTATCCGGCCGTCGGGGAGCGCAGGGGGCCACAACGGCCTCAAGTCCATCGAGCAGATGCTCGGTTCGGATGCGTATCCCCGTCTCCGTCTCGGTATCGGGCAACCCGTTCCGCCGTCGTCGGAAGCTTCGCCTCGAGGCAGAGCTTCTGCTGACCAGCCACCTGGTGGCAAGAACGGCTCCGAAGGACTGCGTTCGGCCAGCTGGCCGGACTACGTCCTGGCTCCATTCCTCCCGGAGGAACGTGAGGTTCTCGGTCGTGTCCTGGGTCGCGCCGCCGACTGCGTGGAAGCGTGGTTGGATGGCAAAGACCTGCAAACCTTGATGGGAACCTACAACAGTCCTGAATCGGGCTCGCGCCCGGGAGAATGAAGTTTGGAACGCACTCGAACCTACGAATGCATGTGCCTCCTCGACAATCGGGAGGTCCGCAAAGGCTGGCAGCCGCTGAAAGACTCGGTGCTCGCCATGTTCACGAAGCACGGCGGCAAGGTCCTCAGCGGCCGGCGCTGGGACGAACGTCGCCTCGCCTACTCGATCAGGGGGCAGCAACGCGGCACCTATCTGCTCGTGTACTTCTCGGCCAACACGCAGGTCCTGACCGCCATCCGGCGCGATCTGCAGTTCAACGAGTCGCTGCTGCGCTTCCTGCTCGTCGAATGCGAGGACGTGCCGCAGGCGGCCTACGAGCCGGAAGCTGCGTTCGACATCAACACGATTCCGGCCGATGACACGCCGCCGCCGCCGCCACCGCCCGTGATGAGCAGCGTCGAACCCGCCGAGTCCACTTCTGCCACGACGGAGAGCGGATCATGAGCAACATGAACAGCAATGGCGGTGGCTACCGCGATGGTGGCCGCGACGGTGGCGGCGCGCGCCGCAGCAAGTTCGGTCGGTTCGGCCAGAAGCGCCGCGAGGTGCTGCCCGAAGAGCCGCTCGACTACAAGAACGTCGCCTACCTCGCGAAGTTCGTTTCCGCGAACGGCCGCATCCAATCGCGCAAGCGCACGTCCTTCTCGGGCCAGAACCAGCGCAAGCTGGCGGAAGCGATCAAGCGCGCTCGCATGGTGGCCTTGATGCCTTTCGTGGGGAGGGTCTGAGCCATGGAACTCCTGCTCAAACAGAATGTCGAGCACGTCGGCAAGATCGGCGACGTCGTCAAGGTCAAGCGCGGTTATGCGCGCAACTACCTGCTGCCCCGCGGACTCGCGGTCATGGTCACGAAGAACAGCATGGCCGAGATCGAGCACGCGAGGACCCTCGCACTGGCCGAGGAGCAGGCCCGGGTCACCGGCATGAAGGAGTTCGCCGCGAAGATCGGCGAAGCCTCCGTGACGATCGAGCAGCGCGCAAATGCCGAAGGCCACCTGTTCGGTTCGGTCAGCGGTGCGCAGATCGCCGCGGCATTGCGCGACAAGGGCATCAACATCGACGACAAGCAGGTCCGCCTCGAGCAACCGCTCAAGGAGATCGGCGTGTTCGACGTCGTGGTGCACCTGCACGCGACCGTCGATGCGACCGTGAAGGTCTGGGTCGTCCAGCAGAAGCCCGCGTGAACGAAGCGATCCGCGTCTCCCTGGTCAGTCTCGGTTGCGCCCGGAACCTCGTCGATTCCGAGGTGCTCCTGGGCCACGTGGTCGAGGAAGGGCTCCAGGTCGTGCAGGACGCCGAAGACGCGGACGTCGTCGTCGTGAACACGTGCGGGTTCATCGACTCGGCGAAGCAGGAGTCGATCGACACGATCCTGTCGGTGTTGCGGCTCAAACAGGACGGCAATCTCAAGGGTGTGATCGCCGTCGGCTGTCTCGCGCAGCGCTACGGCGACGAGCTCAAGAAGTCGGTATCCGAGCTCGACGCCGTGTTCGGCCTGTCCGACTACTCGGGCATTCCGGCCGTCGTGCGGCGCATCGTGAACGGCTCGAGCCGCCGCTGGGTCGCGACCGTCGACGGCGGCAAGCCCAAGGGCCCGCGCAGCGACCAGAAGCGCTTCCTGCTGACGCCGAAGAGCTTCGCCTACCTGCGCATCAGCGAAGGCTGCGACCACACCTGCACCTTCTGCGCGATCCCGAGCATGCGCGGCAGGAACCGCAGCAAGCCGATCGACGTGCTCGTCGACGAGGCCAGGGCGCTCGCCGCCGCCGGCGTCCAGGAGCTCGTGGTCGTCGCCGAGGACAGCACGGCCTACGGCCTCGACACGACGAGGAAGCGCCAGATCCACGCGCTGCTCGAGAAACTCGGTGAGGTCGACGGCATCCGCTGGCTGCGGCTCATGTACGCGTACCCGCACACCGTGCTGCCGGAGCTGACCACGTTCCTGCGCGAGCATCCGAAGGCGGTCAAATACCTCGACATCCCGATCCAGCACATCAGCAGCTCGATGCTGAAGTCGATGAAGCGCGGCGTTTCGGGCGAGCAGGTGCGCGGCATCCTCGACCGGTTGCGCGCCGAGGTGCCGGGCATCGCGGTGCGCAGCACGCTGATCGCGGGGTTCCCGGGCGAGAGCGAAGCGGACTTCGAGGCTGCGAAGGAGCTCGTGGCGAGCTACCGGTTCGAGCGGCTCGGCGTGTTCCCGTACTCGCAGGAGGAGGGCACGCCGGCGTTCGACCTGCCGGACCAGGTGCCGGCGAAGGTGACCGAGTCGCGCGTCGCCGAACTCATGGAACTGCAGCGCGGAGTCATGCGCGGCTTCCACGAGTCGCTGGTCGGCAAGACGCTGCCGGTACTCGTCGACGGCTGCGACGCCGACGGCAAGCGCGTCGTCGCGCGCACCTGGGCCGACGCGCCCGAGGTCGATGGCCGCGTGCTGCTGCCCAAGGGCTGTGCCGAGCCGGGCCAGTGGCTCGACGTGAAGATCACCGGTGCTTCCGACTACGAACTGACGGCGACCGTCGGCACACCTGCCGGGAGGCAGCGCCGGCCGTGAACATCCCGAACCTGATCACGCTGTCGCGGCTCGTGATCACGGCAGGCGTGTTCGTTTGCCTCGAGTTGGCACCGGACCCGCGACTCCCGCTGAAGTCGCCGACGCCGACGTTGGAAGGTCTCGCACATGCCAACGAGACGCTTGTCTGGATCGCGTTCGTGTTGTTCCTGGTCGCCGCCGTCACCGACTTCGTCGACGGCTGGCTGGCGCGGCGCTGGAACCTCGTCACTGCGTTCGGTCGCGTCGCCGATCCGTTCGCCGACAAGGTGCTGATCGCGGGTTCGCTGATCACGCTGCTGCAGTTCCCCGCGGCGACCACGGTGCTCACAACGTGGTACGTCGTCATCGTCGTAGCGCGCGAGTTCCTCGTGACCGCGATCCGCGGCGTCGTCGAAGCGACGGGCAAGCCGTTCCCGGCCGATCGCCTCGGCAAGTGGAAGATGGTGTCACAGTGCTGGACCGTCGCCGCGTTGATCACGATGGTCGCCGGCACGGGCTTCTGGGTGTGGGCGGCGCAGTGGGGCTTCTGGGTCAGCCTCGCACTGACCGTCGTGTCGGGCCTCAACTACGTCGTGAAGGCCCGCGACGTTCTGTTCGCCGGTGCCAGGTGATGTCGGTCGGCGACCGGATCCGCTGGCTGCTCATCACGAGCGGCGGCCTCGGCTGCTCGCCGTTCGCGCCCGGCACCGTCGGCACGCTCGGCGGCGTGCTGCTCGCCGTGACGCTGCAATGGGCGCTGTCCGAACACGTCGTGCTGGCGTGGGGCATCGCGGCCGTCGTGCTGTTCGTCTGGGGCTGCATGCAGACGGCGTTCGTCGCGCGCACGTGGCCAAAGGAGGATCCGGGGCACTTCGTGCTCGACGAGGTGGTCGGGTATCTCGTGACCGTGATCGTCTACGCGCTGCTCGCGCAGAAGCTGCCCTACGCGTTCGGACACATGGCCGCGTTCTTCGCGTTTCGCGTGTTCGACGTGCTGAAGATCCAGCCTGCGCGCAAGCTCGAGGACCTGCCCGGCGCGCTCGGCATCATGGCCGACGACCAGATGGCGGGCGCCTATGCGGGTCTGTCGCTGTGGCTCCTGCTGCCGCTGCTGCACGGTTGAGCCAATCCACGCGCGCGGCGGCTTGGCTCGTGACGCGCGCCACTGCTTTCGCCATGATGCCCGCCGCCCGGCGCCCGCCGAGCATCGAAACTTCATGGCGCGAAAAGGCAGCAGGTCCAGGTCAGCCGGCTCGGTGGCCAGCAGCCTTGGCATCCGGTTCGGGCTCGTCGGTCTGGTCGGCGGACTGCTCATGACGGTCGTCCTCGTGCAGAACGTCAGCGGCGGCATCAAGGATCCGAACATCGTGAGCCGCGCTTGGGGGATCGGACTCGGTCTCGCGGTGCTCACGGCCGTGATCTGCGGCGTCGCCGGTTCCGTGTTCGGCGGCAAGGTCGCGTCGCGCGTCAAGGACATCGGCATGGGCGTGAGCAAGCTCGGCCGCGGAGGTTCCGAGGTGAAGGTCCGCATCAGCGGCAACGACGAGGTCGCGACGCTCGGCCGTTCCGTGCAATACCTCGCGAACGACCTGGCCGACCTGCTCAAGAGCCAGGAATCGTCGGGCGGCGCGGCGCTCGTCTCGATGGATCCGCTCGTGAAGCAGCTGCGCGACAAGACCGTGCCGCAGCGCCTTCCGGCCGTCGCCGGTTACGAGGTCGACGGCGCGCTGAGCGGCGGCTCGCGCGGTGGGCTCGACTACTTCGACCTCGTCACGACCGACGGCGAGAATCCCCAGAGCGTGGTCTACGTCGTGAGCGCCGAAGGCCACGGCGCGATCTCCGTCTACGCGTGCCGGCTCGCGCGCGACGAGCTGCACCGCGCGCTCGCGGCCGGCGCCACGCCGCGCAAGGCGCTCGCGCACACGAACAAGGTCTGCAAGACGCATCTGCCGTCCGGTTGCTGCGCCAAGGCGACGCTGCTCGCAGTCGGACCCGAAGGCGCGAAGCTCTACCAGGCCGGGGCGCGTTCGCCGCTGCTGATCTGCCAGCGCGGCGAAGTGCTCGAGCTGAACGCCGAGGGCATCGCGATCGGTCTCGACGACGGGCCCGTGTTCGAGAAATCGCTGCGGCCGCAGGAGATCGAGATGAGCCCCGGCACGCGACTCGTGCTCGGCAACGACGCGCTGCTGCGCAGCGAGGGACTGCTCGACCTGCTGCGCCAGCACTCGCCGCGGCACACGAACATGTTCATGAACGTCGTGCTCGGCGGCATCGAGCAGGACGCGGGCGCCGACGGGCTGCGCGAGGACGTTCTGCTCGTGACCGTGAAGAAGGCGGGCCAGGCATGAGCGGGCCGCAGCAGCCGGCGCCGCAGGGCTCGTTCCAGCGTTTGATCGAGGATCTCTACTACGACCGCGACGCTGCGCGCGGCGTGCCCGGAACGCTGCTCTGGTTCGTCGAGGAGGTCGGCGAGCTCGTGCGCGCCGTGCGGCGCAAGGACAAGAAGAACCTCGAAGAGGAGTTCAGCGACGTCTACGCCTGGCTGGCCACGCTCGCCTCGCTGCACGGCCTCGACCTCGAGCAGGTCGCACGCAAGAAGTACGGGGATGGCTGCCCGCGCTGCCACGCCGTGCCGTGCCGGTGTCCGCACCCGACTCAGGTCTGACCGCGAGCAGCGTGTCGACCAGCGGCCCGGTCCTGCGTCGGCGAAGAGAGAGCCGCGCCCCGTGTTCCTGAGCGGATTCCGTGCCACCGCTGGCAGTTTCGGAGCACATCTCCCTGTGGCGCCCGGGCGCGCCACAGGAGGAACACGTGCTAACATGCCCAAAATGTCCAGCTCACCCGTTCTCACCGCGCAAGACCTGCTCGACATCCACGAAGTCGGTTACCGACACGAGCTCGTGCGCGGGGAGCTGCGGCGCATGAGTAGTGCAGCTCCGTTGCATGGTCTCGTCGCCGCGCGCGTCATCCGACACCTCGCGAATGCCGTCGAGGATCGCGGCCTCGGCGCGGTCCTCTCCAACGACACGGGCTTCGTTCTCGAGCGCGACCCTGACACCGTGCTCGCGCCCGACGTTGCGTTCGTGCGCCTCGACAGACTGCCTGAACGGTTTGCGCCGGGGTTCTTCCCCGGCCCGCCCGATCTCGCCGTCGAGGTGACGTCACCGCGCGACAGCTGGGGCGAGGTGCAGGACAAGGCCCTGTGTTGGCTCGAACACGGCGCGCGGCTCGTCTGGATCGTCGATCCGGCGGCGAAGCGCGTCACCGTCTACCGCGGGCCGCGCGACGTCGTGGTGCTCGGTACTGCGGACACGCTCGACGGCGGCGACGTGGTGCCCGGTTTCGCCGTGGCGGTCGCAGCCCTGTTCCCGGCACGCTGAGCCACCTGGTGGCGGCCGCTACTCTCTGTCGCGACGGAAGAGAAGGGGCCCGAGCCCCGTCTCTCCTCGCTCCACTCGAGGTCCCGCATGCGCCACCCGCAGACCGTCCTGATCCTCGCGTTCACCGGCGCCGTGTTCGCGCAGGACAACCCGTGGATCTGGTTCCCGAGTGCCGAGACCGCGATGCCGCCGCAGCTCGTGCTCGAGCTCGAGGGCGGAGCGAAGAGGGTGCTGAACCCTAGCGGGGACACGGTCCTCATCGCCTACATCGCCGATGGCATGTTCGCGAAGCATGAGCAGCTGTCGATCGACACCGTCGACCAGAACCACTCGCTGCTGCGCTTCGAGGTGCCGCGGGACCTCAAAGTGATGCGCGCGCGGTTCGTGACAACGATGCACCCGAGCAGGATGGCGCCGCCCGGCGACACGACGTTCCGCGTGCACATGGTCGAAGCAGCGTGGGACGCGAGCACGACCTGGAACAAGGCGCCGGCCCATGCTGCGACCGAGTTCGCCGTGGTGCGCGTGCCGTTCGGCGGCGGTGAGGTGAGCATCGATCTCACCGAGGCGGTCGCGAAGTGGCAGAAGGAGCCCGCGCAGAACTTCGGCATCCTGCTGCGCGGCCTGCAGGCCGATGGGGCGCCGAAGGTCAAGCCGCCCGAGAGCAAGCCGGGTGCGCCCGCGGGCGAGACGCCGATGCAGAAGTACACGCGGCAGCAGGCGCTCAACCAGCGGCTCGTGCGCTGCCTGCCGTGGCAGACCGACGCCCGCGCTGCGCGCGAGCAGGCAGAGGCGTGCGGCAAGCTCGTGCTCGCGTTCGTGATCGCCGACGTCGGACCCGCCGGCAACGCGCACGAACGCGCGCTCGCCGCGACGGCGCTGCTCGAACCCGACGTGCGCGCGCTGATCGATCAGCGCTTCGTGCCGCTGCGCCTCGTGACGCACAGCGGCGTGCACCTCGGCATGCAGATGCAGGGCGGCGACCCGCTCGCAGCACTCGGCACCGACGCTGTCACGGCCAAGGCGCCGGCGCTCGTGGTCTGCACCTCGGGCGGGGAAGCGGTCGCCGTGCTCGCGTCGATCGGCATCTGGAGCAAGCAGCTCGTGCTGGGGTTCCTGCTGCATGCGCTCGCGGGCCGCGAGCAGCCCGAGGCCAAGGACGCCGCGACCGCGCTGAGGAACGGCGATCTCGCGCGGGCGCGCACGCTGGCCGCGGCGCTGCCACCCGTCGACGGACAGCGGATCGCGCTGCGCATCGGGGCGCTGCGCGGCGACGTGCCGGCGGTGCGCGAGGCCATGACGCAGATGCAGCAGGCTTCGGCGATCGAGGCAGACGACACATTGATGGCGGCCGCGTGCGTGCTCGCGATGCGCGAGAGCGAGGGCGTCGAGGCGTGGCTAACCGGCGCCAAGGACGCGGATGCGGCGACGGTCGCCTGGCTGCGCGGTGAGCTGGCCTGGCTGCAGCACGACGAGCAGAGCGCACAACAGCAGTGGCTGCGTGCCGCGGAGGCGGCGCCGCCGGAGTCGCCGTTGCGGCTGCGCGCCGAGCTTCGTTTGGAGTACGCGCTCGGCATCGACGAGGTCGGGGCTGCATTGCCGGTGGCCTACGCACCGGCGATGACGACCACGGAGCAGCTGCACCCGGAGACCAGCCGCGAGCCGCTCGTGCACGGCGCCGTCGCCTGGCTGCTCGGCCGCCAGCAGCGCGACGGGCGCTTTGCGCATGCGAGCATGGACACCTACGACGCGGCGGTGACCTCGCTCTGCGGCAAGGCGCTGCATGCGTGGGGGCCACACCTGCCCGAGGCGCTTCGCGCGCGTGGGGAGTCGGCTCTCGAGCGCGCCGAGGCGTGGTGCGGCGCGTATCTGCAGCGCGCGGATCCGAAGACCGCGGACTCGTTCGGCGCCGGCTACCTCGTGGACTTCCTGGCCGCGCGCGCGGCGGACCGTCCGTCGGCGAAGAAGCTCGTGCCCGCGGCGATCGAGCTGCTGCTCGGCGGTCAGCTCGAGAACGGCGCGTGGAGCTACAGCAAGCAGTTCGGCGACGGCTGGCAGGGAGGGTTCGGCGGCTGGCCGAAGACCGACAAGGGGCGCGCGCACAGCATCAACACGGGCATCGCGCTGTGGGCGTTGGCGAACGCGCGCGCGGCCGGGTTCGCCGTTCCCGAAGAGCGCGTGAAGGCCGGCGTGCAGGCGCTCGAGAAGATGAAGGAGACGGCGACGACGTTCACCTACACGTGGCCCGATCCGCGCTGCTTCACGGGCCGCGACCAGTCGATCGGCAAGGCGCCCGTGTGCGTGCAGGCGCTCGCGGCGCTCGGCGCGGCGAAGGCCGAGGACCTCGAGCAGGCGGCGGCGGACTTCATGCAGTGGCGCGAAGGGTTGCGGAAGACGGTGAAGCTGACGCCGAGCTGGATCGGGCCTTCGGGCACCTCGAGCTACTTCTTCCTGCACTCGTACTACCACGGCGCCGAGGCCGTGGCGGCGGCCGGTGGCGACGAGCGAGCACAGCGGCTCGCAACGCTCGGCCGCGACCTGCTCGCGTGCGCCGAGGCAGACGGCACCTGGCTCGACTTCGAGGAGAGCGGCAAGACCTATGGCACAGCGATGGCGCTGCTGGTCCTCTCGCGCTGGCGCTGAACCCGAATCTGCGGTCTCTTCCCGGTTTCCGGACCTCGCCGGATGGCCCGGTTGGCCCAGGCAAGACGCGCGCGAGCCCAACCCTGCGCCAGTCAGAATCTTCCCGACCGCGGGCCGTAGCGAGCCTCCTTCCGCCGCGCCGCTTACACTCTGCCCTGATGTCGCCCCAGCCCACCCCGACCGAGCGCCCTGCCGACTGGGAAGCGTTCTACCGCGACTACCGCAAGCCCGGCTACGTGTCCGGCTTCGAGATCACGACGAAGCTCGGCGGGGGCATGTTCGGGCTCGTGTTCCGCGCGCGCAAGCAGTCGATCGGCAAGGACTATGCGATCAAGTTCCTGCAGGTCGACGATGGCGAAGTGCGGCGCGCGGTGCTGGCCGAGCTCGAACAGGTCAAGTTCTTCGCGCAGATCGACCACCCGAACCTCGTGTCGATCGAGGACCGCGGCGAGGTCGACGGCATTCCGTATCTCGTGATGGCGTTCGCGGGCAGCGAGACGCTGCGCGATCGCATCCCGGCGACGGGCAACCCGCCCTCGCCCGCCGAGCGCGACGAGTTGCTGCGCTATTTCCTGCAGTGCTGCCGCGGTCTCGCGGCGCTGCACGAACGCTCGCTCGTGCACTTCGACATCAAGCCCGCGAACGTGTTCTTGAAGGGCGCCGTCGCGCGTCTCGGCGACTACGGGCTCAGCAAGCTCGTCACGCACAGCCGCGGCAGCCTGTCGATGGGACGAGGTACTCCGTACTACATGGCGCCCGAGATGCTGCAGCGGCGCGGCGATCACCGCAGCGACATCTATTCGCTCGGCGTGATGCTCTACGAGATCCTGTGCGGGCGCGTGCCGTTCCAGGGCGACAGC
>Ga0111539_10007942_pt1 | contig 13530 bp, 8 predicted proteins | sample RhiMethybrSRZTD1_FD_79667 | JGI IMG/M metagenome (GOLD analysis project Ga0111539, IMG submission 79667) | Populus rhizosphere microbial communities from Tennessee, USA - Rhizosphere MetaG P. TD hybrid SRZTD1 (version 2) (version 2) | ecosystem: Host-associated > Plants > Roots > Rhizosphere >...
CGACGTAGCTCAGCTGGTAGAGCACTTCACTCGTAATGAAGGGGTCCCCGGTTCGAGTCCGGGCGTCGGCTTTACGCATTTGCAGGGCTTTCCTTGGCTCGCCAACGAGCAAGGCCCTCTCCGGGGTACCTCAGGGGTACATTCGACGACCCCTTCACGATCCATGTTGGGGTCGGCGACGGGCTTCACCTTGGCCCGTTTTGCAGGAGTTATAGGGTCGTCGGCTTCGCGCTTGCTCGTGCGTGCCCTCTCGTGGAAGAGCGTTCCATGGACGTGAATAGGCGCGCGGACGGAGATCCGTTCCGGGCGTCCCCGACCGTGCACGTCGCTAGAACCGTCTGCCCCTGCTTCAGCTCGGCGAGGTAGGCGTTGCTCACGTCCAGCGGCTCGAACGCGATCGCGTCAACGCCGACCGCAGCGATCTGCAGCGCGGTCAGACTCGGGCGCGACGCGAACTTGACGACCGCCTCGCCCGGGACGTACGCGCCGTCGGCGCTCAGGCCGCCGTAACCGGCCAGGGGACGCAGCGTGGCCGAGGCGTTAGGGCGCCGCAGGCGCCTGCCAGGATCAGCAGCAGCGGAATCAGCAGCGCCTGACGGCGCGGCCGGCGGCGGCACCGGTGCCGGAGCTGGGGAGCGCGGCACCGGTGCCGTAGCGGGCGCCGGCGGGGGGAAAGGGACGAGGCGGGCAAGCTCATGTCTCGGAGTGGATCATGGGGCCTGACCTGTCGCTGACGTCTCGCTTACGCCTCAGCGCCGGTCGCCTTGACGCGGGCTGAAGTCGAGGAACCGGTCTCTGCCGGTCGACGACGCGAACAGGTCGGCCCCGGCGCCGCCGCGCAGGATGTCATCGCCTGGGCCGCCGTAGAGCTGGTCGGCGCCCCAGCCGCCGCGGACGACGTCGTTGCCGTCTCCGCCGCGGATCACGTCGGTGCCGAGGCCGCCCAGCATCACGTCGTCGCCGGGGCCGCCCTCGATCCGGTCTGCACCGGCGCCGCCGCAGATGAGGTCGTTGCCGCCGGCGCCCCACAGGACGTCGTTGCCGCCCTTTCCGAAGATGAGGTCGGCGCTGCCCGTTGCCGTGATCGTGTCGGCACCGGTGGTTCCGACCATGACCGGGATCGAGGTCGACACAGAGACGACGCCGTCGGAGACGCCGAGGGTCAGCGCCGCCCGCGTGCGCTGGTTCAGCCCCGTGACCGTGAGGGTGCGGTCGGAGCCGGTCCCTCCCGCAACCAGGCCGATCCGACCGATCGAGGCCGACCTCGAGAGCATGAGCGCTGAGGCGGCGTGGTCGACGTCGTTCACGCGCAGATGGAGCGTTCCGCTCGCGCCGCCGCACTCCAGCGCACGCTCGACCGCGATGGTGGGCGCGTCGTTGACGGGCCTGATCGTGATCGCCAACGTCGCACGCGAGATGTCGGAACCGCCGTTGGCGATGCCGCCGTCGTCGATCAGCGCGACATCGATCGTCGCGGTGCCGTTCGCGTTAGGCGCCGGAACGAACGTCAGCTGACCGGCGGGGGAGATCGCCGGGGCGACGCTGAACAGCGCGCTGTTGCCGGCGAGGACGAAGTGGAGTTGCTGGCCGGACTCGTCGGCGGGGCCCGCTGAGACGCCCGAGGTCCAGGGGGCGCTGTACGCGCCGGTGTCCTCGTTCACCGACACCTCGCCGCCGGGCGAGAACGCGGGGGCGTCGTTGACGGGTGCGACGGACACGGTCACAGTGGCCGGGTCGCTCGTCTCGCCGGTGGCCGTGGCCGTATAGGCGAACGTGTCCGTGCCGTTGAAGTCGGCCGGCGGCACGTACCTGAGCGACCCTGGCCCGTCGGCGCTGACCGTTCCGCCCCTGGCCGACGTCGGTTGCGTCGGAGCGACCGAGACAGTCGCGCCGGGGGGCATCAGGTCGTTGGCGCGGACGCTGATCGAGACGGGAACGTCCTCGAGCGTCGCACCGGAGTCGTCGACCGGGATGACTGCGGAGACCAGCCAGGAATGGGCGACGGCCGGGCTCTCGACGTTGCCCAGCGCATCGGCTGCGCGCACCTCGAAGGTGTGCCGGCCCGGAAGGAGCCCGACGTAGTCGACCGGGCTCGTGCAGGGGGCGAACGCTCCACCGTCGAGGCGGCACTCGACCCCGGCGACCGTCGAGCCGCCGCGGTCGTCCGCGGCGAACACGAAGGTCGCATCGGTGGCGACCGTCTTCGCCTCGGGGGCGGCGGTGATGGTCGTGACCGGTGCGGTCAGGTCGATCGTCCACTTCACGTTGGCCGGGCTGCTGTCGGCGTTGCCGGCCTCGTCGATCGCCCGTACCTCGAAGCTGTGCTCGCCGCCGGCGAGCCCGGAGTAGCGGACGCCGCTGCCCGGGCAGGACGCGAAGGCGGCGTCGTCGAGACGGCACTCGTAGCCGGTGACGCCGGTTCCGCCGAGCGCGTTGCCGCTGAAGGAGAAGGAGGCCGTCGTATCCGTCGTCAGTGAGGCCGGGCCCGAGTAGACGCTGGTTTCCGGGGCGACGGTGTCGACAGTCCAGTCCCAGTTCCGGGCCGTCCGGTTCCCGGCCTCGTCGATCGCCAGGACGTCGAACAGGTGCGTCCCGTCGGGGAGATCGGCGTACGTCTTGCGGTCCGCACAGGGCTCGAACGACCCCGACTTGTCGAGCCTGCACTCCAAACCTGCAACACCCGACAGTGCATCCTCGGCGGACAGCGTGAACACGGCGTCGGCGTCGTTCGTCACCGAGCGGGGCGCCGCGGGGATCCGGAGCGTGGGCCTGGTCTTGTCGAGCCTGACCACGACGGGCACATCGCCCAACTGGACGGCGTTGTCGGCGAAGTCGATGCAGAGACTGGTCGGGGCGGGCACGATGCGACCCGGCGTCTCCTCGGTGACCACGACGTCCGGCCAGCCCACCTTGACGCCCGACTGCACATCGCCCTGGTCCCTGCAGAGGTAGCGGACCGAGACGTCGGTGTTGTGCCACCCTGCGGCGTTGGGCAGAGGACTCAGCTGCACGTCTGCCAGATCGGGCGACGTCCAGTCGATCCTGACCGGCACGCTCACCGGCGCCGCGGTGTTGCCGGCGACGTCGGTGCAGCCGGATGAGGTTACGTCGGTCCCGGCCGTCTCCGTCTCGACGGAGCCGCCGCCGGCAGGCTCGTCGACGCCCGACCCGGGCGCAGGGTCCTCGCACAGGAAGCTGACCGTGGTCGCGGTGCTGTTCCAGCCCTCGTCGTTCGGCCTCGGGAAGACGTCCCCGGGGGCCGCGACCGGCGGCCGCGAGTCGATCTTGAAGCCGGTCGTGAACGCGCCGGACTGGTTTCCGGCGAGGTCGGTCGCCTTGCAGCTCGCCGTGTGGGCGCCCTCACCTGTGATCGAGGAGGACATCGTGCTCGCGAACGCGCTCCACGGCGACCAGGCCGCCTCTGCATTGCTGTCCGAGCAGTCGAGGCGCGTCACGAAGCTCCCCGGCTGAGGATCGGTCCCGTTCACCCCGAGCAAGATCGGGCTCGTCTTCCACCAGCCGCCCCCGCCGTCGGGCGCGCTCGGCGAGAAGCCGACCGTGGGCGGAGTCTTGTCGATCAGGCACTCGACCGGATACGTGATCTGCGGCAGCTCCGGGTCGTTCGTCTGGATCGTCAGCGTCGCTTTGAGCAGGCCCTCGCTCGCGCCCGAGCAGGCCACGTAGAAGATCGAGACCGTCTCGACGCCCAGGGTGCGCGGGAACGGGTACGGACGCGCCAGCGGCCCGGGCTCGCTGTTCAACAGCGAGAACTGAGCGGCGTTGGCGCCCGTGAAGGTGGCGCTGTTGAGAATCAAGGGCGCGACGCCCTTGTTCGTGATCGCGATCGTGCTGAACCTGAAGGCGCCGGGCCCCGCCTGCGTCCCCGGATCCGGGTTCGGCTCGGCGACGGGGACGCACGTGTCGACACCCGAGTCGATCCGCAGTGCCGGGGTCTTCGTGTTGAACGCCGTCTTCCAGGCCCCGCCGTCCACGCTCTCCATCACCTCTGCGGTGGTGTCCGACCAGTCGTTCCAGCCGGATTCGTGCTCGGCCGTCATCACTGCCCAGTACTTCGTCCCCGCCGTCAGCTGCGGCTGCGGGGTGAGCGTGCCGCACTCCTTCTCGAACTGTGGCTGCGTGACGCTGACCGTCGGGTGGATGCCGCCGGTCAGCTGGACTTCGAATGCCGAGAACGTGCCGGAATGACCCCGGAGTCTGAAGAGGGCCGGGTGCTCGTTGACCCGGCCGGTCGTCAACCAGATGCACACGCCGCCTGCTGAGCAAGGGCCACCGTCACGGAACGCCGCCTCCAGGGCGCCCTGGATCGACGGCGGGCAGCCGGTGCAATTCCGAGCGTGGACGTGATCCGCATCGAAGGGAATCAGCCCGGTCTCCCACTTCTCCGCGCCCTCGGTGTACCTCAGCCGGAACGTGCCCCCGGTCGGGTTCCCGTTGACCGCGACCCGCCAGGCGTTCTCCGTGTTCTCCAGCAGGTAGAAGCCCATGCTTCCGAGGACCTGGCCGCTCGGCTTGCCGCTGTCGTCGGACTGGATCGTGACCTCCCCGATGTGCGCACAGCCGGTCGCGTCGACGCCGACGAGAACGCACTGCCCGCGCATGCTGAGCAGCTGCGCCTTGCCCGACTGGGTGGGTCTGAACGCCATCGCGGTGCGGTACGTGCCGAGATCCGACGGCCCCACCGGCACCGAGTTGATGCCGGTCACGGTCGGCGACGGTGTGGTCATCGAGGTGAACAGGGTCGTCAGCGTCCCCTGCGCGGGCGCGACAGCGGGCGCGGCGCCCATGGCGAGCAGCAGGACGGCGGTGAGCAGGCCGAGCAGCGCGGCGCGGGCCGCGGGACGGAGTCCTGCTGTCGTGCTGTGGGCGAAGCGGGAGCGGCGCATGCTGAGTACCTCCGAGCGGTGAGTTGTTGCCTGTCGAGAGCAGACCAGGAGGCGCTGACATCTCGCTGACATCTCGCTGACATGCGAGAGGAATGCGGTTAGTGGCGATCGGAGGCTCCTCATCACGCGGCCTCGCTGAAGATGTCGGGCACCTCTCACTGCTGCGCATCCGCTACAGCGGTCGCTTCGTCGTCGAAGCAACTGCGCGATTCCGGTACTGCGACGTGGCATTCCACCCGGCTCCAAGTGCGCGATGACGACGGTGCCCTGAGCAACGAGATCAGCACCAAGACCTTCGTTCGCGACTAAGGAATAACTCCGGTCGGGCTGGAGTCGAGTCGCGTCGGCAACGAGGTATGAGACGATTGAAACGTCCAACCCGGTAGCGCTAGATGAGAAGCCGAAGCCGTGCCAGCGACCCAGACGCTCGCGCAGCGAAGGAGCAGGAATCTCGTGGCGAAGCCAGCGGCGCGCGGTCCGCGTATTCGAGTCTCCTCGCGCTTCAAGGCGCAGCGGGGAACGCGGCCGTCTCTCGGCTGCTCCAGCGCTTCCCCGAAGCGGCCGACATCGACACCTTCTGGAGCAATCTCAAGGATCGGGTCGCAGCGGAGGGCGGTGATGTGCATGGCCTCGACTGCCGCGAGGCCAGCAACCGGCTCGCCTCAATCGGGCAATCGAAGGCAAAGCAGCGCGGGATCAAGGCAAACCGCAACGCACTCAGCGGGCCGCTCTATCGCATCTCAGACGACGATCTAAACGCCACCGCCACCGAGGTGAAGGAGGCCTATGGTCGTGCATGGCGCGTCCGCGACCGTGTCGTCTCCGCCTTCGGCCGCGACTTCATGAAGGTGTTCAGCGGTGGCGCCGAAGGCGCGCAGCCGACAGTCCACTTCTACCCGCTCCTGCCCGGAATGATGATCTATTCCGCCGAGGACGCCGGCTGGAAAGACAAGGGTAAGGGGACGTACCGCTGGTACCTACGACACGCAGCCGTCTATGCGGGCGGCGGCTGGGTTCGCGAGAACTTCGGCGCCCAACGCCGAAACATCAAGCAAGGCGATCCTGACGAGGATAAGCGGGGCGGCGCCTATGGCCTCTCGGACAAACCAAAGTTCCTCACCACGCTGGCGATCTACGACCCGTTTCATGCCTACCGTTCGAAGGAGGAGGAGGCCTGGGTGAGCAAAGGGCCCTTGAGTGGGCTCCAGGCCGCGGTCGGCGCGGCTGCGTCGTGGTTTCCTTCCCCGTAGCGGTACGGCGAACGCGCTCCCTAGTCAAGTTGACTCTCCTCCAGGGCCTGAGACGTCCGCCTCGAGCGCGTAGGTGCCCGTGTCACTCGCGGCGTTCGCGTCCGCGCCCAGACTTCGTATCCGGCCCGGCGTCCCGCCTGATGAGTGTCGCCAGCAAAGTCAAGGCGCTCGCCACAACTCCGGAGCAGGCGGCCACGACCACACTGACTTTATTGTGCCGCCAGCAAACGGTGCCTCCGAGTGCTACTCGCCGACGGGCGGCTCGCGCACGCGTTTGACAGTGACATCTATCGCTGTCGTTGAAGGTTCGATTGCATCGGTTTATGCGATAGGCGACTCCCGCGAACGCAGCGCGTGCCTTTTGTTCGCGACGCTTCGCGGCCACTGCCTCCTCGTCGGCCCGCTGAACATCGGCTGCTTGCCACCACATCCCCTTCGGCGAGCCGAACAGAATCGCAGCCCGACCTTGCTCGAAACCGCCAGGTGGCCGTACGTCCGGTCGATCATCTCGACGGAGGTTCCCATCCGCCGCGAGAGCGAGAACCAGCGACACGCCGGCGGCGAGCGAGAAGGTCGCGTATGAGTGGCAGAGGTCGTAGACCCTCCGTCCGGGCTCGATCCCGGCCGCGCGCATTGCCGGTTTCCACTCGGTGCTTAGCGCCACCGGCCCCGATTCGTAGGCTAAGACGAGCCCGACGACACGGCTGAGGCGTCGATCTCAAAAAAGGAGGCGCGAGATGACAGCGCTTATCTGGTTCGCGGTTGCTGGCAAGGACGGTGGGCCCGTGAATCTTCTTGTGGACGGAGACGCGAAAGCGGTGACGGACGAGATCCTCACCCGTTCGCAACCGCCGTTGCTTGTGCGCTTGCAGCGGGACGATGAGCCGGTTTGGGTTAACCCCGCGAACGTGCTCTACATCGAGGAAGCGGGGGAGCCCCGAGGCATCCGGGGCCGGCGGTGAACTGAACTCCGCCGGCCCGCGGTGCTTGTAGCGCCACCGGCCCGTCTCGAGCCTACGGCGCGGGACCAGCGGATCGAGTCCGCGACTACAGAGTTGCGATTACTCCTGACTGCGCTCTAGCGAGAACACGCTGGCCCACCGCAGGGCTAGGTACGCGTCGAAACGGGCACAAACCGCCCGTGATCGAGGACGATCCTCACGCGCTTGAACCCACGCTTATCCGGGTCGTCGTCATGTTGGCGGCTTTCTTCGAGGAAGTGCCTGACGAGGTGCTTGATCCCTACGACGCGCTCAAGTACCTCGAAGCGCTGGCTGCGGAGATCGACGGCATCGAGCCACGCGACCGGTCACGTTTCGCGCTCCTGATGCACGACGAGGCGAGCAGGCAGCCCGAGCTCAAGCAGTTCATCCTGAGCCTGATCCCTGACGAAGCATCCTGGATCGCGGGCGAATAGGTTCGGTGACTAGGGGAGCCGCGCCCGTCTCATCAGGAGGAGAAGGCGGGTACCTGCACCGCTATCGCTCCAGTTCGCTCGTGCGATTCGCCGGGCTCGGGCCGGCGCGCGCGGTTCCGACCGACAAGGTCAGTTCGAATCGCGCTCCATGCGGTAAGGCCGGCGCGTAGCTCAGCGTCCCGCCATGCGTCCGAGCATATGAGTGGGCGATCGACAGGCCAAGCCCAGCGCCCTCACTCGCGTCAGTCGTGCCGCGCGTGAACCGCTCGAACAGGTTCGGGACGAACGCTGGAGCAACGCCACCCCCACGGTCTTCAACGGCAACCGTGAGCTTCCCGTTGACCAGCGCGGCTGCCACGAGGTACGGCGGTGCCCCATGCCGCCGTGCGTTGATGAGCAAGTTGCTGACGATCCGGTCAAGCGCCTGCACATCGAGAACCGCGACCAGGCTCGGCGGCACCGCGGTCGTCACGTCGGTGCCCGGTTCGAAGACACCGGCGATGTGCGACGCGAGACGCTCCGCCACGTTGACCTCGGTCGGCTCGACCCGGATCGCGTCGGCCTCTAGCCGCGAAAGATCGAGCAGGTTCTCGACGAGCTCGAACAGGCGCTTCGACTGCTGCGTCAGGATTGTCCGCAGACTCTGGCGCTGCTCCGGCGTGAGCTCGTCCTCGCGCTCGTCGAGCGTCCGCACCGCACCGAAGACGGCAGCGACGGGTGTCCGCAGCTCGTGTGACGCGAGTGCCGCGAACTGGCTCTTGAGCTCGTTCAGGCGACGCAGCTCCCCGTGCTCGATCGCCTTCTCGAGGAACGCCGCGATCAGCGTCCCGAACGTCGTCAGCAGGTCGACTTCCGACTCGTCGAGCTCGAACGCAGCGCCGCGCTGGTCGCACGTCATGAAACCAAGGCAGCGGCCGTCACTGATGAGCGGCACGATCACGAACGAGCCGATCCCGAACCGCGAGACGATGTCGTCGGGCACGCACTCCTCGCGGCCTGGAGCTCGAACGAAGATTGCCTCCTGCGCCGCGAGCGCACGCCCGAAAGCGCTGAAGTCGGTCGCAGGCAGTGCAGCGGGCAGCGCAATCTGCTCGGCCGGCGTCAGGCCGACGGCCGCGAAAGGCACGAGCGTCGCGGTTTCCTCGATCCAGCGGACAATTCCGACGCGCTCGAACCGGAAACCGTGCGCGACTGCCGCGCACGCCCGCTCGAGCACACTCCGCGCCCGGAACTCGCCGGCTGCGAGCGCACGCGCGAGAAGATGGAGCGCCTCAAGTTGGATCTTAGGGCCGCTTGCTACCGCATTCCATTCGGGGAGGCTTCATCTGCCGTACCAACCCAGTGTAGGCGGTGCAGGTGCAAGGGACAAAGTCGCGACGCGCCACTCCGGGCGCCTCGCCCAGCGCCGGCCCGCGCACCTTCACGTGTGCCGGCCGGCCTGCGATCCGCCGACAACAAGACGAGCCACGACAAGGAGAGAGCCGCGAGTCACGACAGCCTGAAGCTGCGGAGACGCCGGCTCCGCTAACGCAGCTTCAGATGCGCGACCTGATAGCCGAGCAAGCGCTGGAAGTACTGCAGGCCGGGCTGCATCACTGGTGCCATCCCGGCCGCGACGAGGAGGGACGTGACGCCGCGCTTGGCCAGCTCGCTGACGATCTCGGTGTGGAGCAGCCAGCGACCTGAATGGCCGCGGCAGACAAGTGACCAGATGAGCGCCACCTCGGAGTCGACGCTCACCACCGCCAGTCCGATCGGCTGGCCCTCGGCGTCGAACACCGCCCACCACTCGGACTCCGGTCGCCCGATCAGCAGCTTGCGCTCCCACGACTCGGTCAGTCCTGGGTCGATCAGGTCGACGAGCGCCTCGCGCTCCGCGAAGCCCTCGAGCTGACCGCAGCTCAAACGCGCGTCCGCGGCCCGGTGCAGGTTGGTGCGGACGGCCTGTTTGTGATGCCCGCGCAGGTACGCCTCTCTCGAGCTGGGGACGACCAGCACGCCCTGCGCGACCCGATGCTTGGGGATGCCGAACCGGCGCTCCTCGAGGTAAGCGCGGATCGCGCGACCGCTCGGCGAGTCGGTCGGCGACACCGTCAGGCGCTCGAGCCTCGCGACAAGGCGCGCCGATGCAGCGAGCCCGCGCGGCCGAACGATGTGCCGCAAGCGCGCACCGCCCGAGCTCGAAGCGACGCCATGCAAGTGGCGTGACGCTGTCTCGAAGAGTTCTCCCCCGTACTGTGTCTCCGGCGACGACGGCACCGCTGTCCGGGCGATACGGCGAGCATTGATCACGCTCGGACGTGCCCCGCGCGTCGTCGCCCCGCGCGCGGTGGCGCCCGGCGCGACGGCTGCCGTCACGACGAGCGATGCGATGAGCGTGACGCCAACTCGCGACAACAGGCCCACGGTCCTCGAAACCTACGCGCGGTCGGCGGCCGGGTCTACTGACTCAAAGTCGAGAATCGGCTCGGTTGGCGACGAGGCACCGCGTACGGTGACGAACACGGTGTTGAGGTCATTGGCGCTCGACATATCCAGCTTGCAGCGAAAGACGTGGTCGCCACCGTAGCCCCTGGATGCCTCAATCCGACTCCCCTGAATGGGTGATCCCACCAGGACACTCTGGTGATCCGCGACGGGCTCGACCGCGACGCCGCCGGACCGTCCGAACGGTGTTAGCTCGTTGCCCGGCAGGTCTTGGCCTCACGCTGGACGAGACCGTCGCGCCCCCTGGCCGGTCCGAGGCGGCTCTGCGATCGTATCCCGATGCTTCCTCTGTCCGACGGCATTCCTACACGGCGATTTCCCGTCGTCAACGTCGCGATCATCGCGGCCAACCTGGCGGTCTGGCTGCTCTACGAGCTGCCGAATCTCGACTCGGCGGTGCGGCATGCCTCGTTCTACCCGTGCACGATCGACGGCTCCTGTCACGGACCGCAGCCGTGGGAGATCAGCTGGCTGACGTCGATGTTCCTGCACGGGAGCTGGGACCACATCCTCGGCAACATGCTGTTCCTCGGCGTCTTCGGAAAAAACGTCGAGGATGCGCTGGGCCATCTCCGCTACCTCGTCTTCTACCTCGCAGGCGGCTTCGCGGCGACGTTCGTGCAGACGGCGACGACGCTGCTGGCGGGGACGGCGGCCGATGCACAGGTGCCGAACCTCGGCGCGAGCGGCGCGATCGCCGCTGTCCTCGGAGCGTACTTCGTCCTCTTTCCCGGCACTCAGGTCCTGGGCCTGATCGGCATCTTCCCCGTTCGGATCTCGGCCATGTTCTTCCTCGGCTTCTGGTTCCTCTACCAGCTGTACGAGGCGAACCTCGGCCTCGTCAGTTCGAGCGCAAACGGGGGAGGGGTCGCGTTCTTCGCACACGTCGGCGGTTTCGTCTTCGGTGTGCTCGTCGCCCGCCTGCTGGTGGGGCGCGGTCGCGGCGATACCGGACGGGACGACCGTCAGGCGGTGGGCGTCCCGCTCTGATCAGACGTATCCCTTCCGGCCCAGCCATTGCAGCGCGAAGTACCCCCAGACAGGCGGCAGGTAGGAGGTGCAGAGGCGGTGGGTCAGCGCGATCGCGAACGCGGTCGAGTCGTCGACGCCGACGGCCACGAGCCCGGCGGTGAGGCTGGCCTCTGCGGCGCCGACGCCTCCCGGGACCGGAACCAGGCCGGCGAGAGCGCTCGCCGTCATGTTGATTACGAGCAACTGCACGAGGGAGAGGTCGACGCCGTAGGCGAGGCAGACCGCGCCGAGGGTGAGCGCGAAGAACACCTCAGTGGCGAGGTTGCCTCCGAACAGCTCGACTCGCTTGCGGCGATTGCGCGCGACGGCCCACAGGCTCGAGAGGCCGCTCCGGAGGTGGGGAACGACCTTTGCCCGCAAGGTCGGCACGGCCATCACGACTGCCACCGCAGCGACGAGCGCGAGCAGGATCAAACCGACCACCCGGCCCGACGGGGCGCCGCCCGCCGCGCCGCTCGTGTCGATGTCGAGGTCGACGAAGGGCAGCAGGACGGCCACGAGCGCGAGCTGCACGATCGTCTCGGAGAGATCGTCGACCGCGCCGGCCGTTAGGGCCTCACCGGTCGGGGCGCCCATCCTCTGCAGGAAACGAACGTTGAGCGCGATCGGACCGGCCGCGCCGGGAACGGTCAGGCTGATGAACTTCTTGGCCGACTGCAGCACCACGCACGGCAGGATCGGCAGGGGTGTCGCCACGGCCCCGCGCAAGGACAGCCCGGATGTGACGAGCGCGAGCTGAGAGAGGATCAGGGCGAGGATCACCCAGGGGACGTTCGCCTCGCGGAGAGCGTCCGCGATCGTGCCGAAGCCGATCTCGGCCAGCTGCGTGATCAGCAGGTACGCGGCGACCCCGACCATCACGGTGACCAGCACGTCCCGCGGGCGAATTCGCCTGAGCTGCACGAGCTCGGGCACCTCTTGCCCGGTCGCCGCCCCGACGGCCGCGCGGAGATCCTTGAGGCCGACTTCGTGCGTCCGCGCAAGGTCGCGCAGGTGCGGCGTGAGTGCTGCGCGCTGCAGGTAGGGCATGACTCTGGCCATCGTGTCGCCCGACGTCGCCTCGACCGCCTTGGCCAGCGCTCGCTCCGGTCCGACCAGCACGGTGCAGGCCACGAGCAGCTCCGCGACGTCGATGTCGCGTGCCGACTGCGGCGCGCCGAGCGTCGCAGCCGAGAAGTCCACGAGCATCGGGCCGTTCTCGACCAACAGCACGTTGCCCAGGTTGAGCCGACCGTGCGAGATGCCGGCGTCGTGGAGCCGGCCGACCTGCTGCCAAAGATTCTCCAGAACCTCGTCGTCGACCTCGTCGGCGCTCGCGTGCTCGAGCGGCTCGACGGCGGGCTGGCGGGTCACGATCAGCGCGTCGCCGTCGGGGCCGAGTGCGGCCGTGACCACCGCAGGCACACGTACCCCGGCCTGGGCGGCCACGAGCGTGGCCAATGCCTCGTGCTCGACCTGCTCCAGGCGGCCGACGGGCGCGCTGCGCGGAGGGTCGCGGTAGGCCAGCAGACGCCAGCTCCGAGCCAGCCGTTGCGTGTCCTGAGCATCCTTGGCGAGAACGCGAACCTTCAGCGGCTGCCCGGTTGGATCGCGGCCCACGTACTCCGCCGCGCCGACGTGCTGTTGTGCGAATGGGGCCAGGTCGCCCAACGCCACCCCAAGCGTGCCGAGCGCCGCCCGCACCTGATCGCTGGGGGGAACGCCGGCCGCCGAGCCGAAGACCAGGCGCACCAGGGCGCCTGTGCCGAGACCCAGCGCCAGCGCCCCGAGGGTGGAGGCCGGGCGTGCGGCACCCAGCACCACCGCGCCCAACATGGCCAACGGAACGAGCCACGTTGCCAGCACTCGTACCCAGCGCACGAGCTCGGGTGCGACCACGACGACGACCGCCGTCGCTGCGGCCAGGCGAAGCTCCGGGTAGCCCCAGCGGGACAGTAGATGGCCCTCTGCGGGAAGCCAGTCGGACTCGACTGCACGCCCCAGCAGCATCCCTGCCGCCAGGAGGACGAGCGCGGCGACGAGCAGGTCACGGGCCAGGTCCCAGCGTCGGCGCAGCAGCACGTCGAGGACGATGATCAGCGCGAGTGCCAGGAGGCCGACGAACGCTGTCCGCCACAGCGCCCCGGCCCACCCCAGCACGGTGGTCAGCGCCTCGGCGACCTCCTTGTCGTGCTCCGGCGCCGATGATGCGATCACGGCGGAGAGCCCGATGACGACGGCCGCCCAGACCAGGAACACGGAATCGATCGTCCGCCGGTTCCGGCGCCCGACCTCGGCGGTCGTCAGCAGGGCGAGGTCCCACGAACGACCCTCCGAAGAGGCCTGCTCGTCCCGGGTCGCCCCCGTCGCAGTCACGCGCGTGTGCGGCTGCTAGGCGCCGCCGGGGCGCGAGGTCGTGAAGTTGTGGATCGCCTCCGTGAGCTCGAGGATCTGGTTGGAG
>Ga0111539_10007944_pt1 | contig 13527 bp, 11 predicted proteins | sample RhiMethybrSRZTD1_FD_79667 | JGI IMG/M metagenome (GOLD analysis project Ga0111539, IMG submission 79667) | Populus rhizosphere microbial communities from Tennessee, USA - Rhizosphere MetaG P. TD hybrid SRZTD1 (version 2) (version 2) | ecosystem: Host-associated > Plants > Roots > Rhizosphere >...
CGCGTTGGAGAAAGTTGGTGTGCAAAACGCGGGATGCCTAGTCGTTTGCCATCAAGCCGTTACTGTCGAGAGTTATTCTTTGTAAGACCGGGTGACTGGGAATCAACGCTTTGAGCTTTAGATTATTCGTCGTGACGTCGGGAATGGTTTCACCGCTGTAAAAACCAAGCCGGCTGCCAGTGCCAGTTCCTCCGCGGATCGCGTAACTACCAAGGACAATCACTGGCTTGGCCAATCCGTTCCACGCAGCGGTCTCATTGTCCTGCTGATAGTGACCGCTCGCGACCGATCGGCTAACAATGACCAGATCGGCGGGCGCGAACACGTTTGTGTTGAGGTCATCTATGCTGACCACCCGCGTGATTGTGTGTCCGTTAGCTCTCAGCAAATCGGTATATCCCTTGTCCGGGGCGTTCGTGAACCCGGCATTGCCTGCATTCGCTGAAGGCAAATCCGATCCGTGAAAGCTCACAAAGTATATATTCGCCGCGTGTGACGAAATGGCGACGAGGAGTGCGCAAAGGAGTACTGCAGGTATTTTCATAGGTTATTTTCGGGCTACCGCGATAAATTCTTGTGAGCACGCGATGAAGTGTCAAGGCTGTAACTCCCGACGTAAGGAGGGGGCATTTCTCGTTGTGCATTTACGCAGGTCACAGTGCGCTCTCCGCGTACGCGGCTCGGCCCCAACGACTATCCCAGGCCCGTCCCATCACCAATTGATGCCCGCCAAAACGCTGTGCTAGATTCAACCTGTGGGAGTGGAGAAGGTCTTCTTGCTGTCGCCCGCGCGCGCGACGGGACGACGCGCGGCAATGCTTTCCAATCCGAACGCGCAGTTTGACCTGGCGCGGCGGTTGCAGCGTGGCGAAGCGATCCCGCTCGGCGAGGTGTTTACGTTCCTAAGCGGGCTCTATTTTCGCGGCAAGGTCGCCTACGCCCGCGCGTTCGCGAAATGCAAGCGCGGTCGCTGCGCGATTTGGGTGATCACGAGCAACCTTGGGCTGGTAAGTGTGGACGAACCGTTTTCCCTGAAACAGTTGCAGCAGTTTTCTGAGGTCGACATCGATCATGAAGATCCACGCTATCGCAAACCGCTGGAGCGCGACGCGCAACGCATCAAAAAGCAATTCGGTCCAGAGGCCGAGATCGTGTTGCTGGGGAGCATCAGCACCAAAAAATATGTCGGTTGCCTGCTGGAAGTCTTTGGGCCGCAGTTGAAATTTCCAATCGAGTTCGTGGGGCGCGGCGACATGAGTCGGGGAGGGCTATTGCTCCGGTGCGCGGTGGACAAACAGGAATTAACGTATGTCCCGGTGCTGGGGGCCACGCGGCGCGGCAAACGACCGCCGAAACTGACGCCGCGCGGCTATACGCACCTCAAGGGAGTATGAAAACATTGGAACAACGTGAAACAGGCACGGCAGCACCGCTGGTTCCGGAGCGGCCCACCCTGCTGAAATTGCGCGAGGCCGCCGCGGGTTGCAAAGCGTGTCCGCTTTGGAAGATCGGCACACAAACCGTCTTCGGCGAAGGCGAACGCACCGCCAAAGTGATGTTCGTGGGCGAACAACCCGGCAACGATGAAGACTTGCAGGGCAAACCGTTTGTCGGCCCCGCGGGCAAGTTGCTCGACCAGGCGCTGGAAGAAGCTGGCATCAATCGCGACGAGGTTTACGTCACAAACATGGTGAAACACTTCAAATGGGAACCCAAAGGCAAACGCCGCATCCACAAAAAACCCAACGCGCGCGAAATCGCCGCCTGCCGTCCATGGCTCGAAGCTGAACTCGAAGTAGTGCAACCCGAAGTCCTCGTGTGCCTCGGCGCCACCGCCGCGCAAGGGCTCCTTGGGCGCGACTTTCGCGTAAGCGAACAACGCGGGGAGTTCATCGAGTCCGAACTAGCGCCGCATGTCATGGCGACAGTCCATCCTTCCTCAATCCTCCGCGCTCCCGATGAGGAAACGCGCCGCGCCGAACGCAAACGCTTCGTCGACGATTTGAAGAAGTTGAAGAAGGTAGTGTAACTAATGGAAGTCGTGGGACTCACTGCCGGTGAGTTGCCCATGCGGAAGCGGTTCGACTTTTTTCGTTTTCACAAGCACGACGTTGTCGGTGTTTTGGACCTGGCCTTCGATGATGAGAAAATCCTCTTGCGTAATTAACAGGCGCATCTTTTCGAAGAGTTGCGGCGTGACGATGGCGTTCGAGACGCCGGTTTCGTCTTCCAGGCTGATGAACACGAAACCCTTGGCCGTGCCGGGGCGTTGACGGCAGATGACGTTGCCCGCGATGCGAATCCGTTCGCCATGACGCGCCTTCGGAAGATCGATAGCGCGCCAAATGTTCCGGAGTTGCGGGCGCAACAACGCCATCGGGTGCGACCCGGTCGTAAGTTGCATGCCGCCGTAATCGGCGCTGAGCCGCTCGGCGTCGTTCATGGGCACAAGTGGCATGGGTTCTGATCGCGCGGCGAACATCGAGTCCCAATCCTCTTGCTTCTCAACTTGCCACAGCGCGTCGCGTCGGTGATCCGCGAAACCATTCAATGCGCCAATTTGCGCAAGGACGCGCAATTCATCTTTGTGAAGCGGCACGCGGAACTTGAAATCGTGCATCGAAGCGAATGAGCGTTCCCGCCGTTGCGCGAGCAACGTCTGCGCATTCGGTTCGCGCAGACCCTGCACCATGCGCAGACCCAGGCGCACCGAATCGTCTGCCTCGATCGTGCAGTTCCAACCCGAGCGTTGCACGCACACCGGGCGCAGGATGACGCCGTGGCGCTTCGCGTCCTTCACGATTGTCGCTGGGGAATAGAAACCCATGGGCTGGTTGTTGAGGAGGCTGGCGTAAAATTCCGGCGTGTGATGCACCTTCATGTAGGCGCTGCCGTAAGCGATAATCGCGAAGCTGATCGCGTGCGATTCGGGGAAGCCGTAGAGCGCGAACGAAGAAATTGACTGCACGAGTTTGTCGATCACGTCCGGCGCGACGTTGTTGCGGCGCATCCCCTCGCGCAATTTCACTTCCACTTTGCGCATGCGCTCCTCGGAACGATGAAAGCTGATCGCGCGGCGCAGTTCCTCAGCCTGGTCGCCGGTGAAATTCGCCATCACCATGGCAATCTTCAGCATTTGTTCCTGGAAAAGCGGCACGCCCAGCGTGCGTTCAAGCACCGGCTCCAGGCGATCGTCAAAATACGTGACCTTCTGCTTGCCCGCGCGCCGCGCCAGATACGGATGCACCATGTCGCCCTGGATCGGCCCCGGCCGAATGATTGCCACTTCGATGACCACGTCGTAAAAGCACTTCGGTTGCATGCGCGGCAGCGTCGCCATTTGAGCGCGGCTCTCGATTTGGAACACGCCGATGGTATCCGCCTTTTGCATCAATTCGAAAGTCGCCGAGTCGTCCTTCGGAATTTTCGCCAGATCCACCGGGTGCCCGCGCTGGCGCGTGAGTTCGATCGCGTCCTGCATCACCGACATCATGCCGAGGCCGAGCAGGTCCAGCTTGATGATGCCAAGGTCCTCGCAATCCTCCTTGTCCCATTGCGCAACGACGCGCCCTGGCATCGAAGCGTTTTCCAGCGGAACAATAGAATCCAGTTGCCCCTGGCAAATAATCATGCCTCCGGAATGCTGGCCCAGGTGGCGCGGCAGCCCATACATCGCCTGATACAATTTCGCGAACGGCAGCGAGCGAGGGTGCGCTTTCGGAATGCCCGCCTGTTGCATCTGCGCTTGCAAATCCATCGTGTGCGGGAAATCACCGTTGGCGAACAGGTGCGAGAAACGGTCGAGCACGTCCGGCGGGAAGTTCAGCGCTTTGCCGATCTCGCGCGCGGCGCTGCGCCCGCGATACGTAATCACGTTCGCGGTCATGGCCGCGCCGTGCTTCCCGTAACGTCGATACACTTCCTGTATGACGCGCTCGCGGCGATCGCCGCTGGGCAAATCAATGTCGATATCCGGCCAGCTCTTTCGGCCTTCGCTGAGGAAGCGCTCGAAAAGAAGTTTGCTCCCCACCGGATCAACCGCCGTGACGCCAAGGCAGTAACAGACCGCGCTGTTGGCAGCGCTGCCCCGGCCCTGGATCATAATATTGTTCTCGCGGCAGAATTGGACCAGGTCCCACGTAATGAGGAAGTAGCCCGCGAAACCGAGCTTCTCGATGAGCGCAAGTTCGTGATTAAGCTGATTGCGGACCTTGTCATCCAACGTCGCGCCGTAACGCTCGCGTGCCCCGAAAAATGTCTGCTTGCGCAAAAAGCTGTCCGCCGATTCGCCTGCGGGCACTGGATACTTCGGAAATTCGTAGCCGAGATTTTCCAGCGAGAAGCGGAGCCGATCGGCGAGAATGCGCGTGTTCTCGATGGCTCCGGGCAAATCAGCAAAGAGTTGCTGCATCGTCGTGGCATCCTTGAGATGCCGCTCGCTGTTGCGCGCGAGGAACTTTCCCGCCACGTCCAGATGCGTGTGATTGCGGATGCAGGTGAAAACATCGAGCACCTCCCGGCCATAGGGTTTGGCGTAGAGGGGGCCGTTGGTGGCAAGGAGTGGCAGGCGATGCGTTGCGGCGAGCGCGAGGAGGCAATTGATGATATGATCTTCGCCGCGCACGCGATGACGCTGGAGTTCCACAAACAAATTGCCGGCCCCGAAAATATTTTTGAGCTGCACAAGCCGCGCTTCAGCTTCGCGATTCGCATCGCGTTGGAGCGCACGCGCGAGCGGCCCTTCATCGTCGCCGGTGAGCGCGATCAGGCCGGAGGTGAACTCTGGCAACTCGTCCCAGCGCACTTTGCTTTCGCCTTTGGGCGCGCGCAGATGCGCACGCGTGAGCAGCCGGCAAAGGTTTTGGTAACCAGTGCGCGTCTCGACCAGCACGGGCAAAACGCTGTCATCCTCCATGGTCAGTTCGCTGCCAATGATTGCGCGAATGTTGTTGTCCTTCGCAGCGGTGAAAAATCGAGGCGCGCCGTAAACGCCGTCGCGATCGCACAACCCCATCGCCGGCAGGCCGCATTCCTTGGCGATTTCGGCCATTTGCTCCGGCGTCGAAGCGCCCCGCAAAAAACTGAACGCGCTCCGGCTGTGGAGTTCGATGTAGCTCATCAATCGTACACTCCTTCCACAAACCAGTCTTTGGCCTCGCGGCACAAACGATACAGACGTCCGTCGCTCGCCTCTACGTCCCACTCCTCGCGGCCCCAGTGCTCCTTGTCCCACCATTGCCCGGACGCGCGCCACGGCCCCCTCGTGTCGCACACAGCGCCTTCAAAGACACTGCTCTCAACCGCCGCTGGTTGGCCTCGCGTCATTTGAACACGCGCCGGAGTCGGCGGCCGAAACCGATACAGCGCCGGCCCACGCGCGGTATCGCAGACTTCCAGTCTGCCGCTTTTACCCTCATGATCCAACCGCACCGCCTCCATCCGAAACGCATCCGGCTTGTAGCTTTCTTCGTTCACCGGCGTGCCGACGCGCTCCGCGCCAACGAGCGCGGTCAATCGCGCCAGCGTCTCGTGAAAATGGTTCGGGTCGCGCAGCACCGACTCGAACAACCCGAATTGATGATTGATCGCGCGCCCCGGCGTGGCCGAAAGTTCCAGCCCCACAATCGGATGGTCGGCGCGCAGCGTCTCCAAATGCGTGTGCAACATCCGAAACAGCGTCTCGACGTTCGCGGTCGGCGCCGGGATGCGAAACGTTTTCTCGTAAGGCTCGTCCGATTCAAACCGCAACCGCAGCCGCAGTTCCTGGGCGACCCAGTACATCATTTCGAGACGGACGAGAAGTTGTTCGAGAAATCGGCGCAGAATAAACAGCAGTGGCTCGATCGTTTCGATCTCGTGCTCGAACGCGATCGTTTCTTCAAATATTTGCGGTGGACGCACGAGCTTGAGTGGCCGCGTCGAGTTCGCCACCGCGCGTTCGTGCAAAGCCAGCGCTTCAGCTCCCAATCGCGTCGAAAGCGGTTCCTTGCCGAGCGCCACAAATTGGCCCACGGTGTAAATGCCCCATTTCCTGAGAATGGCGAACGTTTCCAGTGAAGGGCCGATGGATTCCACGGGCAGCGCGTTGAGGAACTCTGTCGAGTTGCTCACCACGCAACAGGGTTGGGCGGCGCGCGCGGCCAGCAAAGCCAGCCACGGATTTTCGCCGATCCCGATTTGCGCCGGCAAATGCAGCATAGCGAGCCGCTGCGCCAATTCATTGGCGAGTTCTTCGTGCTGCAAATTCGGCAGCCCCGCCAGGTCCAGTGTGCAGACACCGCTCGCAGTCGATTCGATGTTCGGCGAAAACGAGTAGGCGCATTGCAGCAACGCGTCGGTCGCCGCTTTCTCCTGCGCCGCGCAACGCGGTTTGATTTGCAGGAGCGTCGAGCGGGCCAGCGCCTGCGTCGGCGACATCCCTTCGGCGATGCCGACGCCCCGCGCCGCAGCCGTGAGTTGAAGCACCACCGGCTTCTTCTGGGCTGGATCGATTAACACCACCGGGCGTTTCTCCAGTCCGGCTTCCGCGCGCAAAACGGCCTGCAGAAAAAAATCCGAAACGTAAATAACCGCAAACATCAACTCGCCTCCACCGCCATCGGTTCGTGTACTTCCGTCGCCGCCGCGCGTTGCAGCACAAATTTCATGCGCGAGACCAGTTCGGCCTCGGTCTGTTCCCACGATTGCAAAGTGAACTGATTTGCCAGTGACAGCCGCACTTCGGCGCTGCTCACCATTGGTTTGGGGGTCACAATCAGCAAGGCTGTGGGCGTCGGTTCGATGATCCGCTGCAACCGATACCACGTCGTGCCTGGAATTTTGCGCAACTGCTTCGCGGGATTACCGTGCAAATCCAAAATCACCAACGGCATATTGCCGTCGCGCAGAACGAGATCAGCAGCCTTGAGCGCCTGCGCCGCGTCCGTGCAACGCACCCACAACAGCCCGGCGAGTAACTCATTGTTCAAATCGGCAGGATCAAACCCATCCGCCCCATCGATCAGGGCCACGCGCTGCCGTTCCTCCCCGGCATGGCGCAATATCCGGCGCAGCGTCAACGCTCCTCCCGCTTGCGCGCTGACCAACTCAGTGACAACTCCTTTGGACAAGCCGCCTTGCAACAATCCATCGATCTGCGCCACTCCGGTCGCGAAACACGGACGCGCAGGCAACTTCTCCGCCAGCCCCATCCGTACCCGCGGAAACCGTTGGCCGAGCAAATCCCGAAGCTGAACAATATTCGCGCGGGATACGTCCCCTGATTCCCCATCGAGGCGAATACTGCTCATCCTACTACGATACATTTACATAGCCTGTGTGGTCAACGCGAAAGCCTGCTTTCTATCGGATTCAGTTTCAGGTATTTTTCAGGTGTTGATTCAACCCCGACAAACTGTCCTCCCTTGGTGGGGCGAGCGCTGGCATCTCGCGGCGTTTCTATTTTTTTTGTTTTCCTTGAGCGTGGCGCTTGTTGTTCCTTTGGTTAAAGGCGAATTCGAAGCTGAGTGGATGACCAGTCTGGTGCTTGGTTCGGCGTTGCTAACATCTCTTATAACGCTAGGACGGCAACTTCCTTTGCAAAATGTGATCGTGATCGGTGCATTGCTGGGCGTCGTGGCCGCAGGCTGGGCTGAGTTTACCGAGACTTCACCGCGCTGGCGCGGGACCACCTGGCGCACAACTGTGTTCTGGACCGTTGTTCTTCTCAATGCCCGAGGTGTAGCGCAGTTTCTACTACAGTTCCGCCGCCGTTCGCGGTTCTACGGATGGGAGCTGATGGGGGCGAGCGCGTGGATTTTGATGTGCTCAGTTGGACTCCACAGGGATATACTGTACAAGCCGGTCTGGGTATTATTGCTGATTTCGTTCTTTGGAACCGCGGCTTTATTCGTGATTTCCTTGCCTCTATTCATCAACAAACGACCGGCCGAACCGCCTGTAAGTTGGCAGCCGATTGTCGTTCTCCCGCTGCTTTTACTGTGGGAGTTTCTGCCGCGCATTTAGCGCGACTACAAACCCGGTTGCGCAAACTCCAAAGTGGGGTATCTTACCCGTAAGGAGATCAACCACAGGAATGATGAAACGCAGTCTTACTCTGCTGGCGGTGGCTTTTTGCACGTTGGTTGCGACCGCGCAAAACGTGACTTTGCAGCGGGTGCCCGGACCGGTGCATCCGTACAGGCTGAGTGTTTCGCCGTCGGCTCAGGCGCTCGTAGTCGAGGCCAGCACGGATTTCGTCAACTGGTCGCTCGTCTCGCCGGTCGCCGCGAGCAGTTCGGCCACGATCGTCACCGATCCCCAGTCGACGAGTTTTCCAAGACGCTTTTACCGCGCGCGCACCGCTGTGCCCCCGCTGCCGACCTTTCGCAGCTTCCGAACACGGTCTTCATGGCCGGCGAAGGATTCAACGCGCTTCAATGCGCTCCCAACGGCAAGCTGGGCTTCATCGTCTGGCGCGGCCAGGACCTTGTTTACCGCGAACGCACCGGAACCGTCTGGACCGAGCAAGTGATTGGCCGCTACGGGCGGGTTTACACGCCCGGCGCGCGCGAGGAATATCGCTTTCAACCCCACGCCGCGTTGCTGTTTGACTTACAGTCGCGTGCGCGGGTTCTGTGGCTGAGCGGTTCCACGGTGCGCCATCACGTCCAGCAGAGCAACGGCACGTTCAGCGAGGCCGCTTCCATTTCACTGGCACCCGCAGGCAGTTCATTTGCGCTGTTTACGACGGCTATTGGCGCTGGGGATGCCCTGCACATCGCCGTTGTTGCTGCGCAAAATGATGGCGCCGTTAGCTACGGCTCGAACAAGAGCGGTTCGTGGCAATGGTCCCGCATCACCGACGTCGTGGGTGATCCGCGTGGATTCTTCAAGCAATCCTACGCGCCACGCTGGTTCTCGATGGCCGTGGATTCCCAGAACGCGGCGCACCTCACTTTCTGTCCGCAATTCGCCATGCCGCTCGGCCCCGAAGGCTATGTGAAGCCCAACAACGAACTCCATTACGCGACGGACCGCGGCGGCGCGTGGACCACCCAACGCATCGCGTGGGTACCCGACGAATCCGGCGACGCCGGCGAAGGGGCGAGCATCGCCATTGGTCCGAACGATCAGCCCGCGATCGCGGCGTGGTACAATGAGCGTTACGCGACAGGCTCATCGCAGTTCTGCCGCCTCTACTATTACACGCGTGACGCGAGCGGCAACTGGACCCAACAACTTGTCACCGACGCCGCGAGCGGCTATATCGCCAGCGATGGCAACATAGGCGCCGGCTTCGCGCCGTACCTGCGCTTCGACTCACGCGACCGTCCGAACATCGCGTTCTGTGACGACGCCGCCCAACATTTTCCTTACCAGAACGAGTACGCCGGCAACCTCCGCCACGCCTGGTACGATGGCAGTCGTTGGATGACCCGCACCGTTTGCCAGCAAACCGCGCCGCTCGACGCCCAGATCGTCTATCCAGGGATGGCAACCATGGGCAACGAAATCGTTTTCATGGGCCTGGACCGTCGCACCGTCTGGTCCGACTACCGGACCGCGACTTCCACGTATACGTTCTTCTACGTGCCGCTGGCGTTGCCGTAATTCATCCCGGTCCGTGCCTCTTTCATTGCGCGCCTTCCGCTTCGGGTTTGCGGATGTGCTCGTTAATGCACGCGATGAGGTTCTCGAGGGTCACGGGTTTTGCCAGGAAAAGCGCCCCGCCGCTGTTAAAACCTTTGACCCCGGCCTCGCGCGGGGAGACCGTCGCCGTCAGGAAAATCACGGGCGTGCCCTTGAGGTGGCGGTCGTTCTGGAGTTGTCCGAAGATATCGCCGCCGTCGAGGTTGGGCATGATGACGTCGAGGATGATGAGGTCGGGTTTGAATTCCCGCGCCGCGGGCATGGCGTAGGTGGCCTTGTTCTCCGCGCGCACTTCGAACTGGCCGGTCTTTTCGAGGTTCAGTTTCACCATGCGCGTAAAGCTGGCCTCGTCGTCCACGATAAGAATCCGTTTCTTTTCCATGCCTATTCCTATCTCTACACCTTGAACATCAATGTGACAACTACTCCGCCTTCGGGCCGGTTGCGAATGTCGATGGTGCCGCCGTGCAACTCGACGATCTTCCTGGTTACCGTCAGGCCCAGGCCGGTGCCTTTGCCGGTCGCTTTGGTCGTGAAGAACGGGTCAAAGATTTTGACGAGTTTTTCCGTCGGGATTCCGACGCCCGTGTCCAGCGTCTCGCAAATCACTACCGTCTCGCCCGCGCGGAACCGATCGGCCAGGCGCCAACCGGCGTCATGTCCCACCTCCGCCTCGGCCAATTGCCTGGCGTAGGTGCGCACCGTCAGCGTGCCGCCCGAAGGCATCGCGTGAATGGCGTTCGTGAGAATGTTCACCAGGACTTGTTTGATTTTTTGCTTGTCGACGTGCACCCGCGGAAGGTCGCTCGCCAGTTCGCGCACGAGCTTGATCGGATTGTGCGTGACTTCGTGTTTCACCAGGGTGAGCGACTGCTCGACGATGTCCGACAAGTTTTCAGGATGAAGGTCGAGTGCGCGCGGGACTGAGAAATCGAGCAGGCCGAGGATGATCGCGTCGGCGCGCTTCAACGCATCGGTCATGTCGTTGAGGATGAGGCCCACATTCGTATCCGGTGACGCGAGGTTCTTGGTCATGTAATCGATGCCCATGCCGAGAATTGCGAGGGGGTTCTTCACTTCGTGCGCGACGCCGGCGGCGAGGCGGCCCACGGATTGCATTTTCTCGGCCTGGATGAGTTGGAATTGCGCGGACTTCAATTCTTCGTGGGATTTTTGCAGATCAGTGAACACTTTCTCGAGTTCCGCTTTGCTTTGGCCGAGTTCAGCGTTGGCCTGCTGGAGCTTCTCTTCGGCCTCCTTGCGCGCGGTGATGTCGCGGCTGATGCCGACCAGGCCCACAATCTGTCCCGCGTTGTTCCGCAAGGGCACCTTGGTGGTGCTGTGCCAGCGCTTGCGGCCGTGAACGTCGGTGACGGGTTCCTCACGGTTCAGGAGAACTTCGCCATTTTCGATAATGCGCTGGTCGTCACGCGCGAACTGCTCGACCAGGGCGGGCGGGAAAAAATCGGTGATCTTTTTCCCGATGACTTCCTGCTCGGTGCGCACACCGAGGAATTTTCGATGGGCGATGTTATCGATCGCGTAGCGATGCTGCGTATCCTTGACGTAAATGTAGTCGGGCAGGTTGTCGATGAGGCTGCGTAGGAGGTTACGCTCCTCGGCGAGCTCGCTCTCGATCTTCTTGATCTCGGTGGTGTCGCGCGCAATGACGAAGTTTCCGACGACCCGGCCCGACTTGTCGCGCATCGGCAGCTTCGACGTGAGCGCCCAAGTAATGCTGCCGTCAGGCAACGTCTCGCGCTCGACCTTGCCGATAATCGGTTCGCCGGCGCCCATCACCAGCCGCTCGTCGTCCAACGCCACCTGCGCGTGCTCGGCGGTGAAAAAATCGAAATCGGTTTTGCCAATCGCCTGCGCCGGGTCCGCGACCTTGAATTGTTCCATAACCGCGCGGCTGATGCGCAGGAAACGGCTCTGTTCGTCCTTGAAGTAAATGCGGTCGGGGAGATTCTCCAAAAGAGTGTGCAGCAAATCGCGCTCCCGGGCGAGGGCTTCTTCGGCGCGCTTGCGCTCGATAGCGTAGCGCATGGAGCGGATGAGGAGCCGGCTGTCGACCTGGCCCTTGACGAGGTAATCCTGCGCGCCTTCGTGGACGGTCCGGATGGCGAGGGCTTCGTCGTCGCGGCCGCTCATGACGATGATCGGCACTGCGGGAGCGGCGGCGTGGGCGCGGGCGAAGGTGTCGAGGCCGAAGCTGTCGGGCAGGGAAAGATCCAGCAGGATCAGCGCGATCCCGCCGCGTTTCACGCGTTCGAGGCCGTCGCCGAGAGTTTGGACGTGCTCGAGGACGAAGGGATTTCCGGGCGCGTCAGAGAGGTATTCCATCAACAACCGCGCATCGCCGGTGCTGTCCTCGATGAGGAGCACGGTCAGTTGGCCTTCGGTCTGCACTGCTGGTGGGCCGGAGGGGGTTTTGGTGGCCTCTGGCTTAAGGGCATTAAACCATGGCGGGGCGGGTGCGGGAAGCAGATTCTGCTGCAAACCCCGCTTGAACTATACGTCAAATATGAGGCAGACTATCTTGAACGGATCGAAGTAGCGAGGCAAAGGAAAAGGCCGCCGCTCCAGTTTCAAGGTGACGAGGCTTTGGCGGGATGAGCGTTCTTAGTGTCCATTGCGTGCCATGACTCAACCTGTTCGATGCGCGTGCCGTCACATGCCTCCCGCCAAACACCCTCAGGTTCAAGAAAACCGACATAACAAGCAAAAGGAGTCGCGACCGTGACCGATTGGCCAAAGCGTGGCAGCTTGTCTTTGACAGAGGTGAAGGCGGTGGCACCAATCCATACATTTTTCTTTGTATTCATTCTTCCGCTAAGGTCCGCTGAACGAGGGATGGCGGCCAATACTTCCCTTGCGCATCAACAATGTCTTTAAGGTATTTGACGCCCTCGGCCCACGCAAAAACGGCCCGAGGGATGGTGATGGAGAGAGGGAAGCGGCCCGGCTGGCAAGCACCCAGGCCAAGCCGCCTTTTGAGGAAACGGCCCCGTTCAGGTCGGTGTAGGGGACCGGAGCCGCTTGCATTGCGCATCTTAACCTTCGGCTCGCGGGTGACGGACCGCTAATGCTTCTCCCGCATCGTTCAAATACCTCAAAACTATTAAGGCTCCGGGTTATAACTTCAAAATGCTCAGGAACCTACTCGCTTCAATAGGTTTAAGCTATTAACCATGTGCTCGAGAGAAACGCGCTCTCGTTGATCGTTGACACGTCCGGAGAACCCGCCATTGTCAGTCACTATGCCGTCACTGCGTCGTTTATCGGTCGGAGGTGTAATTGCCGTTTGTATCATTGCGGGATGTGCCGCGCCCGAACGGGATGCCGTCATCGAGGTTCACCCCGAAGTTAAGGCGGTTCCGCCTGTGGGCTATTGGGTGGTCGATGCAAAGGCGACCGCACACGCAGCAGTGATAAAGCAGGGAGAAGAAGGCTCCAGCGTGGTTGTCCAGGGATCGCGCACGAACCACACCTATCAGGGGAAGGCGCGGGAGGTTTACGATAGCGCCCTTAAGACTGTCGGTGCTGCCGGTGTGCAGCGTAGTTTGATACTGCGAGCCGATGGCACGGGAGAGGATTGGGCCACCATGCCAAAGGCCTTGCGAGCTTCTCACACGCCATTTCATTGGAGCGCGCAAGAACACACGCTGGAGTTCCGGTACGCGTCTCATACCGTTAGAGCAGAGTTCCCACATCCAAACGAGATTCGATACCCGTTACTGGACGAGGTATTCATCTTCACGCCGCAGAACTAATCCCGCGGATATCCCTTGCCCATAAAGTCCAGTCTCCTTCCGCACAATGCCAGAGCAATTGCTGGCCGTGGATCCACAGGTCGATGCTTTGCCAAAGCGGGCCGGCCAGCACCAGGCGCGC
>Ga0111539_10007947_pt1 | contig 13526 bp, 12 predicted proteins | sample RhiMethybrSRZTD1_FD_79667 | JGI IMG/M metagenome (GOLD analysis project Ga0111539, IMG submission 79667) | Populus rhizosphere microbial communities from Tennessee, USA - Rhizosphere MetaG P. TD hybrid SRZTD1 (version 2) (version 2) | ecosystem: Host-associated > Plants > Roots > Rhizosphere >...
CCTTCGCGCAGGCGACGCGGAGCGCCCTCGCGAACGCCTTGAACACGGCTTCGATGTGATGGTGGCTCGACCGCCCGTACAGCACCTTCGCGTGCACGTTCGCGCGCGCGCCAGCGGCGAAGCCGTCGAAGAAGTCGTGGACCAGTTCGCTTTGTAGGTCGCCGACCATCCGCACCTTGACCTTCAGATCGACGACCGCGTGCGGCCGGCCGCTGAGATCGACCGCGACGACGGCGAGCGTTTCGTCCATCGGCATGACGAAGTAGCCGGCGCGATTGATGCCCTTGCGATCGCCGAGCGCCTTGAGCAGCGATTCACCGAGCACGATGCCGACGTCTTCGACGGTGTGGTGCTGGTCCACGTCGAGATCGCCCGTCGCCTTCAGCGTCAGATCGAATCCGCCGTGGCGTGTAAACAGCTCGAGCATGTGATCGAAGAAACGAATGCCGGTGCGGACGTCGTAGCGGCCGCTGCCGTCGAGCGTCAACGCGCCTTGAATCTGCGTCTCGGTTGTCTTGCGATTGAACGTCGCTGTTCGGTTCATCGCTGCCTCCCCGCGGCAACCGATTCGAGCGCCTCGATGGCCGCGGCGGTGTGGTCGAGCATGCCAGCCGTAATCCGGATACAGCCCGGCGTGGTCGGATCTTTTGAGCGATCCCGGACGTGCACGCCTCGTGCGGCCAGCGCCTGCACGACGAGCGGCACTGCGTCGCCGACCTGGACCAGCACGAAGTTGGCCGCGCTCTCCCAGAACGTCAGGCCTAGGGCGCGGCACGCCTCGTAGAGGCGAGTTCGGGATGTGGCGACCTGCGCGGCATAGCGAGGCAGGAAGTCCGTGTCCTCGAGCGCGGCGAGCGTTGCGGCCAGCGCCACACCATTGATGTTGAAGGGCAGCGTCACCGCGCGGACGGCATCGAGCGACTGCGGCTGTCCGATGACGATGCCGACGCGCATGCCGGCCAGTCCGTAGGCCTTCGAGAAGGTTCGCCCGATCAACACATTCGGATAGCGGGGCAGCTCGGGAAGAAACGACTGGCCGCCGAACTCGATGTAGGCCTCGTCGATGAGCACGACTGCGTGCGGCGCGGCATCGGCGATGCGGCGCAGATCGTCGAGCGGTATGAGCTGGCCCGTCGGGTTGTTCGGCGTGTTGAGAAAGATCATCTTCGTGCGCGGCGTGATCGCGGCGATGACCTCGTCAACCTGAAACACGTATCCCGGACGCGGCGGAATCCGCACCGGCGTTGCGCCGACGGCGACGCTGGCGTTCGGATATGGGTCAAATGCTGGCAGCGGCACGATCGTCTCGGCGTCGAACGCACGCGCGCGGGCGATGTGGCCAAGGGCCGCCATCAGGATGCCTTCGTCGAGGCCGTTGGTCAGCAGCACCCAGTCCGGATCGACGTCGAAGTGCACCGCGCACGCATGCACCAGCGCGGGGTACGACGGATACGTCGCCACGTCGCTCGTCTGCACGCGTCGAATCGCCTCGAGCACACGCGGCGAGCATCCGCCGGTGTTTTCGTTGAGGTGCAGACGGAGTCCGTCGCCCGGATCGGGATAGCCCTGAATCGGCATTAGCTTTTCCTCAATCGCACCGCGATCGATTCCGCGTGGGCCATCAACCCTTCCGCCGTCGCGAGATCGATGACCGTTGGTCCAATCTGCTCGAGGCCCTTCTGCGTCAGCCGTTGAACGGTGATCTGGCGGACGAAGTCGGCCGCGGAGAGACCGCCGCGCCCGCGAGCGGCGCCCGCGGTCGGCAACACGTGGTTAGACCCGATCGCATAGTCGCCGGCGACCTGTGCCGACCACGCGCCGACGAAGAGCGAGCCGGCGCACCGCACTTTCGCCGCCATGCTGTCATCGTCCACGACGAGATGCTCGGCCGCCGCTTCATTCGCCAGCGCGATGGCCTCTGCCTTCGAGCGAGTCACGATGATTCCGCCGTGGGCGCGGATCGACTCTGAGGCTGGACCGGTCGGAGGCATCGCCGCGTCGACAGCGGCGCCAACCTTGTTGGCCAGCGCGCGGCTCGTCGTAATCAGCACCGCCCGCGCATCGGGATCGTGCTCGGCCTGCGCGATCAGGTCCGCCGCGATCCACTCAGCCCGACCCTTGGTCGCGACGATGACGATCTCGGTAGGACCGGCGTAGAAATCGATGCCGCAGTCGGCGGCAATCTGTGCCTTGGCCGCGGCGACGTAACGATTGCCGGGCCCGACGATCTTGTCGACGCGAGGAACCGAGGCCGTGCCGTAGGCGAGCGCGGCGATCGCCTGTGCACCCCCGATGCGGAAGAACCGCGAGACGCCGGCTTCAAGCGCCGCCGCCATGACAACGGCATCCGGTTTCGGGCACACGGCGATGACCTCTTTGACGCCGGCGACCGTGGCAGGAATCGCCGTCATCAGCACCGTGGAGGGCAGGGGATAGCGTCCGCCGGGCACGTAGCAACCGACGCGATCGAGCGGCACGACGCGCTGTTCGACGGTGAGTCCCGCACCGACGCGGACCTTCCATCCGCGCGGCACCTGCCGCCTGGCGACGGCGCGGATGTTCTTCGCGGCGACGCGAATCGCCGTCCGCACTCGCGCCGGGACCGTTGTCGCGCGGGTTTGCATTTCCTTCCTTGAGATCTCGATTGGGCCCTCAAGGTGATCGAACTCGCGCGCGTAGCGGAGCAGGGCGGCCTCGCCGTTGGTCCGGACGTCGGCAACGATCTGCGAGACTCGCTGCTCGGTCTCGCCGTCGCGATCGCGCTCCGGCCAGAGCAGGGCCTTCACCGCCGCCGTGTCGCCTGCTTCAACGATCTTGATCATGGTTACACGACGATTTTGTTCAGCGGATACTCGACGATTCCCTGACCACCTGCCGCTTTCAGCTTCGGAATCAAGTCGCGCACGGTGCGTTCTTCGATGATCGTGTTCACCGCGACCCATTCGCCTTCGCTGAGCGAGGAGATCGTCGGCCGCTGCAGCGCCGGCAACAGCGCCAGCACCTTGTCGAGGTCGGCGCGCTGCACGTTGAGCATCAGCCCAACGCGGCCCTGTGCCTCGATCGCAGCTCTCAGGAGCAGCGCGATGTTCTCGATTTTGGTGCGCTTCCACGACTCGGCGAGCGCCTGCTCGTTGACGATGAGCTGAGTGTTCGATTCCATGATGGTGTCGAGAATACGCAGGCGATTGGCGCGCAGCGTCGATCCGGTCTCGGTCGCTTCGACAATGCCATCGGCCAGTACTGGCGGCTTCACCTCGGTGGCGCCCCACGAGAACTCGACGCGCTTCACTTTCACGCCGAGCTTGTCGAAGTAGTGGCGCGTGACCTGCACGAGCTCGGTGGCGATCACCGCGCCGTCAAAATCCTGTGGCGACTTGAAGCGCGAGTCCTCCGGCGCCGCCAGTACCCAGCGCACCTTGCCAAAACTCTGTTTCGAGTAGACGAGATCGGCGAGGCTCGTCACGCAGGTGTGCGCGTCGCGGCCGTAGCGGTGCTCGGCCACCCAGTCGAGTCCGGTCAGCCCGGCATCGAGCACGCCTTCGCAGACATAGCGCGTCATCTCTTGCGCGCGGATCAGCATGCACTCGATCTCGGGATCGTCGATCGACGGAAAGTACGAGCGGGTGTTGACGTAGATGTTGAATCCGGCGCGCGCGAACAGCTGTATCGTCGCGTCCTGCAGCGAGCCCTTGGGAAGACCGAGCTTCAGCTTCATGGAATCGTGATCCCTTCCGCACGCTTGTTGAAGCAGGTGCGCTCGCCGGTGTGACACACGTTGCCGTCGCCGAGGCGTTCGGCTTTCACGAGCAGGGTGTCGTCATCGCAGTCGATCAGGATGTCGCGGACCGCGAGCTTGTTGCCGGACGTCTCGCCCTTGGTCCACAGCGTGTTGCGGGTGCGGCTGTAGAACGTCACGTAACCGGTCCGCCGCGTGACCTCCCAGGCGTCGGCGTTCATGAAGCCGACCATCAACACCTCGCCGCTGACGTGGTCCTGCACCACCGCGGGAATCAGTCCGTCGAGTTTTGAGAAATCCATACGTCTCCGTACAACAAAAAACCCCGCCTCGTGTTCCGGCGGGGTTGCGTGGTCGCGACGTCCGTTATTCGGGGTTAGTCCGTTCGCGCGCGCAGTCCTGCCGGGCCACCGTGATGGTGGAGATGGTGGTGATGCACGTGATGGAGAACGGCGACCATGAGATCAAAAGCGTACTTGAAAAAGCTTGCGGACTGCAAGCCACCGAGGTCACAAAGATGATAATGGCCAATCGACCGGAGTTTCGATGAAGTTTCTGACCAAATCTGAATGCGAACAGTGGTGTGCGGAGCGTGGACTCCTGACCCCAGCCCCCCTGTATAAGAGGCCAGCTCCCGATGGATATGTGACTCAGGATTTCAGCATCCCCGAAGACGCCGGGGCGCGTGTTGCGCTTTGTCGGTCTCTGTGGCCAGGCGAATGGACGCAGGGACAACGACTGCTATGGGTCAAGGAGTGGAGCGTATGGCCGTCCGGTGAGCACATGCCGATCTACACGAAGTGGCGCTCCGCGCTTGGAGACAATCGCGTCATGATCGAGGCGCCCGGTCACGTGGTCGAACCTGACGAAGACGACGACGGACTCTCCGTCCTGGTCATGTCGGCCCTGTTCCTTTGGGATTGCTGGGTGTACACAGAGAACGCTGCGGTCGTCATGATCTCTCATGACGAATTCGGTACCGTGTTTCAACGCCGCGACGTCCAGCAGTCGTGGGATTGGAAGGAGATCCTCAGGATATTTGGCGTGCTCCGTCAACCATGATCTTTCAACCACCGAACTGATTCCCTTTCCGTTCCGCGAGAAATCACGCGTCCCACATACCCGTCAGCTTCGATGTCCACCCGCCACGTTGACACCACGCGAACGGGTCGGTCACTCTTGAGGCCCATGAGAGTGACGCTGTCTGCGCTGGCGATCGTCGCCGCGCTTGGTGCCGGTGGCTGCAAGCAGGGCGACGGTGCGATGCCCGCCAAGATTAACGACGTCCCCAATCGTCTCGGCGATTTGCAACGTGACCTCGCCGCGGTGGTCGGTGGTGAACAACAGGCGGTTCAGGATCTGACCGACGATCTGCTGGTGTTCACGGACGAACCCGAAGGCAAGGACGCGACGAAAGCGTTGGCGACGACCGTCTGCTCGATGCTGGTCAAGCGTTCGGTGAACGACGAGACGCAAGCCAAGATCGTGAACCTGCTGTGGACGTCGGTAGCGGCGCGCGAGTTGAGCGAGCGTCAGGTCGATGCGCTCAAGGACGACATGCGGAATACGCTGCTGGCGGTGGGAGTCACACAGCCGGACGCGAATCTCGCGGCCGGCCGTGTCGGGGTCGTGCAGAACGTGGTGACGCTGCGCACGCGTCGCTGGTACGAACGCTACTAAGAACTATCGCTGTAGGGATCGGGGATCGGGGACTAGGGATCGGGGATCCGGGATCGGGGATCCGGGATCGGGGACCCGAAGCAGGGATCGGGCTCTTGATCCCCGATCCCCGATCCCTGATCCCTGATCCCTGATTACTACTTGGCGACTGCCGCCGCTTTTTCAACCGCTTCCCACGGCAGACCGGTGCGGCCAAAGTGACCGTAGTTGGTCGACTGGCGATAGATCGGGCGAAGCAGATTCAGCTTCTCGATAATCGCGCGCGGACGGAAGTCGAAGTTGTTCATCACGAACTCGGCCGCGGCGCGCTCGTCACCGGTGCCGAACGTATCGACCTTCACCGACACCGGCTTCGCCATACCGATGGCATAGCCGACCTGGATTTCCGCTTTCTTCGCGAATCCCGAGGCGACAACCTGCTTGGCGACGTAGCGGCAGAAGTAGGCGCTGCTGCGGTCGACCTTCGACGGGTCCTTGCCGCTGAACGCGCCGCCGCCGTGACGGCCCCAGCCGCCGTAGCTGTCGACGATGATCTTGCGGCCGGTGACGCCGGCGTCCGCTGACGGTCCGCCGTGGATGAAGCTGCCGGTGGGGTTCACGAACAGGGTGAGGGTCTTGTTCCACCACGAGCCGAGTGCCTTCGGACCGAGCTCTTCTCGGACGTACTCGGTGATCCGCTTCTGGTCGGCTTCCGGCGTGTGCTGCGTGGAGACGACAACCGCAGTCACGTCCCTCGGATCGTTGCCGTCATAGTTCAGGGAGACCTGAGACTTGCTGTCGGGACGAAGCCAGCTGTATTTGCCCGCGTGACGATCGTCGGCCATCGCCTTCATCAACTTGTGGGCAAGCAGAATCGGCAGCGGCATCATCTCGGGCGATTCGTCAGTGGCGTAGCCGAACATGATGCCCTGATCGCCGGCGCCCTGATCGCCGCTCTGGCTGGTGGCTTCCGTGACGCCCTGCGAGATCTCGTTGGACTGCTTGGTGATCAACTGAACGATCTTGAGCGTGGTGTCGCAGAAGGGCTCGGACGTGTCGGTGTAGCCGATTTCCTTGACCGCCTGGCGGACGACCTTCTCGTAGTCGAACTTGGCGTTGGTCGTGATCTCGCCCGCGAGGACCACATGGTCGCTCTTGACCAGCGTCTCACACGCCACGCGGCTCCTGGGGTCCTGCTCGAAACACGCGTCGAGGACCGAATCGGAGATGTAATCGCAGACCTTGTCGGGATGCCCTTCGGAGACCGATTCTGACGTGAACGTGAAACGCGACATGTTGCTCCTCAAAAACGGAAAAAGCCCGCTCGTCGCGGGCCTAGGTTCGCGACTTAGATAGCACTGCCGGGGTTACCCGGAAGGCGCGGCCCATCAAGTCGGTGAAATCGCCGCACGCACGAAACGGATAAGTATAGATCACTTCCCGGCAGGCCTTGTTCGGCACGCGAAAAAGCCCGCCCGGGTGGATGCCGCCGTTTTTTGCGCCTATTTTTTCTGGTGTTCTTTGATGTAGCTCAGGGCGAACGCGGTCATTTGAGGGTTGTTCAGACCAATCGCTTCGCCTTCGGCCTGTGCCCGCTCAATCGACCAGCCGTCCTGCAGGGCGCGCTTGATCATCCAGACGCCGCCGACCCGGTTGGCCGATCCGCAGTGCACGAACACCGGCTGATTGCTCTTGTCCGCGACAGCGGCAAGGAACGCGTCCACGACCTTGGCGTCCGGCATGGCCACGTTGAAGGGCAGGTGGATGTACTTCAGGCCCGCGGCCTGCGCTGCGCCGCGTCCGGCATCGATGTCGGCACCAGGCTCGCTGGCCATTCGGAGATTGATCACCGAGACGAAGCCTTCCTTCTTGAGCGCGGACATCGCGCTCGGATCAACCGCGCCTCCGCAGCCAACCGTCGCATCCACGCGCGAATAGTTGCGGATGCCCGGCATCTCCGACTTCTTGACCTGGGCCGATGCCGGCACTGCGACGAGCGCCGCTAGTGCGGTGGCGACGAGGAGTCGTGCGTACATGAAAAAGCCTCCGGGCCGATCTTATATCCGGAGGCAGAGAGGTCGATCAAAAAGGCTTTGGGCTTTGGGCTCTGGGCTCTTGGCTCGAGCCTAAAGTCTAAAGCCCAGAGCCAGGCTTAGCGTTCTACCGTGACCGTGGCGGGATCTTCGAGACGCACGGTCAACGGCGTGCCCGCGGGTAGGGTCGCATGGTTGCGCCCGCCGGCCATTACAGCCCCGGTGCCGGCGCCCGCGCCGACCGTGCTGCCAATCGCCGCGCCCTTGGCTCCGCCCAGGATCCCGCCGATGATGGCGCCGCCGATAGCGCCGCCGCCAATCTTCGCGGCGCTCTCGCGCCCGGGCGAGTCGCCTTCACGCAGCACGGCTTCCGTGTGAATCGGAATTCGCGTGCCGTCGGCCAGCACGATCGAGGTGAAGCGAACACCAAGCCGCGCCCGCTCACGCACCTTGCCGCCGCGCTCGACAAGCGTGACCGAGCCCTGTGCGCGAGCACCCGAGGGAATCGCCACGCGATCGCCAACCTTCACGTCGCGCGTCACGCGCGCCACGACCTCGTCTTCGAGCCGCGCGTTATCGCTCGAGACCGCGTTTTCCATTTGCAGACCGATGACCGACTGCGCCGAAAGGACCAGTTCTTCGAGAACGGGAGCCGGCGGCTCAACCGGACGCGCCGGCTGACTATGGCTCTCGGGAATCGACGGGGCCGGGATTGTCGCCAGCGTCTCTTCGCGGACCGGCGCGGGCGGCGGAGTATTTGCGGCCACCCGCGTATTCGCGGGCCGCGGGGCTGGAGTTGATGGACGCGACGCCGGGACTGGTTTGGTGACGCGAGCCGGCGCTGATGGCTTGGGTACCGGGGCGACCGGCGCAAGCGGGGCGACCGGTGCGGGCGCCTCAGCGGGCGCTGCCGTGTCCGGAAGTACACCTTCGGACTCGACCGTGGCCGGAGTACTCGGTGTGGCGGCCTCAGCCGCCGGGGGCGCATCGGGCGCACCGCCCCGGACAACCATGTATGTGCCCGCGGCCCCTGCCGTGACACACGCCGCTACCAGGAGCCCTGTCGCCGCCCTGCTGATCTCCATGGTTCTTGACCTCGTACCCATTGCTGAGAGCAAGGGCTATGCCTGATTGGATCGCGCGATCGGGAAGGATTTCAACGATCCGTGCAGGAGTTACCGGCCTGTTTTTCGGATCTGTCCTCTATGCGCTGTAGCAAAGCCCATGGCCTACAGCCCGAAGCCGAGAGCCTAAAGCCCCAAACCCACCGAGCGCTAGCCAGCGAATTTATACCCCAGTCCGTGCACGGTGAGGACGAACTGCGGGTGGCGGGGATTGTCCTCGATTTTTTGCCGCAGCCAGGCGACGTGGACATCCACGGTCCTGGTGGAGGGCATGGCGTTGTAGCCCCAGACCTCGTTCAGCAACTCGTCGCGGGACAAGGCGGCACCCCGATGTTCAACGAAATACTTGAGCAGCTTGAACTCGCGCGCCGAAAGCTCGACTCGCTGGTCGGCCTTGGTCACTTCGGCCTTGCGGAAATCGACGTGGATGTCGCCGAAGCGATACGTTTCACCGGTCGCCGCGGCCGCTGCCGTCTGCGTGGACACGCGGCGGATCAAGGCTTCGATGCGCGCCAGCAGTTCGACCATCTCGAACGGCTTGACCAGATAGTCATCGGCCCCCAGCTTCAGGCCGACCACTTTGTCCACGACCTGACCGCGCGCGGTCAGCATGAGGATGGGTGTGTGAATGCCTCGCTGTCGCAGGGTTCGGCACACGTCGAACCCGTTGCCGCCGGGCAGCATGACGTCGAGCAGGATCGCGTCGAATGATTCGGTGCTGGCGCGGGCCAGACCGTTGACGGCGTTGCCTTCGCTCTCAACCTCGTAGCCTTCGGCCACGAGGCGGTCGGTGAGCGTCATGACGAGACCGGGTTCGTCCTCGACCAGGAGGACACGCCTGGAAGGCATGCTGCAGTGTAGCGCTAGCTGGTAGTCGGTAGTCCGTAGTCGGTCGTCGGTAGTCCGTAGCGGGTTGTGTGTTCTTCCTACGGGCTACCCGCTACCGCCTACCAGCGAGCCGTGCGTCGCCTGCAGCTCGCTGGCCACGGCGCGCGCGCGCGCATCTGGAGGCGCGGCTGGCAACACGATCGTGAACGAACTGCCGGCACCGGCGCGGGTTGTCACGCTCACCCGGCCGCCATGTGCTGCAACGATGCGTTTGACCAGCGAGAGACCGAGACCGTTGCCGTGAATCTGACGCTCGACGGCGTCGGCACCGCGGTAGAACGGATCGAAGATGTGCGGTAGCTCCGACGCGGGAATCCCGGCGCCGTGATCGCTGACCGTGATGCGCACCTCCGAGTGTCGCCGATCGACGGCGTGCTCAGCGCGAATGCCCACCCAGCGATCGCGCCCTCCGTACTTGACGGCATTGGCAATCAGGTTCTGCACCACGGACCGCAGCGCCGCGGCATCGCCCATCACCTGTGGAAGGTCCGCAGCGACTTCGCGATGCACCTGCACGCCGGATGATTCGAGCAGTGGCAGCGAGCTGTCGATCGCGCCCTCGATGATCTCCGACGGTGGCAGTGCCACGCGCGTGGCGAAGCCGAGGCCCGATTCGATGCCCGCGTACTGCAACACGCGCTCGACCATCTCACCGAGGCGTTTCGCTTCGGTCTGCAAGAGCTGCCCGTAGCTCTTGACGCGTTCGCCGGCGATGACGCCGTGCGCGAGATTTTCCGCAGCCGATCGAATGACCGCGACCGGCGTCCGCAGTTCATGTGACACGCCCGCGACGAACTCCATCTGCTGCCGCGCGAGGCGCTGCGCTCGCCGTGACGTGTCCACGAGCAGCGCGATACTCACTGTCAGGAGAAGCAGCACGCCGAAACTGATGCCCAGGTTGCGATGTCGGGCGGCGGTCACTGCCGCTTCGAGCGAGCCGCTCTGATGCTGCACGACCAGCAGCCATCGTCCGAACTGTTCATCGCCCCGCGAGGGAAATCCATCAGGCCCGTCATCGAAGCGCCGGCGTCGCGGCTCGCGATCGAGATCGCCAGGTCGCGGTGGGCGATTGAAGAAGAAGATGGGATCCATGCGGCCGAGGAGTCCTGCGGTCGCGTCGGCGTGTTCGCGTTCGACGGGGGCGCCCGGATCCGATCGATACAGCACCTTCGAGGAATCGCCCGCGCTCGTGACCGACACGCGATAGACGTCGCCCTCGGCGTGAATGAAGTGGCGCTGCGTGAGCTCGGGCAACATCTGCTCGCGGATGTACGCCATGTTCAGCTGCGTGATGGTGAACCCGAACACGGGCGTGACGGTCTGCGGCACCGGTGCGGGGGACTGCGGGACGACGAGATTGCGCAGCGGGCTGATGATGAACTGCTCATCACCGCGGAAGGAGGCGCGCCGGGTTGGTGGACGGCCGGCGGAGAAGTCGGCCAGTTCCTCGTCGAACCGCGCGTGCCATTCGTTCAGCGCCGCAGGCCACTCGGCCGTTTCGAAGACGTGCGACTCAGGGTTCCATCGGCGCAACCGCAGATGACCCGCATCGGTATCGACGAGCAGGACGGCTGCAACAACCTGGGGGTGCGCTGCCGTATTGAGCCATGTCTCGTAGCGATCGGTGTACCGGTCAGATGCCCCCTCGATCGCAGTGGTCGGTCCGACCTGGAGACTCAGTACGGCGCGGATGATCTCGCCGTCGAAGTTCTCGCGGAACTGCGCCGCCGCGGTTCGCAGGTTGCGCTGCATGCGCTCGCGTTCGGAGGTGCTCACCTGACCGACCCAGCGGTATTGCAGGACGGCGAGGGCCGGCAACAACACCAACAGCGCGCAGGTGACAAGCGTCGGACCCGAGGGCTTTCGGATTGGCACTTCAGAATCGAGTTTAACATCAACAAAATCGCCGTAACACACTGAAATCTAGGCCTTTACAATTCTTAACAAAGTCTTTGCCCATGTTTAACGACCCCCTACTCCCGCGGACGGAATAATCTGAAGGTCATGCTTATGCGGCCAGTGGTGTCCTCAGGTAGAAGTGTGTTCTTCGGCGTGCTGGCGGTGCTCGCGCTCGGCTCCATCGGGTCAGCGCAGACCGAGGACACCGCCAAAGGCGCCTCGCTCCTCGCCGAAGCGCGGAAGGCGCTGGGCGGCGAAGACAAGCTTGCGGCCGTGAAGCGGCTCCAGGTCAAAGGCGAGATGCGCCGCGGGCAGGGTAACAACACCCTCGAAGGCGATTCGGAGGTGTTCCTCGAGTTGCCCGACAAGTTCCGTCGCAACGAATCACTGAGTATCGGTCCAGGTCTCGGCGGGATCGATCGCGTCGAAGCGCTCAACGGCAACGAGATCTGGGACCAGAACAGCGGCGGTGGTGGACGTTTTGGCCGCGGCGGCTTTGGCGGTGGCGGCGGTGACTTCGGTGGGGGCGGTCGCGGTGGCGACTTCGGCGGTTTCCGTCGCGGCGGCGGCGGTCAACAGAACGGCGGCGCCGATCAAGCGCCGCAGGGCATCGACCCCGAACGGCTCAAGGAACTGCAGCTGCGAAATCGACGGGCTGAAGTGTCACGTCTGCTCCTCGCGCTCCTGTTGACCACCGACAGTCCGGTCGCGTGGATCGGCACCGCGCAATCTCCCGAAGGCACCGCGGACGTCCTCGAAGTGAAATCTTCGGATGGCACCGCGACCCGGCTCTTCCTCGACTCGACGACTCACGTGCCGCTGATGATGACGTGGAGCGGCGGCGGTCAGCGTGGCGGGCGCGGTGGGCAAGGCGGTTTCCGTGGGCGCGGTGATGGCGCTGCGCAAGGTGCCGCGACTCAGGGCGCGCCTCAAGGCGCGCCGCAGAGCGGCGGCGCAGAACCAGCGGCGCCCGCGCAGGCCCCTCAGGCTGGTGCGGCCGTTGACACCGCGCAGGGACGCCGCGGCCGCGGTGCCGGCGGTGCGCCCGCGACACTCGAGATGCATCTCTCCGACTACAAGGTGGTGAGCGGCGTCAAGCTGCCGCATCTCATTACTCGCGGAACCAACGGTCAAACCGCCGAAGAGTGGGCCATCAAGAGCTACCGGATTAATCCGAACTTCAAGGGAAACACCTTCACCAAATGAAACGGTTCCTGTCGGTTCTGTTCGTTTTTCTCGCGCTGCCGGTCTACGCCCAGAACGCCAATCAGACGCAGCTTCGTCTTGTCGTCGTCGATGAGACCGGCGCCGGTATTCCGAACGCCACCATCATCGTCACTCCGGCCACCGGCAATGCTGTGACGTTCTCGAGCGACGAACGTGGGCTGGCGACGTCGCCCAACCTGCCATCGGGCACCGCGAAACTGCATGTCGAGTTTGAGGGGTTCGAGCCGTTCGAGGGACCGCTCAATCTTCGACGCGGCGCGATGAATCAGACGGTGACGTTGAAGATCGCCGGGTTGCAGGAAGAAGTCGTCGTCAACGACACGACCGCGCTCGACGATCGGCGCGGCAACTCGCAGAGCACGACGCTCGAGGAGTCGGAGATTGAGGAGCTGCCCGAAGATCCAGAGGAGCTCGCGGACGTGCTCGCGGCGATGGCCGGCGGGTCAGGCGCCGTGTTCCAGGTGAACGGCTTCCGCGGCGGACGACTGCCGTCGCGCGATGAGATTCGTCAGATCCGGTTCCGTACCAATTCGTTCTCAGCCGACAATCACGATGCCGGACGGACCCAGATCGAGATCATCACGCGGCCGAACGTGCGCGCGTGGAATGGCAACGGCAACTTCAACTATCGCGGCGATGCGATGAACGCACGCAACGCGTTTGCGACAGAAAAGACACCCGAGCAGAATCGCAACTTCAACCTCGGCGCTCGCGGTCCGATCGTCAAGGGCAAGACGTCGATTCGCGTCGGCCTCGACGGCCGCCGCGATTATCAGGCGGACACGATTGTTGCCGTTGACGAAAACGGCAACCGCCTTGGCGACTACGTGCGCCGTCCGTCCGAGTCCACCAACGCCACCATCGGCCTCGAGCATGCGCTGAACAACAATCAAACGCTGCGCCTCGAGTACCGTCGCGGCGAAAACACCGTCGAGAACAATGGCGTCGGCGGCTTCAACC
>Ga0111539_10007951_pt1 | contig 13523 bp, 13 predicted proteins | sample RhiMethybrSRZTD1_FD_79667 | JGI IMG/M metagenome (GOLD analysis project Ga0111539, IMG submission 79667) | Populus rhizosphere microbial communities from Tennessee, USA - Rhizosphere MetaG P. TD hybrid SRZTD1 (version 2) (version 2) | ecosystem: Host-associated > Plants > Roots > Rhizosphere >...
ATCGTCTGCGAGCGAGACGAGGCTGCGCATCTGATCGCCCGCCGCCGTCACGAGGGCCAGCGCCATCGCGGGCTTCTCTAGCGCGACGCGCTTGATCGTCTCAACGTCAATGACGTAGAGGCTGACGTCGTTCATCGCCCCTGCGGTGATGATGTGCGAGCCCGTACTGAACGCCGATGTCGTGCAGAACATGTCTCCAGGTCGCTCGAAGATCCTCAGAATCTGTTCCCGCCCTTCGGGACTGCTGCGAAAGCATTTCACGCGACCGCCCACGAGGATGTGGAGATCCCGGCACGGCGGACCTTCGAGGAAAAGGGTCTCGCCAGGTCGCCATGACCGTCGACGACACCGGGACGCGAGCGCCTTCACGCTCGCGGAGTCGAGCTCCGCAAAGGGAGGGTGCTCAGTCAAGAAGCTGAGCGCTTCCGGGTACTGGGCCACGGTCTCTTTCCGATGTTCAGCCAAGCTGCTGTCATTATCTCAGTCTCTAGGGATTGACGTTCTGCGTCGCCTGGCTCGCCCACCTGGTGCCACTGTCGGAGCACGAACCTAACGCCTGTCCTCCATTGCGGCCCTGCTGCGATGAGGCGAATCACCCAAAATGACGAGCACTTGCCACGACTCGGGGCGTAGGGATAGCATTCTGCGCAACGTGACACGCTCCCGCATCCATCCGGCCTGGTTCGTTCTGGCTGCCGTCGCCCTCGCCATGATGAGCGCGTCCGGCGTCCGCACGGCTTTCGGCGTCTACGTCAAGCCGATGGAGGCGGAGCTTGGGTGGTCGCGCGCGGCGCTCTCGCAGGTCGCGGCGCTGTCGCTGTTCCTCCTCGGCATGGCGAGTCCGCTGGCCGGACGCCTCGCCGATCGCTGGGGACCACGTCGGGTGATCGCGTTCTCGATCGTGCTCCTCGGCGTCGGGACGATCAGCTCGGCGTTCGTCCACGAGCTCTGGCACGTCTACATCACCGCGGGCATCCTCATGGCCGTCGGCTCCGGCGGCGCTGGCCTCACGGCGGGTTCGACCGTGATCGCGCGCTGGTTCGAGGCCCGTCGCGGTCTGGCCATCGGCATCGCCGGTGCGGCGATCTCTCTTGGTCAGCTCGGCATTATTCCACTCGCCGCCCTGCTCGCTCTCCATCAAGGCTGGCGGGTAAGCTATCTCGTGCTCGGGCTGGGGTTACTCGTGCTCGTATTCCCCGTCGTCGCTCGAACCCTCCGAAACGAACCGGAAGCGCAGGGACTCCAGCCGTACGGCGCCACGGGCCCACTCCGGACCTCGATCGAGGCCGCCGAGCTCCAGCGCGCCGGACGCGTGTCGCTCACGGAGGCCGCTCGTTTTCCCCAGCTCTGGCTCTTGATGGCCACGCAGTTCGTCTGTGGGTACACCTCCCTCGGGATGGTCCTCACCCACTTCATGCCGCACGCGCTCGAGCACGGCTTCACCGAGATCCAGGCCTCCATGGCGCTCGGGGTGATGGGCGCGATGAACGTCGTCGGAACGATTGCCTCCGGCTGGATCTGCGATCGACTCGGTCGCTGTGGACCGCTGGCGACGTTCTATCTGTTGCGTGGGGTGTCCCTGCTCTTGTTGCCCTACGTGTGGAACGTCCCCTCGCTCCAGGTCTGGGCGGTGATCTTCGGGCTGAACTACTTTTCGACGGTGCCACCGACGACGACACTGACCGTGAACATCTTCGGGCGCTACTCGGTCGGCGAACTGTCGGGCTGGATCTTCTTCGCGCACCAGGTCGGCGCCGCGCTCGGAGCCGCGATCGCCGGATGGGTCTTCGAGTGGAGCGGCGCCTACACCAGCGCGTTCGTCTCCGCCGCCGTAATGGCGTTTCTCGGGAGCGCGCTGACGCTTCTGATCCGCGAGGAACCGATCCGCTCCCGGCCGATGCCCGTCTCTGCCGCGGCGTAGTACAACGGCGCGGCTCGTTGCCGAAGCGTCACATTGAAACGCGCTTGTCCTGGCGCGGGAGGCGTATCCGTGTCCTGGGCTCGGTCGAGTTGACCCGCTCCGACTTCAATTCAAGATCCGGTGGTGGTCACGGATTTCCTTGATCCGCTCGTCAGCGAACTCGAATACTTCGGCTCCGAGCGCCTTGATGACGGTCCCATCACGCTCGAGAGTGCCGTGAAAGAGTGACTCCGCCATTCCGCGACCGTCGTGGCCGACAAGCGAGCGGAGGTCGCACCGACCGTCAGCCGCGAGCGAAAACTGGGATCGATACAGCCGCCGTACGGCATCGACACCTTCATGCCGTCGGCCGTCACTGTCCACCACCACAGGCTCCGGATGAAAGCAGGCGATCACCCCGTCGAGATCGTGCTTGTTGAACGCCTCGAAGTAGCGGCCGATGATGTCTTCTTCTCGAGTAGCCATGCTTCCGTCCTCCCACTCGCCGTCTGGTCGAGGAGGTCCATGAAGGCGCGTGCACTCGCGCTCACCCTCCGGCCCTCGTGGTGAATAACGTGAAAGTGCCGGTGAATCCGAACGCCTCGGAGCCGTACGGCGTGAAGCCGCCCAGTCGCGATTTCGCCTCGCACAGCATAGACCGACACAAACGCCACACCGAGCCCAGCCATCACGCCTTGCTTGATCGCTTCTGTATGGTCGAGCTCCATTGCCACTCGGAACTTTACACGCGCCCGCTGCAGCGCCCTTTCGGAGACGCTGCGGGTCGCCGATCCTTCTTCGCGCACCAGCAGCGGCTGATCAGCGAGCGAATCGGGCCGAATATCCCGACGCCGGGCCCATGCGTGCGCAGGGGAGACAATGAGAACGAGTTCGTCGCGCATCCCGGTCCTCAGGCATTCTTCGCCGGGCCTGAGGGCGTGCCCACCGACGATCCCGAGATCGAGCTCCCGTTCTCTTACTCGTCCCTCAATCGCTTGAGAATTGGCGATCTGGAGTTTGACCTCTATGCCGGGGTACTTCGTTCGAAACGCCGCGACGACTCTTGGCAGCACGTACAGCCCGGGGGTGGTGCTGGCACCGATCAAGAGCGACCCGTGAGCCAAGCCATCCAGGTCGGCAAGCGCCTGGCGTGCGCCCTCGACAGCTGAGACGGCGCGCTCCGCAAATTGCTCGAAGACGCGGCCCGCCTCGGTCACAGCAACGACCCGGCGACGACCCCGACGGAAGAAGAGCTGCTTTCCCAACTCGCTCTCGAGTTCGCTGATGTGTTCAGACAGCGTCGGCTGCGACGAATGGATTTTCTTCGCCGCCAGGCTGAAGCTCTTTTCCCGGGCAACGGCGAGAAAGACCTCAAGCTGGCGCAGCGTCATTCGGGTTTTCCCTATGCATAAGATCCAAAGATCGTATTGGACCCTATAGCACAGCCGGGCGTATGACAAGGGCCAGAACTGAAAGGAGGCCCTTATGATTTTTCGCCACTTCCTGTCGCCAAAGACCGGCTGCGCCAGCTATCTGTTCGGGTGAGCGGGCGCAGCTTGCTGCGCTGTGGTGGATCCACAGCTCGACATCGAGCCCTATCTCGAAGCCGCCGCTCAGAAATCCATGCGGATCACGCACATCTTCGAGACCCACGTCCAGGCTGATCACCTGTCGGGCGCTCGTCGTCTGTCGGACGCGACCGGAGCCCCGGTGATCTTTCACAAGTCAGCCCCGGTCGAGTTCCCACACCTCAACGTCGAGGATGGGGATCAGCACGATCTTGGCAACGTGGTGCTCTCGATCCTCCACACGCCGGGACATACACCGGACAGCGTTTCGATCCTGGTCACGGACAAGACGCGGGCCTTGGAGCCCTGGTTTGTTCTGACCGGCGATACCCTCTTTTCGGGCGGCGTCGGTCGCCCAGACCTCATTGGCGCCGGCTCGGAAGCGATGCTCGCAGAACAGCTTCACGACAGCCTGCACAGCAAGATCATGACGCTGCCCGATCACCTCGAAATCTTCCCCGCCCATTTCGGGGGCGCGGCGTGCGGTAAAGGTCTGAGCGGTAAGCCCGGTTCCACGATTGGCTTCGAGCGTCGTTTCAATCCGGCGCTCCGCGCCGCCTCGAGAGCGGAGTTCGTGGACTTCGTACTCAAGGATCTTCCGCCGCAGCCCGAAGCCTTCGCCGAGAATCGCCGGCGCAACCTAACGGGCCAATGAGCGAGATGCGGCTCGGACTGCGGGAGAATCTCCCGCAGTTCGCGCTGCTCGTGGTCCTCAACTCCTTCGTCGGGGCTATGGTCGGCCTGGAGCGGACGGTACTGCCACTCCTGGGCGAGCAGGAGTTCGGGCTCAGCTCGAAGACGGCCATCACGTCGTTCATTGTCAGCTTCGGGGTGACGAAGGCGGTGATCAACCTGATCGCGGCCCGGGCGTCGGACCGCATCGGCCGCAAGCCGATCCTGGTCGTCGGCTGGCTCTTCGCCCTGCCCGTACCGTTCCTGATCATCTACGCACCGGCGTGGTGGTGGATCGACCTCGCCAACGTGCTGCTTGGCGCCAATCAGGCGATGGCGTGGTCAATGACCGTCATCATGAAGGTCGATCTGGTTGGACCGAAGCGCCGGGGCCTCGCCCTTGGGCTGAACGAGTTCGCGGGCTACTTCGCGGTGGGGGTGATGTCGTGGGTCACGGGCTACATCGCCGCGCATAGCGCGTTGCGCCCACAGCCCTTCTATCTTGGGATTGTCATCGCCGTTGTCGGCCTCGTTGTCTCCATTTTGTTCGTGAGAGAGACGCGTCCCTACGCGCACCTCGAAGCGGCTGCGGTGCCCCAGACAGCGAGTAGTGTCCGGCCATCGCTCGGCCACGTCTTTTACGTCACGAGCCTCGGGAACGTGAGCCTCTTCGCGGCCTGTCAGGCGGGCCTCGTGAACAATCTCAACGACGGCATGTCCTGGGGTCTCTATCCCCTGTTCTTCGCCAGCTATGGTCTTGGCGTCGCGAGCATCGGTCTCATCAAGGCGGTCTACCCGATGGTGTGGGGCGTTCTGCAGGTCGCGACCGGACCGCTATCGGACCGCTTCGGCCGGAAGGAGTTGATTGCTGGCGGCATGATCGTTCAAGCCGGAGGGATCTGGTTGACCGTCCTCATTCCGACCTACGCAGCATGGTTGGTTGGGGCTGCGCTGCAAGGACTCGGCACGGCGATGGTCTATCCCACATTGCTGGCAGCCATCACAGACCACGCGCACCCGACGTGGCGCGCAACCAGCCTTGGCGTGTACCGATTCTGGCGTGACCTGGGCTACGCCGTCGGCGCGCTGCTCTCCGGTGTCGTTGCGGACCTCGTCGGGCTGGGGGCGGCGATTCACCTGGTCGCGGCGTTGACGCTCATTTCCGGCCTTGTGGTCGTCCGGGTCATGGGAAGGAAGACCGAGCCCAGGCCGATCCCGGCTCGCGCATGAGAGCGAAGGCCCTCTGCAGAGGGTGAAGGCGCCATCAGGGGGTCGCTCGGCTGTCACACTCCCGCATGGAGCGTGTCTAAAGGGCCAAGAGACAGGAGGACACGCCATGGATCAGACAGCCCTTCTACGGTTCTTGATGTATGCCAGCCGACGTGGCTACGCGGCCGGCGGCAGTGTCGTCAAAACGCGGGAAGCCGATCACTCGACGACCATCGTCCTCGAGCATGGCGAGTGGAAGTTTCACGACAACTACTTCGGCGGGGAGCCGTATGGCGGACGAGAAGTCGTGTTCCTCGGGGGCGAGCCGGTCTGGATAGCCGTCTATTACGGACAGGTCAATGACGAAAACGTCGACTCAGTCTATTCGTTCCTACAGCGGGCCTTGCGCGAGGCTCCGTCTGAGTTTCCTGTCCGCGGTCCCGCGGCTTTCACCGAAGGTCAATTTTCATACCGGAATGCCTACGAGGGTGATGTGATGAGGTTCTGGGGCCAAGAGACCATTCATGCGGACGAGCGACTGGTCTATACCGCCCGCTACGGGGGCGGCCTGGTCGACCGACGCAGCGGTGACTGAATGCCCGGCCGGCGCATGACTCACAATCCCCTCGCCCGGGATCCTGTCACCGACCCTGAGGATCGAGCGCTCGTCCTCCGCGCGAAGTCCGGCGATGCGGCCGCGCTCGAGGAGTTGGTCGTGCGCCATCAGGCATGGATCTACAACATCGCCGTCCGCATGCTCTATCACCCCCAGGATGCAGAGGACGCGACACAGGAGATCCTCGTCAAAGCATTGACGGCGCTGTCCTCGTACGAGGGACGCAGTAGCTTTCGCACATGGCTCTACCGCATCGCCGTCAACCACGTGCTCAACACAAAGCGGGGGCGGCTCGAGCCACCAACGATGAGCTTCAGTTGCTACGCGCACGGGCTCGATCGCACGGCCGACCTTGATCCGCCTGATCAAAGCAGTGTCCCGATCGACGTGCGCCTGCTCGTCGAGGAAGCCCGATTGTCGTGCACCGCAGGCATGTTGCTGTGTCTCGATCGAGAGCAACGTTTAATCTACATCCTGGGTGGGATCTTCGAAGTGACCGACAGTGTCGGAGCGGAGCTCCTCGAGATCAGCCGTGAAAACTTCCGCCAAAAACTCGCCCGTGCACGCCGAGACCTGCACAACTTCATGAACGAACGATGCGGCCTCGTGAATCCGACGAATCCCTGCCGCTGTGCCAAGAAAACGCGCGGTTTTATGCAGGCCGGCTACGTCGATCCGGGAAGCCTCCTCTTCGCGCGCGAGCACCTCGAGCAGGTCCGGGAAGTCGTGAGGACCAAGGCCGAAGCCCTCACGACGCTAGATGCGCAGTGCTCGGAGGTCTTCCGGCAGCACGCCTTTTATCCGTCACGTGACCTGGTGCCAGCGCTGAGGCGGTTGCTCGCCGGCCCGAGTTTCAAGCGGGCAACAGATGTCAGCAATTAGCGCCTCCGCTTTGGCTCCCTTTGGCTCTCGTTGGGAGCAACTTCCTGGGTAATTCCTGGGTGCAGTCGAGTTTTAGCGTGCTTCGTAAATAAACCAGAAGCGCTCTTGCCGATTAGGGTCTCCAGCGTGAGGGCGAATACGAACGTACCCACGAGCTCGAGCACGAGCAGGGTGCCCGCCGCCGCATACTCCTCGAATCCGGCCAGCGTTTGCAAGACTTGTTCAGCACCCAACGCCGGGGGTACTCCTTCGGCCGAGCGGCTGCGATGATCTAGACAACATCAGGGTCCTGGGCGCGGCCCCGCCACGCCGTCATGCGAAGTCCGGCGCGACGCATAGGTTCAGGTGTGGAGCAAATCCTGAAGAGTCTCGAGCACTCGCTCGATCGGCGGCTCCAAAAATGTGTCCACACGCACCACGCCTGGCTCCCCTTCAGGCGCTTCATAGCGCGCACGGTGCTCCGGAAGCAACTGGGGGCGCCCATCCGAGATGTCGTCGGAGTCGGCAGCGCGGCGGGCAAGGCGTTCGGCGATCGCGCCGTCCGCCGTCTCGCACCAGAGCGTGGCGTGCGCCAGGCCAAGGCGCTGGGCCACGCCTCGGGCTTCCGCGCGCTCGGCCGCCTTCGAGAAGCTTCCGTCTACAATGACGGTCCACCCGGCGCCGAGGACCTCAGCGGCAAGCCGGAGGGCCTTCGCATAGGTGCGGTTGCTCATGTCAGATGTGTACAGGCCCTCCTCGAAGCAGGTGGTGGCTCGTTCGTGAATGCCGACCCCTCCCAGGCGCTTCCGGACGGCATCTGTACGGATCACGACGGCGCCGAGCCGGGCGGCCACAGCCCGTGCGACTGTACTCTTTCCGGAGCCCATGACCCCTGAGGTGATCAGCAGGCGGGCGGGCTTACGCGGCTCCGTGAAGCGCCCAGCGAGTGCGAAGAGCGCTCGCACGGTCGCGACGAGCTCGGGCCGCTCACACACCTGGACGGCGAGCACCTTGGCGCGGACGAGCGCACGGTAAGCTCGGTAGAAGTCGAGCAGCGGCACGACCCCGTAGTCGCCCGTCTCCTCAACATAGGCGTTGATGAACTCGACGGCCAGCTCCGAGGCGCCCAAGCGCTGCAGGTCCATCGCGAGGAAGGCGATCTCCCCGGCCGTGTCCCCGAATCGGAAGCGCTCATTGAACTCGATGCAGTCGAAGATCTGGATCGGCTCGATGCAACAGATGTGCTGCGCCTGCAGATCGCCATGGCAGTCACGGATCCGGCCCTCGGCGATCCTCGCCCCGAGGCGAGAGGCCTCGCGCGTCAAGAAGTCATCCACGTAGGTCCGCAGCGACAGCCGCTGCTCGGAGGGCCAGAGATCCGCGGGAGTCTTGGCGGTCTGCGTGAAGCATTCGTCCCAGTTCTTACGAATCGTCTCGACCGTCCCCTTCTGGTCGATCCGCTCGCCAGTCCCCGCGCGTGCGTGGAAGCGCGCCACGGTCGCTGCGACGGCGCGCACTTGCGCGGGCTCGGCTCGGCCCGCTACCACGAGCTGCTCGAGCATGCGCTCGGCGGGCAGCCGGCGCATCTCCACAGCCACCTCGACGGTTGGGCCGGGGCCGCCGATCCGGATGCGAGGACGGGACCCTTTCAGCGCGACGACGCCGAGGTAGGTATCCGGAGCCAGTCGCCGATTGAGGCGCACCTCCTCTTGGCAGAAATGACTACGCTGACGGAGCGTTCGGAAATCAAGGAACCCGAAGTGGACGGGCTTCTTGACCTTGTACACACGTTCCCCCGCCAGGAACACCCACGAGATGTGGGTTTCCACCAGCTCGATACGGTCGACTTGGTGCGGGTAGACGGCCGGGTCGCGAAGAGCCGCGACCAGCCACGGCGTCGATCTCGGTATTACGGTGCCCAAGGCTTGGTTGGCGTACCCGATACCGCGGTCGGCCGGTAGCAGACGGGCACCCGGTAGCCGTGGTCGGCCGTGTTGAGCGCGAGGTACTGCCACATCACGGCGAGCCCGATCAGTCCGTCGTCCGCGATGGCGCAAGCGCCTGTCGTCATGGCCACTGCTCTACGTCAGCCGCTCACGCCGACGACGGATGACCTGGAGGCGGCCTAACTGCCCTGAGCTCAAAGAACTCGGAGCGTCTTGAGCAGCGCCTTTGCCGCGACGAGGTCGGTGGTGTCGAATCCCTCGGTGAAGCGCCCGTAGACCGCGGTCAACAGCTTCCCCGCCTCGCTCGTCTTGCGCTGTCGGTGCCGAAGCCGTGCGAGGCTCATCGCCGCCCGGAGCTCCCAGGCCAGCGCTCCCTGCTGGCGGGCGAGCTCCAGCGACTGCTGGAAGTAATCCTCCGCAGCCACTGCAGCGTCGCGCGGCGCGAGCATCAGGACGAGCTCGCCCTTGATTCGTAACAGCTCGGCGAGGATCCAGCCCTCCTCGGCCTCTTCTGTTCGTGCGAGGGCCTCGTCGAGCACGGCGGCGGCCTGGACCGCCTCGCCGGCAGCGGCGAGACCTTCGGCCAGGGCGGCGAGAAACGCCGTGTAGTACTGGGCGAACCGCGCAGTGCGGAGCTCGGCGACGGCGGCGCTGAGCATCGGCACGCCGACGTCGAACTGGTCGCGCTTGATGAGCACCATGCCTTCGAAGCAGCGACCATACGTCAGCCACACGTCGGCGCCGTGGCGCCCAGCGTAATGGCTCAGCATCGCGGCGTAGTGATCCGCCGCCGCAAGATCGCCGTTGGCGATCGCCAGCGGGCATGCCGCCGCACCCAGCAGATTGCACAGCGACAGCCCGTGCTGGATGGCGAGCGCATCGTCGACAGCGTCCTGGACGGTTCGCATCGCCTGGTCGGCCAATCCCTGGAGCCAGAGGACACGCGACAAGGTCATGCGAGCGCCGACTCGCTGGTCGGATCGAAACCGGATGACGTCCGACCGGTTCGGCGGGCGGACATAGCGCTCGAGCATGCGTTCGAAGTGGCCGCGTGCCCGTGTCTGCTCTCCGAGGAAGTAGAACGCGGTTCCGAGCAATCGCTCGCCGATGAGTGCATCGGAGGGGTCGCTCGCCTTCGTCGCCACCGTGCCGAACCTCTCCGCGAACTTGAGGGCCTCGCGAAACTTCCCGTTGTTGATGTGACCTGCCCAGAGTCCCCACAAGGCGCGTAGCTGATAGTCGGTGTCCTCGAGCGTCTCCGCCAGCTGCAGCGCGGTGGCTCACGCTGCGCCTGTTTCGCGCGCAGGTCCCGTGGTGTACATGAGCGACCAGCCGAGCGCGGCCTGTAGCTGGAGCTCACGACGGGGATCGCGACCCGACATCGCCGACAGTGTCGACAGCGAACGCTCGACACGGGCACGACACTCGCCGAGCTGTGAGAGCTGGAACCAGAGCGGCACCGCGGCGATCGTGAGCGCAACACCGAGGGCCGCGTCGCCCTCGGGAGCGAACGCCCAGTCGAGTGCCGCGCGCAGGTTATCGAGCTGGGGCCGGAACGTGGCGAGCCATTCGCCCGGAGGCTGCGCCCGCCACTCAGTGTCCGCGCGCTGAAAGAGATCGCGGTAATACTCGGCGTGGCGCCGCCTGAAGCGCTCGACCTCACCGCTCTCGATGAGCTTCTCCCCGGCGTACGCGCGCGTCGTCTCGAGCAGGCGATACCCCCTGACGGCGCCGCTGACATCGACCGCGATGAGTGACTTGGCAACCAGGTTCGCGACGCCCTCGACGATGTCGCCATCGGCGAGCTCCTGGCTCGCCGCAATCGACGTGGCAGCATGGAGCGAGAAGCTTCCCGCCAGGACCGACAGACGCCGCAAGAGGGCGCGCTCGGAATCCGAGAGGAGATCGTGACTCCAGTCGAGTGTCGCGCGCAGCGTCTGTTGGCGCGGAAGCGCGGTGCGGCTGCCACTGGTGAGGAGGCGGAAGCATCATCGAGCCGCGACGCCACCCCTTCGATGCCGAGTGCCGCGATCCGCGCGGCCGCGAGCTCGATCGCAAGCGGGATTCCGTCCAGATGGCGGCAGATCGACGCCACCGCCGCCGCGTGCGGCCGGTCGAGCACGAACCGTGGCTCGGCCGCCTGGGCGCGCGCCACGAAGAGGTCGACCGCCCCGTAGAGGCGCACGTCGTCCACGTCCACGATGTCTTCGCCCGGGACGTCGAGCGATGGCACGCGGTAGACGGACTCCGCGACCGCGCGGAGCGGCTCACGGCTCGTGGCGATGACGCACACGCCGGGACTCGCGCGCAGCAGCGCCTCGGCCATGTGCGCGGCCGCGTCGATCATGTGCTCGCAGTTGTCCAGCACGACGAGGACCTGGCGACCGGCGAGCGCCGCCGCCACCCGCTCACCCGTGCTCATGCCGCCGCCGGGCGCGAGCCTGAGCGCACTGGCAACTGTGTCTGGAACGAGCTGCGGATCGGTCAGAGGTGCCAGCTCGGCCAGCCCGACGCCGTCGGCAAAGTTCGGCACGAGCTGCCGCGCGACCTCGAGCGCCAGCCGGGTCTTTCCGATGCCTCCGGCGCCGGCTAGGGTCACGAGCCGATGACTCGTGACGAGAGCGACGACCTCACGCACGGATGCATCACGGCCGATGAGCTCGGACACGGGCTCGGGCAGGCCCGACGCCGGGGCTGGCACCGCACGATCCGCGGCGGAGCGGATCCTCCCGGTGAATTGATAACCACGGCCTGCGACCGTGCGAATCAGATCACGGTCTACGCCGAACGCCTTGCGAAGCGCGGAGATGTGGGCCTGGAGGTTGTTTTCTTCGACGATCCGGTCCGGCCAGACCCGTCGCATCAGCTCATCCTTGTCGATGACCCTGCCACCGCCGTCGATCAGGACGAGCAGCGCGTCGAAGGCGCGACTCCCGATCGCGATCGATGCCCCGCCGGCAATGAGCTCGCGGCGATGGGGTACGACCTTGAAGCGACCGAATTCCAAGGCCGCTAAAGGTTCGCGCTGGCCGTCCACGCGATCGATTGTACCGCGCCGTTTCAGGACTTTTCAGCGTGGTTCAGGACCGGCCTCGGGTCCGCACCACGATTCAGGCCGCGGCAATGACAGTTCAGACGGACCGCCGTACCGTCCACTCCATGGAAAGTCGTAAAGACTCTACCCAAGACTACGCAACAGGAGGACACCATGACCCCCAGTACTACCGAACAACGCAGCGAGCAGGCAGCTGACAAGAATGCGATTCGTCCGTTTCATGTGAACGTTCCGGAAGCGGAACTAACCGAATTGCGCCGACGCGTCGCCGCCGCCCGGTTGCCGGAGCGGGAAACCGTCACGGGCTTTTCGCAGGGCGTACCGCTCGCGACCACGCAGAAACTCGCGCAGTATTGGCAGAAAGAATACGACTGGCGCAGGTGCGAGGCGCGCCTCAATGCCGTGCCGAACTTCATCACCGAGATCGACGGTCTCGACATCCACTTCATCCACGTGCGTTCGAAGCACGAAAATGCCTTGCCCGTGCTCATCTCGCACGGCTGGCCGGGCTCCATCGTCGAGCAGCTCAAGCTCATCGAGCCGCTCACCAACCCGACCGCGCACGGTGGCACCGCCGCCGATGCCTTCCACGTGGTGATTCCGTCCATGCCGGGCTACGGTTTTTCGGGCAAGCCGACCGAGACTGGTTGGGGGCCGGAGCGCATCGCGCGCGCGTGGAATGTGCTGATGAAGCGCCTTGGGTACACGAGTTACGTGGCGCAGGGCGGCGACTGGGGTTCCGTCGTCGTCGACTACATGGGCGTGCAGGCACCCAAGGGATTGCTCGGCATCCACACCAACATGCCCGGTGTCGTTCCGTCCGCGATCGATGCTGCGGCTTTCGCCGGCGCGCCGGTGCCGGCCGGACTTTCCGCGGATGAAAAGCATGCTTACGAGCAGCTGGCGGCCTTTTATAAGAACGTCTACTACGCCGTCTTCATGGGCACGCGTCCGCAGACCCTGACCGCGCTGGCGGATTCACCCGTCGGCCTAGCCATATTCATGATCGACCACGACGCGCGCAGCCTCGAGCTGATCTCACGCTCCTTCAGTGGAGTCTCCGAAGGCCTCTCTCGCGACGACGTCCTCGACAACATCACACTGTTCTGGCTGACGAACACCGGCGTTTCTGCGGCCCGTCTCTACTGGGAGTACAACCTCAGCGACAAGCTCAGCTTCTTTAGCCCGAAGGGCGTGAAGCTTCCGGTGGCCGTGAGCGCCTTCCCGGATGAACTCACCCAGGCGCCGCGGAGTTGGGCGGAGCAGGCATATCCCAACCTCATCCACTACAACAGGCTCCCCAAGGGCGGCCACTTCGCCGCCTGGGAGCAGCCGAAGTTGCTCTCGGAAGAACTTCGCGCCGGCTTCAAGTCGCTGCGCAAATAGCGGCGGCGAACCAGTACTTCGACTGATACGAGCGGGCGACCACGCAGAGCACCCGGCTCGATGCCGACGCGGCCCTCATCGATGAGCTGAGGCGTGAGGACGGTGACGGCATCGGGCACCGGGTCGAGGTTCCTGGGAAAACGAAAGGGGCTAGCGGCTTCTGAGACCGCTAACCCCTTGTCCCTGCGTGGTTGCGGGGGCTGGATTTGAACCAGCGACCTTTGATGGGATGAAAGCGCTGCGCCTCGGCACACGGTGAAGTTACCGTGTGCGTTGGACAACACTCGGCGGCTGCTGGCCGCGAGGGAGG
>Ga0111539_10007952_pt1 | contig 13523 bp, 9 predicted proteins | sample RhiMethybrSRZTD1_FD_79667 | JGI IMG/M metagenome (GOLD analysis project Ga0111539, IMG submission 79667) | Populus rhizosphere microbial communities from Tennessee, USA - Rhizosphere MetaG P. TD hybrid SRZTD1 (version 2) (version 2) | ecosystem: Host-associated > Plants > Roots > Rhizosphere >...
AAGTGATCGGCATCAACACGGCGATCAACCCCGCTGGTCAAGGCATCGGCTTTGCCATCCCCGTCGACGACGTGAAACAAATCTTGCCTCAACTGCTTTCGACGGGACACGTCAGCCGAGGGCGGTTAGGCGTGTCGATCCAAACCATGGACGAAGCGACCGCCAAGGCGCTCGGCCTCGATCGCCCGCGCGGGGCGCTCGTTGCCGAAGTGGCACCCAATGGTCCGGCCGGCAAAGCAGGACTCCGTGCGAGCGACGTGGTCTTGAGCGTCGATCAGACGGAAATCCGCAACGCGCACGAGCTGCCTCGCGTCGTCGCGACGCACAAGCCGGGATCGAAGGTGAACCTCAAGATCCTTCGCGAGAAGCGCGAGCAAGCGTTGACCGCGACGCTCGACGAGCTGAAAGAGGAATCGACCGCCGAGCGCCCGCCCCCCAGCCGCGAAGGAGCGGGAACCGCGAACCCTGTGCTGGGGGTCAACCTCACCGACTCACAGGTGGGTCCCACTGTCGCGCGCGTTCAGCCGGGCAGCGCCGCCGAAGGTCAACTCCAGACGGGCGACGTCATTCTCGAGGTGAATCGCACCGCGGTGCGCAACGTCGCCGACGTCACCCGACGACTCGAGCAAGTCCCCCGCGACCAACCCGTCCTCTTGAAAATCCGGCGGAGCGATCACGACCAGTTCGTTGGCATCACGCGTCGATGATCTTCATCACATCCGATACGTGCCGGCCATGACCGCCTCGTAGAACGCGGGGGTCAACGGCACGTATCCGTTGTCCGACCAAACGTACAGCGGATCGGCGATCCGCGAGGGATCGACCCCTTCCTTCCGGATTCGATTCTTCTGCTGCTTGTTGGTCGAGGTGACATCCATGGAAGAGAGCACGCGCACGAAACGCGGCTGCGCATAGGCGGGGAGCTCGCGCGCCTTCCGATAAAAAGCTTCCACGTCGAAGCTCGACTCCGGCACCACGCCGACGAGGCCGAACTGACCGTCGTACGCGGAGAGACGCACCCCGACCACCGCCACTTCGCGAATGCCGGTGGCTCGCGACAGCACGTCCGCCACCTCGGCCGTCGACACGTTTTCGCCTTTGCAGCGGTAGGTGTCGCCGATGCGATCGACGAACGCAAAATAGCCGCGCTCGTCCTGCCGCAGGAGATCGCCGGTGCGAAAATAGCGATCGCCTTTGACGAAGACGTTGGAAAGAACCTTGGCATCGGAAGCCGCGCGATCGGTGTAGCCCCGGTATTGCATCCCGGGCACCGAAGTGCGCCCCTGCATCTTGATGAGAAGCTCGCCCGTCTCGCCGGCGCGGCACGGAATGCAGAAGCCGCGCATGTCGCGCGGATGTTCCCCCTGCTCGGGGTCGAACTGCGCGAGTCTGTAGAGGTGGCGAAAGAGCGGCGGGGGCCGCCCCACCGATCCCTCGACGTTGTCGCGGTTCATGAGGATGCCGGGAGCCTCGGTCGCCGTGTAGAACTCGCGAATGTGCTCGATGCCGAACCGCTTTTGGAACTTGCTCCAGATGTCGGGGCGCAAACCATTTCCCACCGCGACGCGCAGCCGATGCTGCCGATCTTTCGGCGTCTCGGGGACGGCGAGCAGATACCGACAGAGCTCGCCGATGTAGATCATCGCCGTCGCATCGTAGCGTCGCACGTCGTCGAGGAAGCTCGTCGCGCTGAACTGCTCGCGTATCGCCAAGGGGACGCCCAGCGAGATGCAAGATCCGACGGCGATGAGCACGCCGTTCGCATGGTAGAGCGGGAGAGGCGAATACAGCTTGTCCCCTGGCTCGAATTCGAACATGAGCGATCCGTACAGCGCACCCGCCAGCGTGGCTCGGCTGTGCGAAATCCGGCAGGGCTTCGGTAAGCCCGTCGTGCCCGACGTGTAGATGTAAAGGTAGTCGTCATCCGCGGCGACGGATGCGAGCGGAAAGTCGTGATCCAACGCCTTTGCGACGAGCCTTTCGAGCTCGCTCGACGGCGTTCCGTAGGCGATGAGCCGCCCGCCTGGGAGGTGATCGGCGGTGACGCGCTCGCGAAAGCGCTCGTCGACGAGCGCAATGCGCGCCTTGCACGCGGAGAAGGCGTGAGCGAGCGGTCCGCCGGTCAGTTGGGGATTGATGAGGGCCGTGGTGGCGCCGACCCGCGTCGCGGCCAGCAGGAACACGACATAGTGGGGCGAATTTCGACCCATCAGCGCAAGCACGTCCCCTTGGCGCAAACCGGCATCGGCGAGCACCCGCGCGACGCGCGAGCTCAAGTTGGCGACCTCTCGCCACGACAGCTTCTCGCCTTCCCCTTCCAGCGCGAGCTCATCGGGCTGTCGCTCCGCGTGACGAAGGGCGAGGCCGAGAAGCGTCGGCCGCCGGCTGACCGTGGTGCGCACGAGCGCCGGCAGCACGCGGCGCGCGGCCGCCGTCAGCGTGGCCAGCTCGCTAAAGCGCGCACGCTGACGCGCCGGAGCGGCGGACGTCAGCGTTTCGAGCAGGGTAGCCATGGACCTTCGACCGTATCAGGCACGCGCCTGCCGTCCTCGCGAATCCACTCGCCCTCTCTACCAAATGGTAGACAAAACCGCAACAGACGGCCGTTCGGACCCCAGCCCTAAACACCTACCGGACGCAATTCAATGCACATTTTGCAGGCAAAATGGCGCATTCAGCGTTCGGACCGCCGTCGGCAGCCTCATTGATTCGGACGCCGAGCAGTGGTAGAGCTTAACGACCAGTTGGTAGATAAAATGAGCGTATCCAACCGACACATCCTTCGTCAGGGCCCGGTGCTGGCAGCCCTCGGTCGTACGGCATTTTTCGCGATGAGGCAGCGGCTGCACCGCGCACCGGGCGCGGCAGGGGCGCCGGTTACGCCGGGCCCCGAGGTCTATCGCTCGCGCCCACGGCTGCCGCGCGAGTTGATCGACGACTACCTTCAGCACGTGGGGGGCGATCCACGCGCCTACCAGGGCGAAGTGCCGCCGCACCTCTTCCCCCAATGGTGCATGCCGGCGCTGGCGCGCGGACTCGAGGGGTTGCCCTATCCTCTCCTGCGTGCCGTGAACGGTGGCTGCCGCGTTCGCGTGCAGGGGCGCGTGCCGGACGACGAACCGCTGGTGGCGCGGGCGCGCTTGCAGGGCATCGACGTAAGCGATCGGCGCGTGGTGCTTCACCAGCACCTCACGACCGGCGCGCGTTCACGACCCGACGCGCTCGCTATCGACTTTTATACGATCGTCCCCATCGCCCACGGGGGAACGAAATCGTCCAACGCGACAGATGCGCTCAAGAAGGAGGCCGCGCCGGAGAAAGAAAGACCGCGCGTCCCCGAAGGCGCTCGCGAGATCTTGCGCACCAAGCGCCACAAGGACGCGGGGCTCGCGTTCGCGAAGCTCACGGGCGATTTCAATCCTATCCACTGGCTCACCCCTTACGCGCGTGCCTCCGGTTTCCCCAACGTCATTCAACACGGCTTTGCCTCGCTCGCGCTGTGCTGGGAAGCGCTGACCCAGCGTCTCTTGGCGGGCGACGTGCACGCCATGCAGAGCTTCGACGTGAAACTATCGCGACCGCTCGTCCTACCGCGCGACGTCGGCGTCTACGTACGCGGTAGCGACGTCTTCGTGGGCGACGGGCCCGGCGAGCCGGCGTACCTCACCGGCTCCTTCACCGCCAAAGGTGTGTCATGACCGACGTATTGGTTTCTCTCGGGCAAAACAAACTGGCCCGCAATCTGCTCTCGCGCGCAAAGCTCCCCATCCCTCTTCCGCAGAAACTCGAGCGCTCCACGGGGCCGACCGCGGAGCATGCTCTCAAGGGCAAGGCAGTCCTCGTCGTGGGCAGCGGGATGCTCAGCGAACGCATGACGCGCGTGCTCACGCGCGCAGGCGCGGAGTGCCGCGCGGCGATGGGCCCCGCGACGCCGGAACCGAGTCAGACCGTGCACGGCATCGTCATCGACGCGACCGCGCTGGAGACGACCGCGCAGCTCAAGTTGCTTTGGCAGACGTACCATCCGTGGCTCGGATCGCTCGGCCCGAGCGGGCGATCGCTCATCATCGCGCGTACCCCGGAGAGCGCGGCGCGCGCCGACCAAGCGGCGGCCCGCGCGGCGCTCGATGGCTTCAATCGCAGTCTGGCCAAGGAGATTGGCAACAAGGGGGCCACCGCCAACCTGCTCTACCTCGACGACGGCGCCGAAGCGCGCCTCGACGCGCCGCTGCGTTTCTTTTTGTCGGCGTCATCGGTGTTCGTCAGCGCCCAAACGCTGCGCCTGTCGACGGCGGCGCGTTGGTCGGGCGAAGATCCGTGGACCCAGCCCCTCGCGCGCAAGGTCGCCATGGTGACCGGTGCGAGCCGCGGGATCGGCGAGGCCACGGCGCGCCTCCTCGCCGCCGAGGGCGCGCACGTGGTGTGCGTGGATCGCGCGGAAGAAGAGACGGCGCTTCTTCAAGTGGCACGCGAGATCGGAGGCTCGAGTCTGCTTTGCGACGTGTCCTCCCCCGCGACTCCCGCGCAGATCGCGTCGCACGTCGTCGAAAAACACGGCGGAGTCGACATCGTCGTGCACAACGCCGGCGTGACGCGCGATCGCATGCTCGCGCGCATGCCCGAAGCGACGTGGGATCAGGTGATCGACATCAACCTCGCCGCGGTGCTCGCCATCAACACTAAGCTACTCGAGGGCGCTCTGCGCGACGGAGGGCGCGTGATCAGTCTTTCCTCCATCGCCGGGATCGCCGGCAACACCGGACAGACCAACTACAGCGCCTCCAAAGCGGGCCTTATCGGAATGACGCGCAAGCTGGCCGAGGACCTTGCGACCCGCGGCATCACCGTCAATGCCGTAGCCCCCGGCTTCATCGAGACGCGCATGACCGCCGCCGTCCCCACGATGATTCGCGAAGTCGGACGCCGCCTCGCGGCGCTCGCCCAAGGGGGACAGCCCGAGGACGTCGCGCGCACGATCGACTTCCTCGCCTCGCCCGGAGCTGCGGGGATCACCGGACAAGTGCTGCGCGTGTGCGGCGGCGCCTTTCTCGGCGCGTGATCGCGCCGGCGGCGCATCGAGCTACATAGACAACCCCCGAGCGCAGGGGGTATCCCCGCGCTTCTCGGCTTCGGGAAACTCCGACGCGCGCCCATCGGCTTTACCGAATGGGTCCAACGGACCTTGTGCGTCGACGGCAATCGATAATACGGATTGCTATCGACAATGCACATCCGTCATCTCCTTTGCGTGTTCATCGCAACCGAATGGCTCGTGGCGCTGTCCTCTCCCGCCGCCGCGCAGATCGCAGTGCCGGAAGACGCGCCCCCCGACGCCAGCGCCAAGCTCGGGGAAGTTCCGCCCCTGCCTACGGACAACGCACGTGTGCGCGAAGCCGCGCTCGGCCAGGGGTTCGTCTTTCACCCGTCGACGACGCCGGTCAACGCCTTCCGATTCGGGCTCGGCGGCCTCTACGACGCGATCGATCCCCAGGTGATGTACGGGATTCAAGTGCGCGTGCCGCAATTCACTGCGGACGCCCGCTACGGGCTCGGCGCCGGTTGGTCCATCAAGGGTCACTTCAACTCGATGTACGTCACCAACGAGCTCCTTCTCGGTCCCGCCTACAGCTGGCGCGGCGGTCGCTGGTCGATCGAAGGCGCGGCGAGCGTCGGGGTTTACTTCGGAAAGCTCGCCAGCTTCGACTTCGATGCGGCGCTCATCTCGCCCGAGTATCGGCCCGAGGTCGCCGTCGGCTACGACTTCGGGAACATCGCGGTCACAGCGCGGGGCTCGGTCCTCCTCATGGGACCGAACCGCGCGCGGGTGGGCGACATCTGGGGTGGACTGGATAATTCGAACCTCTTCGTGGGGCACAGCGAGATGATCTACGTCGAGAATCCAACGGGTTCCGGTGGCGTTTGGTACTTCGGGTTGGGCGCCATGACGACGCGCGCCTATTACCAATTCTGGGTTCTGTTTCCCGACTCGCCGGCGCTCTTTACGTACGCCAGGACGGTGGCCGGCTATGAATTCTAAGATCAGTCTTTTCCTCTGCGTGGCTGTCCTCCTCTTGGCCGACTGCGAGACGGCGGCAGAGGTGTCCATCCCCATGTTTCCCGACGGGGGTCTCTTGCGAACGGGGACGCCGCTCACGCGCGAGCAGCTCTATCGGTTCGAGGGCATGTTCACGGCTTCGGCGGGCAGCGAAGTCCTCGGCAGCCAACTGGCGGTGCGGACGAGCCGCGGCACGGTCTCGCTCCTCACCGACAAGGACGCCGCCTTCGCCGTCCTCGGCGCGGCGTGTCTTCCCGACCAGCGCGTCGTCGTCGAAGGCTATTGGCAATACCCGACGCGGAGCGACGCCGGATTGATTCGCCTCTTCGTCGACCCTCCCGAGATCGCGCAATCGTTCTGCCAGGGGTCGTCCCCGCCATCCGAGATGCCGATCACGCTCGCCGGCACGTGGGGTCATGAAAACGAGTTTCCCGCGGAGCCGCTGACCCTCACCTGGATGCGCGAGCTCAAGCCTTGGCGCAACACCTTCTACACGGTCGCGCACCACGGCGCTTGCGAGAACACCGATCACTGCGGGGCTTCGCCCAACAGCCTCGAGTCGATCCGCTTGGCCGAGCGCATCGGCTCGAACGCCGCCGAGATCGACATACGCGTTACGCGCGACGGCATTCCCGTCCTCTTTCATGATCCGGGTTTGTCCAAGTCGCTCGTGCGGGGGCTGTTCTGCAATGGACAGCTCGCCGACCTCACCTTCGCCGAGCTGCGCGGCAGCTGCCAGCTGCGCTACGGCGAGGTCGTCCCGTCCCTCGAGGAAGCCATGCAGATGCTGATCGACGATACCGAGATGGAGGGGGTCTACCTCGACGTCAAAGTACCGGAAGCGATGCTCGCCACGGCGCGCATCGCTTCGAATTTCGTGACGCGGCTTCGCGAGCGCAACGAAAATAGCGACCCCACCGACGATCGGCGATTCGGCATCCTCGTCGCCATCACCACCGACGACGCGTTGGATGCGTGGCGCAATGCCAAAGTCACGCTGCAAAACGAGGGACTGGCCATCCCCAATTGTCTCGTGGAGGACGATCCCGACGTCGTGCTCTCCGAGGGTTGCACGGCTTGGGGCCCCACCTGGACGCAAGGGCCGCAGGTCGACAACGTCCAGCGCTTGCGCACCGCCGGCGCGGGGACCGTCTTTTGGACGATCAACCAATCGGAGTTCATCGACGAGTTTCTGAAGCGCGCGCAGCCCAACGGCATCATCTCCGCGCGAGCGGCGCTCCTCTTTTATCGCTACCAAACGATCGGCACGCCGCCGATGCAGCCGGGGTTGCCACGATGAGCCGCCGCCATCGCATCGTGCGCGCATGGCTGGCGGGCGCGTGCATCGCAACCACCGTGCTGTCGGCGCGCGCAGAGGACACGCAGTCCGATCAACCCGATGATTCCACCGCCACGACGATCGCACCACCCATCGAGCCCCAGCAGAGCGACGTCACGCCTGCTCGAGAGACCGCACAACCTCCTCCAGGCGAAGCGCGGCCCCAGCCTTCATCCCTCGAAATCTGGGGAAGCGCAGGCCCTAGCGTCGTGTTTGGCGAACCAGCGAATCCCGCCTACGCGCGATCGTTTCGTCGTGTGGGCGGGCTCTTCGAGCTCGGCGTCGCCTATCGATCGAGCTACTTCGTCGATCCCTTCCTGTCGGTCTCCTACGCCAACCTCGCGGGGGGCGAGTCTCGGCTCCCCGACGGACCATGGGGCACGGGCGGAACCATCGAGCAACGGCTCGGCGCATGGATGATTGCCCCGGGCGTCACCAGCGATATTTGGCGCTTCCGGCTGCGCCTCGCGCTCGGGTTGGCGATCGTTACGCAGAATTACAAATTCCAAGGTCGAGATGATTCGTCCGCTCAGCTGACCATCTCCAATCAACTGGGCGTCGGATTCAACGCATTGGAAACCGAGCGGTTCCGGTTGGACGCTGAAGCGCGCGCCGTAATTGCTCCTGGCGCGGACGTAAGTTTCGTCACTTTGGCCGTCGTCGCTCGCGGCGATCTTGTCCAATTCGGCCGCTAAATCGCGCGGATCGCGAACGACGGATCTCGCGGGCGACCGCTGGCGTCCTCGGTGAGTGTTTTGGCGCGTAGGGCGATTGGCTCTTGCGCCGGAGCATGCCAGAAGATGGCAAGAGGGTCGTTCTCCATGCCTCTCGACGAGCTGGACCTTTGGTTCTTGGCCGAGAATGAAGATATGGCCTATGCATCGCGGCGGCGTACCGCCGCCTGGCTGCGCGTCGTTCTACGCGCGTCGGCGCTCGTCGTTGCCGCTACTGCCTTCGCCGCCGCCGCGACGCATCCCCAAGACGCGGTTTGGTGGATCTACGGACTGTTCGCGATCTCACTCGGTGCGGCCTTCCTGCTCGAAGCAAGAAAGCGAATGCGCCACGCTGGCCTGGTGCTTTCTCTCGGCTTTTGGACCGCTGCGACGGCGGCAGTATGTCTCTTGGGCGGCGTGCGCAGTCCGGGGGCGTTCGTTTACCTCCCGGTCATCATCACGGCGGGCCTTTTCTGCAGCAGGCGCGCCGCGGTAGGCATCGCCATTGCCAGCCTCGTCGCCGTGCTGCTCGCGTCGGTGTTCGACCCGTTGCACGTTTTGTCGATTCCCGAACGCGCGCCGAGCCTGACGTTGCTGTTGCCCGTTTACGCAGGCTCATTGACGATGACCCTCGTCCTCGTGGCCATCGCGCTCAGCACGCTGCACGGTGCGCTAAAGGACGTTCGCCAGCAGGCGCTCCGCAACGAAGAGCTGCTGCTCAATGCGCCCGACGTCCTGGCGGTCATCGATCGTCTGGGTGTCGTCGTGGGAGTGGCGCCTGCGATGCGCGACCGCCTGGGCTACGAGCCGAGTGAGCTCATCGGAAAGCACGTCTCGCGTGTCGAGCTGTTCGGGCCGGATGGTAGAGCGGTAGTGGACGACATTCGCCTTCTCGGCACGCGCGCGAGCGAGGGTGCGCGCGAGCTTTCTCTGCGTAGCCGTGACGGAGCTCGGTCGTGGGGCGAAGTTCGCTTGCTCCCGACCCCCACAGGCAAGAGCGGCACACACCGTCGCATCGTTCTCTGCGACGTCACGCGGCGTCACACGGCGGAAGCGCGTCAAGCGGAGCTCGAGAAGCGCATGGAACAGGGGCGACGTCTCGAAAGGATGGGACTCATCGCGGGCGGCGTGGCGCACGACTTCAACAACCAATTGACGGTGATTCTGTCGCTCGGGTCGGTGCTCGATACCCGGCTGCCGACCGATTCACCCGAGCGACAGCTGCTCATGGAGATCAACCACTCGGCGGTGCGCGCCGCGGAGCTCGCTCGGGATCTGCTCGCCGTCAAGCCGAAGCGTTCCGCCGAGGCCATGGACGTGGCCCGCGAGCTCACCACGCTGCAACCGATGCTGTCGCGAATGGCGGGAAGCGCCGTGAAACTCTCAGTCCGCGGCAGGACCCCCTGCTTCGTGCAGATCGAGAAAGCGGAGCTCGAACGAATCGCCACGAACCTCGTCATCAATGCCCGCGATGCCATGCCGAGCGGAGGAGAGGTCGTCATCGCCGTCACCCCGAGCGTCGGCGGCGCGGGCGGTTCCGCGCGGCGCATGATCGAGATCAGCGTGACGGATTGCGGCGTGGGAATGGACACCTTGACGCGTCAGCGCATTCTCGAGCCCTTCTTTACGACCAAGGGAGAGGCGGGGACCGGGCTCGGCCTCAGCACCGTCGACGGCATCGTATCGCGGCTCGGGGGTCGCCTTCTGGTGAAGAGCGAACGCGGTCGCGGCACGGAGATCCGCATTCTGCTCCCCGAAGCCGAAGTGGATGACGTCAATCCGCAGCCATCGACTGCCTTCGGAACTCCCCCGGGGTGACGCCGGTCCATCGCTTGAAAGCGCGGTGGAACGAATTCGGCTTCTCGAAGCCGAGCAGGAATGCGACTTCATCGATGGTCGCGCGGCGGCTGCGCATGTGCGCCAGGGCGACCTCGCGCCTGACCTCGTCGAGCACCTCTTGAAAGGAAGTGTGCTCTTCGCGCAGCCGGCGCTGAAGGGTGCGCGGCGTCGTCGCGAGCTCGCGCGCCAGCGTCTCGACGGTCGGTTCGCCCGTCTGCAGCGCGTCGAGAATGTACCTCCGAACGCGCCCCGCCGTTCCTTGGCTCGAGAGGCGCGCGCTCATCTCCTCGACGTAGCGCATCATGGCCGCCTCGACGACGGGATCGGGGTCGATGACGCTCTGCGCGAGAAGCGAGGGGTGGATGGCGATAGACGAAATGGATGACCCGAATTCGACGGGGCAGCGGAGCGTGCTCGTGAAGATCTCCGCCTCTTCCGCCTGCTCTGGGCGCGGCAGCTCGAGCGTGACGCCGAGAGGGGACATGGTTTCCCCCAAGAGCTGGCGCAGTACGGTCACGTTGCTGATGCACCAGAGCGCGCTGATGATTCGCCGGAAGGGCAAGCTCAAGTAGTCGTGCTGCACCAAATTGAGATGCGTAATATCCGCTCCCTCCACGAGCTCGGAGCGGGCAACGGTGCTGGTCAAGTGATAGTGCTCGGCGACCCGACGCAGAGCGATGCCCACGGTCTTGCTGTTACGCGCAACGTAATAGAGAACGCCGAAGCCGGTGCCGCGAAACGATAGCATCGTGCGTACCATGTTCACGACGCCGATGTGGCCCTCGATCGACGCGGCGATGGTCTCGCACTCTCGCCACGAAACGCGGCCGTCGAAATCGTCGAGAAGGTCCGGTTTGCCTACCTCGTGCAGAATCGACGCGACGTCGAGCCCGCGCGCCCTCGCGAGCTCGAGGTACCCGCGAATGCTTTGTACGGAGATGGATCCCCCCTTCGTCATGGGCCGAGGGGATGATGCACGCCATTCTAACGTTGATCAATGGACGCCGGCGCGAAAGCCGGATAACCGGTCATGAGCATCACCGCATCGGCAATGCGTCCGGGAATTTCCACGTTCCACCGAGAATTTCCGGACGCGGCTGATAAAGTCGCACCGTGTAGCTCCAGCCCGGCACGATGGGGAGGCAGTTCGGCGCGCCACGGCGACAATCACCGAACTGAACGGTGAACGCCCCCATGGCGTCCGGACGCGCTGACAGGTTGGTCAGCGAATAGGCATCGAGATCGTTCTTCTCGAAGTAACCTTTGTCGTTGTAAACGCTGACCGACCAAAACCCTGAAACTGGCACGTCTTTGAACGTGAGCTGATGCGCCGTCTTTCCGTCGTTCGCCGCGGGGACGACGCTGCGATATACGGCAGCCTCCACCGGGTTGCCCCCCCATCCAATCGCCGTCGAAATCAGGTGGCGCACGGGATCGACCTCGTTCTTGGCACCGAACGCTGGCCCCACGTCGCCCAGCGCCGTCCCGAGGATTTCGAGCGCGCCGCGAATTTTGGCCTGCGACGACTGATCCCACTTCGGCACCTCGAACCTGCCCAGCGTTGCTTGCTCGACCTTGATGCCGTCCTGTAGAGCGCGGGCAGCCTTCATGTCGGCCGGATTGCGCTGCTCGGCAACGGTACGAATGGCGACGTACACATAGCGGGTTCCGACCCGCTCGCGGGTGTACGTATGGCGGCCCGCCGTCGTTGCGACCTCGATCGTGTAGTGATCTTCGGACAAGATCTGCATCGACATGAATCGCTTCTTCGCGTCGGGGAGAACGATGGTGACGGGGGCGGCCTCGAGGTCGAACACGCCCGCCGAGTAGAGCGTGTCGCGATTCATGCGAACGACGTCCTGCTGGTCGATGGGCGTCATTTGCCGCGCGTGATGGAGCCTGCCGAGGCCGGCTTTTCTCACGGTTCGCGCGAAATGGAGATCGGTTTCGGCGCGGATGAAGTTGGCAACGTTGACCGGCGTCGATTGGCCCGCCTCGACGACCGGATTGGGTCCGGAGGACGTCGATCGTTCCGTGACCACCGCTGCAAAGAGCATGAGCGCGATGCCCTCTGCCACCGCGATTGCGACCTTCCGTCTGGTTCGCAACATCACTACCTCCGCCGTCTGGATAAGGTCATCATGGCCGCGCTCCAAGCTGCCGCGCGTTGTCCTACAGTTCGAAGACCCACCCGAGGGCGCACTTCTGCCACTCTCGAACGAGGCAACGTTCTCCCCCGCCCGTCGGTAGGGATTCATGGCGCAGCGCCGGCCCGGCTTCCACGGACCTTGTACGTAGGGCGGAGCCCCGGTATTTCTCTGCCACCGCGTCTTTGCAATCGTGCTTGAGCGCGCGTCCGCGTTGACGCTTATGAGAATGCATCGAGTCGCCAACGATATCTGCAATGCCTTTTTCCCTTGCTGTGCCGCCCGCGGGGCGATCGGTTTTGCAGCGCGCGAAGGGGTCTCTACGGCGACGTGCGCGCGTGTAAGTGTGGTCGGGCCTGGCCCCTAAAGATTTCAGCTCGATAGCCGTAACCAGGCTCTACGGGGGCGTCTGTCGCGGAGCTACCAACGATTGGATAAGACCAAAGAAAAGACGGTCCGCGAGGACTTCGAGACCGGCACGGACGTTGGGCAAACCAAGCCCAAGGCCGCGTCGACCGATTCGGCGCCCGAGCCCGAGCGCGGCGCCGTCTTTGGACGCTATACGGTGCTCGACCGCTTGGCGACGGGTCCCGCGGCGACCGTGTTCTCCGCCTACGACGCGCAGCGCGAGCGCGTCGTCGCGCTGAAGATATTGCGAGCGCAGCTCGACACGCCCGAGGCCCGAGCGCGTATCTTGCGCGACGCGCAGGTGATGGCCCGCCTCAAGCATCCTCACGTCGTGAGGGTCTACGAGGTCGGTACGTTCGGCGATCGCTTGTACATCGCCATGGAGCTCGTCGAAGGATCAACGCTCCGCAAGTGGATGAGCAAACCTCGCCCCTGGCGCGAAGTCCTCGATGTGCTCAAAGCGGCTGGACGCGGCCTCGCCGCGGCGCACGAGGCGGGACTCGTGCACCGCGACTTCAATCCGGACAAGGTGCTCGTCGCCAAAGACGGCCGCGTGCTCGTCACGGACTTCGGCATCGCACGGCCCGAGCAACCTCCGCAATCCGCGCCGACACACGCCCGACCCGCTTCGAGCGCGGTCGATTCCTCGGAATTGGAGACACGCAACCGCGTCGACGCTGCGGCCAAGGCCGAAGCAGAAGAAGAAGAAGCGGGAGAAGACGACGACGCGACGGTTGCGCGCAAGATCGACGCCAAGAACCTTCTGGCGAGCGTCGATGCGGCGACGCAAGCGACCGAAGCCGAAGCGAGCGCCGCAAAGCCCGCTCCGACCGAACCGGCCGACGCGCTGACGAAGCCAGGCCCAGCCGAACGCGATGGAGACGAAGGCTCGCGTTCGCCCGTCGAGACGAGCGACGGCGCTGCGAAGCCGGAATCCGCGGCCTCGAGCGAAAGTGGCGACAAGATTGCTACGGCGGAATCGAACCAAGCACCTCCGAAATCGGTGCCCGCCGAAGCGAAAG
>Ga0111539_10007955_pt1 | contig 13521 bp, 12 predicted proteins | sample RhiMethybrSRZTD1_FD_79667 | JGI IMG/M metagenome (GOLD analysis project Ga0111539, IMG submission 79667) | Populus rhizosphere microbial communities from Tennessee, USA - Rhizosphere MetaG P. TD hybrid SRZTD1 (version 2) (version 2) | ecosystem: Host-associated > Plants > Roots > Rhizosphere >...
AGCTCGTCCTATAAGAACATCGAAGAGACGATCTTGGGGATCTTTAGAATCACAGGGTAGATTTAATGCTATATGTCCTTTACTAGCATAAGGTGTTGAATCATATAACATAATAAACTCGCTAGTATTGAGAGTTATTCCATTTAAAAGTACTGTCTGAGTGGCTCTATTCATGTCTGCTGTATGAACATAATCTAAATTGCCTGATACTAATTGATACTCGGCTAAATTAGAATCTTGTATTTCAGATATTGAACTTTTATTCTGGCCAGTTGTTGCTACAGTGCCAGTACTTACTACAGCAATGTAGATGAGAATAGCTAAAATTGCAACGAGTAAAGTATATTGAGTAATCTCTTTCATATTTTTATGAACTATACCTAACCATAAGTATTAAATGAATTGGTGAATAGAACCTAGTGCTAAAATTAAAAAAGAATCTTTTTTATGGTAAAAAGTCAAAAAAAGTAACTGATCCCAGTGTATAAAATGGTTCAATTTCCACTGATTCCCTGTTTCATTTTTTATAATTTATCAGAAATTGCTTTTAGAAAAAGTCTAATAAGTCACCAAATTAATAATCTCAGTTTACAGATCCAAGCTCGAAGCTCTCTAAGCTTCTTTATTTCAGTTATAGAACCCATTTACTTAATAGGATTATAAATTTTAACGATAATAAAAACTAATTACAACTATAACTACTAATTTTAAGAATATTCAATATTATGATTATATTTTAAAAAAGGCTAAAAGAAACTATATTGATAATATAATATGAATATTGGACAAAAACTAGCCATTAGTATTTTAATTTTATTTTCTGTTTCTCTCCTTATGACACCTACAGTATATGCTGCAATAGAAAAAGTAGAAAATTATGCAAAAGAAATCTGTATAAATACTTATAGAGGTGATTGGGATGGTAAAGATTGCGATATTCAAGAATCAAAAGATGAACAAAAATAATATGATGATATAGCAAGTTTAGAAGATTCAATATGTGAAAAAGTGGTCAAAGATGTAACTCCTGAAGATTGGACAGATTTATGTAAAAATCTAAATGTATTCGAAAAGTAACTATTCCTTTTTATTATAATAAATTTGAACGATTAGATTAATTTAATGACTACCACGAAAATTAAGTCTTATATCAAATTAATTATACATCAATAACACAACTTTATCTATTATGTAATCGAACCCTGCTATAATTAGAATTTATCATAAATAGAATAAATTTCAAAAGTAAAAAAAATCGAGTAAAAGTTGGTATCTTTGTTTCCTTATTTAAATAAAGAATATTCTCTCATTTTTAATTATAATTTTTAATTTACTGATATATACCTCTTTATGAATTCGAAATTCTTTGTAAATATTGTTGAGTAATAATAAAAGTTATAGGTGAAAGAGGCAAAAAATAAAAAATTACTCTTCTTTGGAAAGTAAAACTAATTAAATTTAATATGGTTAATTTTCTTCATCTAATGGATTTCTAGAGTATATTATTTTTAGAATCAGCATAAAGATATTCAATGCTACTGCTATGGTATTACCTATAATTATTACAATGTCATATTTTCCTATTCCATAAATAACCCATAGTGAAAGACCAGCAATCAGTAATAGTATAAACCGTATTGATACATCATCTGACTTTTTTATCCTTATTGCTTTTCTTATTTGAGGAACTGTACTAGACACTGTAAAAGCTGTAGCCATAAAGCCAATAACATACAATAAAAAATCCATCATATGTATTTCAATTATCTCTGATTCTTATTTATATTATGAATAATATTTTCTTTCCTTTTATAGCCGTGTTGTTAACTTTTATTATTGTAATTGAAGATATATATAATCAGTATTATTTAATCACCATTAGATTAGATTATATTTTACACTATTTAGTCATTTAAGTATTAATATTAAATCATCGTTGTAATAAGATACTCGTGTGAATATTCTAATATTCTTCTTTTATCTTCAGCTATTCACAAATAAATTACAATTTTTATCTAAATCTTCTTATATATGAATTAAAAAAAGTAATCGTGCCGACAGAACCTCGAAAAATCGATAATTCTTCTCAAGGATACTGGGGAAATAAATTTATTCTCTCAGCTATAATCCAAGGTGCAGTTATAACAATATTAACATTGATAATAATAGGCTTTCAGATAACAATATCTAATATTAATATTATTCAATACCTCTCTTTGACTTTTGATGGACCATCTAAATGGTTCTTTCTAGGATACATGTTTTATCTTATATTGATTGTAGCGATAGCTGTAACTGCAGTATTTTATATTCATCTTGAAATTCACATGGGGAAGAAAATTATACGATTCAAATCAATTCTTGCAGGCATCCATTTACTTGGTATGAATATTGGAGGAGCAGGAACTACAATAATTATGATTTATGCAGGCTTGGCTGGTTCAGGGATATTAGATGTAGTTTTAAATGGAACAACTTTAGGAACTTCCACCATAAATTCGAATGTAGATATCATGGTACAATTTATTGTACCAATATCAGGATTTGCTGGTTTACTAAGTATTGGTGTAATTTCAGGAGGATTGACATATATACTGACTTTTTTTAAGAGATCTTAAAGATGATATCAACTTAATACCACAAGGAATTAAGAAATAAACTAGTACTTTTGAAGATCACTAAATTTAGCTAAATTTAGCGAATATTAGAAAATTTTTTGATTTTTGTATTTTGAATTAAAATAATAATGCTTTTTGAACTACAAAATTGTGTCAAAGTCAATTAGTAAAAGAAAAAATAGCTATAACTTTTCGGCGCCTAAAAATTTTGCTTAAAAAATGTGTAAATAGCAACAACTATCTCTTTGGAGACTACATCATTGCTGTTGTCTAGCAAGACTCTGTATATAAATAATCTTTTATAATGCTACAATTTTACAATGGCAAGAATGAAAGCAAAAATAATTAGTTCATTATCGACAATTATGTTACTAGCCAGCCTACCATCGGGTTTCTTTCAGAGTATGCAACCAGCTCAGAAAAAGACAATGATGATTGTGATTCTTCATACTCTGATATATGTATCCATCTAATTCTCCAGATTCAATTGTGGAGATATATCCTATCAGCGTTTAACAGTTTTGTCACTAGACCCTTATGGATTTGACCGAGATGGAGATGGCATAGATTGTGAATCATAAATAGAACTTCTATATTTAATATGAGAATTAGAATCCAACATATCACTATAAACTGTTAACACTAATTTTAAAGTGAATGGTATTTCATATCATTAATTGGAAATATAATAAACATCTTTAATCCGTTTTTGGTAATATGAAAATCTTTTAGCCATATAACATATGCATTAAGAGTTACAGTATGTACAATGAAATAATTGGATTCTTTTATTTATTTATTCATTTTTCAATAGGATTTCCCATAGTATTACCCCATTCTAGCCATGAGCCATCATAAGTCTTTACATTAGGATAGCCAAGAAGATATTTCAGAACAAACCAAGTATATGAAGCTCTTTCACCAATACCACAATAGGTTATTATTTCCTTATTAGAGGTAACATTTACTGATTCGTAAAGATTCTTTAATTCATCTGCTGACTTGAGCGTTCCATCTTCATTAACCATCTTACTCCATGGCACATTTACTGCTCCAGGAATATGTCCTCCAATTTGACCATATTCAGGAGAATATTCTGTTGGAGCAAGTGTTTTCCCATTATATTCGTCATTAGTTCTTACATCAACTAGTATCTTGTCTTGAGTACCTATTACATCTTTAACATAATTCATAAAAGCTCTTATACTTTTATCTGGATCAGAGGCTTTAAAATTTCCCCTTGAATAAGATGGAATATCTACACTAATTGGTCTATCTTCTTCCAGCCATTTCTTTCTTGAACCATTCATCAACCTAACATCTTTAACTCCATAATATTTGAAAATCCAGAAAGCAAATGTTGCAAACCAATTCTTAAAATCACCATATACTATTATTGTTGTATCATTGTTTACACCAATTCTTTGTAATGATTTTTCCAAATCCTCTTTTGATATTACATCTCTCTTTCTTGAATCGATTATATCTCTCTTCCAGTCAAACAATACAGCTCCAGGAATATGTCCTAAAACATAGCTTGTAGCTGGAATATAGTCAACCTCAACTAATCGGATTTTTTTATCATTTAAATGATCATTTATCCATTGCGTACTTACCAAGACATTAGGATGAGCATATTCCATTATAATACACTAATTTCCGTATATACTCTACAATCTTTACTCTTTAATTGTTTCTAGAAAATATATTGATTACAATTATCATTAGCACAGTTTCATAGTAGTTCATTAATAAGAAATTCATTGAGCTTTATTATCTATGTCTATAAATCGTTTGTTTCTTTATTGATTTTTAAGAATAAGTTGACTTTTTATGTAAGTACAGATTTCTTATACGCATAGAAACTTGAATTTTCCTCTTTTCAATTCTGATAATTCTTTTTCTAATGAAAAGGAATATGAGTTTGTAGATTTATCGTCCTCATCATCATCATCACCATTATCTGCAAATGCAAATGAAAGCAAGTCTTTTGAAAAAGATCACTACTTATTTTATCAAGATAAATACCTATCAGCTAATGACAAATCTATTTTGGATAACAATAATTTTTTTCCGAAAATAACAGATCTTCAAACATATATTGCAGAGACTGAAAAAAGAGTTTTGGATGCCTTTGAAAAAGGTTCAAAACTTTCTCCAAGAATAGAAATGTCTGATCAGTTTTTGCAACAACATGCTGGCTCTAAACTGAGCCTTGTTGTACTCTATGTAGATTTGGTAGATTCTACATTGATGACAAGAGATTTTTCAGTTGAGAAGTTAGCTACAATAATACAGATGTTTACTCAGGAAATGTCACTTGCTGCTTCAAATTTTAATGGACAAATACTAAAATACGTTGGTGATGCGGTAATAGCATATTTTCCTATTGAAGTAAACAATTCTATTTCTTGTAATTCCGCGATAAATTGTGCATTTCACATGATTACTATTATTGAACAGGGAATAAATCCTATCTTGAAACGAAATAATTATGATCAGATACAAGTAAAGATAGGAATAGATGCAAGTGAACATTCAATTATTCAATATGTACTAGGTGAAAAATCCTATATCGATATTTTAGGATATGGCATAAGCATGTCAGCAAAATTGACTAAATTAGCAGATCCTAATCAAATTATTACTAGTCATGGAATATATATGAATATGCATCCATCACTTAGAAAAAGATTTTCTGAATTGGAGATAACTCCAAGAATATGGAAATACACTGATGAAAAAATTCAGCCGGGTGTTTGGAAATCTTTGGACAACATATAAAAAGAAATTGATATTTGTTTTAGAGTTGCGAATTTTTCTATTTGAAAATTGTATGCTATTATTGATAGTGATATTTTATTTTTGAATTTATTGTCATATGGTTTTTGAAATAAAATTTAATAGATTGAATATTGTTTAAATTTGTATTTTGATTTTAGCAATAAAAAATAGTAGCATATTATCTCTACTAAATATTTCGATATTCACCCAATTTTGTTTCTATCTTAGATTTTACAATTTTTTTATGTCCGTTTTATATAAAGTTCCTTAGATTCTGTTGAAATTACTTTCCCTTCATCACTACTAATGCATTTATTTGGTCCCAATTCTACACTTCCCTTTTACTAATGATGTAGAATAAAAGACACTTATTTTCAGATCATTTACCACTTCATTTCTTTGTAGTTATCATAATTAGTGATTAAATAAGTATGAATTTAAATCACATAATATATTTAATATATTTCTAATCAACTTTGGCGTTAGGAACTATTTTGTATATGGTTCCTTGTGTTTTGTCAAATGTAAGAATATATAGAAAGCCATCCTCAGGACCTATTTTTATATCAGTAATCCCACCAAATCCTTTACCAAATATAACGTCATCCATATCATCATTACTGCCTATAACTTTATCTGCAAGTGAACCATTAGGTAGCAATAATTCAGTTCTCTGTTGATCTAAATCAAACTGATAAATATTTCCATTGATAATATCTCCTACAAATATATCGTTTTCGTATTGTTTACCTAAATTGTCAGAATTAAGGAACTTAATTGCAGTAGGACCAACATCACTAAACCATGTTAATTCTGGAAGACTATATTTTCCTTTTCCCTCAAAATCGACTAATAAATTATCCGTCTGTGAAGCTATATGAGACTCTGCCTCATAACTTGGATATCCTCTTAGCCAAATACCATCAATCTTATTCCAACCACTATTAAATCCTGGTTCTACAAGATTTATCTCATCACCAAATACCACTCCGTTTTCTGTATCCCAAAGTTTTCCTGTTACCGGATCAAAATCTATTCCAAAACTATTCCATATCCCATATGCATAGTATTTATTTATTGGATCTTTATCTCCTAAAATAAAGCTACTATTTTTTCGGGCTTGATTGCCATCCCGTGTAATAACTAGTATGCCACTAGTTCCATCTGGGTCTTTACCACCTTGTATGTTTTGAGCCTTAGTCTTATGACCATCAATACCAATTCCTCCTATTGTGATATACAGATTCTCATCTTTTGGACCAGGTAATATTTTACCACCATTACCAATTGATCCAGGGGTAGCAGGAAGGTTCAATAGAAGTTTAGGATTTATCAACTTATTATTCACAAATTCATATCTGTAAACCATATTACCCAACGGTTGCTTCCCTTCAGTAATATCATCTCCGTCAGTTGTTGCAGCAGCTGTATAATATAGGAAAACATATTTAGTTATATCATTATATTGTGATTGAGTATTCTCGTTAATACTTTCAGGACTTATTGCAAATGAAGATGTATTGTTACTAACAGCAATACCTAGCAGTCCTCTATGTCCTTGAGCTGCAACAGTAACATCAAGTATGGGTTCTTTTACCATTACACCATTTACAATTCTTCTTACAATACCTGTATCTTTTTCTATAACAAGAATATCATCCTTATCTAAAAATGCCATTCCTGTAGGATATGATAATCCTTTGAAAACCACTTCGGTCTTTAAATACGGATCGTTTATTGTAGGTCCTTTGGAGGAAGGAACAGCACTCTCTGGATAGTTAGAATCTACTGCTGCTAATGCTACAATGGAAGATGATAAATTTTTTTGATTAACCTGTATCTGTTGATATCCAATTGAAAATATAATAAGCAAGAGTAAATCTGAATATAAGCATATTTTAACAAGAGTGGTTTTTCCATCTAAATAAGAATAGTTCATTTATTACTTAGGCAGTTGAGTAAATAAATATGCTAGAGTAAAAGATAAAGAAGATATAGAATATACAATTTGTCAAAATAGCATTTCTATTTCGTTCACGTTAGAAAGGCTGGAATTATCCAGCTTTTCATCTACTTTTAAATTCCATCTAAGTATTTTGAACTACAAGATTGTGTCAAACAGTTCACACACCTGCGAGCCCGTATACTGGGAGGGTTTAATAACATTAAATAAGCTAATCCTGAAATCTTTCAGGGTATAAAATAGAGAATTATAACTTCTAATTTAGATTAGAAAAAGCACATATCATATGCATAATGAAAATAAACATCATGGGTATTCAGGATATGTAACGAATCTTACAGATCTTGATAAGCTGTATGATGGAGTAAAGGATCAAAAAGTCATTAAGTTTTGAATAACCAAGGTTTTAATAATTTCGTCAAAAGAGGCATTATTACATAAGTCATTAGTAGAACTGTTATCGTAAGAGCAATAACAAGTCTTATTGGAAATGGTATTGATAACATTTCTGTTAAAAAATGTATTTGAGGAACTAAAGTCATTAGCAGAATTGAGATAACTGGAATAGTAACAATTACCATTTTGTAACGTGGTGGAGGCTGTAAAGGTATCATAGGTGAGGATTCATCTTTAAAATATGGAGTAAACCAAAATTCTAGTCCTGTCAGTTTTTGTACATCATAATCAGATTCTGCTAGTTTTCTACCTTTTTGTAACCATTCATGTCGTATTGGAGATGTCTCCCATTTATCAAGATTTTCATAAGTATTGAACCTGAATATAATCACATATTCAGGTTTAGATTTATTACTAATATTAGGAGTTGGTTTGATTATATCAATACCCATACTTCCCTCTTGTCTAGAGACTTCCTTGGAAATTCCTGAAAGCCATTCTTCAAATTCCTTGATTTTATCTTTTTTAGCAATACGTCTCACAATTACAGTAACAGGTTTTGAATGTTTGGTACTATCATTGACTTCTTCAGACATCTTTTTTAGATCTCATTGAATAATAAATAAATAGTTTTTTGCAGTTGTAATGCATCTTTGGAAAAGTGATCCAAAGTATATGAATCTATTAAGAAAGGGTTTTTATTATAAGATATTATGTAACAAATTATTAAACAGAATTCCTATGTCAATATGAATTAACTCATTTCATACTGTATGTTAATAATTATCATAAAAATTGATTTTCAAAGCTCTTACATCTATAATACTTTACTTCAAAATCTTTATCTATTATGTTACCTAATCTTGTTATAATGAAAATTCGAGCGCTCTAAGTCTTAAATTTTAGTTATAGAGTCAATTTAGTGGTTTGAACTAAATCTATAAGAATGCTATTATATTAAGTTCATTTTTTTAATAAAAAAATTTCTTACACAAAGAAATTAACAAATATAAAATGTTCTTTCTTCTGGAATGAAGTGTCTTTTTATTTGGTAACATCATTTTGTAACATTATTTGCAATTTTGTGAAATGAAGTTTTCTCTATTCATTGCAATAATTATTAAAAATATATTCAACTCTTTTATAGATTACCGTATTATCCTAAATAATAAATGAGATCTAAATTATTAGAAAAGAGTAATCAACGACCAAGGGAGCAGAAATAAACAATGACAATAAACGTACGTGGTTATGCTGCACCTTCTGCCAAGGCCCAATTAGCGCCATATCAATTTGAACGTCGCGACATGCGTGCTGATGATGTAGTTATCAGGATTCTCTACTGTGGCATATGCCATTCGGACGTACATGAAGTGAACCATGACTGGGATCGCAACAGCATTTACCCAATGGTGCCTGGCCACGAGATAATTGGCCGCGTGGTAAGTGTTGGATCAAATGTCACTCAATTTAAACAAGGTGATCATGTTGGTATAGGTTGTATGGTTGATTCCTGCCAGCAATGCTCAGCATGCAAGCAAGGGCTTGAACAGTATTGTGAAAAGGGTCCAACACTTACCTATGATGATAAAGATAGGCATGATCAAATGCCCACTTACGGTGGCTATTCAGAAAAAATTATTGTCAGGGAAAAATTCGTATTGCGGGTTCCGGAAGACTTAGACTTGAAAGGTGCTGGACCATTGTTATGTGCAGGCATAACCACATGGTCTCCACTCCGCCATTGGAGAGTAAGAGAAGGGACAAATGTGGGAGTCATAGGCCTTGGAGGACTCGGTCATATGACGCTAAAACTGGCTAAAGCACTCGGCGCAAATGTCACGCTGATTAGCCGTTCGCCTGGAAAAGAGCAGGACGCACGTCGCCTAGGTGCTGACAATATAGTGATTTCCACTGATGAAGAACAGATGGCCGCTGTCAACAACAAGTTTGACCTGATAATCGATACTGTACCTTACGTTCACGATCTTAATCCATATCTACCATCCCTGTCGCTTAACGGCACATTGGTCCTGGTTGGGTTACTAGGCAATCTTGAACCAACATTAAACACTGTTCCATTGATAATGGGGCGAAAATCAGTGGCCGGTTCCGCTATTGGTGGAATTGCAGAAACCCAGGAGCTTCTAGATTTCTGCGGAGAGCATGGAATCACTGCTGATGTTGAGGTTATCAAGATTCAGGACGTCAATGAAGCATACAAACGCATGCTTAAAAGTGATGTGAAATATCGCTTTGTTATTGATATGGCATCGCTAAATTCCTAATGGTGAAAAATAAAATATCAAACGAAGTAATTTATTCCAATACCTAGGCTCAAATGTTACTATTTTAAATTGTTCTCTTCTAATTTGTCTTCAACTATTTTATATTTTAGAGACTATAGTCACATAATAATAATAATAAGTGATCTAAAAAATGGGAAATAAACCTGAAGGAAAAATTGCAGTTATTACTGGAGGAACCAGTGGTATTGGCTTGGCTACTGCCAAGAGATTTGTAGAATAAGGAGCATATATTTTCATTACTGGACTCTTCCAAAAAGAGCAACTAATCCTAAACCTCATGATCATGTTGCAATCGTTGGAATAGTAGTAGAATTAGGTCACTTTGATATTCGATATTAAAAAGGAAACATATGTTACTATAGCGATGGGTCACGGTTCAAAATATTATAATCTTTATTAGATATTAATGAGTTATATTTTAAAATGAAAAAACAGCTTTGCATTTTGTGACATGAGATTGTAAAATTAAAATTTAAATACTATGTTTTTTACCTATAATTAATGAAAATACAGAGGAATCTCCCTTTGTTGTTATTATTTTTATTATCAACAGTATCAATTCTTGCTATTATTACTATATCATTATCTAATTCTATTTATGCACAAGAAAATCAAACAGAAACCAAAAATCAAATACCTGAAGCAGCAAAAGGTCCTGCTATTCCTACGAAAGGATATTTGGTTGAAGAAATTCGTGATGGACTATATTGGGTAACAGATGGTGCTTATAATACTATGTTTCTAGTCACAGATGAAGGTGTTGTAGCAGTTGATGCTCCTCCTACTATTGGTAAAAATTATCTTAAAGCTATATCAGAGGTTACTGACAAACCCAGTACCCATGTTATTTATAGTCATGCCCATATAGACCATATTGGTGCTGCAGGAATGTTTCCAAACAATGCAGTTATTATCGCTCAGGAGGAAACTGCAGCAGAATTACAAAGAGCTAAAATGGTGGCCACAAATGCTTCTATGGTGCCACCAATACCTACTGAAACCTTCTCAAATAATTATACTTTGCAGATTGGAAACCAAACCCTTCAACTAGACTATTATGGCAATAACCATTTGCCTGGAAACATATTCATTTATGCTCCAAACCAAAGGGTGCTTATGTTAGTTGATATAATATTTCCAGGCTGGGTACCATTTCCATATCTTGCAGTATCTAAAGATATAGCAGGTTATATCAAAGCACACGACATAGTTCTGAACAATTATGACTTTGATACCTTTGTTGGTGGTCATCTTACTAGACTTGGAACAATAAATGATGTAAAAGTACAGAGAGAATTTGTATCCGACTTGGAAAGGGCAGCTGCTCAAGCAAACCAACAGGTCTCATTTGGTGAGATTGCAAAGCAGGTAGGAGGAGGACAACAGCCTTTTATTTTCTCTTTGGCGAAAAGAGCTGAGGCAGTAAGCGAAAACTGTGCAAATAATATGTTACCTAAATGGGAAAATAGGCTTGGTGCAGCGCAGCAGTTTATGTCAGCCCATTGTTATACCATGGCTCAGGCTGGAAGGATAGATCTGACTGTACAAGCATTGTTGCAAAATAGTACGTTTGTGCACAAATAACATATTTCTTATTTCTCATTTTGGTTTCACATTCTGTAACAATATTATAAACTAGATGAACTTCTTAACTATATGAGAAATAATTTATAATAAGGATTATTTGCATAATTTACTGGTCACACTTTATAGAAGGATTCAAATCCCGCTGATTCCATTTATTATTTCTTAAATCCTGTTAATGTCTTTTGATCACTTCTAATACAATATTTAGTATTCTAAATTTGCATCAATTCCTTCAGCTGCAAAATCATCTAAAGAAGATAATAATATATCATGATTTCATTCTGTTCCAACAGTTACAAAAATAGGTGTTTTGGGATTATTATAGATGTTAGGACTAAATCTTGCACTATGGGATCATCAACACCTCCACCAAATTAACTCTATTACTCTAATTTATAATCTCATTGATTTCTTCTATTTTTGAACTAATAATGAATCAATAAACTCTCCAAAATCTTTATCTGGATGTGACTCCTTTGTCTTGAGCCAAATGCTTCTAAACTTTGGTATTGTCATGATTGTTTCCGTAAGAACAATCCAGCGTTTCCATACTATCCCATCTATCATTTGCGTCTCGTTAAGGCGAAATACATATTCAAACAGATCAAGAAATGATACAATTGTATAATATTCTGATGGACTATCGACAAGAGCAAATCGCTCTCTAAATATATTACTTTCACTTGCCATTTTTGTAAACTCTTCTGTATTTTCTAGTTTAAGTCTAGCCTCTATTATTCTAGAATAGATCTCCTGCTCATTTTGTATTTTTAAATTAGTTATTTGTTGTTCACTCTGTCTTTGCATATTCTTCCTTGTAATTGAAAAGTTAATGAATGCAAATACAAGAAGGCCTGAAACTATTATGATAGACATCAATGGTACAAATTGTAAAATCGATTCAAGCATGATAATAATATATTAAATGCAGATAACTATTTCTTTGCATCAAATAAGGTCTAACTAAATAAGATACAAGTTTATTTAGATGCTAAAAGATAAAAACATCATAGAATTATATTTTAGTAGTCTTTATTGTACAGTATGTTTTCTTTGATTACTGCAAGGATTATAACCTCTTGCTATAGAATTGAGAAGAATAGATATGTTCCTTCCTAAAAATATTTTAATTTTAAATAGAGAAAATAACCATCTTCTAACCCCGAAATATGTTCTATTCTATGAATGTATGAATTTTCAAAACTAGAAAACAGTAGAAAAGGACGATTCTGAGGGAACTATATAGATTTTGTTTCTACAATTAGTTAAAGAATTAGAGCCATACTCAGTTTAATAATAATTTGCTTTTTCTTAAGCCGAAGAGTGATCAAAAGAAAAAAATTCAAATGTCTTTAAACTGATTACTCCTTCAAAGAGAAACATTTAACAACAATATTTTAGATATATGGATTATAATGTCAAATAAAGTAGATGAGTTAGATATTGTAATTATTGGAGGAGGGCTTGCAGGTCTTACCACTGCTGCACTGCTTGCCCGTGCTGGAAAGACAGTAACATTATTTGAACATTCATCTAGAGAACTTGGAGGTCGTGCAAGGACTGCAGAAATAAATGGTTTTTACTTTAATCAAGGACCGCACGCACTATATCTCACTGACGCGAATGACTCAATTATGAGGGAGATAGGCATAACTTATACTGGAGGCATTCCTGGATTGAAAGGATATTTGATAAAAGACGGCAAGAAACATGAAATTGCAGGTGGTTATAGTAGTTGGCTATCTGGTAAGAGTGATGGGAGTCAGTTCTTTATTTCACCTACCAAAATTGATTTTTCACAACTAGAAGGTGTTACAGAACAGGAATGGCTAGACAAAAATATTCACGACAAAAATGATGCTGA
>Ga0111539_10007958_pt1 | contig 13521 bp, 11 predicted proteins | sample RhiMethybrSRZTD1_FD_79667 | JGI IMG/M metagenome (GOLD analysis project Ga0111539, IMG submission 79667) | Populus rhizosphere microbial communities from Tennessee, USA - Rhizosphere MetaG P. TD hybrid SRZTD1 (version 2) (version 2) | ecosystem: Host-associated > Plants > Roots > Rhizosphere >...
CCAATCCCGTCCCGATCACGACAACCCACATGAAAGCCAGCGCTGCTCGCATCGAAGCCTCCCGCGCCGAAATTTGCCGGCGACGCGCGCAGTATTGACAAGGCCCTCGCCAGACGCAACCCTTGCGGCGCGGCAGATGCGATTCGTGGGCGTGGTGTCTTGTGGCGTGGTGGTGGCGTGCTTCGCCGCGGCTGGAGCTGCGCAGGCGGCTCCCGACGAGAGCCAGCTCGCGGAGGCGAAGCGGCACTACGCCGCCGCGTCGAAGTTTTACGACCTCGCGGAGTACGAGGGCGCGCTGCGCGAGTTCAAGGAGGCGTACCGCGCCGTCGAGGATCCCGCCTTCCTCTTCAACATCGCGCAGTGCCACCGGAAGCTGGGCCACACCCAGGACGCGATCACCTTCTACAAGAACTACCTGCGGCGCGCGCCGCACGCCGCCAACAGGGCGGAGGTCGAACGGCGGATCGCCGAGCTGGAACGCGGTCCCGCCACCCGCCCGCCGGGACCGCCGACCGGCGACGCGACACCAGGCGCGGACGCGCAGGTCGCGCCGCTGGTGCTCGATCTCCCGCCGCCGACGCCCACGACGCCCCGGCAGCCCGAGCAGACGCTGGTCGTCGTCTCCCCCGCGCCCGCCGCCGCCCCGGAAACGCCGTTCTACCGCCGTGGTTGGTTCTGGGTCGTCACTGGCGTCGTCGTCGCCGCCACGGCGACGACGCTGATCGTGTTGTCCACCCGTTCGGAGACCGGACCGTTCTGCCCCGATTGCGACGCCGGCACGGTCATCACGCCATGACGTCGTCGGCTGCGCGCGCCCCCGCCGCGATCGGCGCGTCCCTGCTAGCCGCCGCCGCGCTGCTCGGCTGCGGCGGCTCGTCGCCGCAGACGGGAATCGTCGCCGAGATCACCACCAACCTGAGCGTGCCGGCCGCGCTCGACGAGGTGCTGGTGCGCATCACGGGCGGGACCGGCTCGACGCTGTACCAGCAGTCGTTTCCGCTCGTCGCGCCGCCAAACACGCTGCCCCTGCGGGTTGGCGTGCAGCCGAGCGCCAGCACAACCGCGCCCTTCCGCATCGAAGCGATCGGCCGCCTCGGGATGGACACCGTCGTGTCGCGCAGCGCGACGCTCACGTTCGTCAGCGGCCGGGTCGTGCTGTTGCCGCTGCCGCTGCTGGCGACGTGCCTGCACGTCGTCTGCGCGCAGCCGGCCGAGACCTGCCGCGAGAACGGCTCGTGCGTCCCCGACACCGTCGATCCGACGCAGCTTCCGCCCTATCACCCGGGTGGCGCGGGCGCCGCGGGCGGCTCCGGGGGGAGGGGCGGCACCGGGGGGAGGGGCGGCACCGGCGGCGCGACCGGCACCGGCGGCACGAGCGCCAGCGGCGGCACGAGCGGCACGGGCGGCACGGGCGGCGCGAGTGCCGGCGGCGGCACGAGCGGCACCGGCGGCACGAGCGGTGCCGGTGGCACCGGCCTGGCCGGTGCTGGCGGCACCGGTGGTGGGGGCGGCACCGGCGTCGGCGGCGGTAGCGCCGGCGCTGCCGGTACGAGCGGCACCGGCGGTCGTGGCGGCACCGGTGGCAGCAACGGCCGTGGCGGTGCCGGTGGCAGCGGCGGTGCTGCCGGTACAGGTGGCAGCGGCGGCACCGGCGGCACCGGCGGTGGCGGCGGCGGCACCGGCGGCCGTGGTGGTGGCGGCGGCAGCGGCGGCACCGGCGGCGGCGTGGTCACGACCCTCAACAACGGGCTCGTCGGCTACTGGGCGTTCGACCAGGCCGGCCTCTCGTTTCCTGACTACTCGGGCAACGCCAACACCCTCACCGCGCCGTCCGCGACCGCCTGGAACGCGTCTGGCCAGGTCGGCGGCGCGCTGGACCTGACCAGCGTCGCCTATTTTGTCGCGAGCTCGCCGGGTTCGGCGTCCGTCAACACCATCACCAGCGCGGTCAGCGTCGCGGGCTGGGTCGTCCCGCAAGGAGGCGCGCTGCGCACGATCGTGTCGCGCGTGATCAACATCGGGTTCTGGAAGCTCAGCCTCGCCGAGAGCGGAGCGGTGCGCTTCACCGCGGGACCGATGGTCGCGCAGGCGCCCAATGCCGCCGGCGACGGCTCGCAGTGGGTCCACGTCGCCGCCACCTACGACGGCGCGGGCGTCCGCCTGTATGTCGGCGGCACGCTCGCCGCGCAGTCGGTGTTCGGCGCCGTGTCGCTGGCGGGCGGACCGCCCGACGGCGGGGCCGGCGGATACGGCATCGACGTCGGTGGCACGTTCGACAACATCAATGCGTTCTACGTCGAGACCTGGCGGGGCCGGGTCGACGAGCTCACGGTCTACAACCGCGCGCTCACGCCCTCCGAGGTCGACGCGCTCGCGCACGGTGGGCTGCCGGCGCGCAGGTGACGTTCGTCAGCGCCGGACGCCGCCGGGGTAACTGACGCGCCAGATCGAATTCGAGCCGTCGTCCGTGACCAGCAGCGCGCCATCCTTCGCGACCGCGACGCCGACCGGCCGTCCCCATACCTGACCGTCGGCGGTGACGAAGCCGGACAGGAAGATCTCGTAGTCGCCGACCGCGCGCACCCCGCGCATCGGCACGCGGATGACGTTGTAGCCGGTTCGCATCGCCTTGTTCCAGGACCCGTGCTGCGCGGCGAAGATGTCGCCCGTGTATTCGCCCGGGAACGGCTTCCCCTCGTAGAAAACCATCTGCAGCGAAGCGGTGTGCGGCTGCAGCAGCACGTCGGGCACGATCGATGTGTCCTTCAGCTCCGGGCGCTTGCCGCGGTGGCGCGGATCCGGGTTGCCGCCGATGTAGTACCAGGGCCAGCCGTAGAAGCCGCCCTCGTCGACGTGCGTGATGTAGTCGGGGACCAGGTTGTCGCCCAGCTCGTCGCGCTCGTTGACCGACGCCCACAGCACGCCCGAGCGCGGGTGCACGGCGATGCCGACCGCGTTGCGGATCCCGGACGCGTACACGCGCCGCCCCCCACCGTCGGGCGCGAACTCGAGCACGGTCGCGCGGTCCTTCTCGGCTGGCGTCGTGTCGGGATCGTCGACGTTCGAGCGCGAGCCGACCGACACGAACATCCGCTTGCCGTCGAGCGAGAACGCGATGTCGCGCGTCCAGTGGCCGCCGCCGCGCAGCCGCCCACCGCCCGGCAGCTCGGGCACCACCGTCTCCGCCGGCCCCCGCGCCTCGACGTCGCCATTCCGGTAGGGCAGCCGCACCACGGAGTCGGTGTTGGCGACGTAGAGCCAGCGCGGATCGCCACCCGGCGGGTAGAAGGCGATGCCGAACGGCCGGTTGAAGTCCTTCGCGAACACCCCCGACCACGCGGCCTTGCCGGTCGCGAGCAGGCCGCGGACGACGCGCACGACGCCGTCGTCGCTCTCCACCACGAACGCGTCGCCGTTGGGCGCCACCCGGAGGAGGCGCGGTTTCGCCAGCCCGTCGGCGTACAGCTCGACCTTGAACCCGGCGGGCGCCTGCGGCCAGGCGTCCTTGGGCCGCTTGACGACCCGCGGCGGGTTGTCGGCCGACTTGGTCGCGCGCGGCGGCGGTAGATCGGCGGGGGTGATCTTGATGCGCTTGCCCGGGCGCTCGCTGGTGTAGTCGGTGAAGGGGCTCGGCCCGGCGGCCTTCCCGGACGGCCCGGCCGGCGCGGGGCCGGACGCCGGCGGGGGGACATAGCCGCCGCCCCAGCCCAGACTGGCCACCGCCGCGAGGGTGATAGCCTGGATCCGACCGATGCAGGAGATGGCCATGCCCGTGTTTAAGGTCGCTTGCCGCGGGATTTCAACGAGAAACCGCATTTCGACGACCAACTCCGGGGTGGCACAGGGCACTGATCGGTCGTGAAGGGCGCGATGCGTTTGCCCGCGTGGGGACTGGTCGCGGGGGCCGCGATCACCGCCGCCGCGAGCTGCGGCACCCGCGCGCTGACGGCGACCACCACCGGCGCCGGCGGCAGCGGCGTCATCGGCTTCGACGCCGGCCCCGACGCCACGTTCCGACCGACACGCGACGTCGACATGCTCTTCATGATCGACAACTCGTCGGGGACACGCCTGCTGCAGGACAACCTGCTGCGGAACTTTCCGACGTTCATCACGATCCTGAGTAGCCTCCCGAACGGCCTGCCCAACCTGCACATCGCGGTCATCACGTCCGACCTGGGCGCGGGCGACGGATCGATCAGTGGCTGCACCGCCGACGGCGGCGACGCCGGCATTTTCCAGTACACCGCCCGCGGGACCTGCACCGCCACAACTCTGGATCCTGGCGCCACGTTCATCTCCGACGTCGACGGCGTGAAGAATTACGCCGGCAACCTCGTAGACGCGTTCACCTGTATCGCGGCCCTGGGTAATCAGGGCTGCGGCTTCGAGCAGCCCCTCGCGGCGGTGGCCCGCGCGCTCGGCGCGGACGGCCGGCCTGCGCCAGCCGAAAACCAGGGCTTCCTCCGCCAGGACGCCCTGCTGTTCATCGTGCTGCTCACGGACGAAGACGATTGCTCCGTGCCGCCGGGGAGCGGACTCTTCGACACGATCAGCAACCAGAACCTCGCCTCGCAGCTCGGTCCACCGGCCAACTTCCGCTGCAACGAGTTCGGGCATCTGTGCAACGGCGCCAAGCCGCCCCGCCAGGCGCCGACCGGGAACGTCAACGACTTCGTGTCACTCGACGGCTGCGTGTCGGCGGAGGACGCGGGCTTGCTGACACCGCTCGCGACGCTGCGCGCGCAGGTCCGAGCGCTGAAACCATTCCCGAACGAGCAGGTCCTCGTCGCGGCCATCACCGGTCCGAGCACGCCCTACACCGTCCAGTGGAGAGCTCCCAGCACCAGCGACGCCGGGCCGTGGCCCGTCATGAGAGCCTCGTGCACGGCGCCCGACTCGAGCGCCGCCGATCCGGCCGTGCGCATCAACGAGTTCGCGGCCGGCTTCGGCGCCAATGGCCAGACGGTGAGCGCCTGCGCCGACGATTTCGCACCGATCATCTCGTCCCTCGCGGCCCAGATCGCCGCCCACATCCCGGCCCCTCAACAATGACCGCGAGACGCCTCCTCCCACTCGGACTCGCCGCGCTCGCGGCGGCGTGCACGGTGCGCGAGCTGAACGTCGGCCTCGCCCCCGGCGCGGGTGGCAGCAGCGGCAAGATGGAGGTGGACGCGGGGGACGGCGCGGTCATGCCGACACCGCCCGCCGCGGTCGACATCCTTTTCGTGATCGACGATTCCTCGTTCGCCAGATCGCTGCAACGAAAGCTGCTCACCAACTTTCCGCGCTTGATGACCTACCTGATACGAGCGGCCGGGGTCAGCAACCTTCACATCGGCGTCATCAGCACCGATATGGGCGCCGGTGACGGATCGGCCGCGGGCTGCGACGCGAGCGGCGGCAAGAACGGGATCCTCCAGTACGCACCGCGCGGGTCCTGCACGACGACCGGCCTCGATCCGGGCGCGACCTTCATCTCCGATGTCGATGGCGTCAAGAACTACACCGGCAATCTCGAGGACGTGTTCGGCTGCATCGCGTCCCTCGGCGAATCAGGGTGCGGCTTCGAGCACCCGTTCGCGTCCATCACGCGCGCGCTCGGCGCCGACGGCAGCCCGCCGCCGGCGGAGAACCAGGGCTTCCTGCGGCCCGACGCCCACCTGTTCATCGTGATCGTGACCGACGAGGACGACTGCTCGGCGCCGCACGGTTCGCCGCTGTTCGACACCGCGACGAACACGACCCTCGACTCGCCGCTTGGCCCGCCCGGTAACTTCCGCTGCAACGAGTTCGGCCACCTCTGCAACGGCGCCCGGCCGCCGCGGCTGCCGCCCAGCGGGAACGCCAGCGACGTGGTCACGCTGGATGGGTGCGTGTCCGCGGAGGACCAGGGGATGCTGATTCCGGTCGCGACCGTCGCCACACAGCTCCGGTCGCTCAAGATGTCGCCAAGACAGCGGATCATGATCGCCGCGATCACGGGACCGGCCACGCCCTACAGCGTCCGCTGGGTGGACCGTCCGGGAGACAACCTCGGGCCGAGGCCTCACGTCACGGCGTCCTGTACGGCCGCCGACGCCGCCTCGGCGGCCCCCGCCGTCCGCATCAACCAGCTGCTCCGTTCCTTTCCAGGCACGAGCTTCACGATTCCGGCCTGCATCGACGACTACGCGGCGACGCTCGACAACCTGGTGATTGTGAACTAACCGGCCGACGTCACGGCGCGGGCGGGCGCCGCCCGGTGATGACGCGCGCGCCGTGGCGCGAGATGACGTAGGCCCAGATCCAGTTCGTGAACACCGACAGCCGGTTCCTGAAGCCGACCAGGTACCAGAGGTGCACGAACACCCACGCCAGCCACGCGATCAGCCCCGACATGCGCAGGCGTCCGAGCTGCGCAACCGCGCGCGCCCGCCCGATGGTCGCCATGAACCCCTTGTCGAAGTAGCGAAACGGCATCCGCGGCATGCCCTGGACCTCGCCCAGGATGTTCTGCGCGGCCGCGCGGGCCCCCTGGATCGCGACCGGGCTGATCCCGGGCAGCGCCGCCGACGCGCCCTCGGGCGTGAACGATGCCATGTCGCCGACGACGAACAGCTCGGGATGTCCAGGCACCGCGCAGTCGGGGCCGACGATGACGCGGCCGGCGCCGTCCAGCGGCACGCCCAGCATCGCGGCGAGCGGGCTCGGCCGCACCCCGGCGCCCCACAGCACCGTCCCGGCCTGCACCGTCTCGCCCCCGACGGTCACGCCGCGGGCGTCGATCGATTCGACGCGCACGCCGGTCCTGACCTCGACGCCCAGCTCCTCCAGCTGCGTGCGGGCGCGCGCCGACAGCGGCGGATCGAACGGCGTCAAGATCCGATCCGCCATCTCGACCAGCACCACCCGCACAGCCTTCCGATCGAGCCGCCTGAAATCGACGGCGAGGATGTCGCGTGACAGGTCCGCGATCGCGCCCGCGAGCTCGACGCCCGTCGGCCCGCCGCCCACCACCACGAAGGTGAGCAGGCGCTGGCGCTCGGCGGGATCGGCGGCGCGCTCCGCCCCCTCCAGCGCGATCAGCACGCGGCGGCGAACCTCCAGCGCATCGTCGAGGTCCTTGAGGCCGGGCGCGAAGCGCGCCCAGTCGTCGTGGCCGAAGTAGCTGGTGCGCACGCCCGCGGCCAGCACCAGGTAGTCGTATGGGAGCGTCGTCCCGTCGTCGAGGCGCACGCCGCGCCCGGCGACGTCGATGCCGGTGACCTCGCCCAGCAGCACGGAAACGTTGCGCCGGCCGTGCAGCGCCGCGCGAATCGGGTACGCGATGTCCGTGGCCGCCAGGCCCGCCAGCGCGACCTGGTACAGCAGCGGCTGAAACAGGTGGTAATTCAGGCGATCGACGACGGTGACCTCGATCGGGCTCCCGTCGTCGGGCGAGCCCAGCGCCTTGGCGGCGGCGAGGCCGCCGAACCCCGCGCCGACGACGATGACGCGCTTGCGGGTGGAGCTCGCGGCGGCGCCAGCTGTCGTCACGGCCGCAACCATAACCAGCCCCAGCTTGACTGTCACGAGGCGCAAGCCGACAATTTCGTTCGTAGCCGAGGTGGCGAAGCACCGTGAGGAACGTCGTTGGTATCGCCATTTTCGTCGCCTGCGCGGGAGCCTGCTTCGCGTGTGCCCCGCCTCGGCTGGCGGCGCGTTTTTCGGGTAATCCCGACGCCGGGGTGACCGGCGCGGCCGGGGCGTCGCCGGACGCCACCGCCGGGACCGGGGGCGTCGGCGGGGCGGCCACCGGCGCCGGCGGGACGCCGATCGCGGACGAGTGCCGCAGTCACGACATCGACATCCCCTCGGCGACGCTGGCGGGCGCGCTGTCGATCAACGGTGTCCCCGCCGCCGCGGATCCGAACACCCGCCTGCTGCTCCGCAACGGCGTGACCGACCTGGTCGAGATTCCGTTCAGCGGCGCGTCCTACTCCGTACGCCTGGCGCCCGGCAGCTACGACCTCTTCTTTTCCGCCACCGGCCCGACCGCGATCGCGCCCGCCAACCGGTTTGCGCGCCTGTACGCGGGCATCGTCATCACGGCCAACGACACCACCACGCTGGATGTCGACGTCCGCGAGACAATCGTATCTGGCGTCATCACGATCAACGGCGCGGCGCTGGCCGTCGACGAGACCGTGGACCTGTCGCTGCGCAACGCCGCCGGCGACAGCGTCCCGCTCGCCGCGGCGAGCAGCGGCTCATTCACGGCGCGGGTGGTGCCGGGGACGTTCGATCTCTACTACACGTCCAAGGTCGTCGCGGCGGGCAGCCCCACCCCGACGAACCAGCTCGCGCGGATCGCGAGCGGCATCACCATCGCCGCGACGCCCGCGGCGACGCTGGACGTCGACGTCCCGTCGGTGACCGTATCCGGCACCATCGCGATCGGCGGCGTCCCCGCCGGCCCCACCAACCGCGGCAAGGTGTACCTGCGGAACGCGGCCGGCGACGTCGTGCGGATCGCCGTCGCCAACGTCGCCTCCTACACGGCGCGCGTGGTGCCGGGCAGCTACGACCTCTACTTCACCGGAACCGAAGACGTGTATTCGGTGACCAACCAGAACACGCTCCTGCGCACCGGCGTCGTCGTCGGGGCCACCGGGACCACCGCGCTCGACGTCCAGGTCCCCGCGGCGACCGTCGAGGGAATCATGCACATCGACGGCGAGCCACCCGAGGCGACCGACTCCGCTCACCTGGTGCTGCGAAATACCGCGGGCGACTACGCCCAGATCCCGTGGAACATGGACGGGCAATACGTCGTGCACGTCGTGCCCGGCACCTACGACCTGTTCTACGCGAAGGACAACACCGTGCAGAGCAACACCCCCGCCAACCAGCTGGCCAAGCTGCGGGCGGGCGTCGTCGTCGCCCCGAGCGGGACCACCGCGCTGGACATCGACATCACCTCGACGCTGGTGATGGGCGCGCTCAGCATCAACGGCGCGCCGGCCGACGCCGGCAATTCGGGCATCGTGTCGCTGCGCAACGCCGACGGCGATCGGGTGACGATCGCGAACACGGCCCGCGCGACCTACGCCACCCGGGTCGTCCCCGGGACCTACGACCTCTACTACACGCGCACGGCGTCCCCGGCCAACACCATGACCGAGGCGCCCGCGAATCACGCCGCCCGGCTGCGAACCGGGGTGGTGATCGCGCCCGGCACGGTGACGGTGCTGGACGTCGACATCCCGTCGACGACGGTGTCGGGCACGATCACGGTCAACGGCGCGGCTGCGGGCGCGGGCGACTACGGGACCTTGCTGCTGCAAAGCGCGTCCGGCGATTTCGGCACGTTCGCGTTCACGAATGCCGGTACGTACACGGCCCGCCTGATCCCCGGGATCTACGAGCTCTACTTCTCGAACGCCGGCAGCGTCGGCGACACCACCCCGATGAACACGTTCAGCCGCCTCCGCTGCTTCGGCGTCCCGTGACCGCTCATGCCGCTACACGGAGATAAGGCCCGCGAGCTGGAGGAACGCCTCGCCCGCCTGGGCGTGCGCCCGGAGGATCTCGACGAATCGTTCATCCATTCGGGCGGCAAGGGGGGCCAGAACGTCAACAAGGTCGCGACCTGCGTCGTCCTGGTGCACCGGCCCACCGGGATCGCCGTGAAGTGCCAGCGCGAGCGATCGCAGGGAGCCAACCGCCTCATCGCGCGGCGCATGCTCGCCGACAAGATCGAAGAGCGGCGGCTCGGCGCCGCCAGCAAGCGGCAGCAGGACGCCGAGCGCATCCGCCGGCAGAAGCGCCGGCGATCGCGGCGCGCGAAGCACAAGATGCTGCGCGACAAGCACGCGCATTCGGACAAGAAGGCGATGCGTGGCCCCGTCTCGCGGGACGACTGAGATCTACGACGCCTTCGCCCCGATCTACGACACGGTCGGCGGCGCGCGGCCGTTCGCGCTGCTGTGCGCGCAGCGCCTGGATGCGCTGCTGGCGCTGCGCCAGCCCGGGCTGATCGCGGCCGGCGGCGGGGCGGCGGCCGCGTCGTCGGGCGCGCTGTCGGCGCGCACGTTGTCGATCCTCGACCTCGGCTGCGGCACGGGGACGCTGCTGTGCGCGCTGCGCGCGGCGCATGCCGACTGGCGGCTGGCGGGCGTCGACGGCAGCCCGCTGATGCTCCGCTGCGCCGCCGCCAAACCGGGCAGCGAATCGATCCTGTGGACGCGCGCCCTGCTGCCGCACGCGCTGCCGTTCCGGGACGATTTCCACGTCGTGGGATCCTTCTACGACACGCTCAACCACCTGCCCGACCTGGACGCGCTGGCCGCGACCTTTCGCTCGGTGTCGGCGGTGCTCCGGCCCGGCGGCCTGTTCGTCTTCGACCTGACCAGCCCGTTCGGCTACGCGGAGCTGTGGCGCCACCGCCTGGACTTCCGCGTCGGCGACCACGTCGTCCGCAGCGAGCTCGACTACGACCCGTCGCTCCACACCGGCAGCGCCGCCGTCACGATCAGCCACCAGGGCACGGAGCGCTCGTTCGTCCTCACCCAGCGCTGCTTCGACGAGCGCGACGTCGAGACCGCGCTGCTGGCGGCCGGCTTCGCCCCCGAGATCGTGGCCCCGTGGAGCCCGATCAAGAAGAACAGCCCCAGCAAACTCTGGTTTGTGGCGGCAAAAAAGCACTGATCAGCCCGGCAGCTCAGCGGGCAGCGCGTCATTTCCATCAAATCGACTGCAACTTTTTACGCCGGTACGAATAAGCCCTGGACGGATGGGCTAAATCGACGTAGCTTCGCTGTCCCTACTTCCGAAAGCGAGGTTTCCCGTGGCGTCCTCACATGCTCCCCGACCGCTTGCCTCCGTGCCCCCCTCCCCCGCCAAGCCGGCGCCGGTCCCCGCCAAGGCGCAGACCGGGGCGGAGGCGCTGATCCGCTGCCTGGAGCGCGAAGGGGTCGAATACGTCTTCGGGCTGTCGGGCGGCGCGGCGATGCCGATCTTCGACGCGCTGGTCGACTCGAAGATCAAGCTGATCCTCGTCCGCCACGAGCAGGGCGCGACGCACATGGCGGACGGCTACGCCCGCTCGACCGGCAAGCCGGGCGTCGTGCTGGTCACCTCGGGCCCGGGCGCCACCAACACGGTGACGGGCCTGCTGACCGCGCTGATGGATTCGTGCCCGATGATCGTGCTCACCGGCCAGACCATCTCGCCGATGCTCGGCAAGGACGCGTTCCAGGAGGCCGACGTCACCGGCATCACCTACCCGGTCGTCAAGCATTCCTACCTGGTCAAGAACCCGAACGACATCCCGCGGGTCACGCGTGAGGCGTTTCACCTGGCGAACTCGGGGCGTCCCGGGCCGGTGCTGATCGATCTGCCCAAAGACGTGACCAGCGCGCCGTGCACGGCGCCGTTCGTCGACGAGGTCGATCTGCCCGGCTACCGCGTGCCCGGACACCCGGATCCCGACGCGTTGAAGAAGGCGGCGGCTCTGATCGCGAAGAGCCGCAAGCCGGTGCTGTACGTCGGCCAGGGCGCCGTCATCTCGGGCGCCGGGCCGGCGATCATGAAGCTGGCCGAGAAGCTTCAAGCGCCGATCGTCAACACGCTGCTCGGCAAGGGGGCGTGCGCCGAGGACCATCCGCTCCACCAGGGGATGCTCGGCATGCACGGCACCGCCTACGCCAACAAGACCGTCACCGACTGCGACATGATCATGGCGATCGGTGCCCGCTGGGACGACCGCATCACCGGCAAGCTGTCCGAGTTCTGCGTGGGCGCGACGAAGATCCACGTCGACATCGACACCGCCGAGTTCAACAAGATCGTGCGGCCCGACGTGTCGATCGCGGCCGACGCGAAGCTGGCGATCGAGGACCTGTTGCCGCTGGTCGACAAGCTCGACAGCGCCGACTGGCTGAAGCAGATCGGCGACTGGCGCAAGCAGTTCCCGCTCAAATACGCCAAGCGCGGCGGCCTGCGCGCGCAGCACGTGCTCGACCGGCTGGACGAGCTGGGCGGGCGCGATTGCATCCTCACCACCGACGTCGGCCAGCACCAGATGTGGGCCGCGCAGTTCTGCCTGACGACCAAGAACCGGCACTGGCTGTCGTCGGGCGGCGCGGGGACGATGGGCTACGGCTTCCCGGCCGCCATCGGCGCGCAGTTCGCCAACCCGGGCAAGAAGGTCTGGTGCATCGTCGGCGACGGCGGCTTCCAGATGACGATGTGCGAGCTCGCGACGGCGGCGCTGCACAAGCTGCCGGTGAAGATCCTGATCATCAACAACGCGTACCTCGGGATGGTGCGCCAGTGGCAGGAGCTGTTCTTCGAGAACCGCCTGTCGGGCGTCGACCTGGAAGGCAACCCGGACTTCGTCAAGCTGGCGGGCGCGTACGGGATCAAGGCGTGGCGCATCAAGCGGCCGGCCGAGGTCGATCGCGTGCTCAAGGCGGCGATGGATTGGAACGACGGTCCCTGCCTGGTCGACGCGGAGGTCATGAAGGAGGACAACGTCTTCCCGATGATCGCGGCGGGCGCGGCGCGGCGCGACATGATCATCGAACGGCCGAAGCAGAAGATGGCCAAGCCCGAAGGGAGCACCTAGGTCATGTCGGCGACGGCAGCGGCAGCGATCTCAGCGGCGCCGACGGCGCCCGTGCACACGATCTCGATCCTGGTGCGCAACAAACCCGGCGTGCTGGTCCGCATCGCGCTGGTGTTTGCGCGCCGCGGATACAACATCGAGAGTCTCGTCGTCAGCACCGACGTGGCGGACGGTGAGTTCTCGCGCATGACGATCACCTGCAGCGGCGACCCCGTGACGCTGGAGCAGATCATCAAGCAGGTGACCAAGCTGATCGACGTGGTCCACGCGTTCGACCACACCGGACAGGCGGTCTACGAGACCGAGGTCGGGCTGGTGAAGCTGAAGTGCGCGATCACCGAGCGCACGGAGATCCTGCAGATCGCCGAGCTGTACAGCGCCAAGGTGGTCGACTACGGCGTCGATTCGCTGATCGTCCGCATCGTCGGCGCCAAGGAGAAGCTGGACGTCTTCCTCGACCTGCTGCGCACGTACCAGATCGTCGAGCTGGTGCGCTCGGGCAAGGTCATCATGACCCGCGGGCTCGGCACGACCTGAGCGCAGCGGGCGTGCAGGTCGTCGGGCAGAGCTGCGCGGTCTGCGGCGCGCGCGTCGTGATGGCGCGCGAGGGCCAGGCCTGCGCGTCGTGCGCCGCCGCCGTCCACACCGCCTGCGCGGCTGGGCACACCTGCGCCGTCGCCGCGCCGCCCGCCCCCGCCGTGCCCGCGCCGATCCCGCGGAAGCGGCGCGGCCTCACCGTGGTGGTGCCGCTGCTCGGCGTGCTCGTCGCCGCCGGCGGCGCGCAGCGGATCCGGAATTGGCAGACCAAGCGCCGGATCGCGGAGCGCGCGGCACACCGCCTCGGCTGTTCCGCGTCGGGGATCGAGGTGAGCTGGGAGAAGAGCGGGATCACCGCCCGGGGCTGCGGGACGTGGGTGACCTACCTCCGC
>Ga0111539_10007959_pt1 | contig 13520 bp, 8 predicted proteins | sample RhiMethybrSRZTD1_FD_79667 | JGI IMG/M metagenome (GOLD analysis project Ga0111539, IMG submission 79667) | Populus rhizosphere microbial communities from Tennessee, USA - Rhizosphere MetaG P. TD hybrid SRZTD1 (version 2) (version 2) | ecosystem: Host-associated > Plants > Roots > Rhizosphere >...
ACACTGTCCCGCCAATCGTGACCGTCGCGTTCAGACGGCCGCGGTAGCCGGCAATCGACGGAAGGAGGGGTCGCAGGTCCTGCAACGGAACATCCTCGATCTTGATCGACAAGTCTCCTGCCGGAGCGGCTCGCCCGACGTCGCCAGCAATGGAGATGCGACCGGCCACACCCTTGCCGGTGTCGAAGACGAGGTCGCGCGCCGATAGCTTCGATTCGCTCCACGAAACGATGGGAGATCCGGATTTCGTGTTGAGCACCCATCGTTCATTGCCCAGTTCGACCTGCAGCGAGGCGACATGTAGTTCGTTGTGCTCAGGATGAACCACCATTTTCCCGGACATGCGTGCAACACGCGAATCGGGCAACTGGGCTTCAAGTTCCCCCTGTAGCTGCTGCTGGCGGTAGGTAAACTTTCCCGAAGCATTCGCAACGCTGCGTCCGAACGCAGACACGAACGAAGCGGTTGCGTCGCCAGACATTGTCGCCTCAGCAAGACGAGAGGCTGTGCCCTCGATGTGGTACTTGCCCGAGGCGCTGAGCGCACTGACGCCTGCCACTTCGACTCTCGATGCCGTGAAGGTTCCGTCGACCTTCGTGCGCTCGACCGCTCCGATGGCGCGTCCGCTGAAAATGCCGGCTCCCTTGGCGTCTACCGGCAGAAAATCTTTCAGCCGCGCCGCATCGGAGACTGCCAATTCATAAGTAAAGTCCGAATCGCCGCGCGAGACCGCAATGGTCCCTTTACCCGAACCGGCACCAAACGCCGTTTTGATCTCCGCCGTTTTAAGTGTGGCCAGTCCACGGTCGAAACTTCCGTCAATCGACACGTGCTCGATCTCCACCCCTTTCACGCGCGACGACGACAGTGATACGGAACCCGACAGTTGGCTGATATGGCTGTCGAATCCGGCGCCGAATAGACCCGGCAGCGATCCGTTCATGTCGAAGGCACCATTGAGTGTTCCGGTCACACGAGAATCAGCCGTGAGAATGGCGGCGTCGACGTCGGCAAATTGCCCGCGGCCGCTGCCCGCGAGCGAGTCGTTGCGAACCTGCAGATCGAGAGAGGTGTCTTTAAAGAGGCCGCCGAACAACCGAGCGGCGACATTTGCGCCTTTGACATCGATCGTGAGGTCATCAAGCGATGCACCGGCGCCGGTCAAATCGAAATCACCGGCGACCGTACCCGCAAACTGTGGTTCGCGGAGAGTCGGCAGATCGAACTCTTCTCCGACTTGTCCGACATCAAGGTTTCGAACGGTGCCGTTGGCGGAGTACGTGACACGTTCGCCCGACGTATCAATCGCCCCGCGCGAACCCGACGCGACCTGCGCATCGAGAAACGTCGAATCTTCAAACGCCGCGGTGCCAACGAGTATGGGGTTGTGAAACCGTCCGGTCGAGTCGTACGCGAAGGTCAGGTTCGATCGCATGCGCGGGACAGGAACGCTTGCCGGAAGCCGCCGCAGATCGAGATGCGCAGCGCGCCCGGAGAGATGGAAGCCGTAGGGTTCCGGGAGATCGATCCAGCCAGCAGCCTGAAATGCCGATCCGTACGCGTTGCCGATTGCACGATCGACCAGCACGCGATCGACGATGAGTGTGCCCTTTGCCGTGAACTCTCGCGCCTCGTAGCCGGCGTACACCACGTGAGGCCCGGTGAACGAAAACGGTCCTCGGGGAAAATGTCGTCCGAGGCCCAGGAGAAGATCAAAATTCGCGACCCCCGTCAGGTCGGATTTCACATCGGTGGGGAGCCAGCGTGAGATATCGAATTGGGTAAGCTCGGCGCGACCCTTGCCTTTCCATCCGGGAACGGTGGCATCCAGTACGACGTCGGCGTTGACGTTTCCTGCCGACGACCGCGCCGTGAGCTGCGTATTGAGCGCATTCTGCGGGCCGGTCATCTTCAACTGCACTCGTGCCGGGACGTCGATGGTCCTCAAGCCCGGTACGACCCGCGCCATCTCCGGGAAATCAAAGGTCGACGCGTCGGCGGTTACGTCGTAACCGGAACTCTTGAACGACGATGACACGAGCAGCGACGATGCGGCGGAGTCCAGCGTTCCCTGTCGAATTCGCCAGCCGTCGCTTTCGATGGCGACTTCACCGGCGAAGTTGCGAACTGAAAACGTCGGATCGAATGCGTTGGCACGAAGTGCCTTGATGGGAAACGACAACAGACCTTCGCGCGAAAGCAACCCGAGCGTCGACGTCAAACCGGTGATGCGCAAAGGCAGTCGCATCCACGAAGGACCCCACGAGCGATCGAACGTCAATTCCGCACCGTCCAATTGAATCTGCCGAATGTCGATCGTCCGGCGTGGTTTTCCCGAGGGCGCGCGCTTTTTGATCAGCGACCCGAGATTCAGCCCGCCTGACGGCAGGTGCACGACCGCCAGTTTCAGTCCGGTCACCTCGAGTCGGTCGATCGCGATCGTGTTGCCGCGGGCGACCTGGGAGACACTGTAGCGGACGACGAGCTTGCCGATGCGGACCGACGTCAAGGATCCCTGCTGGACCGCGACATCCTCGAGCACGAGACCCGAGAAAAAGTTGCCGCTCAGCCGGCCGATCGAAAGGTCGCCGTTGATGATGCTGTGTGATTGCCGGACGATGAGATCGCGGGCATAGCGCTTGAACCAGGGCGTGTACAGGAGAGCGATGAGCCCAATCACCAGGATGAGAACGAACACTGCCCCGTAGGTCACGATCCGGCGCGCGAGCCGCCACACTCTCACGCGTACAATGCTACCCTGCGGCTTGACTTCCGCCTAAAGGCGGAAGCGGCAGTCTCTCGCGTGGCTTCTGCCTTCAGGCGGAAGTGAGTTTGATGCTGTAACTTCCGGCCGGGAACGTCCGCTGCTCTCGCGTCATCTAATAAACAGCGATGAAATCCTCCAGTTCAGCTGCCGCCACAGACCTGGCTCTCGTGAAACGCATCGGCACCGGCGATCACGCCGCGTTTGAAAGCCTGATGCGAACGTACAACGGCAAGCTGTTCAGAATTGCCCGGGCCATTCTGAAAGACGACCGGGACGCGGAGGATGCGCTTCAGGACGCCTACCTCGAAGCGTATCGCCACATGGATGAGTTCCGTGGCGGATCCGAATTGAGCACCTGGCTGACGCGCATCGTGATCAATCAGGCCCTCATGCGGCTTCGAAAGGAAAAGCGCCGCTCGTCGATTGTGCCATTCCGAAGCGGGGCGTCGACCGACGCGGAAAGCCCAGAGGCGCAGGTGCCCGACAACCGGTCAGAGTCTCCATCCGCTGCCGCCATCCGTGCCGAGACCCGCCGCATCCTGGAGCGGCGGATCGACGAACTGCCCTCGTCTTTCCGCACAGTGTTTGTCATGCGCGAGGTCGAGGACATGGGCATCGATGAAATTGCCGACTGCCTGTCGATCTCACCTGCGACCGTTCGCACGCGCCTGTTCAGGGCCCGCGCGCTGCTTCGCGCCGCCCTCGCCCGCGACGTCGATCTCGCGACCGGTGATGTCTTCGCGTTCGCCGGTGCCCGCTGCGATCGAATCGTGGCACATGTGTTAGCCCGGCTGTCGCCTTCCGCCTAAAGCCGGGCGCACGGGAACGCACCACTCCTTCGCGTCATCAAATAAGCAGGACAAGCAAAGTGATGTGCAGCAATGGCTGCTCGAGGAGTGTTCATGAAATTCGCAACGTTCGTACTTGCAGGTTCTCTCGTCGCGTGGAGCTCCGCCGTATCCGCGCAGCAGATCAACGACGCGCAGATTGCGTCGATCGTCGTAACCGCAAATCAGGTGGATATTGATGCCGGCAAGCTCGCCGTCAGCCAGTCGACCAATGCCGATGTCAAGGACTTCGGTCAGCAGATGGTGACCGGTCACACAGGCGTCAACAAGTCAGCGACCGAGCTCGTGACGAAGCTGAAAGTGACCCCCCAGGACAATCCCACGAGCCAGCAGCTCAAGGCAGGGGGGGACGCGAATCTGGCGAACCTGAAGACCCTGAAGGGAGCCGCCTTCGATCGCGCCTACATCGATCACGAGGTCGCCTATCATCAGGCAGTACTCGACGCGGTCGATACGACGCTGATTCCGAACGCGAAGAACGAGGAGCTGAAGGCATTGCTCGTCAAAGTGCGGCCGGCATTCGTCGCGCACCTCGAACACGCCAAGCATCTTCAGTCGACGCTTTCGAAGTAGAACGAGCGCTTCAATGTCCAATGTTCAATGTGCGATGTTCAATGACGGTCCCGCCATTGAGCATTCAGCATTGAACATTGAGCATTGAACGAGTTCACTCCTCTGTCTTCCAATGGATCTTGTCGAAACGGATTGGCTCAGTGGCCCGATGCGCAATGTGGCGGGCAATCTGACGCGCGTGAAAGCGTCCGTTCTCGATGAACCACCGTCCGGTTCTCAGTCCACCGCAGACCGTTCCGGCGAGGTAAATCCCCGGACGGCTTGTTTCGAACGTCGTCTCGTCGTAGCCCGGCGTGCGCGCGGGATCGTCCTGAATCGCCAAGTTGAGCGCCGCGAGAAACGGATAATCGGGTTTGTAGCCTGTCATCGCGAGAACCCAGTCGTTCTCGATCTCGACACTTCCGCCAGGCGTTCTGAGTAAGAGCGACGATCGGCGGACGTCTTCGACCGTGGTGTTGAAGTAGGCGCGAATGCTGCCCTCTTTGATCCGGTTTTCGAGGTCAGGTTTGATCCAGTACTTGACCTTGTCTGATAACGTCGCCGATCGAACGATAAGCGTCACCTGGGCGCCGTGACGGTAGCAGTCGAGCGCCGCCTTGGCCGCTGAATTCCGCGCCCCAATCACCGCCACTTTCTGCCGCACGTACTGATACGGTTCGCGGTAGTAGTGCGTGACCTTCGGTAAATCCTCACCAGGCACATCGAGGTAATTGGGATGGTCGAAGAACCCGATTGCAACGATGACGTTGCGTGCGCGGTATTCGCCGCGGTCCGTGGTTACGGTGAACTGTCCGACCTCGCCCTGCACGTCGAGCACTCGCTCGTAGAGCCGGATGTCGAGCTTCTCCTGCGCCGCGACGCCGCGGTAATACTCGACCGCTTCTTCGCGGGTCGGCTTATAGCCCTGGATGGGAAATGGATAGCCGCCGATTTCAATCAGATCTGGCGTCGAGAAAAACTCCATCCTCGCGGGATAGCCGACGATGGAGTTGACCAGGCATCCCTTTTCAATGATCAGCGCCTGAAGACCTTCGCGCTTGATCTCGATGCCGCAGGCCAGACCAACCGGTCCGGCCCCCACCACGAGTGCGTCGTACATTGATTAGCGCTGCGCGCGCTGCGGTTCCAGCATGGGTTCCACAGGACGGAGTGTCGGCTTGCGGCGCGCGTATCTCTCCTGCAGCTTCTCCATGTAGATGTAGAACACCGGTGTGACGTAGAGCGTCAGTGTTTGCGAGACGAGCAGACCGCCGACAACCGCCAGGCCAAGCGGTCGACGCGCTTCCGCGCCGGCACCCCAACCGAGCGCGATCGGTAGGGTCCCCATCAACGCGGCCATCGTGGTCATCATGATCGGCCTGAACCGAACCATACAAGCTTCATGGATCGCTTCAGCAGCACCGAGATTGCGTTCCCGTCGCGCCTCAATCGCGAAGTCGATCATCATGATGCCGTTCTTCTTGACCAGCCCGACGAGCATGATCACCCCGACGAACGCGTAGATGTTCAGATCCTGATTGAACAGCAGCAGCGTCAGCAGGGCTCCAAAGCCGGCCGACGGCAAGCCGGAGAGAATCGTGAGCGGGTGGATGAAGCTCTCGTAAAGAATTCCGAGAACCACGTAAATAACGAAGATCGCGAGCGCCAGCACCCAGCCCAGACCCTTCAAGGATTCCTGAAATGCCTGCGCGGTCCCCTGGAAACTGCCGGACACCGTACCCGGAAGCGTCTCGCGCGCGAGTTGTTCGACACGCGCAACCGCGTCGCCCAGTGCGACACCAGGAGCGATGTTGAACGAGATGGTGACCGACGGCAGCTGTCCGATGTGATTGACCGACTGCGGTCCGACGCTCTGTCGCGCGCTGACGACGGCCGATAGCGGAACGAGCTTGCCGGCTGACGACTGCACGTAGAGCATCGAAAGCGCCGCCGGATCCTGCTGGTACTGCGGCGCCACCTGCATGATCACCTGGTATTCATCGTTCGGCGCGAAGATTTGCGAGATTTGACGTGAGCCGTAAGCCGACGACAGCGCCGACTCCACCTGATCGACAGTCAGACCCAGCGCGGCGATCTGCTCGCGATCGAGGGTAACCGCCAGCTCCGGATTGCGGATCTGCAGATCCGAGTTCACGTCGAGGAGCCCGGGCAGACTTCGCATGGCCAGTTCGAAACCAGGCGCAACGCTATACAGTTCCTCGGTATCAGGATTCTGCAGGGAGAACTGATATTGCGCCCGCGACATCATTCCGCCGATCCGGATGGCGGGTGGATTCGTGAGTACGACGCGCACGCCAGGCACGCGCGCGAACTTCGGGCGCAACTCTTCGATGACCTGGTCGGCCGTCAACGACCGCTCGTGCCGTGGCTTGAGATCGACATTCAGCCGGCCACCGCCCCCACCGCCCGGTCCGCCAATGTTTGCCGTGAACGATGACACGTTCGGATCGGCGGCCAGGATGGCCATGATCTCTTTCTGATGCTTGACGTTCGCTTCGAACCCGATGCCCTGAATCGTTTCGATCTGCCCGCTCAGCTGCCCGGTATCGACGCTGGGAATGAACCCAGTCGGGACGATCTGGAAGAGGTAGATCGTTCCTACCAGGAGCAGGGCCGAAACAATCATCGTTGCGCCCTTGAACCGGATCGTTTGCGTCAGCGTCCATCCGTATGTCCGCAGCGACGCATCGAACACACGCTCGACCGAGTTGTACAACCGGCCGTGCCGCATCGAATGTGGCGGCTTGAGGAACCGGCTGCAGAGCATCGGCGTCAGCGTCAGCGACACGAGACCGGAGACGAGGATCGCCGCGGCGATCGTGACCGCGAATTCGTGCATCAACCGGCCGACAATCCCACCCATGAACAGGATCGGAATGAACACCGCCGCGAGCGACAGCGTCATCGATACGATGGTGAATGCGATCTCCTTCGAGCCGTCGAGCGCCGCCTGCAACCGCGGCTTCCCCATCTCCATGTGCCGGACGATGTTCTCCAGCATGACGATGGCGTCGTCGACGACGAAGCCGACTGAGAGCGTCAACGCCATCAGCGAGAGATTGTCGATGCTGTAGCCGCAGGCCCACATCACCGCGAAGGTACCGACAATCGAGAATGGCAGTGCGAGCGACGGAATGATCGTCGCGGAGAGATTCCTCAAGAACAGGAAGATCACCATGACGACGAGAAACACCGTCAACATCAGCGTGAACTTGACGTCTTCGACGGATTCTCGAATCGAAACCGAGCGATCGCTGCGAATACCGAGCGACAGCGCCGCCGGCAGCTGCGTTTGCAGTTCGGGCAGAAGCTGCTTGATCGCGTCGACGACCTGCACGGTATTCGTGCCCGGCTGTCGGGAGATGGCGAGATAAATCGTCGGTGTGCCGTTGAACCAGCTGGCGTTGCGCGGGTTTTCGACGCCGTCGTAGACGTTGGCCACTTCGCTGAGCCGGACCGGGCTGCCGTTGCGATACGCCACGACAATCGGCCGGTACTCCTCGGCGGCCATCAACTGTCCGCTGGTCTGGACGACGAAGTTTCGCTGAGGACCGTAAAGGGTTCCGGTCGGCCGATTCACGTTGGCGGCAGCGATCGCTTGGGCAACCTGATCGATCCCGATCTGCCGCGACGCGAGCTGAGTTGGATCGACGTCGATCCGCACCGAGAATTTCTGCGCGCCGAAAACGTTCACCCCTGCGACGCCGCTGACCATGGAAAGGCGCTGCGCGAGAACCGACTCGGCGTACTGATCGACCTGCGACAGCGGCATGGTCGCCGAGCTGAGGGTGAGAAACAGAATCGGCTGATCCGCGGGATTCACCTTCTGATACGACGGCGGCGACGGCATGCCGGGGGGCAGACTTCGCGCGGCGCGCGCAATCATCGATTGCACGTCCTGCGCAGCCGAATCGATATCGCGGCTCAGATCGAATTGAAGCGTGATGTTGGTATTGCCCTGGCCATTGCTCGAGCTGATCGAGGTGACGCCGGCGATTGTGGAAAACTGCTTTTCCAGCGGCGTTGCCACTGAGGCCGCCATCGTCGACGGACTGGCACCGGGAAGGTTCGCCTGCACCTGAATGGTCGGATAGTCGACGCTCGGCAGGTCGCTGACCGGCAGCAGACGATATCCGAGTATGCCGAAGATCAGAATTGTCGTGACGAGCAGTGTGGTGGCGACGGGCCGTCGTATGAAAAGTTCAGCGAAGTTCATGACTCATTCTCCCGGTTGCCACCACGGCGTCCACCGCCGCCCCGACGGCCACCGTTGTCGTTTCCACGTCCTCCGCGACCATCCCCTGCGCTCTCGCCACGAGTCCCCGTCGTCACCCGCGCACCGGCTGTGAGACGAAGCTGGCCGTCGGTGACGACTTCCTCACCAGGTTTGAGTCCCTGGGAGATCACGCTCTCCTCGCCCTGCTGCCGTTCCACCACGACGTTGCGAACTTCAACCGTGCGGTCCGGCTTGACGACGAACACGAACTGTCCGGCCTGCGATGCCTGAACCGCAACGGACGGAACAACGGTGGCGTTCGGATCGGTGCGAAGCACAAGCGTGACTTGGACGAACAAACCTGGCCAGAGTGCGTGGTCGTCGTTCGCGAACGTCCCCTTCAAGCGGATCGTGCCCGTCGAGGGGTCGACGGTATTATCGATAAAACTGACGTTGCCTGACTCAATGGCGAGTGGGGCCGGATTCGCGGGGGGATCGGCCTTCGAGGCGCCATCGGTCGGTTCGGCCGAGACGGCACCGGGATTGGGCGGCGCGATTTGCGGCGCGCCCGGGGTCCCTCCCGGCTGAATTCGGGCTTCGATCCGAAGCGGATGCTGTGCGTGATATCGGCGAATATCCGGGAGAAATCGTCCTGGTACGGAGAACGTCACATAAATCGGCGCGAGTTGATTAATCACGACAAGTGGGGTCGTATCGTTGGCGCGAATGAGGTCGCCCTGGTGGACGTTGAGCGAGCCGGTGCGCCCAGAAATCGGCGCAATAATCTTTGTGTACTGAAGATTGAGTTTCGCGTTTTCTATCTGTGCCTGGTCGGCCGCCAGCGTTGACTCGAGCGCAGTGGTCGTCGCCATCTGCGTTTCGTACTGATCACGAGGAATCAGGCCGCGCTTGAACAGGTCTTCGTACCGAACGCGCTGCGACTGCGCGTTCTTGGCCTGGGCGGTATCACGTGCGAGGACGGCCTCAGCCTGTTGCAGAGCCGCTTGGAACGGCCGAGCGTCGAGGGTGAAGAGCGGCGCCCCTTTCTTGACTTCTTGTCCTTCGGCGAAGTGAATCGCGCTGAGCTGCCCTGTCACTTGTCCGCGGATCTGCACGGTTGCGAGGGGCTCTGCAGTGCCGACGGCAGGGATGGTTACCGGCATTGGCTTGCTGGTGACGTGTGCTGTGACGACGGGAACTGGTCCGCCACCCGCGCCCCGTCCGCCTCGCCCGCCACCGCCGCCGCGTCCAGCGCCTCCTGCGGACGCGTCGCCGGCGGCCTGCTGCTGATTCGATCCAGTATTTTTCGAGCACCCTGAAGTCGAAAAACCCGCCAAAACTAGACAGATTAGGCCGAACCCGAGGGTTCGCGCAGAGAGGAGGGAGGAGGGCGCGATTATGGGCATGCGGGAGCTGACAACATTATCTTCTACTCTTGGACGGACTCTTAAACGGTAAACGACGCCGATCTGAGCCGCGTTTACTCAGTATTGGCAGGGTCTGAAGCCCGTGCTCTACATTTGTGTGCGTTTTTTCTCGTACTCTTCAACGATGCGGCGGAGCGCGTCACGTTCGGACCCCTGCAGCCGGTCCGGTCCCTCGTTATTGACGCGCTGGACGACGATTTCGTATTCGCGATCGTCCTGAATTGAACCTCTGGCAAGCACGATGGGCGTTGCTCTCCAAACCCCGAGCGGCTGTGACCAGACGAATAGTTGATACTCGCGGTCGTCGGTCACCAGCGGCGCGGAATGACCGGCGTCGCCCCGTTCGCGCCAGCCCCGCGTTCGCCCATCAATCGATCGCCACATCAACAGACGATCGGCAAAGAGTTCGTCGAGGAATCGAACGACGTCTTTGGCAATCCCTTCGACGGCCTCCGAGGTGCCGCGCTCCTCATCGTATGGATTGAAGAAGTGGTCGTACGCGATGTCGCCGACCGCGACATCGGCGGAGGTGCCGCGATCCGAGATTCGGATCTCTCCGACAAGGGGATGAGCCGCAGGAAAGACCGCGATTGGATCCGGCGGCTCACCCAGTGTGAGTCCACGATCCTTGAAGCGCGCAACCAGCATCGGCACGAGAACGTCGCGAATCGTCATGCGCGTGCCGGCGCCTCCGTCGGTCTGGCATAGTGATAGCCGTCCGAGACCTCCACCGCAACCGGCCGATCGAACAGCTCGCTGAGGCGTGGCGCGGTGAGATTTGCCGCGGCCGGACCGTCGGCGACGATGCAGCCGCTGCGCAACAGGATCACCCGTTGAACCTCCGGAAAGATTTCCTCGATGTGATGGGTGATGAGGACGACGGTGGTACCCGTCCGCGCCAGTTGTCGGACGGTCTCCATGAAGCCATGACGCGCGACGAGATCGAGACCGGTCGTCGGTTCATCAAGAACGAGGGCCCGCGGTGAGGTGACGAGCGCCCGCGCAAGCAAGACGCGTCGTGCCTCGCCGCTCGACATCTCGTCGAGCGTCCGCTCCGCAAGTTGCGACGCCCCTGCGGCTTCGAGCGCCGCGGCTGCGCGCGTCCGCATGGCATCGGTCACGGCTCCGTAGCGGAGAATGCCGTATGAACTCAGAAATGCCGATAGCACGGCAGCTTCAGCGGTGATCGAGCCTTCGCTGTTGCCACTGACGAAGTGTTGATGCAGATCGGCGGAGATAATCCCGAGCTGGGAGCGCAACTCGAAGAGATCCCAGTTCTGCCGGCCGAAAACACGCACCGGCGGTGTTCCATTGCTCGGCGCAATCGGTCGTTGCTCGAGCGTCAGCAGGCTGACGAGCACGGACTTGCCGGCGCCGTTAGGGCCAATGATCGCGGTGTGTTCCCCCTCCGCGATTGTCAGGCTGACTCGATCCAGCACGGGCCGGCCGTCCTTGACGACGGTCGCGTCGGCGAGTTCGAGCACGGGAACGTCGGACGACATGCGCTCAATTGTAGCCACGGATGAACACGGATGAACACGGAACGGCGTGATGACGCGAAAACTCTTCATCGCGGCCGTCATCGCTCTTCCACGTTGTGCTTGTGCAAGAGTCGGTGCAGTGCGGGAGCGGTCAGGAGCGCGAACGCGGCAATGAACACGAGGCCTGCATAGAGGGCGAAGAGGCCGGCGAAGATTTTTCCCGCCGTCGAGTGGATTTCTCCGACCGGGCCCATTCCGCCGAGCAGCATCGAGGCGTTCAGGAACGCGTCGACCCAGCCCTCCATCGCAAGAAAATGAAATCCCAACATGCCCAACGCGATGGATGCCGCCGCGATTTCCACCACGTATCTCCCGTGGCGCAGCATGCGACGCACGAAGGCGGGCCATGGAATTACCTGGGCCGATCGGTGTTCGTACATAGGATCAATTTCGGCTTCGCGCGAGCAGCCGCTCGAGCACGATCGACTCGCTGCCGCGTAAGCCGCTCATCGCCGCGTCCATCACGACAGGATCGTTGGCGTACCGGTCAAGCACTTCCAGCGCCGCAGATTCTCTCGCGCCTGCCGGCAACGCACCAATGGACGCCGCGAGTTGTTGATGCACGGCCCAATCGGAATCATCGAGCCGTTTGAGCAATGCTGCCTGAATCGGATGACCGTTCTCCCCCAACCATCGCTCGGCGAGACGAATAGCGGACACCCGCACGTCCCGATTGCCGTCCTGGAGGGCCGCCATAACCGTTGCTGGCTGAATCGCGTCGAGCCCATCCAAAATCCAGAGCGCATGGAGTCTGGTTCGCCAATCCGCCGCTGCGGTTGCCAACTTCGTCAGATTCGGGACCTCACTGCGCGCCCCGCGCTCTACCAACAAGCGCTGTGCTGTGTCGCGACGCCATCCGTTCGGATGTGCCAGCGCGTCGACGAGCTGCCCTGAACTTGCGCGCGCGAACGGATTCGCGGTGTCACGCCTGGTCGAATCGTGCACGACCCGATAAATGCGCCCATAGCTGGTCGGTCGATCCAGTTTGCGACTCGAGATTTGGTCGCGCAGATATTCCGTCACCGAAATGCGGTGCTCGATAATCCCGCGGTACATGTCAGCGATATAGAGCGTGCCGTCCGGCGCATTGGTCAGAAAGACCGGCCGAAACCGTTCGTCGGTCGACGCCAGGAACTCTCCGCGATCGTATGCCTTGCGTGCCCGTATCATCGTGCCGTCGTCGGACAGGATCAGCCGGCTGACGAGATTCGCCGCCGGTTCGGCGACGAACACGTTTCCATACACATCGGCAGGTAATCGGTCGCCGCGATAGACAAGCGGTGCACAGACGGACGTGAACCGCGCGAGCGATCCGTCCTCGCGATCGATCCCCACCTGATAGGCGCGATTGGTTCCGGGGTTCGGCCGAACCGGCCACACCGTGTTCAGTTCGGGATTGTCGTCTGCGAGCCGCTCGTAGCTTCCACGCGTGCGTGGCAGGTTCGGATTGCGCGCGTAATACGACGTCTGCACGAGATCGACGTGCAACGCCGATTCGTTCGTGTTGCGATACGTCCTGCCGCCATCGTCCTGGCTGACGCCCCATTCGCCGCGCGATAACGTCTGCTGCACTTCAAAGACGTCATCTTTCAAACGAAGCTGAATGTTCGATTGACCGGCGGTGTACATCCGGTTGTCCAGTCCCCAGTAGAAGCCGTTGGCGTTGTTCTGGGGGTCGCCTTCAAAACGGCCGTAGTGATCGGTGATGCGCTCTTTCGTATCGACGCGAAGGTCGCCGTTGGTATCGCGCATCAGCCACACGTTCGGTGGTTCGGCAACCAGGATGCCGCGATCCAGCACCTTCAGCGACCGCGCGAGTACCAGGCCGTCGGCGAAGACCGTGCGCTTGTCCATGCGGCCGTCGGAATTTGTGTCCTCGAGAACCACCACCCGGCCGATTGGATCGTGCTCGTTCGATCCGCGGATGTCGGCCATGAACCCCGGCATCTCGACCGCCCACAACCGGCCCTCGAGATCCCAATCGAGCGCAACTGGCTCCTGGATCAACGGCTCACTTGCCACGAGTTCCACGTGATAACCGGGGGGCATGTAAAACGTCTTCAAGGCATCTTCGGCCGCAAGCGCAGGAGAGTCGGCCGACACCTTTTGCACACCCGGAGGCCAGGGCTGGTTTCCGGGCGATCGCGG
>Ga0111539_10007960_pt1 | contig 13520 bp, 10 predicted proteins | sample RhiMethybrSRZTD1_FD_79667 | JGI IMG/M metagenome (GOLD analysis project Ga0111539, IMG submission 79667) | Populus rhizosphere microbial communities from Tennessee, USA - Rhizosphere MetaG P. TD hybrid SRZTD1 (version 2) (version 2) | ecosystem: Host-associated > Plants > Roots > Rhizosphere >...
AGCGCGTCGGACCACACCAGCGCGTCGGACCACACCAGCGCGTCGGACCACACCAGCGCGTCAGACCACACCAGCGCGTCAGACCAGACCAGCGCGTCAGACCAGACCAGCGCGTCGGACCAGACGAGCGCGTCGGACCAGACAATGGCGTCAGACCAGACGAGCGCGTTCCACCAGACGATACCGCCGCTTGTTACGCGTTCAGCCAGTGCGACAGGCACGAATGCTTTCGCGGCGGCGGCCGTGGTCTCGCCGGCGATCGTCGTTACAGTACGCCCGGCGGCCAACGACGCAGCTACGTTGAGGCTGCCAGCACCGCTGACAAGGAGGCCGGTGTGTAGGTCGGCCGACCCGAGCTGTAGAAGCAAACGCACACCGAGCGGGTGAAGTTTGTGCAGTGAACTGCGGATGAGCACTGCCGCTCCAGACGTCACTGCCGCAGCCATGCTCGTGCCCGACAGCTCGAGTCGCGCATTTGCGCCGGTTCCGAGCACAAGTTCGGGATGCTCACGTGCCACCATTGAGTTCGGTGCCAGCAGGCCGCGGATCCGGTTTCCCGGGGCGACTAGGTCGGGCTTCACCAGATGATCGAACAGCGTCGGACCCTTGGAGCTATAGCTCGCCATCACGTCATCCGACCGCCACGGTGTGCCTTTTGTGTTGATTGCGCCAGCCGTCAGTGCGTGCGGGCAGCTTCCCGGCACTGTGACAGACCCGAACACGGCGCGGCCGACGGCGTCCTTTCCGTAATTCCCTGCCGAGGCAACGACGACGATGCCTGCGCGATATGCGCGCTCCACCGCCTGGCAGATGGGGTCGTCGCGCCATGACTGCAGCACCGGCCCGCCGATCGAGATGTTCATCACCTGAATCGCATACTGGTCGCGATGCGACGTCGCCCAGTCGATCGCCGCGATCAGGTTGCCGGCAACGCCTTGCCCGTGCGCGTCGAGCACCTTCAGGCTGACGATGTGCGCACCCGGCGCGACGCCGCGCACGTCGCTGTTCACGCCCACGCCGGCCGCCGCGATGATCCCGGCCACGTGCGTCCCGTGCCCGTTCTGATCCAATCCCTGTCCGCGCGCGTCCACGAAGTCCACGCTCGCCGCGATGCGGCCGCGCAGCTCCGGCACGTTCGCCACGCCGGAGTCGATGACCGCCACGCCAATCCCCTTGCCCGTCAGCCCGGGAATCCCGGCCGCCACCAGCCCGGCCTGCACCTGGTCGGCGCCAATCGCCTGGTTCGTCACCGCCATCTGCCCCGACACGACGTGGTTGCTCGCCAGGTAGTCGACGTCCCCATCGCTAGCCACCGCCTCGAGCCGATACGCCGGAATCCGCAGCACGGCGCCGGTCGCCAGCCGCTGCTCGATGGTCAGCCCGTATTTCGCCACCAGCGCGTCGATCCGCCCCTGCGGCGCCGTGACGATGACGCTCGTCGGCTTGAAGTCGCCCTGCTGGATCAGCTGCGCCAGGTCCTGCGACACGCGCGAGCGGCGCGCGCTGCCGGTGGCAGACTGCGCGTCGGCCGTGCCGGCAAACGACAGCACCACGCTGGCCGCCAGCCACATCGCCACGAGGCGGCTGCTGGTCGTTTTCGAAGTGGAGCCAAGCGTGCGGGGGGTGGAGAGGACCATGGCGCCGACCTTTAGTGGTTCCGCGATGGGCAGACCTGGAAGTCTGCCGGCGAAGCCGAAAACGGTTGTGAACGGAAGCCGAGGCTGTGCATCGACTCGACGAGCACACGCTGCGAGCCGCCGCGCGTGCGGATGGTCTGCAGGCGGCCGTCGCGGATGCGGTTGTAGATGGTGCGGCGCGACAGCTTCAGCAGCTGCGCCGCCTGGTCAATCGTCACGCTGCGTCCGAGTCGCGGCTCTTCGATCGCTGATTCGCAGTTCATGGTGGACACGCTCGAGAACCTCCGGCCGTGTTACATCGCACGGCCGGTGCCACGGCAGGGTGCCCGCGGGTCGCGTCGATTAAGTCGCTGATCGAGTGAGGGTTGCGACGATTTTCAGAGCCGCCTTTGCCGACGGGGTGCTCGTCTATCCGGCTGGAGCGTTGGCCTGCCGGGGCAGACCTCGAACTTTGTCGATCGGCGCGGACGACTTAATCCGCAGCCGCCGCGCGTCCGACAAGCAGGTTGCACAGGAATGTGTTGAAATCTGCACGCTTCCCTCTACTACTAAAGTTGGATGGCGTCTCCGCGCAATGTCGCGGACGTGCACGCTCCGGCCGGCCAAGAAGTTGGCCGCAGTAGTAAGAAATCGCTTCCTCTCGCCGTAGCGCAGCGAAGGCGGACCAGGAGATCGAGTGTCACCTGCACGACTGTTCAGGATTCTGATTGCCGCGGCCGCCGCCGCCGCCCTTATCTATTACGTCCGCGGCGCCCCAGGCCGACGGGGCGAACCGGTCAGCGCCCCGGCCGAGCGCGGCGGCCAGATCGTCGGCTCCATGCGCTCGGAGCCACGGTCGTTCAACCGCCTCCTCGCCCGCGACCAGACGAGCGACACGATCCACACCCTGCTTCACGGCCGCCTCCTGCGGATAAACCGGTCAACCTTCGAGACGGAACCGTGGCTGGCCGAGCGCTGGGAATCGACCGCCGACGGCCTGACCCACACGTTCCACCTGCGGCCGAACCTTCAGTGGTCCGACGGGGCGCCGTTCTCGTCCGCAGACGTGCTCTTCTCGCTCGAGGCCGCGCTCGATCCGAAGGTCGGCAGCGTCATCGCCGGCAACCTGCAGGTGGGCGGGCAGCCGATCCGCGCCACGGCGACGGACGCGAATACGGTCGTCTTCACGTTTGCCGCGCCGACCGGCCCGGGCGTCCGCCTGTTCGACCTCCTGCCGATCCTGCCGAAGCACAAGCTGGGCGCCGCACTGTCCGCCGGCACCCTGGCGCAGGCGTGGGGTCCTGCGACCGCGCCGGCGGAGATCGTCGGCATGGGGCCGTTCGTTCTTCGCGAGTACCTTCCCGGCCAGCGTCTGGTCGTGGACCGCAACCCGCACTACTGGCGCAAAGACGCCGGCGGTCAGCAGCTCCCGTACCTCGATCGCATCGTGCTGGAAGTGGTCCCGGACCAGAACGCGGAACTCCTCCGTTTGACGGCCGGCGACATCGACTTCACGCACACCGAGCTGCGCCCGGACGACTACGTGCCGGCACGGCGGGCGGAGGAGGCAGGGAAGATCAAGCTCGAGGAGCTCGGCGTCGCCACCGACGCCGACGCGTTCTGGTTCCTGCTCAAGCCCGAGGTGCGGGCCAAAGACCCGCGCTTCCGTTTTCTGCAGAAGCGCGAATTCCGCCAGGCTCTATCGCACGCCGTGGACAGGGAAGAGTTCGCCCGCACGGTGTTCCTCGGCGAGGCGGTGCCCATCTGGGGTCCGGTCACGCCGGGCAACAAGATCTGGTTTTCGCCCAACGTCCTGCGCTATCCGCACGACGTCGGCCGCGCCCGCGAACTGCTCAAGAGCATCGGCCTGGAAGACCGCAACAACAACGGCATCGTCGAGGACGCATCCGGTACGGAGGCGAAGTTCACTGTTCTGACCCAGCGTGGGCTTTCGTACTACGAAACCGGGACGACGCTGCTCCGGGAGCAGGCAAAGGAGGCGGGCATCGAGCTCGAGATCGCAACGCTCGACGCGCGCGCTCTCTTCGAACGGCTCGAGGCGTCCAATTACGACGCTATATATATGCGTCCGCTCATGAGCGACCTCGATCCCGCCGGCAACCTCGATTTCTGGCTCAGCTCCGGCGATGCGCACCTGTGGAACATGGTCCAGAAGACGCCGGCCACCGACTGGGAAGCGCGGATTGACGCGCTGATGAAGGAGCAGGCGAGCACGATCGAGCTGGCACGCCGCAAAACGCTTTTCAACGACGCGCAGCGGGTACTCGCCGAAAACGTGCCGATTCTGTACTTCGCGGCACCGCGAATGTACTACGGCCACAGCGCGCGTTTACACGGCGTCGTTCCGTCGGTGCTGCGACCGCAGGTGCTGTGGAACGCCGACATGTTGAGCGTCACCGGCAGCGGAGGAGCGGCGACCCGTTGATGGCGCGGTTTCTCATCCGCCGCACCACGTTCGCCCTTCTCCTCATCCTCGTCTCTTCGTCGGCGGCACTTCTTCTGACGCGCCTGGCGCCAGGCGATCTGACGACTGAACTCGGTCCACACGCGACGCGCGCGGAAATCGCGGCCGCCCGGGCGCGATTCGACCTCGACCGGCCGCCGCTGGATCAGTGGCGTCTGTGGGCGTCGCGCGCGCTGCGGTTCGATCTCGGACAGTCGATGGCGTACGGACGTCCGGTGGCGCCGCTGGTCGCCCGCGCCGCGGCAAACAGCGCGGTGCTCGGCTTCACCGCGCTGCTGGTGGCGACGGTGCTTGGGCTGTCGCTTGGAATCTTCACCGGATCGAGCCGGAAAGGCGTCGCCGTATCCGTCATTCGCGCGGCATCCGTCGCCTGCCTCTCACTGCCTCCGCTCGTCACCTCGCTGCTGCTCGTCTTCGTGGCGGCACGCACCGGGTGGCTGCCGCTCGGCGGCATGACGACCACGGCGACGCTGGCGCCGACGTGGGGAGCGTGGATCGCGGACGTCGCTGCGCACCTGCCGCTGCCGGTGATGGCGCTGGCGCTGCCGCTCTCGGCGACGTTCGAGCGGCTGCAGTCACAGGCCATCGGCGAGACGCTGCATCAGCCGTTCGTGGCCGCTGCCACGGCGCGCGGCGTCTCTCGGCAGTCGGCAATTCTTCATCACGCCTGGCCGGTGTCGCTGCGCGCCATCTGCGCCATCTACGGCATCGTCATTGGCGCCCTGCTCTCGGGATCGTTCGTCGTCGAATACGTGACGGCGTGGCCGGGGCTGGGACGCCTGATGTACGACGCACTCAAGGCGCGCGACATTTATCTCGTCGCCGGATGCGCCACGGCCGGCGCGTCGTTTCTGGCCGTCGGCACCCTGATCGGCGATCTGCTGCTGGCGGCGGTCGATCCGCGCGTGCGCGAGGAGTCGGCTCGTTGAAGAAGTCCGGTGCGGCGCTGCTGGTGATCGTTGCCGCCGCGTCGATCGCGGCACCTGTCGTCGCGCCGAACGACCCGAACAGCCGCTTTCCTGATCTGCTGTACGCGCCGCCCTCGGAACTCCATCTCTCCAGCAGCGGACCCTACATCTACACGCAGCGCTTGATCAGTCGCCTGGAACGGAAATTCGAAGACGATCGATCGCGACCCGTCCCGATCCGCTTTCTGACCGCCGGTCGGCTGATGACGACGACGGAGCGCAGCACGCCGCTGCTGCTCCTCGGCGCGGACGGTTACGGGCGTGACATCTTCGCGCGGCTGCTGTACGGCGGGCGAGCGACGCTGGCCGTGGCGCTGATCGCGACGCTTGGCGCCGCCTGTCTCGGGGCGCTGATTGGTGGCATCTGCGGTCAGGCGAGCGGCTGGCTCGACACCGCTCTGTCGCGATTCTCCGAGTTCGTGCTCGTGCTGCCGACGATCTACGTCGCGCTGGCCCTGCGCGCGGTCATGCCGCTCGTCCTGCCGCCGCCGACCGTGTTCCTGCTGCTGACGGGAATCTTCACGCTCCTCGGGTGGCCGATCGTTGCGCGCGGCGTGCGCGCGATCGTCCTCGCCGAGCGGGAACGCGACTACGTCCTCGCCGCCCGAGCGGCCGGAGCCGGGCCGCTGCGCCTCCTCGCTCACCATCTGCTCCCCGCGGCCGGCGGCTACGTCCGCACGCAGGCGTCGCTGCTGCTGCCGGCGTTCATCCTCGCCGAGGCGACGATGTCGTTCATCGGGCTCGGGTTTCCGTCCACCACTGCCACGTGGGGAACGATGCTGCAGGAGGCGTCGAACGTGGCGCTGCTTGGCGACGCGCCATGGACGCTCGCTCCGGCAGTGGCGATCTTCCTGGTCGTGCTGGGAGTGAATATCGTCGTCCGCGACGTTGCGCGCCCCGTTTAGCGAATACTTTATAATTCAAAGAACATTGCGACAGCGAGACAGCTGCCGCAGTTCTTGAACCACCGTGACCAAAGCCACGATCACCGCCGCGATCGGCGTCACCGCGTTCGTCCTCGTCGCCGCCCTCGCTCTCGGCGTCGCCTTTGTCGTCCGCGGCCCTGACCCACGCGTCGTCGAGCCTGCCCCGGCAACACCCGCGACCTCGGCGGCGGCGCCCGCGGCAATCATGTACCAAGGTTTCATTTACGGCCGCATCACCACCATTGACAGCGACATCTACGAAGGGCGGCTGCGCTGGGGCCGCGACCAGGAGGCCTTCTGGAACGACTACTTCAACGGCAACCGCGACGGAAACCCCTGGGCCGTCCACGCGCCGTTCGCGCAGCCGCGCCAGGAACGCTCGCTCGAGATCTTCGGGTTGAAGTTCGGCGGCGGCGGCCGGGACAAGCTCGATCGGACGTTCATGAGCCGGTTCGGTGATATCGCGCGCATCGACGCGCGCGTCAGAGAAGTGGACGTCGCGCTCAAGAGCGGGACGCTGTTCACGCTCGATCGCTTCAAAGCCGGCGACATCGACGATGGCGTGCGCGTCTGGGATGCAAAGCGCGGCGTGGTGGACGTCGACGCCCGGCGGATCCGCACCATTGAGTTTCTGCCCACGGCGCCGTCGGTCGCCGCCCCCGCCCGGCTGCACGGCACCGTGCGCACTCGCCAGGGCGATTTCACCGGGTTCATTCTGTGGGACCGTCACGACTGCCTCAGCACGGACGAGCTCGACGGCCGCAGCGCCGAGCGTGAGGTGAGCGTGCGTTACGACACCATTCGCTCGATCGCGCGCCACTCGGCCGACAGCGCCCTGGTGACGCTCGTCGACGGGCGCGAAATGGTGCTATCCGGCAGTCGCGAGGTCGGCCGCGGGAACCGCGGGATCTATGTCGACGACACGCGCTATGGCCGGGTGCTGATCTCCTGGGACGCCTTCGAGCGCGTCGAGTTCAGCGCCGGCGGAAGTGGTCCGGGCTACGGCGAGTTCGCGCCGGGACGGGCGCTCGCCGGCAGCATCACCACGCGCGACGGCCGCCGCCTCGCCGGCCGGCTGGTCTACAACTTCGCCGAGAGCGAGACCACCGAGACGCTCGACGCCGCCGTCCCGGGCGTCGACTACACGATCCTGTTCAGCCTGATCGCCTCGATCGTGCCGCAGGGCCGCGATGGGCGTGGCGATCGCGCCACAGTGATTCTCGACGACGGTGAAGAGTTGGCGCTGGAGCGCACCTATGACCTCGCCGACGGGAATGCCGGGATGCTGATCTTCGTCGACGGCCGTAAGAGTCCCGAGTACGTGCCCTGGACCGACGTCGCGCAGATCGACCTGGACCACCGGCGAATTCCGTAACCGACCATCTTCGCGCCCTTCGCGGTCAAGGGACGAGCATCCGAATCATCCCGTCCTGGCGTGAAGTGAGCAGCAGCTCGCCATCAGTGCCGCGATGGATGTGCAGGTCCGCGCGCGGCAGCTTCGTCCCCATCGTCTTCTCGACGAGCTCCTGGAAGGTGACGTTCGTGCGTGTGCCGTTCGTATCGCGCACAAACAACTGGACTTCTTCGATCGGCGCCACGGTTCGCGGAATTCCGTCGTCGGCTTTCTTCAGCGCTGCTGTGTCGGCAACGAACACTCGGCCGCGCTGGACGTCGCCGAACACGAACTTCCCGCGAAGAGCCGCGATCTTGCCGGTGTAGGCGAAGCCGCCCGCAACAGCCTGACCTTCGTCGTGGTCGTACATCGCCACGGGATAGATGAAGTCGTCCTTCGTCTTGCCGTCGAGGACGTCCGCCGGCAGCTCGAACAGCTGGTCGAGCGCACCGCCAGGACGCACCATGCCGTTCTCGTAAATCCCTTCGCGCCGCATCCAGCCGTAATTGCCGCCGTTGCGGACGATGTTGATCTCTTCGACGTTGTTCATGCCGATGTCCGACGCAAACATCGTCCCGTCCGTCAGGTCCCACGACAGACGATGCGCGTTGCGGAAGCCGTAGGCGTAGATCTCGCCGAGCGTCTTCGGATCGTTGTCGGCCGCGAACCTGTTGGCGGGTGGAATCGTGTAGTCGCCGAGCCCCTTCGTCCCCTTCGACACGGATGGACTGCGCGGATCGAAGCGGAGAATCGCGGTGATGACGGAGTCGAGCCGCTGCGTCTGTCCCGGGTTGTTGGCGTTCGGTCCACCGCCGTTGCTGAAACCGAGGTCGCTGCCGCTCGTATAGAGCAGACCGTAATCGGGCGAGCCGGGTTTCGCCGTCGGATTGAACTCCACCGCTCCCATCGGGTGCGTCAGGTTCATCACCATGTGAGCGACCCGCAACAGCTCACGCCGCGTTCCGTCGAAGGTGTTGGCGGCGGGATTTTTCGCATGCCATTCGGTGATGACGTTGTGATACGTCGCGTCGCGCGCCGAGAAGCCGGGCGGCACGAAATTCGGTGTCGCCGGGTTGCCGGGCGCGCGCTCGCCGTGGACGGTATAGAACAGGCCGTTCTTCGCAAATTCCGGGTGAAACGTGAAGCCGATGAGGCCGCTCTCCAGCCGGTTGTAGACGGCGTGTGGGAACAGCGCGGCGAAGTCCAGGTAGACCGACAGTTTGTTGTCGCGCAGCAGATAGAGGAAGCCGCGCGAATCGTTGACGAACCGGCGGCCATCCGGGGAATCGCGGACGTAGCTGATGCGCGCCCAGCCGGCTGGGTTCACGTCCTGGTCGGGCGGCCGCATCCGGCGCGTTTCCGGCAGCCGGATCACGTCGCCAATCTCGACCGCAACGCCGCGTTTTTCAACCGGTGCGGGAAACGGATTCGCCGTGATCTGGGCGGCGATTCCGCGAAACGCGATGAGGCCGAAGGCCGTGATGAGGGCCAACCGGAGGCGCATACGTCTTCTCCCTCGCAGGGCGCCCTTTAACGGCGCGTCACAAACGATGCACGACGCTTATACCAGATATGATCTTGGAGGACGTACTCCACAGTTCTGCCATGAAGCGCTTCACCGGAATCTACACACCGATCGTGACGCCGTTCCGCACCGATGACGCCGTCGACGAAGACGCACTGCGGCACAACGTTCAGCGCTGGATGAAGACGCCGCTCACCGGCCTGGTCGTGCTCGGCTCGAACGGAGAAGCCGCCCAGCTGGACGATGTGGAGGCGGATCGGGTGGTCGAGGTCGTGCGCGCCCACGTTCCGGCCGAGCGACCGCTCATTGCCGGCACGGGTCGGGAGTCCACGAAGGCGACGATTGCGGCGACGGCGCGGGCGGCCGCCGCCGGCGTCGACGCCGTGCTGGTCCGTACGCCATCGTTCTTCAAGGCGCAGATGACGGCGGAGGTGTTCGTTCGCCATTACACCGAAGTCGCCGACGTCTCGCCGGTCCCCGTCCTTCTGTACAACGTCTCGATGTTCACCGGCGTCAACCTTCACCTCGAAGCGGTCGAACGCCTCGCCTTGCATCCGAACATCGTCGGCATGAAGGAATCGGGCAGCGACATCGGCTACATCAGCGAGGTGATTTCGCGGACGCCGGACGATTTCACGGTCCTGGCGGGTTCCGCGACCACCTTCTTTCATGCGCTGTGCGCCGGCTGTGACGGCGCAATCCTCGCTCTCGCGTCGGTATTGCCAGAGGCGTGCGTGCGGATGCACACCCTGGTCGTGGAACAGCGTCTGGCTGAGGCCCGTGCGCTGCAGCATTGGCTGACGCCGTTGGCGCGGTCGGTCGGCACGACCTACGGCGTCGCCGGACTCAAAGCCGCGCTCGATCTCACGGGATACAACGGCGGCGTCCCGCGGCCACCCCTGCGGCCGGCGCCCCCATCGGTCGTCGAGACCATCAGCGGACAGCTCGCAGCGCTCGGCGCGTTCACAGAGCTGTCCGCAGAGATTCATTAGATGTCACTACCCGATACTGAACGAATCCTTCTGGGACCCGGGCCAAGCCTCATTCCACCGCGGGTGCTTCGGGCAATGGCGGCGCCTGTGCTCAGCCACCTGGATCCGGATTTCGTGCCGTTATTGAAGGAAGTCGGCGCCGGTTTGCGCCGGCTGTTCCGCGTTGACGATCAGGCGATCGCGCTGGCAACGTCCGGAACCGGCACGTCGGCGATGGAAGCGGCGGTCGCAAACGCCGTCACCGACGGCACGCGCGGCGTTGTCATCGTCACCGGCTATTTCGGAGAGCGGCTCGCCGAGATTCTCAAACGCTACGGTGCCAGCGTGCGGCGCATCGACGTGGAGTGGGGGCGTGCCGTCGATCCGCAGCGGTTGCGCGACGAGCTGCGGCGCGAGGGGGCGGATGTCGTCGGCATGGTGCACGCCGAAACGTCGACCGGCGTCCGTAATCCGATCAAGGAGCTTGCAGCGATCGCGCGCGAGCACGGCGCGCTGTCGATCGTCGATACGGTGACGTCGCTGGGTGGCCATGAGGTCGACATGGCCGGGTGGGGCATCGACATCTCGTACTCGTGCGCGCAGAAATGCATCGGCGCGCCCTCCGGGATCGCGCCGATTGCGGTGTCCGGCCCGGCGCGACAACGGCTGGTCAAGTGCCGCAGCTTCTATCTCGATCTCGAGCTGCTCGAGGACTACTGGGTCTCATCCAAGTACCACCACACGATGTGCACGTCGCTCGTCTACGCACTACGCGAGGCGCTGCTGATGATCGACGAGGAGGGCCTCGACGCGCGGTGGGCGAGGCACGAGCGTCATCACCATGCGCTGGCAGCAGGCCTCAGCGCGATGGGGCTGTCATTGCTGCCACCCGTTGGCGAACGGCTGTGGACGCTGAACACCGTGAAGGTGCCGGCGGGCGTTGACGAAGCCGCCGTCCGGCGCACGCTGCTCAACTCGTTCAACATCGAGGTCGGGGCGGGGCTCGGCCCGCTCGCCGGCAAGATCTGGCGGGTCGGCCTGATGGGTGCCAGCTCGACGCATCAGACGCTGCTCCAGTTCCTGGCCGCTCTCGAGGAAGCGCTCGTGCTCAGTGGACATCGGGTGCCATCCGGCGCGGGGGTTGCCGCCGCCAGCGCCGCGCTGCGTCCGCAGCTTGCCAATGCCTGACGCCGCGGCGGGTCCGCCGTTCGCCTCGGTCTGCGGAATCCGCCCCACACGGTCGTATTGCCGCCGCTCCAGGTGGGATTGCTGAAGCATGCCGCCGAACGGTGGTAAACGCCCGCGCCTGTGGCAGCGCATTCTGCGCGGCGCAGCTGCAGCCGCCGCCATCGCGTTCGGGCTGGTCGGATACATCTATCTGACGCTGCCGGACGTCCGCCTCCTTGCCACCACCAACCCGACGACCACCGCGTTCATGAAGCTGCGGGAGGCGGAAGCGGCGCGCGAGGGCCGTGAGCTCCGCCATCGTCACCAGTGGGTGCGGTATTCGCGGATCTCGAAAAACCTGCAGCGGGCGGTGCTCGTCGCCGAAGACAGCCGCTTCTTCGAGCACGAGGGGGTCGATCTCGAGGAGCTGCGCAAGTCGATCGAGATCAACATCGAGCGCGGCGCCCCCATCCGCGGCGCCAGCACCATCACGCAGCAGCTCGCCAAGAACATGTATCTGTCGCCGTCGAAGAACCCGCTGCGCAAGCTGCGGGAGCTGATCATCACCCGGCGTATGGAAACGGCGCTGTCGAAAGCGCGGATCCTCGAGATCTATCTGAACGTGATCGAGTGGGGCGACGGCATCTGGGGTGCCGAGGCAGCAGCGCGCACGTATTTCGGCGTGTCGGCGGCGGCGCTCACCCGCGAGCAGGCGGCGCTGCTCGCCGGCGCGATCATCAACCCGCGGGTGCTGAACCCGGCGCGGCCGAACCGCCGCCTGGTCGCGCGGCAACGAATTATTCTCGGGCGCATGGGAGGCGTCGAGCCGCCGGCGCCGCCGCCGGTCGCGCCGGTGCCTGCGCCCGCACCTGATCAGTTGCAGGCACCAGCCGAGGTCCCTCTCCCCACAGAAGAGCTGCCGCCACCCGAAGAGGTGCCGGCCACGCCTGAGTCAGAAACAAATCCTTCGCCGTCGAGCCAGCTCTAAAGAAATTTTGTTTACTGTCGAGTGAAGTGCCCGGCATCATCTGCCGACACGTGTTTCAGAAGACGCGGTTCGCGCAATTCTGCGTATAATCGCGTCGGCTCTCTCCTGACAACCTGAACGGGCACGAGGAACTCGCGTGGGGTTTGCTCCGTCGTGTGTTTTGCTGGGCTGAGAATGCTCAACTATACCGAACAGATCTCTCTGCTCATGGAGGACGTGGTGCGCCGCGTCCCGACGTTGTCGTTCATCGACATGAGCAAAGTGCTCGTCTTTGCACGGGCCGGTCGCAGCGACGCCGAGGGGGCCTACGCCACGTGCCATTGTGTGTGCCTGCCTCCGAGCGAGCCGGGCTATTACTTCTGGCGCGACCGCAGCAGCGGCAACCTGACGCGGCGCTCCGAGTGGTTCGTGACCAAATCGCCGACCGTTACCGTCGGCACGACTCCGATCGACTACATGCTGTCGTTCTCGCTTCCGCGCTTCTGCGATCAGCTGCTGTCACGGTCGCGCAAACAGGTGCACTACGTCGGTCAGCCGAACTGGATCGCGAAGCTCGACACGATCGTCCACGAGCTGTATCACATCGATCCGAGCGGTCCGGGCATCCGCCGGATGGAGCGCGCCGACGGCACCTACTCAGCGAACTGCCACGGCCACAGGTTTTTCGAGAACGTCGTCGGGATGGTCAACGAGTATCTGGCGACGAAACCCGACCCCGCGGTCTACGATTTTCTGCGTTTCAACCTCGCCGAGCTGACCGACCGTTTCGGCGGCGTTGCCGGAACCGCGTTCCGTTCGTTCCCCTCGTATCCGCAGCGGTATACGCACGTGCTCGACCCGCAGCCCGAGTCGGTGCCGGAGATGAACTGCCGCGTCGAACCGCTGAAAGTGCCGCGCGTGAAGACGTCTTTTACCGAAGATGACCTGGTGACGCGCGAGTTCCTTCCGCAGACCTCACGCCGGCTGATTCGAACCGGAAAGTTCGTCGCCGCATAGCCTGTCTCACGACGCGGGTCCGCCTTTCATCACGACACGCCGCGCGCCGACCCAGCGATCGGCCCAGTAACTGGACGTATAACGTTCGATCCGCACCACGCCACGCGAGCTCGGTGCGTGGATGAATTCGCCGCCGCCGAGCGCGATGCCGACATGCGATGCACCGCTCGAGACGGTCTCGAAGAACACCAGGTCACCCGGCCTGACGTCGCCGCTATCCACCCTGTCGCCGGTGCGGTACTGATCGCGAACCTCGCGCGGCAGCGCCGTGCCGTGCTGTGCGAAGACCCACTGGACGAACCCGCTGCAGTCGAATCCTGATGGGTCGCTGCCGCCGTTGCGATACGGCGTGCCGAGGTACGAGAGCGCCATCGCGATGACGGCAGGACGCTCGGCGGTGAGCTCTGGCGGAACTCCCTCTGGCTGCCCGCCCCGCGGCGGCACGGTCGCGCCGGGAAACGGCCGTGGCTTGGCGACGGTGCCCT